>SXGU01277619.1_pt1 | contig 65915 bp, 72 predicted proteins | sample 3174531 | NCBI WGS metagenome assembly SXGU01 (sample SAMN11356863, study PRJNA531348) | freshwater metagenome | isolation source: freshwater sample F1-140 | place: China: Fuxian Lake, Yuxi | collected 2017-12-25 | reverse complement strand
TTAGTGGTATTACTAAATCTATGGTTGGCTTAGCTAATGTCGATAATACAAGTGATTTATCTAAACCTGTTTCAACAGCTCAACAAACTGCTTTAAATTTAAAAGCCAATTTAGCATCGCCTACTTTTACTGGTACTGTTAGTGGTATTACTAAATCTATGGTTGGCTTAGCTAATGTTGACAATACAAGTGATTTATCTAAACCTGTTTCAACAGCTCAACAAACTGCTTTAGATTTAAAAGCCAATTTAGCATCACCTACTTTTACTGGTACTGTTAATGGTATTACTAAATCTATGGTTGGCTTAGCTAATGTTGACAATACAAGTGATCTATCTAAACCTATTTCAACAGCTCAACAAACTGCTTTATCAATTGTTCAATCAACTGCATCTTCGGATGCTACAACAAAAGCAAATGCCGCACAAGCTGCTGCTATTGCTGCTAGTGCCCCATTAGTACATATACATTCAGTAGTAACAACTACTGTTAATGGTTTTATGTCAGCGATTGATAAAGTTAAGCTAGACTCTATTATTTTTAGAAATACTAGTATCGTTTCAAATAATATAACAACTACTATAGATGATTTTCTCATAGCAAATTATAGATCAGCAGAATATAATATACAAATTTCACAAGGAACTAATTATACAATAGTTAAATTATTACTTATTCATAATGGAACTAATGTATTTATAAATGAATATGGTTTAATTAGTACATCTACAGTTATTGGTACTTTAGATGCTATTATTTCATCTGGAAGTGTTTTACTTCAATTATCTAATTTTGGAAATGCAACAAGCTCAACCGTAGATGTAAAATTATCTCGTATAATTTTATCTCTATAAATTTATTTTTTTTATTTAAAAGGTATTAAAAACATGGCAATTACACAAATTCGTAACGAACAAATTAAAGACCTTACAATTGAGTTTGCAAAATTAAAAAAAGGTGCAGACATCATCGTACGTGATGGTTCAGTTGCATTTACTGGTACTGTGAGTCTTGGTAGCCAATTTATTCAAAATCTAAAAAATCCTGAATTAGCACAAGATGCTGCCACTAAAGCATATGTTGATGCTACTTCACAAGGTCTATATCCTAAAGCATCAGTTAGAGTTATTGCTCAATCTAACTTAGACTTAGCTGTTGGTGGGTTATTGACAGTTGATGGCGTTACTTTGGTAGCTGGTGATCGTGTATTAGTGGCTGGTCAAACTGCTGGTGCTGAAAATGGTATTTATGTTGTAGCCGCAGGTGCTTGGACTCGTGCAGATGATGCAAATACTTCTGCTAAAGTTAAATCTGGTATGTTTACTTTCGTAACTGAAGGTACAGTTAATGATAACTCTGGTTGGGTATTAGCAACTAATGATCCAATTACTTTAGCTACTACTTCTTTGTCATTTACCCAATTCTCTGGTGCTGGTCAAATTACTGCTGGTGCTGGTTTAGTTAAAGATGGTAATATTCTTAATGCTGTTGGTAATGCTGGTCGTATTATCGTTAATGCTGATAATATTGACTTGGCAGATGCAGGTACTGCAGGTACTTATAACGTAGCTACAACTGACCAATATGGTCGTGTAACTTCTGCTTTCTTACGTACTTTAACTGCTGGTACAACCGGTTTATCTATTGCTGATGGTGATGGTACAGCTGCAAATCCAACAATTAGCTTAGATAGTGACTTGGTTGCTGTTGCTGGTTTGACTGCTAATGGTATTATTTCTCGTACAGCTACTGGTGCAGCTGCAGTTCGTACTATTACTGGTACAGCTCAACAAGTAACTTTAGTTAATGGTGATGGTGTTGCTGGTGATCCAGTTATTAGTTTAACTGACTTCGGTACTGCTGGTACTTATAATGTAGTTACTACTGATGCAAAAGGTCGTATATCTTCTGCCTCTTTACGTACTTTAACTTCTGCCTCTACTGGTGCAATTACCGTTACTAATGGTGATGGTACTGCTGGTGACCCTACTTTAACCGTTGATGCTGACTTGGTATCTTTGGCTGGTATTGCTACTACTGGTTTTGGTGTTCGCTCAGCTACTGATACTTGGGTAACTCGTGCAATTGAAGTTGGTACAGGTTTATCTATTACTAATGCTTCTGGTGCTGCTGCTAACCCAACAATCTCCATGTCAGGTTCTTTGGGTGCATTAGCTAATTTGGCTGATTTTGGTATTATTGTACAAACTGGTGCTGGCACTGTTGCTGCACGTACTATTACATCTAATGCTACAGCTTTATCTGTGACTAATGGTGGTGGTGTAGCTGGTAACCCAACCCTTGATTTGGATGCTGATCTTAAAGCTGTTGCTGCTATTAGTACTACTGGTTTCGGTGTTCGTTCTGCTGCAGATACTTGGGTAACTCGTGCAATTGAAGGTACAGCTGGTAATATCGTAGTAACTGGTGGTGATGCTACTACTGCTAATCCAGTTATCGATCTTGATACTGTTTCAAACAGCAACACTGGAACTTTCTTAAAGTTCAATAGAGATAATTTTGGTCGTGTAACAGGTACTACTGCTGTTGCTACTGCAGATATTACTGCATTAGTTGATGCTACTTATATTAACGTATCTGGCGATAGCATGACAGGTTTCTTGACCTTAAATGCTGATCCTACTCAAAATTTACATGCTGTAACTAAACAATATGTTGATGCTGTTGCTACTGGTCTTGACCTTAAAGCTTCTGTTCGTTTAGCATCTACTGCTAATATTGATCTAGCTACTGGTGGTTTATTAATTATTGATGGCGTACAAACTATTGCTGGTGATCGCGTATTGGTTAAAAACCAAACTGATCCTTCACAAAATGGTATTTACGTTGTATCAGCAGATGCTTGGACTCGCGCAACTGATGCCGCAACTGATGCCCAAGTATCTTCTGGTATGTTTACTTTCGTTTCTGAAGGTAATGCTGGTGCAGATAATGGTTTTGTATTAATTACTAATGATCCAATTATTTTGGGTACTACTAATTTAACATTTGACCAATTCTCTGGAGCTGGTCAAGTTAATGCTGGTGCTGGTTTAACTAAGACAGCAAATACTATTGATATCGTTACTGCTAGTGCTTCACGTATCGTCGTTAATGGTGATAGTATTGACTTAGCTACTACTGGTATTGTTGCTGGTGATTATAACGTAATTACTACTGATGTATATGGCCGCACTACTGCAGCTTTCTTACGTTCATTGACTTCAGCTTCTACTGGTGCATTGACTATTACTAATGCAACTGGTGTAGCTGGTGATCCAACCATTACTGTTGATGCTGACTTGGTATCTTTGGCTGGCATTACTTCTACTGGTTTTGGTGTTCGTACTGCTGCTGATACTTGGACAACTCGTGCAATTGAAGTTACTTCTGGTTTAACCGTAACTAATGGTGATGCTGTAGCTGGTAATGTATCTATTGGTTTAGATACTGACTTGTCTGCAATTGCTGCTTTGACTACTAATGGTATTGCTGCTCGTACTGCTACTGGTACTTGGGCAACCCGTACGGTTACTTCAGCTTCTACTGGTGCATTAACTATTGCTGATGGTGATGGTGTTGCTGGTGATCCAACAATTACTGTTGATGCTGATTTGGTTGCATTGGCTGGTTTAACAACTACCGGTTTTGCTGTTCGTTCAGCTGCTGATACTTGGGTAAACCGTACTATTGCTGTTGGTGCTGGTTTATCTATTACTAATGCTGCTGGTTTAGCTGGTGATCCAACTATTTCTATGACTGGCGCATTAAGTTCATTGGCTGCATTAGCAACTACTGGTATTATTGTACAAACTGTTGCTGGTACTGTTACAACTCGTGCTATTGAATCAGCCAATACTTTAATCACTGTAACTAATGGTGATGCTGTTGCTGGTAACCCAAGCCTAGATCTTGCCCTTTCCACCGGTTGGGTAATTCGTGGTAATGGTTCTAATAAAGGTCAAGCATATCGTTCAATATTCTCTGAAGTAGCTATTACTACAGATGATATTACTTATTCAACTGCTTATACTTTAGCTGCTGGAACTGAACAAGTTTATTTGAATGGTTTATTGCAACGTATTGGTGCAAGCTATGACTATACTATTGTTGGTGGTGCTATTGTATTTAATAGTGCAAACCAAGGTACTGATGTTGTATTAGTCACATATTTCGCAACTAACTAATTTTGCCTTAGGGGTTGGAGATAATTCTTCAACCCCTATTTTTTATGACTACAATTATCCCAACTAATCAGATAATATATAATACCAAGTTATATCAACAAGAAAATAATTATTTAAATTCTACTGATCCCAAAATATATTTAACTAGATATTTAAATACATTATTGAGATCAATTACTAGATCTAGTAGTGGATATAGTAATAAAATTATAGGATGTGATACTTTTTTTGTTGATTTAATTAATACTTCTATTTTTAAAGTTGTCATTAGTCCGGGTTTGGTTATTATTGATTCAACATTAGTTGAATTAAAATCTCCTACATTTTTAGATATTGATTTAAGTCCATATTCTAATTATGATGAGGTTCTAGTTATATGTGCATACCAATATTTAGAGAATCAAAATAAAGCAAAGCTTCAAATAATTCTAAGAAATTCAACTACAGATGAGGTGACAAGTAATGCACCTATACTTACTAGTTTGCCATATTTAATAGTTGGAAGATTTAAAGTTATAAGATCAGCTGGTAATATTATAAAAATTGAACATCCATATGGTCAATGGCTAAAGTCATTCTATTCTGATTTTTTAAAATCTATTTCATATTTAGCTGTAGCTGTAAATAATATAATATTTGAAAAATTAACACCAAATATCCATTTATATAATTCTTTTTTATTAGATAATAAAACAGTACAACTAAATCTGCCGGTATATTTAGATATGGATATTGGTAATTTATCAAAAAATATATTATCTCATTATTTACAAAAGTCACAACCTAGATATTTTTTACCTGATACTTTTACTAGGCAATACAGTAGGCGAGATAGAAATTTAACATATAAAGCGGAGATGTTTACAGATGACAAGTATAACCACTCCATCTAATCAAAAAGTATCTATTGACCCATATTCCAGTAAACTTTTTGATTTTGATAATGTTTCTAGTAAAATATATTTAGCTAGAAGTATAAATAATTTATTAAATGTTTTTGGTCAAGATGTTGTTATAGATGGACTTATGCCCATAGACTTATCTTATATTAATGATGTATTATCTATTACAGTCTTACCTGGGAAATGTATAATTGATACAACTTTAATTGAATTTCCAGATCCAATAACTATAACTATTAACTGTTCTAGTTTTAATGATTCTGGAAGTATATTATTACTTATTAATTTTAAGTTTACTGAATCTGTCCATAGTAATACAGCTAAGATTAAATTAGTATATATTGATTCAACCTATACCGTTACATATCCAGAACAATTAGAAACTAATATGGATAGAATTATTTTATCTCAGATACAGTTTAATAAAGTTACAGGTATAGCAAATATGTTAAATAATCAATCAATAACAATACAATCAAAAACATTTCAAATTTACCCATTAACGAATATAGCTATATCTGCTAGAAAATTCGTTAATCATTTATTTAATTAAATTATGTCTATTAGATTAATTAATTCAGATTCTTTAGATATTAGTAATTTATTAAGTCGAATATTATATCTTGAAAATATAATATTTGCACAAGAAACAGGAAATGGAATTTCACATGGAACTAATTTATTAGCTCATATTAATTCTAATTATGTAGCTAAAGATGGAAATTTTATAATTGCCGATAGTACATCATCATCTCCTAATGTATTTCTTCCAATAAATCCTAAAGTTGCAGAAATTGTTACAGTTGCTAATATTGGTATAACAAATAATCCAGTTAATGTTATTGGTGGTTATCATAATATTAATAGTAGTATTAAACCTTTTGTTTTATCTAATTTAGAAACAAAAGTATTTATATATACCGGTAATAATTATGGATGGGTTACTATTAATGATAATAGTGTAAATAGTTGGGAGTATGTTAATTCTAGCCAATCAATAACTAATTCATCTAATTTATTTGTAGATACATCATTAATTCCAATTACCATAACTTTTCCAGATACACCAAGTTTTGGTAGTTTTGTAACAATCACAGATATTGCTGGTTCATTTTCTGCGCACCATTGTATCTTAGATGGTAATGGTAAAAATTTAATTAGTAATAATAGTGTAGTTGACTTAGATATTAATTTCTTATCTATTACATTTGTTTATAATGGTAAATCATGGATAATGGCTGAAACAGCTGGAACTCCAGTTACTATTATAAATACTTCAACATATACCAATATATTAACAAATCAAGTATTATTAGTAGATTCTTCTTCATCATCTGTAACACTAATACTACCAAACGAACCAGCTGATATATTTACATTTACAATATGCGATTTCTCTGGAACATTTGATAATAATCCATGTATTTTAGAACTTTCAAACCCTTTACATAAAATTAACAATCAACAATCACCATTAATTCTAGATATAAAATATGGTAGTATTACTGTAATTTTTTCACAGAATGAATGGCTAATTAAGGCATAGGAGAATATTTTTTATGAATAATCAAGTATTAGCTCAAATTGCAGCAATTTATGGACTAAACGCTTCTTATAAAAACAAAGTTCGTGTTATTAAACAATTTGCTGGGACTATTTTATCAGCCAATAACATAACTAAAGAAGTTACATATAGATTTTTAGATAACTCAACCTTAACTGTTATTAACGCTTAATGCAAGCATTTACTAATGCAGCTTTACATGTAAGTACTATAGATCAGACAATTTATGAATGCTTGACTAATGAAGACTCAACGGTTCATAATTTATTAATTACTAATAATAGTGATGTTGCTACAGTAAATATTAATCTAAAGCTACAAAAAAATTCAGATTCATTTTTTTGTATCCCATCTGGATTTGAATTAAGACCAAAAAATACTTTGGAGTTAAAGCCAATTAATTTAGCTCCTGGTGATAAACTTATAATTTCAGCTAATCAAAACTCTATTTGTGATGTAGTTGCAAGTATTTTAAAAGAGATTAGAGACTTTTAATTTAATATGGCGGTTTGTTAATCATTCCGCCGTTAATAATATAATATGGAAGAATTATTAATAACACTAAGTAGAGAAATATTAAAAGGTAACATAACATTAACTATTATTGGAGTTCTTCTTATAGTTGGGGTTATAGTATATTATACGTATTTTATAAGTAAAAATAATAAAACAAACAACGAACAAACAGCTTTACAAGTAGAAAATTCTATTAATCTAATAATTGAAATACTAAAAGAACTTCAATCTAGCCTAAACTTTTTTATAAGAGAAACTAATACTGAATTAAAAGAGTATGATACTAAATTATCAAATAAAGTTAATAAAGTTGAAACCGAAATTGTTAGATCAATCGAAGATTTAGAAACAAAATTAATATCTATAATTAATTTAAATACAACGACTTTAACAGGTTCAATTAATTCTTTTACTTCTAGTAATTTAAGTAGTTTAGAAACATCAGTAAATAGAGATCTTGTTGATATTAGATTACAAAGAAAAGATATAAAAGATTCATTAGAACTTAATATTAAAGATATTAAATTTAAATTAGATGGGTTACAAGATCTGTTAAAAGATGAATCCCGTTCAGTTATTAAAATATCGCAAGTATTAGATTCATTAAAGAACTCTATAGATATTATTAATTTAATGAATCATAATATTCGACTCTACCCTATTAAATCTAATGTATCTGAAGAATAATATAGATTTAAGAATCGTTACATCTCTAGCTAAATCACAATTCCTTCAAACCCAACATTATTATTTAAAACAAATATATGATAATATTGATTCCTTTGATGAAGGAACTCGAGAAATAATTTTATTAAATTGCGAGGTGTGGTTTAAATATCTTTGTAGATTAGAGAGATTTTTTATATTTACAAGTAATGAATTAGATAAAAGATATATAATAACCGAATTTAAAATAACGTATATTGAAATTCAAGATGTTATTCGAACTAATATAATTGTATTTGGATATGCTGATGAATATACTTTATTATTTAAACAAACCACAGATATAGTTTTTGATGCTTTAAGATTATTGTTGGATCAATTTGAATTAAAGCATCTAGACACAAAAGATATATATAAAAAAATTAGCCAATTATTATCGTTATATATATACAAAGTATTGTATATATAATGCATGAATTACAAAATCTAAAGACTAAAAAAGAATTACCGTTTTTATCAATGACAGATTTTTGTTTAGAATTATTTAAATTTGATATATATCCAATTATAGAAAGAGCTAAGATGTATAATCGCTTTTTTGGGATTACTGAGTTTAAAATCAAAAAGTATATAGATAAAGATATACCAATTCAATGTTTAGATATATTAAAACAAGAAAATTTTACAATAATATCAATAGAGTGAATTTAGATGGTTACAATAGGACCAACTGACATGTCGAATTTAGATGAAAAAATTAGCATTATATTTATTTCAGAAGATGGTACAGAAGGTATATTTTATCCATCTGATGCTTCTGAATTTATAGATTATTTGGTTGAATCTGATGATGAGATGGCAAGAGAAATCTTATCTGATAATTTTGAACCAACTCAAGAAATTGTAGAATTTCTACAAGAGGCAATTCCAGCTTATATAGAAGAATCTGATACTCCAGATGGATGTAATGAATACTATTCTGAGTTAAAATCATTTTTAGAAAATTCAACTATTGAATCGATGCATATATCTACTCAAGATATTGATGAAGATGATGATGAGGAAATTGAAGAATCAATATTAGAATTTTTACAAACTGACGGATGGATAAGTTCTACTATATTAGAATCTATAGATGATTTAATAGAAGAAGTTTTATATAGGAAAGTTGTGAGGGGTGGTAAGGTTCTTAAAAAAGCCAATTGTCCTCCAGGTTCAAAATGGAATGGTAGATCTTGTGTTCGAATGGGAGCACTTGAAGTACGAAAACGTATGAAAGCAGCCTTTAGAGCAGCCAAAACTAGAAAGAAACATGGACGAAATTTAATGTTTCAAAAAGCAATTATGAAGAAACGAAATAAATCTATGAAATTTGGATCTAATAGAGGATTATATTAATGGATCAATTATCATTATTGGATGAAATTATATTAGATCATATAGCTCCAATTTTTGAAAATCTAACAGAAAATCAAATTTTAACAGTATTAGAATCTCAAGAATATATCACAGAAGAACGAGCAGTTAAGAAAAAGGTAATAAGAGATCTTTTACTAACTATTAGGTATGGTAATTGTAAACCTGGGTTTCGAGTAGATTCAGCTACTAAACAATGTGTTAAGATGTCAACAGCTGAACAAGTTATGCTTCATAAATTAGCTAAAAAATCAGCTAAATTATTTAAGCATAAAGGTACAGCAGCTCAAGCTATTAAATCTCGTAAATATGCTAAATCTATGATGGTAAGAGATCGTTTACATTTAAAGGATGTTAGATCAAAAAAAAAGTAAAAATTGAAGAACCTTCGGATTTTGATGATACCGAAAGGGCAACTAATGAGGTAGATAAATTAAATGCTAGTACATAACTGTTATAGCGATTTATTAAGTTCATCTACTTACTTCTTAAATAATTTTATATTATCTGACCATCATATTAAAATTAAAAACTTTCAATATAACATTGGAAATTCATCACTGCAACTAGATCATGAAACTCAACATGAACTACCAGCGGCTATAGTAACTTTACAATCAATTACGCCGTTCGTCAATCATCCACATACATTTCACAGAGCTATTGGTAATAATATGAATAAGATTCCGATCTTATATGATCGGACTAAAAACATAGAACTCTTCTTGCAAGAAGAAATGTATACGATTGCCGTTACTATAAATATTAATTGTGACTCACAGTTACAAGCTTTAGAAGTTCAACATCGAATGATGAATTATATTCCACTTAATAAATACCTTCAGGCCTATAGATATACTTCGTTTTTTGAATTAGACCCAAATTTACTTTCTAAGTATCTAATTGATGTTAGAAAAGATAAAATTGAGAACTTATTTTATAAACAAAATAAATATACTGATACGTTTGATTATTGTTTTGCTGTTGAATATGAACCTCTCATGCGTATGAATGGTTGTGATATTGGAATAGAGAGTTCAGTAAACTCATCTTTTCAAGTTGCATGTTCTTTTGAGTTTCTTACGCATGTACCTGTATATATGGTAGCTCCAAAAGTTAATTGGGATTCTCTTGTTAGTTCAAATTATTTACAATATAATAAAATTCCAGTTCCAGTTCGTAGTGATATTGATAATATTTTAGTAGAGTTAAATAATTCTAGTACTAATATTCCACATAAAGAAATTTGGCAAATGAATAATGGTCAAATTACTGGAGAGTTTAAATATATAAATAAAACATTTGATGCTTCGACTCTCTATAATAAAATAAAATTAGATGGGATATTACATATACAAGAAAATATAAATGGTGAGATAATTCATGCAAAGTGCTTTATTGAAGGGGATAGAATAAATGGTACCTTGCGGCAAGTTCAATTTATAGAACCTACTGTAGCTACAGTTTATTTTGAAGGTGTATTAAATGGTAAGCATATATCTGATTTTTTAAATTTTGAAGTTGCTGAGTCTAATAGTATTAAAGTGGCAGATACAGTTGTTATTAATAGTAATCCGCCGTTTGACGTTACTCACTATAAAATTCTACCTAAAAAAATCAATATATTAAATAGTATAAAAAATATTAATAAATCCGCCGTTAAAATAAACCCATCAAAAACATATATCACTTCATATGTTGATATATACAATAATGAAATTATATTCTCTAGCCCTATTTATATAAACGAATATACTAATGAATTTAATCTACCGAATGGGATTACTGGATATTTAGATTTAGATACGTTTGATTTATATTTATATAGTAATAATCATACTATTAATTATTTATATTTTAATTTATCGTTTGATTATGTAAAAGGAATCCCATCTACTATTGAAAGAATAAATTATAATTTTAATGTAGTAGATCAAATTATAGTAAACCAATCACCTTATTCAACCTTAACTAATTTTAGTGAAATGAATGTAGCTATTATCTCTAAAGTTGAATTGGATGAAATAAATAATCAAATTTATTTTAATATGGAAGTCTCAACTATAGACTTATCTAATATAGAATTTAAATTTATAACTTTAAATAAAACTATATTAGATTATAACCATTTAAAATTAGATTTACCTAGTTCAGTTAGTAATAAATTAGTTTTTCAATTAGCCAATATTGGTATTTATTGGAAATACTTTTCTAAAGTTAATACTTTAGAACCTATATATTTTTGTTATAATTTTAATCAACAGTAAGGAAAATTACAATGGCAAAGTTAGATATTAACCAACTTTTAAATAATTCTTTGGCTCGTAAAACAGGTAATTCTTATGTAGAAGAAGGTTCTACTAATTATGGTTTAAATATTGATCTTCGTGGTGCTGGACAGGATTGCCCGGGTTGTGGTCAAAATGCAGCTTTGGCTTTAAACCTTGAAAATGTTGCTTTCCAAGAACGAGTTCAAGAGTTTATTGGCGAAGATGTAATGAATAACATCAAAGGTGCCTTAGGGGCAGGTCTAGCTACTTTTGCAGTACTAGAAGCTCGTAGTCAAGCTTAATTTTTACTGATAGGGTATTGGACAATATCTAGTACCCTTATTCTTATGTTATTAGATAACATAGATAATCTCATTCAAGAGATGCTACCGATATCTGGTATATTAATTGGAGCTAAAGAAGCTGCTATGGGGGCTTATCATGCAGCAGTGCCTCATGCTACTGCGGTTGGTACGTCTTTATTAGATGCTGGTAAAAATGTTTATTCTGGAGCTTCTAGTGCTGCTAGCACTATTGCTTCCCATGCTCCAAGTGCAACTCAAATTAATTCAGCTATATCTCATCCTTTAACTAAAAAAATAGTTGGTGGGGCTTTAGCTGGTGGAGGATTATATATGGCAGGAAAGGGTTTATTAGCTCATAAAGCAGCAGCAGCTGGTACTACAGCAGTAACTAAGATGATTAATAGATTAGATTAAATATATTTCAATGCTCCTACGTAACATTGATAATCTTATTCAGGAAACTGTATTTGAAAAATTAAAAAAATATTCAGGTGATATTGGGGCTGGAGCTGTTGGTCATTTAGCTGGAGTTGCTAATTCACACTACACACACTCTGATCCAGTTGCTCATGCTGGTGTAGTTGGTGCCTATAAAGCTTATGATGTTGGTTCTCAAAATTATCAAAATAAACAAAAATCTATTGGTGGTTCTGTTGTAGGTGTAGCTACTGGTAATGTATTATCTAGATTAGCTATACATGGAGCGCAAAAATTTCATGACTATTCTCAACATCATAGATAGACTAATAAAAGAAAATGAAGATGCGGAATATTCCGGAGTTACTGGAAAATTAAAAAAATATTCAAATGATATTGCAGCCGGGGCAGTTGGTCATTTAATGACTAATGCTATTGGACATTATACAGATCCTTTATCTGGAGGACTAGCTGGTATGTCATCTTATTGGGCGTTAAAAGGACATGATTTAGCTTCTGGTAATTTTAAAGAGAAAAATAAGTCCTATACTGGGGCGGCTACTGGAGGTATATTAGGAGCTGGTTTAGTACATGCTATTACCCATGGATTAACAAAATGAAATATTTAAAGTATATAATAGAAGACGAAGATGTTCAAAATTTAGTCAAATCTCAAGAATTAGCTATTGATTTTATTTATGAAGATTATAAGAATTTTATTATTGATATGGAATATTATGTTCGTAATAATTTAAACCAATTTATTCATGAGACTAATACATATAATAATATTAAAAAGTTTGCTTTAGAAAAGAGCCTTTTATATTTTCAAGAAGGTATTCTTGGATTTGCTGATGATATGGCTAAAGGATTTTTTCATGGAGTCGGTACTATAGGTTCTATCGGTGGAGCTGCATATTTATCATATAGTTGGATTAAAGATCAAATACTTACTTTTTGGGATTCGATAAACCCAATGAAGAAAATGATGGTTGATGTTGAAGATTTAGTTAAAGATTCAACTATAAATAAAATTGTACAAAAAGCAGCGGATGATCCTATAGTTAATGATGAAGTAGTACAAAAGGTAGTAGATGTTCCCATTGAACAACCAATAGACTCCGCCGTTAATAAATTAAATCCACATTTAATCAATCCAGAACCTTCTAATTTTATAGATTCACCATTTTTAACAATATTAGCTATAACATCTTTACTTTATACTGGTAAACGTTTAATAGATAAATATAATGATATACGTAAAACTGCTAATCTAAAACAAATGATAAATAAATCATATGATAGATTATCTGCGTTAGGTATAAATGAATTAGATGAATTAAGAAGACTAAACCAAAGTAAATATGAGGAGCATCTTAATAAATGTTCAGATAGAACTTCGCCTTTTGGTGTTTTAGAAATTAATCTAACATGTCCATTAGATGCATATCTAACCTATTGTTCTAGTATGCTCTTATCTTTATGTGGAGTATATCTTACTAAAGTTAGTAAAAATAATGACATATCTAAAATTGATGGTATGCGAGGAGTTTTATCTATTAAAGATGAATTTACAATGAATCAAATATTAACTAGTATATATAATAGTTTTATTGATGCTATTGATTTTATTTATGATGAGGATGTAAATATTACATCTAAATGGAAATCTATATTAGATAATCATATTAGGATTTTTATTAAACAAATTCCAAAACAACAATCTAATAGCAACCAACAGTCTACATATATAAAAAAGGATAATTATGTTAGACCAAACAGACCAAACTATCAACCTCGTTAAGTCTATATCTTTAAGTACTTATTTTCCAGAATCATATAAATTATTAACTGAACAACATAAGACTTTATTTGGACAAAAACTTTCAATTGATCAAAATGAGTTTAAATACTATAACTCTAAGATAAAAAATTTAGATCTAAATCTATTTATCATTCATGATAAAAATCCAAATGCCTTTACTATTCCTGGATTAGGTGATATTGATTTATTAAAAAAAGATCCAATCCAATATCAATCTGTTGGATTAGAATATTTATCACAAAATCCATTGACTGCATCAGTTGAAAATGGTAAAATATATTTTAATACTAAAGTTAAAGTTTTAGTATTTTTAACTTCCGGCTTATTTAAAAGAGTTACTAATGTAGATGATAGGTTGGCAATATTATTACATGAACTTGGTCATTGGGTTTATATTAAAAATTTATTATCTTCTAGTATATATTATAGTTTAATATCTTTAGTTAATGCTGGTACTAGCCTTTCTTTTTTAGCTAGTGGAATATATGATTCTAAAGCATTATTACTACTATTATTTATTCTTAGAACTTGTTTAGTTTCAACTGTAAGTATTAAAAATAGGCAAAATGAGTATGATGCGGATAGTTTTGCTAAAAGTGTAGGTTATGGTCCTCAATTACAAAATTCTTTAAGTTTACTTGCTTATAATAAACAGATAGCTGATGTTAATTTAAGTGATAAAACTAGTTTTTTAAATGATTTGTTTGATATTTTTTCAATGATTTTCAATACCCATTCCCACCCACCTACTCATAAAAGAATTCAGGTACTACAAGAAAATATTGATATGATTGATGGATTAGTTAGTTTATTATCTCCAATTGATAGAATAATAAAAAATAATAATGGAACAATCTGTAATTTTATATAATATTGATTTATTAATAGAACAAATAGCAAATAATAAACCCAATGATATTCAGGGTAAAATTATAGGTCAAAATATTGCAGCTTCAGTAGTTCCTAGTTCAGCTATTGCTCTTAGTTTATTCCCAACTATTAAACAAACATTAATTGATAAAGGTTTGTCTGGAGCTGATATAATATCTGGTGGTAATAGTAACGTAAGTCAAGCTAGTATGGCAGCTGGGTTGGGAACTGGTTTATTAGGTATGGCAGCTACTTCTGCAATTAAACCCCTTTTACAAAAATATCAAGAGAAGAAATATGGGATAACTGCTCCACAGGATACTCGAACTGCTACTCAAAAAGCCACAGATACTGGAATAAATGTTGCTAAACGGGTTACTGGTATTGGTGTAGGTGGGGTTGCTAGAGCCGCTACTATGGCTGCATTAGCTCCAGCAACTGCTGCTTTAGGGTTAGGAGGGATTGGTGCTAGTATGATGGCAATGCCAGCTGTTATAGCTGCTAGTATGATAGCAAATAAGCCTCTCAATGCTTTACAACAAAAAATTCAACAAAAACGTCAATTACAACAATCACAACAAGGTTAATTATTATGAAATACATGTCTTATATTTTTGAAAACCAAGATTTACGTCAAACTGTAGCTAATAATGAAGTTTTAGTTGATATGGCTTCTTCTAATGTTATTAATTATAATATAGCTCTTGAGTCATATATTTATGAAAATTTAGCTCTATTTACTTCTGCGTCTAATGATATTGTTGAAATTTATGAAAATGTTAGAGACTTTATCATAAATGAAAATACTACAATGTATTCTCAACTATCTGAAATTTTAGCAGATACCGAATTGTCTATGCAAGAGAAAGCTTATTGTTTACAAGAAGCAGCTCCTGGTGGTGCTTCTATTGCGGCTGCTACTGATATGACACTTAATGTCCCAACTGCGGTTAAAGGCCAACTCCCAACTGGGGCTAATAGTATTCCAGCCCAACAACCTTCTGGATCTACTGTAAATCCCTTATCTGGTGGAGCTGAAACTTTAAATGGTCAAAATCCAGTCCATACTCCAGATCAATCAGCAGCTCAAGCTGTTGGATTTATGCATCAAGCTAAAAGAATGGCTTATAATGCACAAGAAGCTCTTAAACATAAACGCGATCAAGCTGAAGCTGGTATTTCACATGCTTATGGTGTAGCTAAAGATAATGCCCATCAAGCATATGATGCCGCTAGTGCTCATGTTGCTGCCCATCCAGGCGCTTATGGTGCTGGTGCTGGTGCATTAGGTGCTCTAGCTGCTGGTGGTGCTGCATATGGTGCTTATAAATTATATAAAAAACATCATAAAAAATAAAGATTAATTTATCTCTTATAAGAGGGGATTAAGCTCTCCTCTTAACTTTACAAATAGAGACATATAATGGCTATTCTAAATTTAGTAGACAATTTAATATTAGAGTCTATTATTACCGGTATTGGAAATTTATTTAAAACTGAACTTAAGTCGATGATTAGTGGATCAGTTAAAAATTTTGATACTTTAATTAAGAGTGAAAATGGACAAGTAAAAGGACAAGTTGCAGATTTTATTAATAAACATGTAACTAATCATATAAATCCAAACGAGGCTAATAAGTTTAAACAAATGGTTTATGATGAAATGACACAAAATCGTCATAAATATATTGGATTTGATAATCAAGTTAATAGAGTTGAAATTGTAGATTTAATTAAAAATAAATTAAGTGAATTTAAAACATTAGCTGATGATGCTAATGCGACTAATGCTGCGACTAATGCTGCTAATGCGTTTCGTGGGGTGCAAACCCCAAAACTTCCCACTAATATTTGGCATATAACTGATGATGCATTAACTGCAGTTAATAATCATTTAGGTAGTATTAAAGACAATGTAAAAGGTTTTTCAAATTCTAATTTAGCAACTCATGCTCATAATATTTTAACTCATCATCAAGGTGAACTTGTAGCTGGAACTATTGGTGCTGGTGCAATTGGGACTGGAGGAGTAATAATTGCAAGCAATTCTAAAAACTCACACACTGGAGTTATAAATGCAAATGGCCAAGAGATGATAAATCCAATTGCAAAAGGCCAACATGTAGTCTATGCTAGTCCTGAAGTTCCTATTACTAAAGTAGAACCAAATACTGTATATGTTGATCCTCAAACAAATACTCAATTTAATCCAAATTCACATGATCTTTCCAATGGATTAGTTACTGCTGGAGTAAGTGCTTTAGGTGCTTATGGATTATATAAATATTTAAAACATAAACATAGAAATGATCTATGATAATTTCTAATATCCAAAATTTAATTACTATATGTGAAGAAACAACACCTACATATATTCCATCTAGTCCAGGCTTACCTTCACCTTCATCTGTAACCGCTCCACCTTCAATTAGAAGTAAATATTCTGGATTATTAATGAAAGGTGGCCTTGCTTTAGGTGCTGGGGTAGGTGCTGGATTATTAGGACACCATGTATTACAAACTCATCCAGAAATTTCTCAGCAAATTCATGGAGCTATTGGTTCTGCTAAATCTGCGGTTTCAAATGCAGCAACTAGTGCTAGAGGATTATATGATTCAGCTAGTCAAAAAGTTGGTGGAGTTATTAATACGGCCAAATCTGCAATTGAACACCATACATTAGATAATAGTATTGATTCAATTTCAAAATTTGATAGTAGTCATGCTTCTGCAGCTGAAATAAAAGCACATCTTGATTCAATTGAAGCGAAAATGGATAAATGGAGTGAGCTAAAATCAGATCAACAAGATATTTTAAGAAAAGCGTATGTCCCAGCTCAATCAGATTTATCTAAATTAGAATCATCTGGGCGATCAGATACCCATTGGGCTAAAAACTATGATCCTCATAAATTTGATAAGATTGCATCATTAGATGATAAAGTTGCTTTAGCTAGATCTGAAGCTGGTGGTAGTGGTATAAAGGCTGATTTAGCGGAAGCTAAAACTAAAGTTGTTAATAGTGATACATATAAAACAGCAGCTCCTGCAGTTTCCTCTTTGGGATCTTCAGCTGTTTCTGGTGCAAAGAAATCATACAGTGCCCTTGGGAGTTTATTAAGTGGAAAGTGAATTACTTAATAATATTGATATATTAATACAAATTAATGAAGGGTTTATAAGTGGTTTTGGTGAATTTGGATTAAGAGAAGGTGGAGCTGCGATTGGGAATACATTAAAAAATTTTTTACATTTTGGTGGTGGTGTTAAATCTGCAGTTACTAGTGGAATACATGCTGATCCTGCTTTCGCTAAAGTTTTAGCGGCTGGGAAAAATAGGGTTACTGAAGCTAAAGCTTTAGCTGATGCAGCTAAAAATCCAGTGGTTCAATCTGGGGCTAAACAAGTTAATGCTGCGGTTGATGCTGCTGCTAAACAAGTTACAGCTAAATCTTCATCTATATTAAAGAGAACCTTAAAAGTTGGAACTGTTGGCGGCGGTGGTTTAATAGCTGCAGACCATTTATTACCAAATCAAACCCAAGTCCAAACCCAAACCCAAACCAATACACCAGCTTCAACTCAAGTAGCAACTGTATCTAAACCAATTATAAACTCACCAGCGGCTAAAGTCGCAGAAGTACAACATGCTAAATTATTAAATCAAAACCCATGGAAATTAGATAGTAAAGGTAATGTATTAGGTACACATCTAACACCACAACAATATAACCAACATTTAGAGCAAAAGTTTGGGGCAGATAAAGCAGATGGAGCAATTAGAAAAGCTATGGGACCAGGTTGGGGCGATGGATCAAATTATCATAGAAAATAAAAGGTTTTACGTCCCTTTCAAGACGGGTTTACAGTTTTCCTTCTGTTGCTACTATTACCAGTAAAAGGTAATAGTAGCTGGACTGACTTGATAAGTTAGCCCAGTTTCAGCGCGTATATACTGCGCGTGTTTTTCTATTAATTTTACCATCCGTGGTAAAATTTTTACCGATGGAAAACCAACACTCCGCTCTCCTCTATGAGATGCTATCCTACACTCATCCATGACTCGTTCAAGAACGGCTAGCCGTTCTTCTTGTAGCTCTCTTTCAAGTTCTGCTTTTGCTTTTGCTTCGGCTTCAGCTTCCGCTTTAGTTCTCGCTTCAATAACTGAAGCGGTAATTTCTTGTAATGTGTCTTTGAACATAATACACCTCCTCAGGTTGATAGAAGTTCCAGCTAAATGCTAGATTAAACTCTATCTATTATGGTTACTATATAATATCTATACCAAATTTCTTGAAAACATACAAATTTAGGAGTTTTTAAATGAATAAACCGCCTTATGGTAATAACATTCGTATGTTGGATACTGTCCAACAATTTAGAGTAATGGCACAAGATTTACCAAATAAAACAGTTAAATTGTTACCTGGAAGCTTTGTTTCTGGTGCTGGTAATATTGTTGAATTTAATGGTAGTAACAGTTCTATTATTAACACACCAGTTTCTGGATCTCTTTGGTATTTAGTTTCTATTGGACCAAATGCTAATGTTGTTTTAGTTTCTGGAATTACACCACCTATAATTCAAAAAAATCATTTAGCTTGCGCTTTAGTATTTGTTAAAAGTACAGATACTGTAATTACAAATGATATGATTTTTGATGTAAGACCAATTTATAATGCTTCTCATTATGGTACAGCACATAATGAATTAAGTAACAATACTATTCCTGATTGCCATCCAATGTCTGCAATTACAGGTTTATCTACAGCATTAGCTGATAAAATTGGGGTTGTTGAGTTTGAGAATGGCGTTTTAAATAAAGCTGATGTTGATGGTACTATTAGTCCAGTATTTATCTTAAATAAAGATCAAACTGGAACTCCAGCTGAGAATGTTGAGATTGTAGTTGAACGTGGTAATGGTGCTAATGTATCTATTCGCTGGAATGAGTCTAATACTCGTTGGGAATTTACTAATGATGGGGCTGAATGGTTTGGTATTAGTAATTCTGGTTTTGTTGATGTAGCAAGTACATCATCTACGGGTACTGTATTATTAAGTATAGATCCAGTAGATTCTTTACATCCAGTAGTAGTAGGTGATAATGATACAAGACTATTATCTTCTGGTGAAAAGTCTAGTTTGATAACACATTTAACTGATGTTGCAGATCCTCATCAAGTTATTGCTAGTTTAGTTGCTAGTGATTTACCTCCTCATGACCATATTGTTACTGGTGGTTCTTTAGGTGCTGGATCTGTTGGTCCAACTCAACTAGCAGATCTTTCAGTTTTAGATAATCATTTAGCTGATACTTTAAAGTATACATTAGTTCGTAAAACTTCATCTGATGTAGTTTCTAATGTATTAACATTTAACCCAGTATCTATATCTACTCCATTTAATATTGGAGCTAATGCTGTTGATCAATTGGTTGTTGGATTAAATTCTGAAAAAGTTGGTGGTAAATTAGCGGCAGATTTTGCTTTAAATATAGATTTAGCTAATTATTTAACTACTGCTAATGCAACTACAACTTATGCTCCAGTTGCACATACTCATAGTATTTATGCTTTAAATACAGATTTAGCTAATTATTTAACTACTGCTACAGCTAATGCCACTTATGCTTTATCTAGTGACCTAACCTCTTACCAAACGTTAGTAAGTACTACATTCTTAACTGTTGCAGATGCAGCTGTTATGTATGCACCAAAACAAACTGGTGTAAGTGGAACTTTTACAACAGTAGATAGTAAAACTATTACTATTGTTGATGGTGTAGTTACAAGTATTGTATAATGGAACCATTAATTAATTATATTTTAAATAGATTACATGAAGGTACTACATGGGCAGCTATCTTTACTTTAGCTGCATCATTTGGATTAAATCTATCACCAGAACAAACTGCAGGCATAGCTGGATTAGCTATGGTTTTGCTACCTAATAAATTTAATTTTGGAAGTAAATAATTATGAGTTTAGAAAATACATTAAATCTAATTGAAGAAGTTAGTAATGGAAGATATTATGCTAATAAAGCTGTATCCGCTGTAAAATCTCGAGCATCTAAAGCAAATCGCTATGTTCAGAGACAGTTAGGTAATATTAAAGGAAAGGCAAATCAAATTACAGATTCTTTATATAGAAAAACTGGATCTGTTTCTCCTAGAGAAGCTGCTGAAAAAAGGGCAACATTAAAGCAGCAAGCGATTGATGCAATTGCCCAAGATCGTAAAGCGTTAGATCCACATAATATAGCTCCAATAACTAAACAACAATTAGACCAAGGATATAACGCATTGTCTAATAGTAGTATGATGAAACATATAAACCATAATAAAAAACAAGAAGAGTTAACTGATACTTTTAGACAACAAGATATAATCAATAGAATTAATAGTAAGGCAACAAGAGCTGCTAATATTGAGAAATCGAAAGCAGGTCCAGCCCAATCTGGGTTTCATGTAGATCCAAAACCAATAAGAGTTTCGGGTTCTAGGTTTATGAACAACAAATAAAACTTTCGCCGTTAGAAATTTCTAACGGCGATTTTTTAACACCTAACAATAAATAGGTTTATCATCTACTATTGGATTAATAACAGTACCCTTAACTGTACATAATACCTTAACTGGGATATATTTATGAAATTCAAATTTATCCCAAATACCTTCTATATCTGAACCATAATCTGTACATAATATAATTAAACCAATTTTCTCATCTTCATTAAAAAATTGGTTTTCTATATATTCAAAACAATATGAATGGGATGTACCACCCCTACCATATACATTAAATATATTTTCTTTTTCCATTTCAAAATTATCTCGATTAAGATCTAATATATTTTGGATACTATAGTCATGTTGAATAATTTTAATAGTTTTAAAATAATTAATTGATTGTATAATTAAACTCATAAACTTTTCGAGATCTAATGTAGACATTGATCCAGAAGTATCTAAAACTATATATAAATTATCCATTATAGCATCTTTTGATGTATCTGGTAAAGTTACACCAATATGTCTATATTTTTTTCTAATGCTTTTCCATGTTTTATTAGTATTTGATTTAACCATGGTTGTTTGTATAGCATTTTCTAGTAGAATTTCCCAAGGTATTTCTAATGCTGAAATCTTTTCAAGATATTCATATATTGTGCCTTTCGTAAATCCTCGTCCAGTTTGTTTATTGAGTAAGTTATTAATAATTGATCTAATTTCTGATTTAAGTTCATCTGATAATGATGAACCATCTTCAGATGAAGTTGGTGAATTTAAATCTAGATTAATTGTTCCTTCATATTTATCATTAATATATATATCAGCTACATCTCCATCTATTCGATCTTCACTTGCCTCACCTTTATCCTCGTTATGTTTTCGAAACTTAATGGATATTTTTGATTTTTTATCCATTAACCATTCATATACTTCCATTAGTGAATAACCACTATCTACCAATTCTTTAACTACGAAATTACTAGATGGGGTTTCAAGTTCACCTTTCAATACTCCTTTAATATCTTCGTTTAATTTTGTATTGATATCATGATCTGTCGCTAGGTTATATATATGTTGATCCAATCCATTTATTCTAAATTTACTTAAATGACCATCTATAAAATGTAACATTTCATGTAATATAACATAGATCATTTGTTGTACATTATTTATTGACTTATCTACAAAGTCTTCATAAAAATGAATAGATGGTTTTTTATTTACTGGATTAATAAAACAATAAGCTGTTTCACATCCTGTGTCATTAAATTTTGATTCTTTTATTATTTGTAGATCAAATTTATAAATTAGACACCCAAATAGTTTAAATTTTGACTTTGCTAATATTTTTAATATTGCTAGTTTTAATTTTTCTTCAGCTGACATTACTTTCTTCCAGTAATAGTTCGGTTATTAAATCAATTTTCTTTTTAATTGGATCTAATCGATTTTGATATCTATCAATTTCAGAATCGATAAAATTAATTATTTGATTAAAATTGTGAATGGTATTTTCATCAAATGTATAGTCTATTGTTTTAGAACTATCTGAAATCGCAATTCTAATTTCTTTTATTGATTCAACTGGTTTTGATTTAAGTAAGTTTAGTTTTTCGATTCTATATTCTAAAACTTCAACTTTTTTAATAAGTTCTTTTAATTTTTGCATGATATTCTCCAAAATAAGAAACCCTAACTCTTATGGAGTTAGGGTTTTGTTGAATTAAATTAATTGAATTTCTTTGGTTATTCTATCTGATATGGCTGGATCTATCTTAGTTATCATTTTTTTAAATTTTAAAAATTGATTTAATTGTCCAGATTCAACTAATTCTTTTGCTCCAATAATAGCAATAGATAAATTCTTTTTAGCTATTTCAGTAACAATAGTTGAAAACATAGTATATCCAAGTTCTTGCTTTTCTTTATTATTTGATTTACAATAATTGAAAAATTCATTTGATGCAGATAATACATAAATATATTGCCCAGTCATATCATCTGGAATTTTAATAACTTTCTTACCTTCAAAAACTTTATCCATTTCAGTTTCAAGATATAATTTATAATAGGCACTAAATTCAGTAGCAGCTTCGCTACCAATATGAGATTCTGAAAAATATATTAAATCTTGATGTGGTATATTATTTTTTAAAGCTTCTTCTAATGGGTTTAAGATTTCACTGAATCTAGACCATGATCTAGGAGATGCCCAAGGTTTATTTGTTGTTTCTTCCATGTGGAAATATTTTCGATTTTTTTCATTTGATAAGAATGAAAGAATCTTAGGATTTATTCCAGTTGGAAATGCGTAAGATTTTTTCCAATGGTTGAAATCCATATGTACCGGATTAATCGAACATCTATTAATGATAGCAGAATTACCAGCTTTAGTACCAGCTTTAGATGATGCATTACCTGCTAAAATAAACGCAGTATTTTCTGGTAGTTCATATCCACGAATAGCTCTATTTGTGAACATTTCAAACCCCAGATTTAAATGATCTGGTGAGCATAGATGGAAATCATCCAAAAACAATATGGTTGGTTTTGATTGATCCATATTATATAAATTAGTTAATATTTCTGGATAAGACCATTCAGTCCCATTAACTTCTTTACATTCTTTTCCAACAATAATTTTCGATTGAAATGGAATACCTGAGATTTCCTCTATTGGAATAAGAGCGAAATGTACAGATAATAAATTCCAATTATATTTTTTACACCAAGCTTTAACTAGGGCGGTCTTTCCACAACCGGGAGCGCCTTGTAGGAATGGTATAGCTACATCTTTTTTATCTAATTGAAGACCAACTACACCACAAACATACATTTCTAGTTCATGTAAAGATTTTGATTTGTGTTCTACTAATTCCATATTCATTTACCTATATAATTTAGAAAAAAAGATACCCGCTGACTATAACCTATAGAGCGGGTTTGAGGACTTAAATACTTAGTCTAGGACCACGAACATAATCTATTCGTTGTTTATTTATATACTTATCCCTAGTAAGAAATATTACAAAATCATTACTACCATTCCAAATGGTAGTCTCTATTTCTTTTCCATTAATACTAATGAATACTGGAACTTTTTTTATACTCCATTGAGTTAAGTGTGAAGTTTGACTTAATTTTAAATCTCCAACTTGATCTATTTGATCAAATGGAATACCTTCACATCCATTTATAGCATGTTTAAAAATTAACAACACCTCTTTTTCTTTTTCAAGTAAAATTGTATGTTTATCAACATTTAAACATTTTAAATTGTTGAAATTTATATTATTTCTAATACTAATATCTTTAACTATTAACATAATTTGTAAATCCTCAAAAAATTAACAAACAAACAAAAACCTGTAGCAGCAGATCTTTGTCACTATATTATATCTATATGAAATAATTAAAAACGTAAGGATTATTTAATGTCAGAAACCGCAAATATGCTAATTGAAATATTACAAACTCCTCAGAATATAAGAAAAATATATGATGAGTTTAATGGTAATATTTTTGAAAATAAATATTTTATTAATGTTGATTATCTATTAGATAATTCAACAAATGTTAAATTTAAGCAATATTGGAACCTTAACCCTCATAAATTTTGCTATGATAACTATTCTATATCTGAATTAAGTCCAGTTATTTTATTAGTTAATAGATTAAACAGTATGTTTGAATTTAAGTCTGAAAATCTAAAAGGTTTAGTTATAACTCCCTCTTTATCTAGTATATTTAAAGTCTTAACTTTAATCATATAATTATATAGATATAATATTTTAAGACTTTCACTTTAGGAGAACATATGTCAACAGGAAAAATGGTACCATATACAACAATATTAAATAATAAGGAAGATCAATCAGATTCATTATTAATAAAATTAGAAAAATTATTTTTATTTTTACCAAGATCCGAGGGAGTTGAGGTTTATAAAAATTTCGATGATCAAATAAGAACATATTTAAATAAAATAAATGGACCATCAAAAGATGTAGCTTCTCAGTTATTAGATAGAGGGGCTATTCTTATGCTGATAAATAGTAAAAAAAGTTCTAATATATTAGGGGCAAAAAGTTCAACTTCAGATGGTAAACTATTATTTGTTGGAATTGAATGTTCGGCGTTTGATGTAGAAATTACAAATGGAGATATTGGTAATATTGAAGAACTAATAAATCAAGTATATTATCAATTCATTAGGCATATTATAGATACATTTCCAGAGATACAAAAAAATCAAGATCTACATACACTATTAATCCAATACTATACTTTTTTATTATTAAAATCTCTAAGAATACCAACACTAGTAGATAAAAAAGTAGAGGTGTTAAAATATATAACTGGAATTATGTATTATAAACATTTTTTAAATATGGATCCATATTTAGCAAAAGAACGAAGCCTATCTTTAATAGATCCTAAATTTCAGAAAGAAATAGAGTCTATGATCCCAGATACTTTTATATTAAAATATACTGATATAAAAGATATTATAAAATTAATTATAGATACTAAATTGGTATTTGATACTCCAAATAATTTAACATATCATATGTTAAATTCATTAAAAGTAATATCATTTCTTTCAGTTACATCGACATTTAGTCACTTATTATCTTCTATAATAGCGTCTTTATCCTCAATAGATTTTTATAAACCCTTATTAATTAATAAACCAATTCAAGAACATATCGAAAGTATATTAATCCCTTATTTTACTAAAGTTAAATATATAGAGTTTTCTAAATATACAGTTACTTCAACTAAAAAAGAGGAATAATATTATGGTAGAATTACATCATCCAAGTAAAAGATATACTGGAATAATTTTAAAGGATAAAGACCCAACTAATCAAGGTAGGTATAAAGTTTGGATTAGCGAATTAATGCAGGGTATAAGTCAAGATAAAGGAATATGGTGTAAAAATGAAGTACATAAAAATAGAGCTGATGGTAAAGGTTCTGGTAGTTATACCCCAATTGATATTGGATCTATGGTTCAAGTTGCTTTTCATGGACCAGATCATAATACTGGTTATATTGTTCAGGTTGAGACAGATACTACAACAGAATGCTTACCTCATGCAGCTACTTTAGATGATAGGGATGGGATGCATGTTATTTACAAGACCCCCAATCATGGTTTTGTAATGTTTGACAATACCGTCCCTTCAGATAAAAAAGGTAAGTTACCAGGTAATTCAGTCCATTTATATGCTTCTAAAGGTGGGTGTAAAATAATATTAGATGGTAGTGGTATCCATATCTATACTTCTGGTGATATTGGTATAACTGCAAATAACCTTAATATAAAAACTCAAAATACTTTAAATTTAGAAAGTAGTACTATTAATTTAAAAGCTAGTAAAATAAATATAGAAGGTACGATCAATCTAAAAGGTGCTATTAATAGTAGTAAAATAAATGGATCTATTAGTAAAGCTGATGGTGCTAACTATGCGTCTGTAGCAGGTGGTATTGGGGGTGGTAGTGTCCCATCACCAGGCGAACCCGGTGGAGCAGCTGGTAATGCTGGATATGGTGGACCAGCTGAAATAACAACGTGATTATTCCATTTAACCAGGTTTATTTAGAATTAGATACATCACTAGTCCCAAATAACCAACCAATACCAGGAAATCGGTTTAGATCTAAGCCAATTGGGATAGTTATAGAAGATACAGTTAATAATCTAGCCTTACCTATACCTTTGCCGGTAGTTGATTCAGATAAATTTAACCTTCCTATGATATATAAACAATATTCATTATTACATAGTGGAGACTCATCTTTATCAGTAATGCCATGGCATTATATTATTGAATATTTAAACAGAGATTATATTATATATAATACTAGACCATTAGATCTAACATATCCATATACTACACAAGAAGTTATAGAACTTTCTAAAGATAGAATAAAACTTAATGATTTTACAAGACAAATCTTAGCTGATGGAACTCCAGAATTAAAAAATATGATCCATGTTTTAATAATAGGAGATTCAACAAGAGATGTATATACAAAACAATTATATCGAAAATTAGTTGATTTTATAATAGGACCAATCAGTAGAATAAATCTCTTTCCAGCTACAATATTAACTAATATTATTCCTTTAAATCTAGGTCCTAGGTTTTTAAATAATATATTAAATAACGCAATACGCTAATTATGTTTTTTCTTAATGACCAAGTTAATACAAACACTATTGATTTTTCAAATTTAAAACATATCTTTATAAATTTATTTGGAAATAATTGTAATTATGAACTTACTACTGAACAAATTCAAATTTTAATAAGCACATTCTATAAATTTGAACCTAATATTACTACTGAACCATATACTCAACAATTTCATGTGTTGTATTTAATTGGCCATACTTTACATAAGTATAATAATGAAAACCTAAATATGGAAACTGCCGATTTTTATGATAAATTTTATTATCCTAATATAGTATCTATACTTTCTTCTCATATGAAAGATGCAAAAAAAGTATTAAATAAGATAATAAAAGAAATATTTGATGAAGTTAAGGAAAGGTGTTTTGATATTGTTGAGTTCTATCTTGTATTTTTTAATTGTGATTCTAGTGTTATTAAAAATGATATTTTGAATATATTTTTAAATACTGTATTCTTAGATAATGATCCAAATGATATGGATAATATTCGTAAATATTATGAGTCTAATTTTAGATTTCTTTTTTATACATATTTAAAAAATAAAACGGCTGGATTATTAACTTTTGATATTGAACTTCGAGAAGACCATATGCTATCAATGTCTACAAGATATAAAATTTATGAAGATGGGATTAGAATGGCTCAAATTTACGAAATATGTAATAAGCCAAATACACATCAACGAATATTGCAAAATTATAATGATTTAAAAACCGATATAATTACTAATGAGTTGCAAAAGTTTTATTTATATACAACAAATAAAACAACAACTACTGATAATAAGATGTGTTTATTATCAGTAGTGGATAATGAAAGTTTGGATAGTATAAAATCTAATTTACCATTAATCTATAACTTACTTAGATCTATTCATATAAGATCTAAAGAAAGTTTATTAGATGATAATTTTAAACAGTTAATATATAAGTCTATGTATGATGTCTTATATATTGAATTTTCTAGACATTTATCTAAAGAGATAGCAATTAATTTAGCTAATAATATAGCTAGAAAAATAACAATATCTTTAACTAATGGACAATATATAGATCCTTTAACATTAGATCCTATTGCTATAAATGATGATAAATTTATAATTCAATTAAAAACTTTTTTGGAATTAATCGTGAAAAATGTTAGTAAATAATATAGAAACTCTAATACAAATAACAGAAGGGTATAGAACTCATATTAAGAGTTTATCTAGAAATACAAAAGTTAAACAGTTTGCAAAACTTCCTTTAAATATTAAAAAGATTAGTAAAGGTATGGGACGAGATTTAGCTAATAACATCGCTCCTGGGGTAATTGATTCAGCCCTAATCGCTCAAGATATATATTCAACTGCCAAGTCAGCAATAAAAAAGGATAGTAAAGGCACAATGTTAAATATTTTAAAAGGATTTATTCCTGGAGGTAATACAGTTCATGCTATTGCTTCTAATGCTCAAGAAAACCATAAGCATAAATATAATTTAGATAGGTCATTAGACCATTTACGAAAATATGAACCAGGTAGCTTTTTTCATAAACAAGCAGTTAAGTCAATAGCTCATACATGTAATCAAGCTCCAGAATTATGTCATTAATATTATCTATTGATGATTTAATTCTTGAAGTTGCCTCATCTCAAAGTACTTATATTTCCCTATCCTTATCAAACGATACAGTTTCAAGATTAAATAGTTTAATTAAAAAATATAATATACCTAATCCAGTTAGATCTGACAATTTTCATATTACTTTATTAACTTCTAATAAATCTCCAAATATACCATTTGGAGATTATAAGTTAGATTTAGAATTAAATGATATTAAAAAATTTACGGTTATGACTTGGTTTTCAAATAAACGGCAATTTCCAGATAAACGCTTAATGGTATTGGAATTTAATAGCTACCAATTATTAAAGTTACGCAATCATTTAATTAATATTTTGAATTTACCATTAAGTAGTATTCCACCATTAATTAATAAATTTCACATTACTTTATCATATAATATTGGTGATAAAAAATCATATCCAATTACTAAAGATATTATTAATCCATTTCCAATTGAGATTACTAGCTTTAAATGTCTATCCAAGATAACGTAGATCAGCTAATATCTGATATAAAAAATAAAAAGGAAATTACAATGAAAGAAAAAGAAGTTTTTATTAATAGATCAAATAAGATATTTCAAAATGATCCAAAATTAGCAAAACTAGTTCAACAAGATATTATGAGGTTAGGTGATGCTTTTAGAAACAATTGATAGTTTAATTAATGAAACATTTAGTGTTTCACAAATTAGAAAAGATGAGTTAGATAATATTAAAGCCCAACGTAAGCAATTAATGTCACCAAAGTACGTTAAATCTTTAGTTGATAATAAAATTAAAGCTGAACGTATGGAACATATTAATCCAACTTTTAGAAGACAATCCGAGAAATATGATCAAATAGCAAATAAAACTGGGGTTAAACAAACGTATTTATGAGTCTAGATAATACGCTTAATTTAATACAAGAAATTACAAAACCTACTAATCTAGGAAGAAAAACATTAGCCCATATTGGTGGGGATTTAGCACATTTTAGATTTAAAAAAGCTGCATTAGTAGCTAATAGATATATTAAAAATAGATTATTAGAACGAAGAAAAGATAAAGATCATGTTAAATCTGGAGCTTATAATGGTGGTCTTTGGGAGTATAATGATAAAGATGGGCCAATGCATCATATTGCTAAGCCAGATATAGATAGGCATTTGAAACGAGTTAAAAAATTATTCATCATGCATGATAAATTATCGGATGCTGCTATAGCATCCTTTAACTCTGCTAAAAATAATCCTAATATAGATCCACAAGAATTAGATAAACTGGATAAAAAAGCCGATGAAGCAATTGATAGATATCATAGTGTAAGACGACATGTCATTAATACCCATCGTAAATATCTACCACCTATAAACAATGATATTTGAAACTTCCAACATTAACTTTGATGATGGGGATGTAATTACACCTAAATTTATAGATGAAACTAAAAACTTAGGAACTGATATTTCATATTTAGATATGCAGATATCATCTTTACAAAAGCATGTAGTTACATTAGAATCTACTATATCAAGCATAGAACAAGCATTGAATAATAAAAATAATCAAAATAACCCAAATTTTGATAGAAATAAATTATATGGGATTCTTAATAAAACATTAGAGATACTCTCATTATTCCATAGTAACCAACAAAGGTTTCTAGATCTAAAATTTAAATATAGAAAAGAACAGGATGACTTAAAGTATAAAATTGTTAGGATGATTAATATAGAACTAGAACAATTTAATAAACATAGCCAGTCTAATATGGAAGTATTAGAAACTTTAAAGAACTTTAATTTCAACGATAAGAATAATACCAATAAACTTTTCGATGAAATTGAAAAAATTAACTCCGACCCTAGGTATGAATTATGAGCTTAGAAAATACGCTTAATTTAATACAAGAAATTACAAAACCTACTAATCTAGGAAGAAAAACATTAGCCCATATTGGTGGGGATTTAGCACATTTTAGATTTAAAAAAGCTGCATTAGTAGCTAATAGATATATTAAAAATAGAAATCTCGAAAAAGAAAAAGACAAAGAATATGATGGAGGTAGTATAATGGGCAGTGCACCAATAACTCCAGCACAACATAGACATGCAGCTAGAGCATATCAAACTAGTAAAAATCTTAATCGTAAAGCTGATATACATGCCCAAGTTCATGATATTATTAAAGATGATTTAAATAGACCAGCACCAAATGATATAAGAGGCTCTTCTAATTTTATAACTAATACGATTGCAAATAAAAAAGATAAAGATTTTTTATCTGCTGTAAGTGATAAAACTGAAGCTGATGCTTATAGGTTAATTGGAAATGCCGATGAATCAAATCGACATAAACAAAAAATATTTAATCAATATGGTCTTAAATAATACACTTAATTTAATACAAGAAGTTAAATTAAAACATATAGCTTTAGGTTCTCTTGGAGGATTAGCTACCGCTGGATTAGCAGCCCATTCGGGTTTACTTGGTCATGATCTTCAAAATTCAATAGATTCAGCTGGACACGCTATAAGTCATGCTAGTACTGGATTTAAGGCTGGTCAAGCTGCATATGATCTAACCCATACTAGAGACAATTCTAATTTTATTGATCGTAATATTTCTGGTTTAGGTGGTATTAAAGCATTAGGTAAGGCTGAATATGATATTAGACAAGATGCTAATAATATTGCCGATAATACTAGAGATCATATAGCTAAAACTATTGCGAATCCAGATGGAACTCTAAAAGATACCAAAGAGATAGCAAAAGATGTTGCTAAAATAGGAGTACAAAGTGCAAAAGAAGGATTACAATCCCTTATTAAGTAACTGTGATAATTTAATAGAAGAAACGATAACCTTATCTATATTAAAAGAAATTGGATTAGCGTTTAAGCAAGGTTTGATGTTAATGGTTGAAAGATATGTTAGTATCCCAGGATTAATTGGAAAATTAAAAGAGTTTTTTAATGTATTAAAACATCCATATGGTGGACATACTAATAAAATTTGGGAAGCTAAATTAGAAAAAAGTATTGATGATGTTAGGTCTAGTTTTGATAATATTAATAGCGAAATTGCTTATGTTACCAAACATCCACAAGACCAATTAGATGTAATAGAACGTTTCGCTGCAAAAACCGAAAATGTTAAATTGGCTAAAGAAGTTGCTGACCTTAGACGTAAAGTAGATAATAGTGGTATTGCTTATAAAGGTAGTGGAGAAGATCGAATAAAAATGACAATTGATCATATTCGAGGTCTTGATGAAACTACAGAAAAATTTGCATTTCATCAAGGAGTTGGAGAAATAAAAAATGGTTTTCGAACTGCCGCTATTAATCAAATTAACCAAAATTCAGCATATGATTCTTTAGTTAATTGGTTTCATGCTATTTTAGTTAATGATACAAAAGACTTAATACAACAAATAAAATCGGAAGGGGTGCATTCATTATTATCTAGTTATCCTGTTAAAATGGGAGCTCAGGCAGATACTAGCATTGCTGCAATGATAGAGATGTCTATATTTGGTACAATTGCTTCGAAGGTGTATTCTTATTTTAAAAATGACCCAGATCCAGTAATACAAAATGTAATAAATACTCATAACTTGGTGTCTGAACCAATAATAGAACCTATGCCAACTCCTAAATATACACCAACTATACAAGAACCACATCCAGCATTAGATTTAAATCCTATAGATACATCATATTCTAATGTTATTTTAGCGGGTGGATTAGCTGCTGGTGGATTGGCTGGATATGCCTTATATAAGCATCTAAAAAATAGAAAATCTTTGAGTTTTTAATTTATTTCATATAGATATTATATATCATATAATACAGATAGAGTTTAAACTAGAAATAGTTTCTAGAACTTCTATCAATCTTTGGAGGTGTATTATGGCTGAACCAGTATCACAAACCGCAGCAGCAATCGTTAATATAGCGATTGCAACTAGTGTGGTTGTCGCCACATGGCGACTAACCAATTATACAATTGACGCCGGCCTATTGGCCGGTAAAAAAGCAATTAAATTTGGAGAGGAGGCATTGACCTCCTCTCCAAAACCAACAAAAACTACCCCATAAAAAGGTAGTTCCCCAGTTAAGAAATTAGCTGGGGTTTCTCTTTTTGAACATTATTTTGGAGTATTATTATGCCTTTTGTTATTTTGAAAATTGTAGCTGCTTTTGCTGTGGGTTATGTTGCTGGTAATCCAGCTATTATTGAAACAATTAAGTCTAAGATTGTTTCTAAAAAGAAAGAAGATTAATTTTATGTATCTCAGCTTCGGCTGAGATATTTTACTTTATAGGAACTATTATGTCTTTAAATAATTCATTAAATTTAATACAAGAAATTAAAGCTAAGCATATAGCTATGGGAGCTGCTGGGTTAGTTGGGGTTGGATTAGCTGCTCATCATTTAGGTTCCGCTGGGTTATTAGGTCGTGGAGTGCAAGATACTATCCATAATACTTCTGCTATGATTCAAGGTGGAAAACTTGGAGCTCAACACGCTCAATTTAAATATGATATGCAACACAGTTTAAAAGATTCAAATTATGTCGATAGATTAAAAGAGACTTACCGTGGATTTAAGCATGGTGCATCTGATGTTAAGAATAATTTTAATATGATAACTGATATTGCAGATAGAGGAAGAGCTGATATTTTAAGTAATTCTATAAAAGATGAAGCTAGTACAAATTCTGAAATTGATAGAATTAATAAAGAAAATAATTTACATACTCCACATGTAAATTATGATCATTCTAAAAATGTTAATAAAGTAATAGGACGAGATGTAGACAAATTATTATCTAGATCCAGTTTATCGGATTCAGGTGAACAAATTGTTAGTAGAAATCTCCACAGTAGATATGGATTTAAATCTGATTAATGATCCTAACTAATATATCAAATTTAATAAAAATAACAGAAGACAATTTTTTTGTTCAAGCTAAACATTATGGGATAAGTGGTATAATAGATAATTGGCTAACTAAGATATTTAGTTCTAATATTACGGACAATTTTGACTCATTAATTGGATCGATAGATTCCGCCGCTAAACAACTACAAATTGAATTAATAGATCAAAAAGAAAACGAAGAAATTCTAAATAAAGCAATTCACCATTGTAAGGATGAAGAAGATGGTAAATGTATAATTGGAATATTTTTCGATGCTATTAATCATATATTAACTATAGTTATTGATAAATATGTTGATTTATTATTTCAAAATAAAATTCAAAATATAGATAAAATCTCATCTTTACAAGACTTATCTAAAGTTAATTTAAAAGAATTTAGTATGTCAGATATCTATAATAATTATATTAATGCTATTAAACAAGATAATTATAATAAACTTTTCTTTAAAATGAGAGGTTCTACTATAGATTCGTCTTTTATCAAAGATAAGTTAAACTTTATAGATAATTATATTACAACCATAATTAATAACAAAATGGGGAAACGAGTTAGTGTTAGTTCTAGATAATGTTTCAAATTTAATTCATATAACTGAAACTAAAGATCTAAAACATATAGCTAAAAGTGTAGCTAAAAACACACTTGTATCAGCTGGGTTAGTTGGTGGAGTTGGTAGCTTATATAATCAATTTGTTAATTATGATGATCAAATGAATATAGCTCATAGTATGATGCTATCTGGTGGAATGGGGGCAGGTCGAGCTATACTTAATGCTTTTGATGATGAAGATAACCCAGTTGATGTCGGAAAAAAGCATAAAACTAAGCCACAAACTTATGACAAATATCATCACCATAATCATGAATAATATATAGATATTATATAGTACACCGGGGCATTTCGCTCCAAGAGGAGGTGTATTATGTTAAACTTGTTAAAAATTGTGGCCCTAATCATCCTAATCGCCCTAGTGGCGTTTGGGATGTTAAATCTAATACACACCCTGATCATGGCGGTCTTCGTCATGATTAGAGTTATGATGGTAGCGATTCCGGTCGCTATCATCATCGGGGTTATAATCTTCATGGTTAAAATTATGAAGAAATAACCCCCCATCCCTTAAGTAAGCCAAATGCGACTTAGGGGATTTTAATTTAATTAGTCACTTATTGATATAGATATAATATTCTGCTCTTTAACTTTTTAACATAGGAATATTATGTCTAGTAAAATATCCGCAGAAAAATTAGCTACCGCTTTTGAACAAATCATCACAAGAGATTTTGGTCAATGTGTAGCACCTACTCCATATATCACACCTTCCGGTTTTGGTCGCCATGTAGATGCCTTTTTAGGTGGTGGATTTACATCGTCACTTCCAGTGTTATTTACAAGTACGCCCGAGTCAGGTTACTGATTGGCCTGATAATTTTGTGAATTCGGTGAACGCCTTTATGGTAATACCGAACTAATGGGTATAATATTTATATCTACAGTATAACGACTATCAAAAATACATTAATTTTATAAAGGAGTATTCCTCGTGTTTAGTAAATTAAAAAATGATGAAAAGTGTCAAATTCTACTGGGTAATTTCTATGGGGATGGAAATTACCAAAGACATAAAATTTATCGCAATGCCAGATATATTTTATGTAAGCATAGTAATAAACAAAGAGATTATGTTCAATTTTTAAAAGAATTATATGAAAATATGGGATGTCTTCAGTTTTGCACATTTGATAAATGGAATAAAGGAGGGTTTTTAGATGGTAATTTATGTTCATATGTAGCAGCAAAACCACCAAATTTAGACTTCTTTGAAAGCTCAAATTTTTATGTTAATAATAAAAAAATAATAACTGAAATTGGATTATCCCAATTGCATATATTTGGATTATTTTTATGGTATCTAGATGATGGTTCTTTATGTATTTATAAAAATAAAAAAGGATCTAAAAGACATGCTAGATTAAGTACCCAAGGATGGACCTTAGATGAACATTATATAATACAAAAAGTGTTTAAGGATAAATGGGATTTAAATGTTAAGATATATGGTCAGATGTTAAAAGTTACTGGTAAATATTATAATTATATTTATTTTAATTGTACTGAGTTTAAAAAATTTTTTGATTTATTAAAGCCATATTTTTATTTATTACCAGATTGTATGAAATATAAATTTCATTGTGACTATGATGATAAATTATCCCCATATAATTTATATTAATGTATAAGTAGAGTAGGTTAAAATTAACCGAAGAGCAAAAATACTATTTAGTATTAAGATATAGTCTAATCTATATAGTAATATATAGTAATTAAAGATTAATAACTTTTAAAAAATATAAATGAAGTCAACCGCAGCCTTTCAGTTTGCGGCTAATTTTCAAAAAGCCCATGCTGATTCAGTTGTTATTTATTTAGATGTTGAAAATGCAGCAGCCGCCGCAGATGAATCTAATATAATGTCTAGAATTGAGACATTTGGTATAGATAGATCAAAATTTCTATATAAGCCATTAGTAGTACATTTAGAACAAACATTTGATTTAATTGAATCTTTAGTTGGTATAAAGAAAAAATTAGAAGATGCTACTGGTAATGAATACAAGGTGTTGTTCATTTGGGATTATAATTAGTCCTTTTATTTTATGAACTTGGTGAATATCTTTAAGAGACAATACCAATGTATAAATATTATTTATACACTAACGACTATTCCTTCGGGAAGTACACTTAAATAAGTGGAAGCGTAAAAATAGTATGAGATAGTCTAGTCATTATAGTAATATAATGATAATTAAAATTAATAATTTTAATAAAATATAAACGAGTTTAGCAAGTACTCCAATTGCAAAAGAGACTCAAGTTGATGATGCAAATTCTGTAATTGGCTTAAAAGCTAGAATATTAACTCATCAATTAGCAAAGCATAAGGCTATGTTTTTGATGAATAAAGTAACAATATTAATTATAGATCAAATTAGATCAAATATTCAAATTCAATCTCAATTTGCACCAAGAGATGAAAAGGGAGTTGGCTCATTCGGTAAATTGCCGAATTAAAAATTTATGAATTCGGTGAAACTCTTTTTAAGACAATACCGAAGTTGCAAAAAGTAACATATTTTCAACTGTAACGACTATCCTATTATGGAGTACTCTTTTGTTAGAGGAAGTATAGAATTCAAAGATATAGTCTATTCTATATAGCAATATATAGAGTCATAGAAAATAACAAATTCTATAAAATATTAAGGCTTCACATAAAGCAGCTACAAATGTCAACGCTTTACAACATTCAATAGCTCAATGGTTATTTTTATCGAAGAAAGAAATACTTAATTCTGGATCGGGATTTGGTGTAGATGGTTGCTTTAGCTATCTTTAAAATTGTTTAAATCGGTGAATACCTTTAAGGCAATACCGAACTGATATCTTTTAAACTAAGATATAGTGTAACGACTATTCCTTCGGGAAGTACATTTAATTAAGTGGAAACATCAATTAATAAGATATAGTCTATTCTTATAAGTAATTATAAGCTATTTTGGATAAAACTTAGATAATTTTATCAAATGTTTAAGTGGGTTCTTGAATTATATTCAGAAAAAAACAAGCTAGCTCCCAGCAATTACACAGTTAATGTAGTTTTAGATAAAAAATTCGGCATAGATCCAATTATTTCAGAGTATTGGTTTATGTCAAATATGTCTAAATGGGAATTTAAATATACTGATCGTAAGCCAGAAAAATTAGTATATCCTTTAGCTATTACAGTCGAAGGTAGATCTAAGGTTGTCAATATATATGATCCTAAAACTAAAGCAGTTATTAAAAAATCAGAAAAGTTTACTGAAAAGAATTTTTATGAAAAATACTATACAGATAAAGTTTTTAAAGCTATTTTTGATGAGGCTGTTGAATTAAGTGTTACTTATAGAATTAAAGTAGCATATTTTAGAGAAAGTATTAATGGAATTAAAGCTCCAGATGCAGCCCCATTAAATACACAAGAAGCATTAGACCCAGTTGTAGAATTAGCCATGGTTGAAGAACAACCTTCTATGATGGTCGATACTGAGACTGGTGAGATTATTAATAGTTCAGAATTGTAAATAATATATTCCAAACTAGGACTTTTTCTAGTTTGGAATTTTTATCCTCTTTGATATAGATATAATGAATTGTAATAAAATTGCAATTTGGAGTAATAATGGACAATATTTTTTTAAAAGAAATAGCAGAGAGCTATGAGATAGATAAAAATTTACAAAATAAACAAGAATTTGCTTTTAATTATTTAGTTAATACTAGGACTTATCTTAAAGATAATTATCCTGAAATATATGAAGATATAAATTACAATACTTCTAAATTAAATCAGCAAAGACTGTTCTATTCTTTATTGGATGATGTAGTAACCGAGGATATTGCAACTATTTTTGGAACTGTAGCTACAGTAATGGCTTTAACTGGATTATATAATCTGTTTGATAAAACTGATCATTATCTTGCTAGATTGTTTACAAGTATGCAAGGTATTCATAATAAGGTTCGTAAGTATTTAAAAAATACAGAAATTAATAAGTTTTCAAAAGATAATGCTGAGCGATATCAAATAGTTGAAAAAATGTTAGATTCACAATATTCTAATTGTTATAAAATGTGTGGAACTGAAAGCTCTGAAAAAATAGATAAGGATACCCAATCTGGTTATTTTAAAGCATTATTTGAACCAAATGAACGTCATAAATTATTAGGACCAAAAGAAGCTTCTGAAGCTCATTGCTTAGTTGGTTGTTATCTTGATTTTATGACAAGTAGTATTGCTGAATTAAATTTATTATATAAACAATGTATGCAAAAAACTGGTGAATTATCAAGAGATCCTGATGTTACTAAAGCAACCGTTCCAATTGGTAGTCAATGTGATCAGTTACGTCAAGATGTAAATGAATTAAAATCTGAATTTGATAAATTTTTAAAACATTTATATAAAAATAACCCTAGAACTCATACTACTTGGGTTGAGATTTTAAATAAAAAGACTGAAGACGCCTTAGCTGGTAAACGCATAACTACATATGGACCATTACAAGTCCAATCTGATTTACAAACAAGACAACACCTAGGATTATAAATGTCATATGAGAATCTTTTAGCTGGACTTTATACTAATAATTTAGTACAAAGTCAAAGTCAACCGCCCACTACTCCTACTCCTATTCCTCAACCAACTATTCAAAATCCTTTTACATCAGATCCTCGTACAGAAACAATTCAACAAATAAAGACTGAAATTAAAATCGAACAAGAACAGTCTTATACTAAAGTTGAAATGTTTAGTGTTGATGGGTTTAAAGATAAATTAAAAAAAAGATCTGCGGCTAAGAATAAAGATTATCAAGACCATTCAAACAATCTTTCAACTTATGATATTTTTTCATGTGCTCGTATTCCATATTTTCGAATCAATTCTTTTCCATTAGAGGACTATTCAAATTTTTGGTTACCAATTGAATTAAGAGGCACTCTTGGTACTGCGTGCCATGATTTTCTTCAAGCTGTACCCGATGTTTTTACTGAAACTGAAGCATGTCTTAAAGTTCCAGAATTAAGATTTTCTGGTAGGTTGGATGGCTTAATTAATGATAATGTTTTAGTTGAGATAAAAAGTTGTGGATATGCTGATTATGATAAAATTTTAAAATCTAATAAACCTAGGGTTAAAGATTTTTACCAAACTATTATGTATAAATACATCTTAGAAAATTATTTAGATGTAGTAAAATTACAACCTCCAACTAGAGGTGGTGGTGTTCCTAAATTAGACAAATATAATATACAATATATACAATTTGTGTATTTATGTCATGAATTAATTTGTGCTGAAGCAGATTCATTCGAACAATCTTTAGAGTTTTCAAAAACTTTAAAACGTCAATTAGATTCACAGCGTAACCCATTTTGGTTTATAAAGGTCTTAACTATAGATTTATCAAAGGTTAATATTGAACCATATGAATCTTATATTAAAGATAAGCTACAAGTCTTAAATCATTTTCTATCAACGAATACAATTCCGCCGCTAGATAATAAATATATAGATAAAAAAGATTGTTACTTTTGTTTATATAATAAAATCTGCGATAAATATTAATTTTAAAGCCTAGTTTAAATACTAGGCTTTTTTACTTATTCATATGAAACTAACTGGAACCAATAGTGATGTTTTAAAAACAATAAGACAACCTACTAAATTAGAAGAATCTAGTAGTTTAGTCTTTATATATCCGATGATCATAGATAAATATTTAGAACGTAAATGGGGATTGCTATTAAGAGATTTCTTTACTACTCAATTTATGTCACAAATAAAGATATCTAATGTATTAAATATTACAAGTCAAGCATCTAGACATTCAGTTACTAGTGGAGATGCTGAACGAATAGAAAATGCTGCAGAAAGAACAGCTCAAAGTTCTCTTGGTTTATTAACAGCAAATCATCAACCATCAACAGATTTATCACAACAATATTATGGTCAAATGGCTAAACATGAATATCAAGATAAAATAAATCAATTTAGATATTTTATACGAGATCAAATCATGATAGACCCTAGATTTGCAGATACTAGACCAATTATATCTAATATAACAATAGAAAATTTAATAGATGTGCCGTTAATTATAGGTACTAAAATGAGTGGTGTTCAATCAATTCCATTATTTTGGATTCTATTCTTTGCAACCGGTCAATATCGAGAAGATTTTGACAAAGAAGAAATAACTGATCCAGATGATCCTACAAAAATAAAAACTTTTACTAGATCATTAAGAATGGATCGTCCACAATCGTTTGAATATATAGCTAGAATGATTAAAGATGTAGCTGGTCCTAAATATCAAAATTATGAGCAATTCTTGACTAAAATAGCACAAATACCAGCAAATACTGGACCAGGTAATAGAATATCTGCAGCCGTTCATGCTGCACCAACCGAAATAGATAGGGCTATTAAAGTTTTTACTAATGCTACAAATGAAAGATATTATTCTGAAGAAATTGGGTTTTCTCGAAATGCTGCAGTCTCAATTAATAATGCATATTTAGATTCAACTGATTTAGCAGCGAGTACTAGAATACGAGCTCAAAATTTATTTACTTCTTTTTTATCTAATTACGTAATCCCAATTACTCAATCTGCAGTCCATACTGTAGTTGGTATTGATGAAGTTAATATTAATGCGAAATTATCTATGTTAGGGTCTAATTTATTATCTACTTTTATGGGTACTTATTCGATATTAGACTCTCAAATTAAAGCGTCTTTAATGAGTCAAATATCAGATAATAATAGTGAAGCTTCATTAAATCAATTAAGTTCAATTGAGAGAATGTGCGAGGCTAATTCTAGATTAAGCGTTATCTCTCAATTAGAAGCATTAAGAAATATTTCATTTGGCTTAACTTCTACTAGAGCTGATATTATTAATTTTATTGAACAATTATCTAGATCCGCAGCTCAATTTCAAGTATATCAACAAGGTTTAATCTCTAATTTATTATCTATGTCGATGGGTGTTGATGATGCAAAAAAAGAATTAGATTCTTTAGCTAGAGATGGTAATAAAAGTATCCAGGAACAATTTTATAAATTTTTTACGGAAGCTAGTAGAGATTATAATGATGATAATGCACAAAAAACCGCTATTATGCAACGCCAACGAAATGCAGATGGTACAGATGGTCCATTAATACAACAGAATACCAGACTTGGAATGTTTTTAACAAATATTCCTGGAGGCAATATTCGAAATCAAAATGTTAATATTGAAACATATATTCAACAAATATGTACATCTTTAGGATCTATATGTTCATTTATGGCATATTATACATTTTTTAGTTATCTTTGTGAATATATGGGTGAAATAAAAGCAAAAGTAGAGATACAAAAAAAAGACGCATTAGACTTTCCTAATTATTGTTTAGTATTTCGTAAAGAAGTAATTGAATCATTATATGGGGCTTTAGCTGCTGCTAATTATAAAAAATCAAAAGAGCAAGAAGATTATCAAAAAAAACAAGATCACGAAGCTAATACTCCTATAATTATGAAACGGGCTATGAATTTTGTTGATCAAAAAGTTTTAAGAAACTCTAAAAAAGAAGAACCAAAAAAACCAACTAATGACTTTACCAGTTTTAAAATTCATGAAACTGAGATTATGAATATGATTAGAGTATTAAATAATCGTTTAAATATTCCCAATATGATAGTAGTTGATGATAAAACTGATACAATTTATTATAAATGGATGTATAGCGGAGGTAATATTATGAAGTTAACTTATTCAACTGTACAAAATTATGTTAAACATCAACAGGAAATTTTACCGGGATATTAATGTCAAATATATTACAATATGTAAATAATTTAATAAATGTTCAAGAAGGTACTGCTGCGACTCTTGGTGCATTAGCGCTTGCTGGTGCTGGAAAGTTCGCATATGATCATTTAGTCCCACATTCAGATACAGCTACCCAAGCAGTAAAAGATGTGGCTTCTTCTAAACTTACAAATTTAGCAACTGGTGGATTAAAGCGCCGTATGGCGGAGGCTGGAGTATAATGTTTACGCAAGATCAATTAGATTTATCAAGTAAAGCTTTTGAAGCTTTACAAAGAATAAAAAGTAGAGCAAATCAAAAATCAAATGATGAGTTATTACAAGAGGCTAAGTTTAATTTAGACTATTCAAGACAAGTATTTGAAGAATATTCAAATGATAAATTTATTAAAAAAATGGAAGTTGATAGCTATATTTATAACCAATTTTTAAAAAATGTAGAAGATGAGGCTATATCATCTCAAATTCAAGAAAGTATCGTTAACATGACAGGTACGATTAAATTAATATATGAACATATTAATATTGAGCCTAAAATATATGGTTTTAAGAAATTAGATAAAAATTCATCAGAAGATGAATTAATAAATGAGTCTAGACGCCTTATATTTGAGCATTTAGATAAAAATTATTATAATTTAAGTTCTGGTGAAAGGAATAAAAAATATAAAGATTTTGTTTCTGAAGTTGCTTATATGGTTTCTATTAATGAGCATATAGATGTTGATGACTCAACTGACCATATTTATAAATCAACAGTAATTAATTCATTATTAGAAAATATTAACTTTCCATTTACAATTAAATCCAAAATTGAAGAATTATTAGAATCTCAAATGTATAAAGATGTATTTGATGCAGATACATTACAACATTTATGGGAAGATTTTCAAGACCAATCATTTAACCTATCTCGTTTACTTTCACTTATCTGTTAAATTATGAGTATCGATTCTATATTGCATGAAATACAGCCTAAGGTTAATTTTCAACAAATGACTTTAGACCTTCAACGGTTAGTGCATAAAATCCAACTTGATATGATTAATACAAAAAAACGATCAGATGGGTATTGTGTTAGCTTTATTATTCCAGAAAAGGAGGTTTTACATTTATTCAATGTTATTGAGCCTGGCCTAACTGATAAGATATCAATAACTTTTAAAGTTGAATTAGCTATACCGGAAAATGCTTTAATGTTAAATTCACCTTATTACCATATTCTTTTATTTTTAATATTATTAGGGTTAAAAAATAACAATGAAAGTATGGCAAAATCTGCAATGAATTTAATGAATTTCCGTTTATATAATGGAAGACGATTTGGATCGATAAATTGTGTCGCCTTATAGATCAATCTATAAGTGAAAAATTCTTTAATTCGGTGAATACCTTTAAGGCAATACCGATGTATAAGTTTATGTTATACTTATACAGTAACGACTAAATATACATTTAAATAAATGGAAATAAGAATCAACTAAAGTTGAAGATATAGTCTACTCTATATAGAAATATATAGAAAAATAACTATTAATGTTAGGTATTAAATATTTAGGACCACATTGTGATTAGTTTTAATGGTCACCTTTATGATGTAAATCATAATGAAAAAATTCGTGAATTTGGTGAATATCTCTAAGAGACAATACCAAACTTATATCTTTTAAAAAGTATAAGTTTAACGACTATCCCATCGCGGAGTATATCTATGTAGGTAGAAGCTCGAATTAATAAGATATAGTCTATTCTATATAGTGATATATAGTTAAAAATTAACAATTTTTACTTAATATAAAGCCAGCTACAATGCAATACATTATTCAAAACATGATGAGTAAAAAGTTTGTATGTACTAAATATGAAACTCCATTTGAAATGGTTACTCAATATTTCACTCCTACTATTATTACTAAATATAAAACGTACGTTTTAAAAAATAGTAAAGAAATAAAACGAGTATTTGATGCATGTTTTAATCGAATTAGACAGATATTTAGATCTGATCCAGTTGTAGATTTAAATACTGGAGCTACTAAATATAGATCTGGTATTCAGCCGTTATATTTTGAAGCAAAATCTAAAAATTTAAAAATATCTACAACTACTTCTAATTCTGAAACTGGTATTGAATCATCTTTAACATCTCATTCAGCTGATGAAGATATTGATAGTATCACCAACTATATTGTAATGAATCATAGTCCAGAATACGATGATAAATTTATAGATTATATAAAGACTCAATCATCAGCTCAAAAAAGTTCAATTATACAAATACTAAATTCTATCCATTCTATCCACTATGTTGAATATATTAGAGAAATATTAGAATCTATTTATAAACGAATATCTATAAATAATATTTGTGCTGCATCATTTTTAGATGATATACAAACAAAAATTGTAGCATCAAAACACACTCCCGATGTAACTCGCATTAAAGATATATGTGACAAACTATTAATAGAGATAATGCAAACTAAGTTTACTCCATCATATAATTATATGAACTATTCTTCTACTAATAGGGCACAATTACGTCGAATTGTTATTTATGGAATTGCTCATAATATGCAAAAATATAAGTGTAATTAATATATATGTATGATAAACAATATGAGGCGATATTTCGCAATTTAAATAATTCATTAATGCAACATTTCTATAGTGTATTATATAATAGTGGTACATCTATTGCTAATAGTGAAGGTACTCCAGATATTAGTGGATATTCATTAATATTTTTAGTACCTCCAATTTTATCTGGGCTTGGAATGGGATTTAGTAATTCTCCATCTGGTATAATTACTTCTAGAAATTCAATTTTCCAAGCTTTAGAATTTTCTCCTCCTGATGTATCAATAAACACAGATGATATATCCTCATCTAGTAGAGTTAAAATACCATTTGTTATTGGTAAGACATCAGGCGGGCAAATGTCAATATCATATATTGAAAATATGAGACTTGATGCATATGCTTTTCATAATAACTGGTTTCATTATATGGAACAAGTAGCATTAGGGTATATAGACCCAGCTGATGAATATCTTGAAAGTGGAGAATTAGATTATGCTACTTCTGCATTTGTAATGAGATTTAAACCAGACATGAAATCTATGGTATATTTAGGTAAGGCTATTGGTATATTTCCAATTGGATTACCAAGTAAAGATATAATTGGATCTAGGCAATCGATTCAATTAACCACTATTAATGTGCCTTATGCTTGTGCTGATTATAGAGAAATTGCCTTAACTGGTAATGATTTTACAGTATCTAAAACTTATGTTGATAATATGTGGATATTTTCAGATTTTATATCGGCCATTGGTATTATGTTTCCAAGTTTAGATTTATTAGATATTGGTAAGGCTATATTACATGATTTAAATATTCCTTTAATTTCAATGGGATTATCTGAAAGTTCAGGGACAACATTTTAATGAAAAACTTAAATACATTAACAGATCCACAATCATTTATATCGCATTATTATAATGAATTAAAGTCCCAATTAGAATCTGATGATTTATCAATTTCTAAAGTTGGGGTAATTGGGTATTTATTACATATATTTGGTAATTTACAATATGATATAAAATCGTATTATGATGGTATGTTTAAAGAAGCTTTTCCAATTACTGCCGTTAATGATATTAATTTACAACAACATGCCATAACATTTGGATTTAACTATGATAGTGGCTCATCTGCAGTTTTAACTGGGACTATTTATTTTGATTTTCTCAATTTACCATCAAGATCTATTGATACAATAAGGCGAGAAATTGATTTACAGAATATTTCTTTTACTGTAGATGGGTTGAATTTCATATTAGAGACAAATTATAAATTAATTATTGATATTATTGACTTTACTGAATATTATAAAGCCAGATTAATTAGTAAAACTGGTGAATATCAAATGCTATCCATGTCATCACAATATCCAACAATACCAATTAATGGATGTAGACAAATATCATCAGAGACTACTTATTTTAATATACCAAGTTATCCATATAACAGCTATTATATAATAGAAATAAATTTATTGGATGTAGATATGTTTATTGAAAGTATTGAAGTATTAGTTAAAGAATATAATTCAGATACATTTGTTTCTTATGATACTTCAAGAATAAAAACATTTTATACTCCAACTGATATGGTTGTTTTTTATAAAACTATATATAGAAATAATGAACCAATATTGATTATAGAGTTAGGTTCAGGTAAAAAAGGTAAATATATTCCAAATTCAGAAATTCAAGTAATTTTACATAAAACTAAAGGAGTTCTTGGTAATATTGGTAATATATCAATATCTAAGAATATTAGTGGATATGTTCAAATTATAGACTATGATATAAATGGACAAGTTCTTTATACGCTTGCTAATTCAATTACACCAGACCAATTTATAAAATTTAATATTGAGAAAGGTTCAGGTGGAAGTAATGCTTTATTTGGTGATGAACTACGTAAAGCATTAATTAAATTTATCCAGTCTAGGAATAATTTATTAAATGAGTTGGATTTTAAAAATATATTAACAAAATATTTTTCTCATGTTGAGTTTTTATTCAAAAAAACATATTTTCAAGATAATACAATGAATGTATATGTTTCTATGATGAACCGATATAATTTACCAGCTCCAACATTAAGTAAAACTATAGATGAATCAATTTTTATAAATTCCCAATCTATATTGGATAATGTGAAGTATAACTTTTATCCGGAGATAACTATAGATGGTTCAACATTTCTATCTCCATTCTTATATGAGTATAATGAATTTTTAAAATTATATAAAGGATATTTAATTTTAACTGATCAAACGTTTAATTTAAATTCACTACTAAAGATAAATTCAGCATATACTCAAACTGAACCAATGATTAAATTACAAGTTATATTTGATTACCAAACTTTAACTTTTAATTTTAAGATTTTACCAATTATAGATAGCATATCATTTAAATATAAATTAAAAATTCCAACTTTAAATATTGATTCATTTGTTGATGATACAACCAAAACTTATACGTATTCTGGGATTATTATAAATAAACTTACGGTTTATGTGTATGTGTATGATAATCAAAATAATCAACTATATGAAATAAAGTTTAATAGTGTTGGATTAATTGAAAATACTGAGCAGTTTATACAATTAAAATCTTTACCATATTTAAATAATAACATATTAATTGATGTACCATTAATATCTAAAACTGAATTTTTATTAGATGAATCTTTTTATTTGGGTAGGTTAATAACTCAAGTACAAACGACTAATTTATCAGAAGTTCAATTGGTTACAGATAATATACAATTAAAGTTTATAAATTCTTATTATATCCCACAAACATATAATAAAAAACTCACAATTCAAGCTTATGATTTTTCCTTATATTTACCACTAAGAGTAAGTATTTCTTTAATTTTAGAAACTCAATATATTATTAATAATACAACTGATATAAATTCATCTATTAATAATTTAAAATTGGCGATTGCTAGTTATTTAAGTAATCGAATTGACACAACTATAAAGTTCTATGGGTCTCAGTTAATAGATTTTATACATAGTAATAATCCATGGATTAAATCTGTAACTTTAACACTTATTGATAATAGAGATTTTGAAATCCCATTATCTAATATAGAAACTATTGATCAAAAACTTTTCATTTCAAAAAATTCAAAAATTGAGATATTAGAATATTGCCCATTCTTATGGTGGTTTGATATCAATAATATCAATATTCAATATAATTTTCTAGGAGATTAATTCTTGTGCTATATTTAAATGATGAACAATATAATTTACTTTTTAAAGAGCTTAAACTAGATGAAGGTTATCGGTTAAAAGTTTATAAAGATGCTAAAAATATTAAAACAGTCGGTATTGGTTTTAATATTCAAGCCCATGATACGACTCCAATTATTGGTCGTAAGTTAACTAGAGTTGGTGAAAAAATAAATGACTCGGAGTGTTTAAAATTATTTAAATATTCTTTAGAATCTGTAGCATTAGATCCTTTAGATAAATACCTACCAGTTTTAACTAAGCAACTAGACTCAGTTAGACTTCGAGCTTTAATTAATTTATGTTTTAATATGGGGTGGGGTACGTTAAGTGATTTTAAACAAACTTTGAATTATCTACAAGCTAAAAATTATAGCATGGTTAGTAAGTGTTTAAAGAGTTCATTATGGTATAAACAGGTTGCTAGTAGAGGTGATCGAATCGCTTATATGATGGAATGTGGAAAATCTCATCCATATTACGAAAAATCTAATTAAACTAGATGAACCATTTGAACCAGATTTCTATAATCATTATTTTAAAGGTCCATGTATAGGGTATGGATTTTCTATAAAGTATGGGGATCACGTTCCTATATTACGAAAATATGTAAGAGAAGCTATATATGAATTTGAAGGAGATAAATTATTAGGTGTTCAAGTTGAAGTTGCTAATTTAATATTAATATCAAATATAGGCCAGTTTTATGAATATTTAAATGATGTTCGTAAATCTGGCTTTATTAGTTTATGTGATTTAATCGGTATTAATAATATATTAGTTAGGTTTAAAACTAGTTTCTCTCCTTTAGCTTATAATGATTTTGATGAAGCTGTACGATTGATGATTAAAAATTATTGGGTTCAAAAATATTATGAAAAATCAAAACGATTAAGGACTTGCCTAGATGTTATACGATCTGGTTAAGAGTTTAATTAAAATAACAGAAGATTTCCCTTCTAGACATATGGTTATTAGTTCATTAGAAAATCAAAAAGGGACACCGTATAATAATAGAATTAAAGTTAGGCCTAGACATTTAAATACTATGTCTCCAGGACATTTATTTAGAGGTAAAGGTTTAAATATTACTAGCTATAAAAAAGTAATGAAAAAAGCAGGAATAGTCACGGATAATACAAATGGCACTTAAAAATACTCTAACTTCTCACCAACAAGCATTAGAATATATTAAATGTAAAAATAATTTTCTTTATTTTTTACATAATTATATAATGATACCAGAAGTTGGTGGTAGTTCTTTATATGCTCCAGAATTAATGCATGATAAATTTAAAAGAACTGTTCAATGTTCTCTTAAATATGGTCGCGTGATTTTAATGGCAACAAGACAGCTGGGTAAATTCAGCCTATAACTCTTAAATTCGGTGAATGTCTTATAGATAATACCGAGGAAATATTAATTTAATCTGTAACGACTAAACAGGAGTTCTAGTGTTTAATACTAGTAAGATATAGTCTGATCTTTATAGTAATATAAAGCTAACATAAATGAAATCTACAATCTCAGCTGCTATATTAGAATATTTATTAAACTTCTTTCCAAATAATAGAGCCATTATTCTAAATATGTCTAAGACTGCTGGATTAGAAAATATCGGTAGGATTAAGTTTATGCATGATAATCTACCAGAATTTCTTAAATCTCCACATAAAAATAAAGCAATTGAAAGAAAGACTTTTTTAGAATATGATAATGGTTCTAAAGTAACAGTATTCTTCCCATCATCTGCAACTTCACCCGATACATTAGCTCGTAGTTTGTCGAGTCCGATAAATATTTAGTCGGCTTACAAAGTGATTTGTAATGAAAAATTTTGTGGATTCGGTGAAACTCTATTTAATTATAGATAATACCGACCTTAACCTTAAATATTCTTTAGTAAAGAATATTTAAGGAAAGTGTAACGACTATCCCGATAAATACTAAAATATTACACTATATGTAATATTTTATGTAAAGGGAGTACACTCAAATGAGTGGAAGAGCAAAACAACTTATTCTTAATTATTAAACAAGTTATGGGGACAGGCTTAGATATCAGCTTGCTAATATTGCTTTCATCAGTATTAGCTTACCCTTTTTTATAAACATATTTTTTTTATGAAAGGAAAAAATTATGGCAACGAAATTAAAAGATTTAACTGGACAAAGATTCACACATTTAACAGTTTTAGATATATATGGTAGAAATAAACATGGTCATATAATTTGGAATTGTCAATGTGATTGTGGGACAATAATACAGGCATATAAAGATAATTTACAATCAAATAAAACAAAGTCATGTGGAAATACTAAATTATGTAAATATGCATTTGATTTAATAGGTTATATACATAGAACCCATAATCTAACTAGCACTATTGAATATAAACTTTGGAAATCAATTAAATTTAGATGTTTCAATGAATCAGCATCTGGGTTTTCTCATTATGGTGGGCGTGGAATAACCATATATTCACTTTGGATTAATGATTTTCAAGCATTTTATGATTATCTTCAATCGTTACCAGAAACTAGATTACAATTTGAAGCTAGAACTGGTCAAAAAGCAACAATTGATCGAATAAATGTTGATGGTAATTATGAACCAGATAATCTTAAATGGTCATCAGTTCAAGAACAAATGCAAAACCGAACAATTACGGTTTTAAATGTTGAATTGGTTAAGTTTATTCTTTGTGAGTCAATAATAAATAAACAAACTTTGAAACAAATACAAGATAATTTATTAATCATTGGATATGATATTTGTAAATCAACTATTAAATCCGTCATAAATAGAAAATCTTGGACAAATATAAACATAGATAAAGAAATAGTCGAATATGAAAGATTCGATACTATAAATGGTATAAAAATACCTTAATTTTTTTAAGAATAAGTTGAAGATATAGTCTGTTCTATATAGTAATATATAGCTGAAGAATTTAAAATTCTTCTTTGGATAGTAATTACTATTAAACATAAAGTTTGTACGTCGATTGACTTAGTCGACTTTAAATTGTATAAACTCGGTGAAAATCTTTAAGAGATAATGCCGAGCTAAATAACTTTTAAATTAAGGTTAAAGTGTAACGACTATTAAGTACACTCATGTGAGTGGAAATATATAATTTAATGATATAGTCTGATCTTAATATTGATATTAAGTTTATAATTTAACGAATTATAAATAACTTAAATGGAAGCAGCATTTATACGTCATATGTCTGACGCTTGGGGGGCAGCAGCACCCGTATTGGCTAAAGCAAGAGAACAAGCAAGACGAAATGGATATAAAGATTTAATGTTATTGAGTTCTACCCCAAATGGAACTGAAACAGAAGGTAAGTTCTTTTATGATATGTGGAGTAATTCTATTGATTCAGATGAAATATATGATGAAAATAATAAACTTATTCCAGATGCTGATAGAATTATAGCTACTCCAAATAAAAATGGTTTTGTTGCTGTTAAGTTTCATTGGTCTGAAATTAAAGATGATGAATGGTATAATAGCCAATGTAAAGATCTTAATTTCGATGCTAGGAAAATAAATCAAGAACTCGATCTACTCTTTGTTGGAGGAACTCATTGCTTATTCGATGATGATTTTCTTTCAAAATTACGAGCAGAAAAGCCGATAGAATATTTCCAAACTCCACACCAAACCAAACTTAAAATATTTAAGGAGCCTAACAATCAAGACTTTTATTTAGTGGGTGTTGACTCCGCGCGTAGTCTTACTGGAGACTTCGCAGTAATTGAAGTGTACCAATATAGTAACTTTGAACAGATAGCTGAATTTCAAGCTAAACTTGGATCAATACCACATTTTGCTGATATAGTTAAAGCTGTAACTAAATATATTCATTCTAAAGTTGGGGATCGAATAAAATTAGGCATTGAAAGTAATAATATGGGCGGTGCCGTTATTGATCTCTTAATTGAAGATGAAGAATTTGATTATATTCCTTATATATATAAAACTAGAACAAAAACTAGAGAAGATTATGGTATAACTACTGGAAGAAATAAAGATGAAATGATAACATATCTTTATGATTATATTACTAAAGATCCATCGATCATTCATTCTTCTGATTTAATATCTCAATTAAGTATTATTGAAAGAAAGTCTGGTGGTAAAATTGCGGCTGCATCTGGGCATCATGATGATTTATTTATGTCTAGTGCTTTTTGTGCATATTTAAAGAAACAATGTCAATTAGAGATTTCGCCGTTAATCAATACAACATCAGAAGCTTTTGAATCTAAACAAATATCAAGTTTACAGACTTTCTTAGGTATGAGTTCAACAAAAAATACAATTAAAGGAGATGATTTAGAAATTAAGTCATATTTTCAAGATATAGAGGGTTTTGAATATTCAATTTTTGGAGCTGGTGAGAAGGATGAAGATGAAGATAAGTTATATGATGACCTTCCTTTTTGGTATTCAAATTAAAAAATAAAATTCCCTCACTAATATTCTTTAGTGAGGGATTTTTTACCTTTTGTTAATAAGGTACACCGTTTGCTTTTAAGCAATAACGCGTTGCTATTGCCTCATCCTGAGGCCTATAATTCAATCTTGCCCAATTATAACAGTGATGTTCAATTTCTTTCCATTTTGCTGATTTTTCAGCAAACCTTTGATATCCGGCTGTATTGGCTGCTTCAGGGTGTCCTGAAGCAATACCTATAGCTCCACTAAAATCATCAATGGCATCAGCTAAATCACTGTCCATATCGGCATATACTGGTGCAACTGTGATTGCTGCTATTACTAGAGCAGCTGCTATTAATAATTTTTTCATTTTCTTTTTCCTTTTTTAAATTAAAATTAAAACTTCTTTTTTATTCACTATATAAAACCATGTATAAACAGCCACAATTAGAGTACTTAGAAAATCAAACAAATACCAGATTTGGAAATAATATTGGTGCGTTAATACAATCCAATGATGAGTTAAAAGATATATTAAAACAGATTGCTCAAAATACATCCAGTATTGGTAATACTGTTCATTCAAATATTTTAAATAAAGACAATCAATCTTTTGATTATGAGAATATTCAAAATTCACTAGAAAAACAACAAAATAAAATATACAGTACCTTTAGTGGAATTTCAAAAAAATTATCAAAAGGATTTAATCTAGATTGGATTGATAAATTTCAAGAAAAAATGGCAGATCATCATCAGGATAAAGTTGATAAGTTTGTTGAAGAAAGATCAGAATATCATGGATTTAATTATAATGAATCTGCACTAGTAACTAAATCAGCTGTCTTATTAATGTCTAGATATGATGAAACTGAATTAAAACAATTAGCAATTTTATCTGGGTCTTATGATATTCAACGATATATATTAGGTCGAATGATGGCTAAAGACGGTATTCATTCAGATAATGCAGTTGAAAAACTAAGCGATGGGTATAAGCAAGATAATTCAATTCTTTCTAAAGGTTCCAATTTATTAAAGATATTGCCGTTTGGATTAGGTTCAGTTGCAAGTGCTAGTTTAAATGTAAGTGGTAAATTATTAAGAGCTATATTAGACCCAACTTCAGTGAAAGAGAAGTTTGGTTTAATGGGTTATAATATAGCCAATAAAATGGGGTTAGGCTATAAAGATATGGAATCTAAAACAGTCTTACAAAAAGCTGGATTATATTCATCTCCTGAAGAAAAAGCTTATTCATTTTTATCCGAGGCATTACCTAAAATTGAAGAAGAAAAAAGACGAATAATGTACCAACAGTTGGAAACTCAAGAGAATATTTATGATGCTATAAATTATTTATCTAAATCTCTTACTGGAGGTGAACATAAGTATGAATATAAACGTAAAGATGAAACTGATAATGTTTTAGTTTATGATTCTTTAACTGGTGAATATTTATCACAAGAAGAAAATTTAAATAGACAGAAAAATAGAAAAAAACAAATTAAAGATGAGATGCAAAGAGATAGAGGTCTTATAAAAAGTATATTGATAGATAATGTCATATCCAAAACTAGTTTAGGTAAATATGCACCATCAACAGATAAATTTGTAGATAGGGGTATGGCTGGATTAGCTAATACAACTAAAGCAAATTTCCATGATAGACAAGAAGACCTTAAATTCCAAAATCAAAAGAAAGATATGGCTACTAGATCTAATGTTCGTCTTGGAATTAATGCTGCTATGGTTGCTGCTATGTTAGCTAGTGGTGGGGCTACTGCACTGGCTCCAGGAACTGAAAATGTGATGCATGCAATGATGGCTCCTATGTCTCATGGTGCATCTTTAGGTAATTTACTTCTAGGCGGAGGTGGGTTAGTTGGTTCAGCTGGTACAGCCGCTGGAGTTGGTATGTTAGGAGGTGGTGGTATTGCTGGGATATTAGGTTCTCTTCTTGGTGGTGGTATAGGAGCAGTTGGTTCAGTAAAAGCTGCGGATTTTTTAGTTAATAAACCAGCCAATTTTTTTAAAGATGAACTAACTCAGAGTATGTATCAACGTGCACTTAAAAAAGATGCTAGAAATACGGCTCCTGGAGCATCTCCTTTATTTAGTACTGAATTATCATCAGATGCAATTAATAATATAATAACCTTCCGAGATCATGGTCAAGATGACAATATGTCTCCTGATGATAAGCGTAAATTGCTATATATGCAGTATATAATGCAAGAGAAAAATACTAATACTAAGGACTTTAAGGATAATATTTCAGAAGACGAACAAAAGAGACTTGAAGAATTAGCTAAAAATTTAAGAAAACAACGAGGATTTGGATCTTTAGATGGTATTGGTAATAATGTTGCTAGTGGACTTTTAAATGCATTTAAGAGTATTCCATTTGGGATGGGAGCGCTTAACCCAGCTTTAATGTTTACTGGTGCGGCTAGTGATATTAGTGATTATTATAATCCAGCAAATACTGATCAAATTGGACATTCTGATGAAATGGGTAAAGAATATGAAAGAAAACCTATTAGTTCTAAAACTACAGCATCTTCAACGGTTAGTGGTTCTAGTATTCCTAACTCGTTAGATGCTATTTGGAGAAATACTCTTTTTGGTTATGGCCTACCTGCTGGATCTTTGGATTTAATCCATACGGATATAAAATCAATAGATACTAGTTTATTAGATATTGGTTTAAGATTTGGTGATATATCAACACCAGATACTGAAATATACTTATTGGATCAAATTCGCCAAAACACTTTATTTGGTAATGGCTTAACTTCATCTAGATTTCAAGATGTTTTAAATAAATTAGAGTATGCTACTGGTATTGGATCAGATATTCTTACTCCAATGATAGTTAGGTCTATATATTCTGTACCAACATCACCTTCACCTAATCCAGAACCAGAATTGGTTCGTTTTGCTAGTGGTGGTAAAGTTCAAGCTATAGTTGGAGATCATAAAAACCCAAATATTAGAACTGGGTCAGAAGAACTTCTTACAGTTTCTAAGGATAGAAACAAAGTCAATGTTGAAGTAAGTCCTCATGAGAGCTCAGCTACCCAACAAGCATTAAATAAAGGTTCTGAAATTCATCGAATGGCTAAAGGGGGAACTCTTGAACATAAAAAAGAAAGAGAATTAACAAAACCAAAAAGACAAACATTTAAAGACGCATTATCTTCTGCATTAGTTGGTAGTGACTTAGATCCAAATAAATCCCTGCAAGTTATCGCTACCGCAACATCTTTAGCTAATTCTCAATTGGCGGATATACTTAAATCTTCTAATGATATCTCAACTGGATTAACTACACTTCCAACCGAAAATTCAGCCGGATTAACTACAGTTGAACAGTCTCAAGAACGGTCATCGACTGAAGTTGCTAAAAAAGACATAACCCTTCAATCACAACAAGCATCTGAAGCAATAAAGACAAATAAATTATTAGCAACCATTTTTAAATATTTTAAAAAGAAAGATGGTGATGCTGAGAAAAAAGAAAAACAAAGTTGGTTTAGTAAAGCTCTTGAATATTTAAAACCACTTTTAAAATTTGGTGGACTGGCTGTTGGTGGTGCTGTTCTTGGTAAAGGGATTGGTACTTTATTAGATTGGATTTTTGGATCTGATTCTAGTGATGAAAATGGTATCGGAGATAATTCAAACCTATTTCAAAGAATTATTAAAGGTATGATTTTAAAATTTAAAGATGGGGGGTTTGGAGGATTTTTTTCTGGTGGTATGTTAGGTTCTATTCTAGGGGGTGCTCTTGGAGCTTTTGGTGGTCCATTTGGTATTTTTGGTGGTATTGTTTTAGGTGGGGCAATTGGTTCGTTATTGGGATGGGTTGGTGGATCTCGAGTATGGAAAAACGCTCAGAAAGCTTGGGATAATTTTAATTTCCAAGATTTTTATTCTAAAATAATGTCTAGATTTAGTGGATCTGGTAATTATGGAGATTCAATTGCTGGTGCTATAATTGGAGCTGGTATAGGAGGTGGATTAGGTGCTTTATCAGCAACTCCATTTGGAGTTCTTGGTGGTGCAATTCTTGGTGGTGCAATTGGTGGATTATTAGGTTGGATTGGGGCAGATGCGATAGCTAAAGATGCTGAAATCGCATGGAATAGCTTTGATTTTGAGACTTTTTGGGCTACTCATTCATCCAATATTATGAAGGGTGGGGTTTCTGGGGCTTCCAGTGGTGGTATGGTTGGAGCCATGATTGGTGGTGGTTTAGGTATGCTAACAGCTACCCCATTTGGTGTTATTGGAGGAGGATTACTTGGTGGTTCAATTGGAGCTTTAATTGGGTGGATTGGAGGAAATAATATATTTGATAAAGCTATCAAATATTGGAATGGTTTTGATATTGGACCATTTTGGGATAATGCCAAACCATTATTTACTTCTTTGGGAGTTACTGCTTTAGCTGGAGCTGCATTAGGTTTACCTGGTGGTCCGTTTGGTATAGTTGGTGGACTTATTTTAGGTGCTTCAATTGGAGCTATTTCTGGAATACTTAGTAACGATAATCTAAAAAAATTCTTACATAAAGATAAAGATTATGTAGAAAAAATAGGCACAGCAATAAGTCCAATGGATGAATTAATTTGGAACCCATTATCTAAACTTACTAAAGCATGGGATGATTTTAAAGGTGAAAAAGGTAATTTATTTTCATCTATCCAAATTACAACACAAATATCTACAGCATTAGGTACAATTAGAGGCATAATTGGTAAAGGTGGATTAATCTCAAATTTAGTTACTGGATTAACTCATGGAGTTACAGATACTGTTAAGTTGCTATTTTCTGGTAAATCTATGTTTGGAGCTATTCAAGCGATATTTGATGTTAAGACTTTTTGGTCTAGAGTATTTAATGTTGCTGATTTAGCTAATATACTTAAAACTGGATTTACTACAGCTATTGGTAAAGTTAATCCAATCACTTCTATTGTATTTGGTCTTGTTGATGTAGCATTTGATCTATTTTCAATGGAGCACTTTAGTTTCGGGGGTTTTGCAAAAGCTCTATTCGGAGGAAGTGACGAAGGTGGATTCATGTCTATGTTTAAAGGCATGGGTAAGTGGGGGATGTATGGTGCTGGAATTGGATTTATTTTTGGTAATATTCCTGGAGCTTTGCTTGGCTTTGCTTTAGGTAATGTATTAGGTGCTTTAGTTGGTTATCTTGGTAATGATAAGATTGCTGGATTATTTACTTCTGTATTTGATTGGTTTAGTGAAAATATACAAACACCAATTAAATCTACATTTGATAAAGTTTTAAAATCTTATACTGGTGGATTAGTTGGCATTGCTAGTCATTTAATTAACTCATTTGATAGTATCTCAGATTTCTTTGCTAGTATTCCAAAGATGATAGCTGATTTAATATTAGATTTTAAAAATTCAAACCCAAAAATATCTAAATTATTACTTCCAGATAGCCTATTTAAATGGGCTGATGAAAATAGTAATATGACTAAATTAAAACCAATACAAAAAAATCCAGTATTAGAATATAATAAAGAATATAATAAAGATAAACCAATAAAAGAAACTTCTAAAACAACAGAACCAGTTAAAGCTTTAAACACTGGAACTTTTGGTAGTAACCCAGTTATATCCATAAATAAGCCAATGGCTGGACAAGATATTGGAATAAATACTACAGCTGTTGTTGGAGATTTAGCTCCTGGTATTGGTTCTAAACAAGATCGAATTGCTAGTTTACCTCATGCTGAAGTTATCCAAACTGGATCTAGAGGTGAGATGGTGAGTCGATCTCCTGTTCTTAACCATCCTAATTTAGCCTCTGCTATTGTTAATAACCAAAATAATTCAGTTAATTCTCATTATGCTGGAACTACTGATCCAAGAGAAGTTCTTCTTAAAGGATCTGATGGTAGGGTTGGGGTTGTTAGTCATAAAGATAGTATTGGTATGCTTTATGATGGAACAATTGAACAACAAAAACTAAAAGATATTCAAGCCCAAATATTAGAACTTCAAACTAATAAACCAGATAAAAATACTTTTGAATATTATCAAAATAATGATAAGATTTCAGAATTATTGAAAAAGAGTCAAGAACAAGAAGATCTTATAAAACAACATCCAGTTGAGATGGCTAAATCTTCAGATTCAGTTAAGCCAGTTGAAATTAAAACTGAAGAATCTTCTAATCCAGTTCCAAATGAAGAAAAGGATACTAATAAGAAAATATCTGAATTAGAATCTAAAATTAAAGCATTACAAGGTGATAATTCTGAAGCATATGATACTGTAGATAAAGATTCTAAAATTAAAGAATTAAATTTAGAACTAGAAAAAGAAAAAGTTAAATCTAATGATTTAAGAAAGTCTAGAAATGAAGCTGATGACAAGGAAACTTGGGGTGATGTATCTAAATCAATCCCACCAGATAGTAAAAATCAAGCTATTAAATACTTATATGAAAGTAGGGGTATTAAATGGCCAACTCCAGATAAGGATTTTGATTTTTCTCAAGTTGCCAAATTAGGTGGATCATCTAAGGAGGGGGTTAATCATCTTTTACCAGAAATCAAAGAAAAATTATTTGGTATGGCTAGTGAATATACTGAACAATTTAAGTCTAAGCTTCCTATTACATCAGCATTTAGAACCGTTGATCATCAATCAAATTTAACAGGTCCAGGGGTTGCTAAAGCTGGTAGATCTATGCATAATCTCGGAGCTGCTGTTGATTTAGGCAGTTTAAAAAATTCTGAATCATTAGATCGAAAAGGTGAGGTTACTAAACAATTACGAGATTCTGGATTATTGGAGAAGTATGGATTTTGGCCTAGAATATATAATATGCCTAAACATCCAGAACCTTGGCATTTAGAAGATTGGGGTCAGTTCGTACCTCCACCATTTAAAACGTGGTATGGAGTACAACAAGATAGTCACAGTCAAACTGATGTAACTGATTTAAGTGGTAATTTTATGCAGGGTCATATGAAAGTTCCTAGTAAAGCTTTTACATCAGGGTCTTTTTATGATGAGAATTTTGATAGATCTAAAAGAACTACTTTAATTGGTGATGTTGATGAAGAAGAACTTAATGATGATGGGTCTTCAAAAAGTGATGGGAAGTCATTATTTGATACAGTTTTTGATGAACTTAAACGAGTATTTGAATTCTTATCAGTTGCAGTTGGAGATAAACTTGGTAATGTGTTTGGAGTCTCATCCGAATCTAAAACTGGAATTACTAGTGGTCCGCCGGTAGAAATTAAAAACCAACAACCACAATTAAGTAATCGTGAATTGGCTAAATTAGATTTTGATAAACAAAGATCTATGATTTTTCAACAATTAAAAGATGTCCAATCTACTTTATCTAACTCAACAGATGAAAAAGAAAAAGATTCTTTAAATAATATGCGTAAAGGATTAGAAGATCGATTAATTGGATATGTAAAAGGATATAATGATATGTATCCCGATAATAGTATTAATCCAAAACTAATCAATAAAAAAGTCGAAGATCCAATTAAACAGAAAACCATTGATGATATTAATATACAAACTAAGCAAATATCTGATGCTAAAGTTACTTCTAAAGTTGAAAATAATAAGAATATTGAAGAATTAAAAAGTAAAGCATCTATTCAATCTAGTCCAATTTATAATAGAGAAGATCCTTTACCAACAGCTAATCCAATTTATAAAAATCAAGGATCTGTTAAGTTTTTTAATAACGGCACTTTTAGTGGTAAAAAAGATTTTTATGGCCAATTATATACTAATATTCAAAAAGAAGCTGAATTAGCAGGCCTTCCCCATCCAAATGTAATTGCACATCTAGGTGCAACTCAATCAGCTCTTGAAACTGGTTGGGGTAAGCATTTATCTGGTGAAAATAATTATTTTGGTATGAAAGATAATTCTAATTCATCTACGGCTATAGAAACTGAAGAGGTTGATGATAAAAAAGTTAAGCAAAAAGCAGCTTTTAAAAGTTATGATAATATTAATGAGTCAGCAAAAGATTATGTTGATTTATTAAAACGAAATCCTTCAAGATATAGTAAAATAACTCAGTCAAAAACAATAGAAGAAGCAATAGCTAATCAAGGTACAACCAATCCAAAATATACTAAGAGCTTATTAGATGTTTATTATTCCGGTATAAAAGCTATTGAAGGTACTGGGTCTGATGCAATAACTAGTGTTGAAAAAACTGGATCTAGTATAATGACTAAAGTTGGTGGTATTGCAGAATCAGGAATAAATACTATAACTGATTTTATTACTAATGCAAAAGATAGACCAATTGAAACATTAGATGAGATTTTAGCTAAGTCTATTGATGGGTTTTCGGGTTTAGTTAGTGGAGGTGCTAAAGCTATATATACTGGTAATTATGATGGTCTTTTAAGTGAACCCAATCAACAACCTAAGTATAGTAATACTGGTACAGTTAAGTTTTTTAATAACGGCACAAATCCAAAGTTTTTTGAATCTGGTACTACTAATCTACCAGTTGATTTTAATAAGAATTATGCAACTGATTCAGAATATTTAAAATATTTAGACTCTATTGAAACGAAAAATAATATACCATCTGGTATGTTATTATCTATTATGAAAACTGAATCAACTGGAAATCCTAAAGCATATAACCCAGGTGATGGAGATTCTGGATTATTTCAAATTATACCAAAAACTGCTAAAAATCTAGGATTAAAAATTAGTAATACTCCAAAAGATTTTCTTAATGATGAAAGGTATGATCCATATAAATCAGCTGAAGCTGCTGCTAAACTATTAATAGAAAATTATGGTACAATATTAAAATATTCTCGTAAAGTTCAGAAGTCATTAGATGAGGTTTGGCCAAATACAATTAGAGCATATAATTGGGGTGCTACTAAAGTAAAGGAGTTCATAGATAATCCAGATAAAAAAGTAAATGATTACTATGAGTCTGTTAAAAATAAATGGAAGAATTTTACAGATAGTGAGTTTGCTAAAACTGTTTCTGGTGCCGTATCTTCTGGATATAATACCGCCAGTGACTTAGCTAGTCAAGGTTATGATAAGGCCAAAGAAGTTGGGTCTAATTTAATAGATCATCCAATTGAAACTTTAGATGAAACTTTAGCTAAAGCTATTGATGGATTTTCTGGTTTAATGGGTGGTATAGGCAAGGCTGTCTATACTGGTGATTATTCTGATATTTTAAATAATTTTGGTGGTAATGGGTCAGTTCAAAAATCAAATATTCCAGAATCTGGTCCTTCTAAAGAAGTTAGTTCATTAGTATCTAAAGGGCCAGAATTAGTTGACTCAAAACTAAAAGACAATAATGTGTCAGATTCAGCTTTATCTGCAGTGGTAAATTCTGGGACTTCAGCTATAAATGCTATAACTGGAGGATCTAATAAACAATTAGTTGATAATGGGATTTTAAAGAATGCTCCATCTACAGTTTTAACTCCAACTGGAATGGAGAACTTAATTGAACCCAAAACACAATACACTGCATTTGAATCAGAAAAAGAAGATTTATCAAAATTAATAACCCCGTCATTTAATAATTCTGGTACTGTTAAATTCTTTGCTGGTGGGTCTTTACAAGATGAACTAAATCCACAACCAATGGGAATGACTTATCCTAGTGAGAAAGATAGGTTTTTAGATAGTTTAATTAATCCAAGTCCTAGATTATCTCCAATGTATTCAGATTTAGCTAAACCTATTCCAAATCTAGTTAGAAATTTACATAGAACCGGAGTTAAGTTTAAGTCTAAATCTAAATCCACAAAACCAATAGCGAGAAGACGAGTATTTGATTCTGGGTTAATGTCTGAATTACAATCTTCAGTCAATGCTAGTAAATCTTGGTTACAAGAAACTACTAATAAGTATGGTACTTCTAAAAATGTATCGGCTTCTGGTACTCCAAATGTGAACCAATCTAGTATTAATTATTCTGATTTTAGTAAAGGTTTCTACATTATACCTACTTTATATAACGGCAAACTTGGATCTGTTTCTATGATCAAAGAAGAGTATGAAAATAGGTTATGTGAACCTAATTTTCAAACTTCAGAAAATCCGTTCTATTTAAGCCCTGAAGATTTAAGTTATGCTGTATGGCATAATGCTGGCGAAGATGAGAAAGTAGAAAGAGAGAAACAATTATCTGAACTAAAAGAAAAAGGATTACCTACTAGTAATCACAGTTCTTTTGGTCCTCCTAGTATGCCTCAAACTACATCTGAAGTTACAACTACTCCTTTAGCTCCACCATCTCCACAAATTAATGAGCCTTTATCCCAGACTAGTGATGATGTGGAATCTTTAAATCAAAAACGAACAGGTCCTTTAAATTTTATAGATAAGCTTACTGGATTTACTAATTTTGGTAGTGATTATAATAAAGAAAAGGCTGAAGGGGAAAAAGAATGGAAAGATAAAGAACAAAGATTTAGAGAAAGAAGTATATCATCTGGTGTCGGAATGATAGATTCTGATGGTGAATTTGTATTAGTACCAACACTTTCTAATGTTCCAGTTTCTGGTAGTCCATCTATAGCACAATCTATCCCTGAAGTTACTTCTCAACCTCCTGCTCCTCCTGTTGTAAATACTAGCGAATCTTTAAATGAGTTTAGAGAAAGTACCAATGTTGGAGGAGGTTCTCCAGTTCAAAACCCTACTCATTGGGGTCAATTACTTTCCGGGGTTGGACACATAGAACAAAAAGTTAATTGGACTAAAGCTAAACAATCTGGTAAGTTTACAAATTCTGAACTTAGAGCTTATGCTGCTGCTGAGGGTGAAAATGATGTAGTTAATATTAATAATAGTATTGGAGCAGATGCTAGATATAAAGTTAGTATGTATGTCGCTAGTAAAGGATTAGAACCAGCTGAACCATATAAAAACCTTACACATAATTCAGATGGTACTTGGACATATGACCCACCTGGATTATATAATGATAAATTTTTATTTGATGAAGATGGTAATTTTCAAAGAACTATAAGCGATGGGTTCTTTAGTAATCAGGGTACGGTTAAGTTCTTTAATCGTGGTATGCCAAAGTTTGATCCAGCTGATATAGCTTCTCTTATGGATTCTGCTCATAAAACATCTGAGGCTTTAGCCCCATACGCGGATGATAAATATAAAGCTAAACCAGAGACTATAGCAGCACCTGTAACTCCTAGTATTTCAAGTAATGTTAGTTTTGGTCAGCCAGTAGATATTATGAAATCCTATACTCCTCCAGAGATACCTGGATTAAATATAGGTTCCAGTATGCCTGCTTCTGGTAGTCCATCTATAGCTCAACCTACTCCTGAAGTTACTTCTCAACTTCCTGCTCCTCCGGTAGTTAATACTAGTGAAGTATTAGATCCAAATGACCCAACCCTAACTTCTGGACTTTCTACAGAAGGTCATTATACTGTTCATAGTATAAATCCTAATACTGGTGTGAAAACTAAAGTTATTATGACTAAGAAAGAGTATGATTATAGGTTGAATCATCCAGACTTTAAGAGTAAAGAAAATCCAATAGCTACTTCTATAGATCAACTTAAATCTGCAGATTGGAAAGACTCTCCTCTTACAAGTCAAGAATCTTCCTCTATGACTTCGGATTTAGACAAACTTTCTTCTGATCAAAGACGAACGTCATTTGGTCCTCCAGTATTAGCTCCAACTAAGATAAACCAACTTTCTGGTAAGGTTAATAAAATAGGAGGTAGTGCTTCTGATTATAGTAATGGAGGAGTATATGTAGTACCTACTACATATAAAGGTAAGTCTACATTAGTAACTATGTCATTGCAAGAGTTTGAAGCTAGAGTAAAAGATCCTAATTACCAAACTAAAGAAAATCCTTATTATATTTCTCCTGAGGATTTAGCTCAAGCAGCAGGTTATCCTGTTGAAGATGAAAGGCAAGCTATTTTGATGTACCAACAAGAGCGTAAAACTAATAACTTGTATAGTACTTTTGCTAATCAAAAGCAATCTCCAGTTGAAGAATCTGGAATGGCTCCTCCAAAACCAGATATTGATTTCTTTAAAAGTTCTAATATGGCTATTAATCTAACAGATAAAGATATTACTGTTCATGAAGGCATTGGAGATTATAAACATAGATCACCAGGCTTTACTTTACAACATGAAAGTGATAGTTTTATAGGAGCTGATAATTATCCTATATATTTAGCAAATTCAAATGGTAAAATAACCAGAATTGTTGGGATTAATGACCCTGATTATTATGATTATGATAGATCTCCACAATTTAAAAACCAAGGCACGGTTAAATTCTTCAATACTGGTTCTATATTTGATCTTAATCCAGATAAGCCACCATATAAAAAGAATCCAGAAGTGCCATCATTAGTTAATGAGTTAATGAATCCAATACAATCTTCAGATTATATGGTTATGGACCAATTAGCTGGACCTAGCAGTCAAGATATAATATATCCTAAGAAAGATAATATTAAATTTAAAACTGGGTCTAATACTAGTAGTAAAAAACAGAATATTACTAATACTAAGAAAAAACTTAAGTCCATGTTTGATATGAGTGAGTTAAAAGCTCATGTTGAAAAAGGTAAAGTTGAGATGCAAGCTATTATTGATAAGTTTAAACCTAAGACTCAAGCTAGTGCTGATGCTAAGATTGAAGAATTGAAGCAAAAAGCCGCTGCTAATTCAAGTCCAGTCTCTGGTAAAGGTGGAGATGTAGTATCTAATTTATTAGCTAAGAGACCAGAAGTTCCTAAGACTGATATTTCTGGTATGCCTACTAAAGAAGATGGTGGTTGGTTTGGAAGTACTAAGTTTAAAGATAGTTCTGGTAAAGAAATATCTGAGAATGAATATACTAAGCAAAAGACTATAGCTGATATTCAACAACAAGCTAAGCAAATTACTGAGAATAAGTCTAAAGTAAAG
>SXGU01373402.1_pt1 | contig 66441 bp, 50 predicted proteins | sample 3174531 | NCBI WGS metagenome assembly SXGU01 (sample SAMN11356863, study PRJNA531348) | freshwater metagenome | isolation source: freshwater sample F1-140 | place: China: Fuxian Lake, Yuxi | collected 2017-12-25 | reverse complement strand
GCATGGGGAAAAGATGGCGTTGCAAATTGTGGAAGATCGTCGTCAGGTCGAGCATGTCCAAAAATCAGCGCGACTCGTGCCACTTCACATGATCAATTGAAATCTCTCAACAAATCCGAGTTTTGAAAGAGCCTCATGGGTAATCGAATCAGATCAAGGCTGGTGAAGTGCCGCTATGCTCCGCGGTAACTTTTCCGCGGCCCTATTACGGGAGGATTTGTTCTTTATCATCGTTCTCATGTGCATCCGGATGGCCCTGTAGCCACCGGTCGAATATCGGCATTCAAAGGCGCTGGCTTAACGGTGCATGCGTAAATTGAAGAGGCTCCGGATTTGGAGGCTGGCAGCACTCCAGCCAACGCCCGAATTTTTTTGCACGGACCCTCAAGCCAGTGAGCTGGTTTACCGATAGGAGTCCTAATAATGCAGACCGTCGCATGTGGATTGGTCTGATGTTCGGATAAATCCGGCTCGGTGAGAGATTATGATTACAGAAGCAGTTCCAACTAACGCCAGCGCTCAAAGGGGCCTGGGAGGCAAGTACCTTACTTTTGTCCTGGGGCACGAGTCCTATGGGATCGAAGTGTTGAGAGTCCGCGAGATCATCCGTCTGGTGGATTTCACCGCGGTCCCGCAAATGCCGACCTACGTGAAAGGCGTCATCAATCTTCGAGGCAAGATCATTCCAATTGTGGATTTACGCCTGAAATTCGCCCTGGCCAGCGCTGATACCACCGCGAGGACATGCATCGTCGTGGTTCAGGTCGCGTTGCCGTCTGGTGTCAAGACGCAGATGGGAGTGATCGTGGATGGAGTCGAGGAGGTGATCAATATCACGCACGCAGATGTCGAGGACGCGCCCGACTTCGGCGCAATGCTCGATACGAATTACATCCTTGGGATGGCCAAGATCCGTGGCTCGGTGAAAACACTGCTGGATATCGACCGCGTGATTTCCGCCGACACCATTCAATCCGTGCAGCAGGCAGTCACGCGGAACTAAAGAACCTGCCAAAAGCCGCAAGGTTGGAGCCGGGGACAATTACCTCCGGCAGCCGACTCACTATCGTTCACATGGACGTGCCCACCGGGGCGCTTTGTCGTGATACTGAGGAGACCGTGGGATAGGCTACAAATCTTGACGGCGGCACAGACGGATCTGCTTCGTTGCTCGCTTGGTCAGAGGCCGCTGCGGGCATCCTCCGCGTTCGCGCCTCGCATCTGCATCTGCATCTGTGGCGCTCGCCATCATTCGTAGCCAATCCCACGGTCTCCTCAGTAAGACTGACGCCGGGGGCGTTTCCCGCGGTTACTTTCCTCCCACGATCTGCAATTCCTTGCGTGCCGTGCGAACTGCCGCGACGAAATCGGAGGCAAGTCTCGTCAACTCCGGCCAGTTCCCGTCTCGCAGAATTTGAGCGGACAGCAAGGATGAACCGGCACCGACTGCCACGCACCCTGCCTTGATGAACTCTCCCGCCGTTTTCAAGTCCACGCCACCCGTCGGCACGATTTTCAAGTGGGGCAGGGGAGCTCTCAACGCTTTGACGTACGCCGGTCCGAGTCCATCAGCGGGAAAAAGCTTGATGAAATCCGCGCCCAGCTCGAACGCTGTCTGGGCCTCGGTGGGTGTGTAAGCTCCAAGCATGACCGGTCGGTCGGCGGCATGGGCGGCGTGGACGATCTCCGCGCGGGTTATCGGGCTGACGACGAATTCAGCGCCGGCAGCAACGGTGCGTTCGCAGGTGGCGGCATCGAGAATCGTGCCTACGCCGACGAGCGCGGAATCTCCCAGGGCGTGTTTGGTTTCGGCAATGGCTTCAATGGCTTGAGGCGTGGTCATGGTCACTTCGACGGCGATGATCCCGCCGGCCACAAGTGCGCGGCTCAAAGGCAGCACTTGTTCCTGTGATTGAGCCCTGACCACGGCGATAACCCCGGGTTCAATCAATGCCTGAATGATTTCTTGCTTCGATCGCATGAAAGCGATGAAACGACAGGGAAGTATTCAGGTCGAGGGAAAGTTTGGAAGCCAGCGCCACATCATGAGTTTTGATGGGGCAGGGAGCATCGCTCCGCCTGAGTCCACTCGATGCTGGACCTGAATCAGATCTCATCCCAGCCACTCACGACATAACCGCGACCCCATTGGCTCTTCTTCAAATTCTCGTCGTAGTGGAAGTTGAAGTGGCCGTTCATCTTGACTGTCTTGGTCACGCTGGAACCCACAAAATCGAGGGTGTTGTTGCCGCCCCCACCCAAGGTGAAATCTGCGCTGGGAGCGTAGATGACTCCGTTGAAGGCGGCATTACCTCCCAGTGAAAGCGAGGTGTTTGTGGGCAAACCCAAAAAGGCGAATTTTTCGGCCTTACCAGTGTTGTTGGCGACTCCGTTGCCACCCAGGGATGCCGAGGCACCTTTAACGTAAATCTTGAGACTGGCATTTGTTGCAAGAATGATCTTGGACTGTCCGCTCATAGACATATTGCCCGTGATTACCAGAACAGCATCACCAGACACATACATTTTGTTTTGTCCGGACATGCTCATGCTGCTCATGAGGTAATTTCCGTTCGTCAGGAGATATGTGTAGTTCGTGCCGGTGACAGAACCCGAGCCAGGTGTGAACCCGCTGGTGAAGGGTTGAACCACGTCTGGAAAGGACACGTTCATGTCGTCTTTGAACCAGCCAGGTTGGACACCCGAATTGCCACCCGTAACCCAGGCTTTGCTCCCAACTGCGCCGTTGGAGCCAATGGAGAGCGATCCGCCAGGACCTGTGGAAGCATGACCCCAAATATCGGCATTGCCCACCGAGATGGAGTTAATGATTCCTGAATTTGTCGCAATATCGCCGTTGTCGAGGACTTTGTTCGGGTTGGGATCATACATGCCGTTGGTGCTGTAGAGCGGATTGGAAGAGTCGAAACTGTCCGTCTTGATGTTGTTCCCATTCATGTCGATCGTGTTCTTCGCCACCATGGCTTTGGTGAACAAACCATCCCTGGTCGTCTGGACTCGAACTACACGAAACGTCGAATTCGTTGTGTTGATGCCTCCGATATTGGCGGCTGCCAGGAACATCCCGTTGACTACCGTCGCCACCCGGCCAGTGGAGATGATTGTCGGTGGATCGGTCGCGGAGATCGTGGTCGTCCAGGTGTAATTTGTGAAATCACGGGTCTTTGTATAGACGCTGCCCGAGAGGGTCCAGCCATTGGCTGCCCAATTTGTTGATCCATTCGTGTTGATGTGAGTCAGCGCCTCCTCGATGCCTGCTTCTGCCACCGGCATTGCGTCGTTCCAAGCCTGGGCCCGCATCGTTGTGATGTTTTGCGCCCTGATCAACGTGAGATAACTGGTCAGCACCACTCCGATGACCGAGCAGGTGATCAGGGCGATCCACAGAGCACCGCCGGCGTTGCCACGCGAATTTATGGTGATTTTCATGTTACTGTTTTCGGATGACTATTTTGGCCGATTGAACGCTCTCCGTATTCTTCTTGATCCCAAATATCTTTCGCGAACAGGTCCAGCTCATTTGAACCAGTTTACAGGTCGTGGAGGTTGCCGTGGGGTACACGTTGTAAGTTCCGCCGATTGGATTCCTTTGAAAGATCGAAAACGTCAGCTCATCGCATTCGGTCAGGAGCGCTTTGGCATCCGCCACGCCATTCTTGGTGCGTGTGAGTGTCCGGGCGTTTGCGTCATAATTGAACACGAGCACGCCGCCGTCGGAGTCTTCAAACGTCAGGCTGGTTGCCGTGCTCGCCGTGAGTTTGTTCGTCTGGCGGATTTGCTTGGACATGATGTCCAGCGCGTTGCGGCTGGAGCGATCAAGGCTGACGTAGTTTGCCATGGCGGCGAAACTGCGGCCGCTGTAGAGCATCAGGACCATGACAACCGCCGCGATGATGGAGCCGATGGCCGTTGAGATCATCAACTCCATCAGCGACATGCCCCGTTGCCGCGCGGATTTAGTAGATGTAATTCTGCAAACCATATCGCGAAACAAAAGTTGTCATGTCACGCCTTCGCAAGACCTTGGCCGAAGTCCATTGCAGTTCCACGGTGACCAGCCTCAAATCGTTGCTGTAAGTTTCCGAAATTGGGGCGGAAGCGATCGTGACGCTGCCAGTGTAGGAAATGCCAACATTGGTCTGGCCCGCTGGATAGAAGTTCTCGACGAACGTGCCGGGAATGAAGGATGAGTTCGTCAACTGATCCCAACTGTAGAGGCGGATGGTTTCGAGTTTCTCCTGAAGAATCTGGGTTCCGCGAAGGTTTTCCCGGGACAATTGGAGTATCGCGAAACCGGACGAGAAGCCCGCGTAAAGCGTGAGAAACATGAGTCCGGCGATGCAGACCGCGATCATGGTCTCCATTAACGAGAATCCGGCATTCCTTTCGGAACCTGTGTAACGACAATCAATTTTCATCTAAACTCTATCGCTGCTGAGGAGCGCTGTTGGTTTAGCAGGGGCGATGCCGTTGTGGTTGAGATTGTGGGGTTCGAGGCAGGCTGTGTTCAACCCGGCAGGCTGCAATCAGGTTCGCATCCTGACGCAATTACTGCCCGACCACCTGCTCAAGCGTGGAAATCAGTGGGCCAGAACGCAGGTCTCCCTTCCAGTGAGAGAGTTTACGGGTTTACGGCTCAGACAAGTGAGCAGAAGACGCCTGAACCGAACGCACATATTTCGCCACAAATCTCGGAAGCTTTCCAAGACTTGTTCAGCAAAACGTCCTGTTTCGGTGCAGCAGTGTCTGGATTCAGGATTCCGCTGGATCTACTCCCATGTCAGGACCAGCGAAGCACCCTGTATTTTGGAGGTCTTGATTTTCAGCGCCGAACCGGCGTGCAGGCGGTAGAAGCGATTGCCCGGAGTCAAAGGCAACGTCACAGATCTTGCGGACGTGTCAATGACGGCTGATGTATCCGCGGCGAAAGGTCCGGTGATGGCATCCGCAGATTGGACCGCGACGGAAGGTGCCGAGATGTTCACTTCCCGCCATGCCTTGATCGCGCCTGGCGCGGAGGCATCGTTGATCAGTGTCCGGTTGTCCGGGTTGGCGAGATCGACGGAAATCCAGTCCGCGAAAGCTGCTCCGCCCCGTTCGTACCAGACCATCCGGAAGGGATACAATCCCGCCTCGGTGACGACGAACTCGAAGGTTTCCCGGGCAGGTCCTCCATTGTGGAAGGCAAGGACAGGGGTGCTCGCGTTCAACGGTGCTTTGCCCGATGCCAGTTTGTAGCCATCGTCCGTCGCGACTCCGAAACGATGCACGCCGGACGGCAGCTCAAGGTAGGTCGAAATCTCCATGGCAAAATCGGCGTCGCCATTGCCTGTCACGTCAGGATCAATGCCGGGAACGGGCGCATCGTTCCCGATGTAGCCGGCGCTCTCGCCGGCGCGTTTGTTGAAGTTGATCACATCCGCGGTGGTCTTGAGATCCACTGCCCGCGCGATATTGGATCCGATTGCGAGCTGGGTTTCCGCCCGCTCCAGGCTGTTCTCCAAGGCTCCGAGATCTTGGGGTGCCTGGACGACATGGAGGTTGAAGCCGCGGGTCTTTCCTGTGCCGACAACGCGCGTTGTCGCATCGAGCGAATTGTACGACACCGTGAACTGCCACTCGCTCGTGATCTCCTGATTCTCGCTGTCTTTGAAGGAGACAGAAGCCGTGTTCAGAGCTCCGGAGGCAGGCAATGGCGAGATGGGATACGCCACTGTCGCTCCGTCGGCGCTTGGTTTGATAGATGCGCCAGTCACCAGGCTCCCGTTCAACTTCAGCGCAATGCTCGACACATTCACGCTGGTATCCCGATTTTGAATTGTCACCTGAACGACGGGTGTTGCTGTTTCGGCGGTGGAATTCGCGGCGGGCGCCGAGGATGTCACGGTCGCACGTTGCACACCCGCGTCGGCCACCGGCACAAAGATGAGATAATTCTGATAACGAGCGCTGCCGCTGTTGCTGTCATCGGGAGTGATCTGTCGCAACCGAAGGGTTGTCTCTCCATTTAACCGGACGGTGGTCTTTTTCGTGCCGGTTCCATCGGTGAGCGGGAAGTTGTGGAACACAAAACCGGTGCGAGTTCCAAGGAAGGAACCAAGCACGCGCGTGGACTGGTCTGGCTGTGTCGGAGCGCTGGTGACGAGCTCAAGGACGCTTTCGCCGGAGGGCATGTTCACGATCGATTGGCGGAGATAAATTTCGTACGTGGCCGGTGCAAACTGACGTGTGTAATTGAGCCATTCACCGGCAGCGATGTCTCCCACGACGTAGTCAAAGACACCCGCTGCGGCTCCACCGGCAGCCGCGAATCTCGGCCGCTCGCCATCCACACTTCTCGCCATGCGCACGGCATCGAAGGAGCGCCAAGGGGCGTCCTGGGAGCGTGGTGTCATCCGGGTGTCGTTGAAGTCCACGTCCTGAACTCCCGCCTGGTTGGCGTAGCCGGTGGCATCGGGTCCGGTGCCTTCAGTCTGCGCGGACGGAGCATTGATGAACTGGCCGCCGTTGAAGTTGTAGTCTTCAACTTCGATGGTGGTGGTGGTTTGCGATCCAAAGGTGTCGAAGTAAATCGTCTTTGCCGCCGCGACGCCGTCGCTGTCAGTCACTTCGATCGTGGCGGTGTAATCGATGTTGGCGGCGAGCGGTGAGAGAGTCGCCTGGCGGGAGTTGCCGGCACCGGTCAGGGTGAGACCGTTCGCGCTGGTAACGCGGGTGCCGTTCAGGATCACAGCGATCTTTTCGTCCGCAACTGCTTTGTCATCCGAAACTTTGAACTCCAGCTTTGTCGAGGACGGGAGAAAATTTGCCGTGTCGCCAGGACGCAGGTCGCTGATGACCGGAGGCAGATTTTCTGGTGCGGGAACGGACGCTACGATGGTGTTGTCATAGACCACCCGATAGGGATCTTCGACAGCTCCCTTGTCGAGATCCTGGTAAAGGTAAAGCGTGAAGTAGCCGCTCGTGATAAACGGCGCCGCCGGACTGTCCGTGCCGTTCGTCATGACGTCCGCCGACGGGGTGTCCACCACGACCCGTTCCCAGATCACGGCGTTGCTTTGATCCTTGTCGAGCACCTGTGCCCGGATGGTCACTGACCCATTGCGAGCTCTCAGCCGGAGAACCAGCGTGATGTTGTCCTGTTTCAAATGGGCGGCCTCACCGGCGTCCGCGATGAAATACTTGTTAATGCCTTTTGTGATCAGAACGTCGGTAGTGGATTTCGCGAGGCCGTAACCAGCCAGCGAACCCGGCCCTCCGGTGCCCGACGCGGGAACGAATGCCAGGATGGCAAAGGAATCCTTGGCGCCACCCTGCACCACGTCGGCGCGAAACTCGATCTCCTCGCCATTTTTCAACTCAAAAGGACGGCTGGTCTTCTGGCTGGCCGAAAAGATCCCTGCGCCCGATGGAGAAATCGCTTGTTCGAAACGGAACTGGCCGTTGGATTCCGTTGGGATTCCAAAGCCGGGAATGAATGTGAAATCTGTCCAGCCGGTTTTGGTGTTGTCGTTGAAATCGTCGAGCGCCGACTGGTCTGTCACCAGCACTTCCGCGTTGTCGTACACCGCGAGGTACGGATCTTCGACGGCTCCTTTGTCGAGATCCTGGTACAGATACAGAGTAAAGTAACCGCTTGTGAGGAATGGACCGGCAGGGCTGTCAGAACCGTCGGTCATCACATCTGCGACGGGTGTGTCCACCACTGTGCGTTCCCAGATCACGGCATCGGCCTTCTCCTTGTCCAGCACCTGTGCGTTGATGGTGACCGAGCCGCCCTGCGCGGTCAGCCGCAGGACGAGTGTGATGTTGTCCTGCTTCAGATTCGCGGCCGCCCCGGCATCGGCGATGAAATACTTGCTGATTCCCTTTGTGATGAGAACGTCTGTGGTGGATTTCGCCAGGCCATAGCCGGCAAGCGAGCCTGGGCCGCCGGTGCCGGCTGTGGGGACAAACGCCAGAATTGCGAAAGAATCCTTCGCTCCGCCCTGCACCACATCCACTCGAAACTCAATGGTACGCCCGTCCTTGAGCTCATACGCCTCGGAAGTCCTTTGGCTGGCCGAGAAAATTCCACCGCCGGATGGCGAGACAGATTGCTCGAAGCGAAGCTGGCCGTTGGATTCCACCGGGATTCCAAACCCGGGAATGAAAGTGAAATCCGTCCAGCCGGTCTTGGTGTTGTCATTGAAATCGTCCAGGACTGTGGCGTTGAGTGTGTGGCTCAGGCCAATTAGGGCGGTGATCAGGAAAAGGCAGGAATGACGGCGCGTGAAGTTGAGGAGAAACGTCTTCATAAGATTCTTCGGGCGATTGAAACGCAAAGAGTTTGCCGACCGAGCAATGCCAGTGTCAATTCATTCGTCGTCATGGGGGCGTCTGGCGTCAGTGATCCGCGCCAATGGGATGATGGACACTTTTTGAGTTCGATCGTCCGCTGTGTGCGAAACCAATATGGTTTTCTCAGAATCAAAACGGTGATTGTAAATCGAATGCACTCAGGCTTCCGTCGTGGTATCCATGGTAAAAAATCCGATTTCTCCCGCATGGTGCATGGCGGCGTTGCTCATCCTCACCGGCATCCGCGTTTTCGGAGCCGCTCCGAGTCTTGAGCCTATTGCCGACGTCACGCTCGACGAGGATGCTGCCAGCGCGCCAATCATCATCCGGGCGACGGACACCGACACTCCGGCTGATCAACTCACGTTTAAGGTGACTGCGTTGGTTAACGGAGGGTTGCTCGTCAACGGTCTGACGCTCGAAGGAACTGGCACTGAGCGAACGCTCGTGATCAAACCGGCTGCCAACCAAAGCGGCGCGGCGCGGGTGAGGGTTCAGGTGATTGACAACACTTTCGCCACGGTGAGCCGCGAGTTTGACGTGACGGTCAAACCAGTGAACGACGCGCCAGTCCTTGAACTGCTTGGAGGCAGTGAATTCACCACCGAAGCCGGCGGGACCGTGAAATTTAACGTCCGGGTCGCGGACGTGGATGATCCCGTCGCAAATCTGACTCCAACTCTCACCGCGGAGGATCCAGAATTTATTTCTGATGCTTCCATCACAGGCGCTTCATTTGGGCGGAGTGTGTCGATCACAGCGGCGCACCGGTTGGGGAAGACGAGGATTCTGCTCCGAGCCACGGACCCGGCAGGCGCGTTCACTGAGCAGACGGTGAATCTTACCGTGACGCTTCCAAAGGATGTTGATTTCGGTGACGCACCCGCGACTTATCCCGTCCTTATCGCGAATAACGCCGCGTGGCACACGGTGAATCCAGGTTTCCGACTGGGCACCGCCATCGATGCCGAGCCTGACGGACGGCCCGGTACTTCCGCTGCCGGCGACGATCTGAGCAACCTCGACGACGAGGATGGCGTGGTCCTGGGGGCGATGCTCCAAGCCAGTCAGTCCAATAGCATCAAGGTCACGGCCTCGGCCGCCGGCAAGCTCGACGCCTGGATCGACCTCAATCAAAACGGCGTCTGGGAGCATCCCGCCGAACGCGTGGCCGCTGGCGTGCCTTTGGTGGGTGGCGTGAATTCACTGTCTTTGACTCTTCCTGCCTCCGCGAAATCTGGCGTGACCTTCGCGCGAGTCCGCTTCAGCGCCACTGGCAATCTGCCTCCGGACGGCGGGGCGGGCGCCGGGGAGGTGGAGGATTACCGTGTCGCGGTCAAGTCGGCGGAGGCTCTATTTGACTTCGGCGACGCGCCTGCTCCCTATCCCACAACAATTGCTCAGGCCGGAGCGCGCCACGCAGCCAGCGGACTTCTCCTGGGAGCCCTGCGTGACGTCGAAGCCGATGGCCAGCCGCACAATTACGCGCGCGGTGATGATGATCTCGACTCCAGTGACGAGGATGGGGTGAGCATGACTTTTCCGCTGGTGCCCGCGCAATCAACCTCCTTGAGCGTGAGAGCCTCGGCCGCCGGAATGCTCGACGCGTGGGTCGATTTCAATCGCGACGGCGACTGGTCCGATCCCGGCGAACAGGTGTTCATGAGCTTGCCGGTTCGCGCCGGACTGAACCCGCTGAGTTTTCCCGTGCCGGCAAACGCCTCGACGGGCCTGACGTTTGCGCGATTTCGCTTGAGCACGACGGGAGGGCTTTCGTTCACCGGTGAAGCGACAGATGGTGAGGTCGAAGATTACGCGGCGGAGATAACGTCTCCGGTGGCGCCATGTCTGCCTCTGCCAGCCACCCGGCCCAACGTCATCATCATTGTCTCGGACGACCTCGGCTACTCGGATCTCGGTGCGCATGGATGCACGGACATCCCGACCCCGCACATCGATTCAATCGCGCGCAACGGCGTTCGCTTCACCAGCGGCTACGTGACCGCGCCAGTCTGCAGTCCCTCGCGAGCGGCGCTGTTGACGGGACGCCATCAGCAGCGTTTCGGACACGAGACGAATCCGGGCACATCCCTTGAACGCGATCCCCACTTCGGCCTGCCGCCCACGGAAACCACAATCGGCGACCGGTTCAAGGAGCTGAATTTTGCAACGGGCTGGGTTGGGAAGTCGCACCTGGGTGGAGTCACGAATGTGTATCATCCGATGCGGCGCGGGTTCGATGAGTATTTTGGTTTCATCGAGAGTCATCACCATTACTTCGACACGGGGGAGAAGCTGGAGAAACAGGAAGATCCTATAATGCGTGGCTTCACACCGATCGTGGAGACGAACTACCTCACCACTGCCTTTGCCCGGGAGTGCGTGCAATACATCGATCGTCATGCGAACGAGCCGTTCCTGCTGTACGCACCGTTCAATGCCGTGCATTTTCCACAGGAGGCTACGACCGTGTTGCGGGACCGCGCCGCATTGCTGCCCATCACCGATCCCAACCGCCGCATCATGGCGGCGATGTTGATGGGCCTGGACGATGCCGTTGGGGCCATCCTTGCGAAGTTGCGCCAACTGAACATCGAAACGAACACGCTGATTTTTTTCACCACCGACAATGGAGGAATGACTCAACTCGGATCTCTCAACCGTCCGCTCCGCGGAGGCAAGACGGAGATTTATGAAGGCGGCATCCGTGTGCCGTTCTTCATGCAATGGAAAGCCCATCTGCCAACGAACCAGGTGTTCCACGCTCCTGTCAGCACGATGGACATCCTTCCCACGGCGATCGCGGCGGTCGGAGGAACGAACGCGGCCGCGTGGCAACTGGACGGTGTCAACCTGCTCCCGTACCTTTGCGGGCAATCCAATGGCGTGCCCCATCCCAGATTGTTCTGGCGCGTCGAAACGGATGGCGTGAGCCCCAGCGAGGAGATCAATGATGGTCTTCGGGCCGTTCGCGAGGGCGATTGGAAGCTGGTGAAGAGCGGGGTGCGGGAGAATTGGGAGCTCTACAATCTCGCCACCGACGTTGGCGAAACAACGAATCTGGCGGATTTGCGACCCGAGATTGTGCAACAACTGGTCTCACCCTACGACGCATGGAGCGCACAGATGGCCAGGCCGCGTTGGGCGGTGGACAACCTGCACTTTGTCCCTCCGGACTTCGTGCTCGAGGACATTCGCATTGGCGCAACCGGAATTTCGTATCTCGCTCCGGAGTTCAGGCCAGACCGCCCGCAAATCGCCTTTCAGGATGAAGCTGGCAATCTTTGGCGCGGCGAACTGGATCTCGTCAGCGGCTTTCTCCTGTCCGGCCACGGCCAGGATCTTCAGGTGGACACTGGACTCGCTCCGCTGGACAGAGCAGTGAACGGTCCCGAGTGGGGACTTTCCACAAACGGTCCCGCGCTCTTTTTCACCAAGCCCGGGGCATCGGGACCATTGCAAATTTGGCGGGCGGGATCACTCGATGCCGGCATTGATCGATCTCAACTGACCACCACTCCAACGAACAGCTTCAACGCTTACGTCACTCAGGACCTGACCCGCGGCTCGGTCGAATTGCTTTTCAATGTGGGGAATGTCGCGAATTCGTCAGTCTATTTCGCGGATGAAACTTCGCCTTTGAACCTGCATGGATTGTTCGCTCACTCGGGTGGCCTGGGCAACGGACATTGGTTGGCAGGCAACGCGGGGGTTGCGTATGGAGTCATTCAGGGTTTTCCGATTCCCGGTGTCGCGCAGATTCAACGCTACTCAACATCCAATGCAGTGACTTATTTCATCTCCGATGACGATGGAGATAAAACCGATGTCTGGGGATTCTTTGCGCCAGAATTTGGCGGCGAGCACTGCTATGTGGCCGTGGTGGATCGCACCTCGATCGCGATCTATCGGGATCTTCGTGACAGACCCCTCGGCCTCCATACCCGCGTAGCCACGCTCGTGCAGCCGTCGGATGTGCCGCCACGTTACATCTATTCGCTCGAACCACTGCAAGGAGCGCGAGGTTTCAATGGCACCAGCTATTTCTCCTGCGCTGCTTACGAGCGCAACGACCCGCTCAATCCCGGCGATTCTCAAATATGGATCGTCGGACTCGGACCGGACGACAACGGTTACTTCTTCCGTCGCGTGGATGACGGCGTTGCCACAGGTTTGACGGCTGACCGCCGCGCCCCGAAGACGGTCATCGGAGCCAGCGAAATTCTGCTCTACTACAGCCGCAAGACGGGAACCAACGCGACCCAACTCCGGGTTGCCAGCACCGGTTTGAACCCTCCCGAACATCTCGGGACGCCCAGTGGCTTCACCAGCTTGCAATTCAGCCGGAGCTTCACGGCCGGAACGAACGACGTGAATGCAAACTGGATGAGCGGCACCGAAACACTGAACCTTGCGCCGCATCAGGGCCGGCTTTTCGCCGCAACGGGGAATCGCATGAATCTTCAGTATCCGACCGCCCCGAACTTTCCAACCAACTGGACTGGCGCGCAGATTCTCGTCAAGGATTCCGCTGCCACGCCCTGGCGGGTGGACGAAGCGACGCCGCCGATCTTTCGCGACCATCTGAGGGTCGAGACGCTTGTGGACTTCACATTCACCACCCGGAGCAATGGCCTCCCGCTGCGAGATCCAGTGAATCTGCTGATCGCGGGTTTGAGCGACATCAACTCCGGCTCGGTGGGCGCGCACCTTGCCACGGTGCGAACCCGGCTCGACGGAGCTGTTCCTTCGTGGCGCGATTCACACGTTGCCACGACGCGCGCGCCTGCCAATGTCATCAGCCTCGGCTCGCACGTGGATCGGTTCACCGGTGTGCATCAGATTTTTGCCGGACTGCAAAATGGCGAGATTTATCGTGGCGCGTATGACGGGAACGATGACAGCAAAATGGCCTGGGCAGCGAACGCCGTCGAGTTGACCGGAATGGGTCCGGTCACATCGTTTGCCGAATGCAACGGACTTCTCTACGCTGCCTGCGGGCTTGTTCAATCCAACCGTGTTGCGGAGATCAACGGCGGACTGTTCGTCCGACGGGATACCAATCGTATCTGGCAGCTCGTGTACCGGTGGCCGCATCCTGCCGAGCTTTTCAACGCACCCGAGGAACAGCGGCTCATGCGCGGCCTTACCGCCGTGCCGGAACCTCATGGTGCCGACCGCCAGGTCCTCCTTGCCGGCCGTTCGTGGCCTGGAGTGATCGAGCGCATTGATCCCGATCCCGCCCGGGGACATGTCGTCACCGTTGAACTTGATATCCGCGACTTCGTCGCGCGCGTCTGGAACGACGATCGTGCGCGTCAAGGCTCCGTGACAGTCGCCTACACCGGGTTTACTGCCGTGACCAACCCGGTGACCGGCGAGCGCGTTCATCTTGTGGGCGTGTGGTTCCAGCATCCGGATGACACTGCGTCGCCGCGTAATGGTTCCCACTTCCTTGTCCGCCACTTCAACGCCACATACGAACTGGCCAGCATTGAAGACTTTTCTCCCTCCGTCCCAGCGGGCCAAAGCTTGCGCGCCACCCGGTGCATTGCCGTGTCCCCGTTCGCCGACGACCAGGGGGGCGTGTTCTACTTCGGCGGCTACGATACGGCGATGGATGAATCGCACGACACGGCCTGGATCATCCGCGGTGATTGGAGTGTCTGGCCCAACCTGAAGATTACGCAATCCAGTTCAGGTGAGCGGCAGCTCGACTGGCCGGCGACCGGCACGAACTGGGTGCTCGAAGCCACCAGCACCGTCGGACCGGACCGGACCTGGCGTAGAGCGCCGGGCCGCTCGACCCGCTCGGTCACGCACGAAACCCAAAGTGTGAACTCTCGCGAGTCCAATCTCTTTTTCCGACTCCGGAAACCGTGAGCATCAACGCCTGCCAGCCGGGTGAAGAGTCGATTCGCTGTTCGAAAACAGCGGCAGGTGCCAGTGCTTTTCCCAGGCTGGAGGCGCTTCGGACCTCCACGAATGGACCTCCACTTGACCATCAAAGCATTTCCAAGCTTAATCCCTGGCGTTCCCACGGCGGTGTTGAAGTCATCTATGAGCACAAACGAACTTGAGAAAAGGATCGAAACGAAAATGCGCGACGCCGGCGTGGCAGCGCCGACCATCGCCGCATTTCTAGGAGCCGTGCGCAAGGTGGCGGCAGGCGAACGCGGCATGCTGCCTGAATCGGCCGTGGACACCATCCCTTCACTTCCCCGACTGGATCAATTTTCAGATGCGGCAGGGCAGGGGAGCACGGCGTTGCTCAAGCAACTGGTCGTCGTGAAATTGAACGGAGGGCTGGGCACGGGCATGGGCTTGGAAAGCGCCAAATCCCTTCTGCCGGTCAAGGGGAGCGACACATTCCTTGATTATATAGCGCGCCAGATTCTGCATCTGCGCGCGGCAACCGGAGGAACTGAGCCGGGGTTCTATCTGATGGACAGTTTCAGCACGCAAAAAGACACGCTGGCATATCTGCGGAAGTATCCGGCGCTTGATGCGGGCGAGCCGCTCGATTTCCTGCAAAACAAGGTTCCAAAGATCGATGCCAAATCCTTTGAACCCGTCTCCTGGCCCGCGCAGCCCGACTTCGAGTGGTGTCCGCCCGGTCACGGAGACATCTATCCGTCGTTGATCGGTTCGGGCCTGCTTGACCGGCTTTTGGCGCGAGGCATCAAGTTCATGTTCGTCTCGAATTCCGACAATCTCGGGGCGACGGTGGATTTCAAGATCCTGCAATACTTCGCCAGCGAAGGACTTTCGTTCTTGATGGAAGTGGCTGAGCGCACGGCGGCGGATCGCAAGGGTGGCCATCTCGCGAGAGGCAGGAGCAACGGCCGGCTGCTGCTTCGCGAGTCAGCACAATGTCCGAAGGAGGACGAGGCGTTGTTCCAGGACATCCAGCGTCATCAGTTTTTCAACACGAACAACCTTTGGGTGCGGCTGGATCACGTGAAAACGGAGCTTGAAAGGAGCGGTGGTGCGCTGCCCCTGCCTCTCATTACGAATACGAAGACGATCGATCCACGCGACGCGAGTTCAACGAAAGTCCTCCAGCTCGAATCCGCGATGGGCGCGGCAATCGAGTGCTTCGACAAGAGCGGTGCGGTCGTTGTGCCGCGAGCGCGTTTCGCTCCCGTGAAGACAACTTCCGATCTTCTCGTGCTCCGCTCGGACGCCTGCAGGGTTACCGACGATCACCGGCTGGTGCTCGTCGATGAACGTCGAGGCCAGCCGCCGTTGGTGGACCTGGATCAGAAGTGCTACAAACTGCTCGGCGATTTCGAGCGGTTCTTCCCTGAAGGTGCTCCGTCGTTGGTGCGTTGCGACTCCTTGAAAGTCACCGGCCCGGTGCGCTTTGCCAGTGGCGTGATCTGCGAAGGAAATGTGGAGTTCGTCAATGCAACTTCGGAAACGAAGATGGTGGCGGCGGGACGATACCGGGATACGCAAAAGCAACTTTAGCAGGCTGCTGATCAGATGCCGGGATAGCCGATGGCGATTGCATCCTGCAATTCCTCCCCCGTGGATCTCCGGCCGGAAATCCCCCTTGGCACTCCACGAACGATTTGGTTAGCTCTGTCCGCTGATGAACTTATCCCGCCTTTTCCTGATTTGCGTCGCGGTTGCGTTTGCATTGCCTGCGGTCAGCCGCGCCCAGGACGGTCAGCAGATTCTTATCGAGAATCTGACGGACAAGAGCGAGGTGGTGTACGATTACAGCAAGGGCATCGGCTGGGGTACGAACGGCATCATCATTCGCTACACCAATGCCGTGCTCACGGCGCGACAGGTAACGGTCAACATCAACACGGGAGACGCCGATGCCGCGGGTGAAGTGAACCTTCAGCGCGAAGGTGTGACATGGCGGGGCGAACGCATCCGCTATAATTTCAAGACCCGCCAGATGGAAACCGGCGATTTTCGCACCGGCCGAACTCCCATTTTCGCCGCAGGCATGAACCTCACAGCGGATAAGACCAATCAAGTTTATGCCGCGAAGAACGCGAGGATCACCACTGACGACGTGGAGAATCCTTCCTACGAGATCCGAGCCAGGAGCATCAGGATCATCGAAGGGAAGAGAATCGAGGCTCGCAACGCGACAGTCTATGCGGGTGGCTTCCCGGTCATGTTCTTTCCAGTTTTCAGCAAGAGCCTCTCGCATCACCCAAATTTCTGGGTGCTCACCCCCGGCTTTCGATCCCTTTACGGTCCGTACCTCCTTGGGAGTTATGGCTGGTTTTGGAGCACTAACCTGCATGGCGCGCTGGACCTGGATTATCGCCAGAAAAGGGGCGTCGCTGGCGGACCTAAGTTCGGTTGGGAACTGGGGCGATGGGGCGCGGGCGATTTGAGTTTCTATTTTACTCGCGACGAGAATCCGGGGCTGGATCCGAATGGAGCACCTATTCGAGATGACAGACACCGCATCAACTTTACGCATCAAACCACCCTGGCCACCAATCTGACGGCAAAGCTGGTGGTGCGAGAGCACAGCGATGCGCAGATGATTCGAGATTTTTTCGAGAGCGATTACCGGATGGATCCGGAACCGAAGTCATTTCTCGAAATCAACCGCGCCTGGCCAAACTGGTCCATGGACCTCCTGGTTCAGCCGCAGTTGAACGATTTCTTCCAGACTGTCGAGCGTCTCCCGGACTTCAAGCTGTCCGGAATCCGCCAGCAACTCGGCATCACTCCACTGTTTTACGAAAGCGAAACATCCGCCGGATACTTTCGATTCCGTCCGGACGATAGTGTCGTCACCAATTCCTATGCTGCGCTGCGGGCGGATACCTTTCATCAGCTATTGCTGCCAACGACCTGGTTCGGCTGGCTCAACTTCACGCCGCGTGTCGGAATGCGGCTGACGCATTACGGTGAATCCGAGGGCAGGGGAACGACGCTGGCCGAGCGCGACCGCAGTGTGTTCAACACCGGTGCCGAACTATCCTTCAAACTCTCCCGCACATGGTCTGAAGCGCGGAACAAGACGCTCGACGTCTCTGGAATCCGCCACATTATCGAGCCGTCATTCAATTACGTGTTTGTTCCCAAGCCGAGCGATGCGCCCCGTGAACTGCCCCAGTTCGACAGCGAGATGCCCAGTGTCCGGCTGCTCCCTCTCAATTACCCTGACTACACCGCCATCGATTCAGTGGACAGCCAGAATGTCGTGCGCCTCGGGCTCCGGAACAAGGTTCAGACCAAGCGCGGCGATGACGTTCAACACCTCGTCAACTGGGCGCTCTACACTGACTGGCGCCTGGATCGGCGTCTGGGGCAGACCAGGTTTTCAGACTTCTACTCGGATCTGGATTTGCGGCCACGCTCCTGGATGACGTTGAATTCGGAGTTGCGTTATGGAGTGGAGAGCGGACATCTACGCTCGGCAAACCACACTTTGACACTCACTCCGAATGATATCTGGAGCGCGTCGATTGGGCACCTCTACTTCAGGGAGGATCCCGCATTCGGCCCCATCTCCGCGAACAACCTCATCCGGACGGGCATTCACTACCGGCTGAATGAGAACTGGGGATTCCGCACGACTCATTACTTTGAGGCGCGAGATGGCAAACTCGAGGAACAGTATTACACCATTTACAGGGATTTTCGAAGCTGGACCTCGGCTCTTACCCTGAGGGCTCGCAATTATCGCGTGGGGCAGGATGACATCACGATCGCAATTACTTTTTCGCTCAAGGCATTTCCAAGATTCCGCCTCGGCCAGGACCGCGATCCGCACTCGGTGTTGCTGGGAGGCTGAGGCACGAGGAATTTCCCCGGCCTTGTGGCTACCTCGTGGCAGTAGTTCGCGTCGTCTGAGGTGCGCCCACCGGCAGGGAATCAGGGAGGGATACAAATTCAGAAATCGCCGACCACAAGCGGGAAAAATCCTTGTTCAAATCGCCGCTCAGACAATCGGTGATCTCGCCTGCCATCTCCGGGTATTTGTCGATCACCTGCTTGAAGCTGAACTTGGGATCATAGAAGGCATAAACAAGCTTTCGCATATTTTCGATTCCCTCCCGGAGCGCGGCTGAATACGCAGCAAAGCGGTCTGGGGAAAAGTCCCGAGCCACAAGAGCCGCGTGGACGGCATCTGCGGCGAGAACCCCGCTCTTCAAGGCAAGCATCAGGCCGCTCGAAAACACAGGATCAAGGAAGCAGAATGCATCTCCCACCAGCAGCAGCCCTTCGCTTCCGCAATGGCGGGAGTGGAAGGAATACTCGCTCGTGATGAAATAATCGCCGACCTGTTGACCTTCCGAGAGGTGATCTTTGATCCAAAGGTTTTCCTCAACCTCGCGATGAAAAATGGCCTTCGGATTCTTCACGCCGGCACGAGAGAGATACTTGCCATCCGCCACCACCCCAACGCTCACCATGTCGTCGTGTTGCGGGATGTGCCAGAACCAGCCCTTGTCCGGGATCATCGCCACGGTGGTCTGGCCTTCATCAATGTCCTTCTCCCGCTTTGAACCCTTGTAATAAGTCCACACCGCCACTTTGTTCAGATAGGGATCCTTTATGCGCCAGCCCTCGCGCACGGCGGTGAAGCTCTCCTTTCCTGTGCAATCCAGGGTTATCGGAGCCCGTAGCTCCATCTTCTCCCCATCAGAAGCTGTTGCCTGGACGCCGGCCACCCGCCCCTCAATGCGCAACAATCCCGTGACCGTCACTTGTTCCAACACTGTCGCGCCATTCTCCCGTGCGTGTTGCATCAGCATCAGGTCGAACTCGCTTCGGAGTATCTGCCATGTCTGCGCAACCGTCTCGCGATCGTAACGGTTGAAGAAATAGAACGGCTGGCTCGCCTTGCCGTTGGGTTGCACGAACTGAACGCTGTACTTCTTGGTGAAGTGGCTCTTCTTCATCCGATCGATCAAACCAAGCCGTTCCAATGGCTGGTAAGTGAAGGGAATCAGAGATTCACCGATGTGGTAGCGCGGGAACTTTTCACGCTCAAGCACCAGCACGCGGTGTCCCTGTTGGGAGAGCAATGTCGCTGCGGAACAACCGGCGGGGCCTGCTCCGATCACAATCACATCCCAGGAGCTGTTCAATTTCATACGTGTGCGTTCAAAGCGTTGGGTGGAAAGATCCTGCGGTTGTGTTTTAAGTCAAGCCGGGCGCAACAAAGGAGGCAGAACTTCGACAATTTCAGCCAGCGCCTCGCCGGCGGGATTCAGCAATGTGTTGCTCCTGCCGTAGAGAACTTGCGCGCCCTGAAGATTTAGAAGGTCGTTGATCAAATGATCTGACGCGATCCGGAGGAAACCGCGAGGCCGACTGGTGTAGGGAACAGCATGGTCCTTCAACACGTGACCAAGAGGAAACCGCTCTTCCAGGATTGCCTTGCGGGCATCGGCGGAAAACCGATTCAAGTGGATGCAGATGGCTCCGAACTCGACCGGCTTCTCCAAATCATCCAGATGGAGCACGACTTCCCGGGAATACTGATCTCCCGTGACGTCCCGTCCAACGACGCGCAGGTGGACTCCACGCTGATGAAAATTCTCCAGTGTGGATGTCATGTCCCGATCATGCACCAGCAGGGTCTTGTAAGGCTCGGGGACAGCTTCGCGGTCGATCTGTTCCATCGGAGGCAACGTCAGTCCGCTGCGCGCATAGAACTGGTTCAACGGAAAGCTGATCGATTGTTGTGTCATGTGGCTTGGCTGCGGGGAAGTTCTACCTTTTCGGCAATGAGGATGAAGAAATTGTTCGCCGATGACTGTCAATCTGAAGGCCAAGTTTTTCGACAGGGATGCGGTGAAAGCCAAGCTTCCAGGCAGGCGAGCCCTTGCGCAGCCCGAAATCCGTTGCGTGTGATGCCACGAATTCCGGATCTTCCCCTGTCAGATTGTCTCGCAGATCCAGAAGCTCCTTCTTCGTGTTCCATCCGGCTTCGAGCCACTTGCCCACCGCGATGTTCCTCCTGATCACGTTACCTTCTGGCGGAATGCCGTTGAATGCGCCGCCTTCAATGGCTGGGCCATCTGGCGGACCGTAGTATCCATCAAGTGATCTCATCTCTGGATAGCGCTCGCGATATAACGCAAGAGGAACGGCGTGGAGTTGTTTGCGCATGTAATCGTCCACCATGCCGCGCCAGACGGGCGATTTGTCGAGTCCGCGCCCATCCGCTCGCACTGCGGGATCGCAATCGACGAAGATGTTGTTCTCGACGCGGTGATCCCTCCCGCCACCGATGAACATTGCCCAATGAACTTTGTAGAAAATGTTCCCGAAAATCTCCGTGCCGCTCACGCAGTCGTCCATGTAAACTCCCATCGAGCCCATGCCCACACCGCCAGTCTCGTGAATGTAGTTATGGCGAATCTTGTTTCCCCGAAATGAGTAGTCCCGACCGGTGTAGATCGCACCGACGTCACCTGTCTCCAGGGCAATGTGGTGAATGTCGTTGAACTCGATCAAGTGGTCGTTGCCGGTGAAGAGAATCGCGCAGTGCGGATGATCGTGGATCAAGTTGTGCGAGACGCGCATTCCCACGCCGCTCATCAAAACCGCCGGCACGTAACACTTCGACCACCGGCCCTGGCGCTGGAAATGGCAGTTCTCCACAAAGTGACCGCCGGGTGTGAGCGTTTGGCGGTCACCGCCGCTGAGCGTCACGCCGCCGTCGCCAGTGTCGAAGATGTCACACGAGAGAACTCCGTGGCCCCTGCCGCCCTCAATCACCACACCGTTGTTGCCGATGTTGCGAATGAGGCAGCCGGCAATGCGGTTATCCTCGCCGCCTCGAATCTCGATGGCATTTCCGCGAGTGGCTTCCAGTGTGAGGCCCTGAAAAGTGATGTGCGAAGCCGAGGTGAGTTTGAGGAGCGGTTGATCGAGAAGGGAGAGAGTTGTTTCTGGAATTTCCGTTCCGCCTCGGGTGCGGGTTACGAGGGCAGTAGCTACCGGTGCGGGTGGCCAGAAGTAGAGTAATCCGCTAGTCCGATCCAGGAACCACTCGCCAGGTTGGTTCAACTCTTCGAGCACGTTCAGAAAATAGAAGCGCTGACCTTTGCGAAAGCCATAAAGTCCGTGCGGCGCGGCGGTCTTGATGAGGCCTGTACTGTTGTCTAGCGACCCAACATGCTCATAGGAATTTGCCCAATCCCACGCCCAGTAGCCGTGGACCCACAGCTCGCTCATGTCACGCCATCGCTTGGGCCGATCTCCGGAGAAAAGGAATCCACCCGGCAGGTCGCCAATTTTGCCTCCATGATCATCCCCTTTGCCTGCCGCTTCAGGAAATCCCGTAATCTTTTCGAACTGTCCTTGGTTCGGCCAGCGCGCCAGCGTCATCGGCTTGCCGCCGAAGAAGAGTTCGCAATGAGCGGGCGTTGTGGCGCGTCCGAAGCCACGTGACCTCATCTCTCCAAAGTCGCCAATCCCAACCTGGCGAACATCAAGATGAAGGACTCTGTCACGCGCGTTTTCATCGAGCCGGGCAAGGACAACGGCATCAGTGACCGGCACAAAGCCAGTCAACGTCCGTCCACCAAGCAGACGCACGCGTTCGTCCCGATACGCTCGCCAAACAATCGGAGCGGATGCCTCACCGGAATCTGCTGAAGTGAGTTCAAGCGTGTTGGTGCGAACGTAATCGCCGCCCCGTATCCAGATGGTGAGCCCGTGGTTTGGGAGCCTGCCTTCCCGCTTCAATTCGCGCACCGCATCGCGCGCCCGTTCGAGCGTGGCGAAGGGTTTCGCCTTTGAGCCTGGGTTCGTATCCGAACCAGCTGGTGCCACGTGCCAATCAGCGGACACCAAGACCATCGAGCTGGCCATTGCGAGCAACGCCAACCCCGGCACGCCGAGGCGCAACGGCTGGAGAATGGAAAGAGTCATGAAGCCTCTCGGAAATTGAAACCGAAGTCTTCGATGGGCGGCACAGCCTCGTTCATCTTCTGAGTTGTGAGCTGATTCAAGGAGTTCGTAGTTTTGTGGCCTTCGACAGACGCGAGCGGTCCACAATAGGCCGGCCCGATGCCTTCTGGCGGCGCATCGAAGCCGCACAAATCTCGTGGATGGCATAGTTATATTCTGCGGCGATTTCTTCGCGAATCTGACGAATCTCCGCAATGGCATCGGCGGGGTAGGGTTTCTTGGTTCGGTGGGTTGTCATGCTGGATTCACCATGAGTTCTTGAGGTGTGCATATCTGTGGGCACTTGTGGCCTGCCAGAAGGCAAACGGCCTGCACTTGTGGAATCAGCACCGCATTCGCTATATGAGTGCAGTTCCAGGTGACAAGATAGTCCATCCCGTGAACGGCTGCACACGCCAGGTGCGCTGCATCCTGCTGTGCCTTGGAAGGCATGCGGGTTTCGTTCAGCAAGCGTGTGGCCAGGGTTTCAATGGCCACATTCACAGAAAGTTCCTTGAGATTCGCTGCTGCATCGAGGCGTCTCCGGGCTGCAACCTTGTCTCCTCGGCTCGCCTCGCGCAGGACGAAATCGGAAATGAACAAATCAAATGAGCGGCTTCGCCTTTCCCACCACTCGTGCGTCAATTGCTGCAGGGCTGTCTGAACAATGTCCCGAGTCGGTCCTGCGGTAAGCACGCTCAACACGGTGGTTTCGATATAGACTGAAGGCTTCAATTTGGAGTGGTTCTCAATGCGTTACGCATAGCGCCCCGTCTTGTGCTCGGGCTTAAAGAACTGCTGTAGCAATCGGTCCACCTGGAGCAGGCCGTCTCGAGTCAGGCCGATGCGGTCCCCGCCGTTGGTGAGGAAGCCTTGCTCCTTGAGCGATGCGAGCGGGGCGGCGAACTGGACGCGAGGGTCAGCGCCGAATTTTTGAGCGAACGCATTCGCGCTCACACTGCCAAGCTTGAGCTGAAGCATGAACTCGCGAAGGTAATGCTCATCTCGGGGCACAACGTAGGCACGATAGACAGGAAGTTGCCCCGCGTTCACGGCATCCAGGTAGGGCTGGAAGTCATGATGGTTCTGGTAATGGACGCCATTCAAATGCCCGAAGCTCGCGACGCCGACGGACAAAACATCCGCACCGCTGAACAGGCCCTGGCGATACACGAATTTCACCTGGGCAGGGTCACGAACCACCGTGGTCGTGCTCGTCACGGTGTAGCCAATCTTTTCAAACTCGCCATAAGCGTAGTTGACCCATCGGCGCTTTGTTTCCCAATCGGCGACAGGCGCGACAAGTTTGCCCTCCGATTTCATCTGCTGGTAAATGCCGGTGTTGTACGGCACTTCCATCTGGTAGATCGTCACCGAATCGGGTCGCAGCTCAACGGCTTTGGCGACGGTATCCTTCCACTTTTCCTCTGTCTCCTCGACCATGCCGGCGATGAGGTCGATGTTGATCTGCGGGAAACCAATTTCGCGCGCGTAGGCGTAGGCGCGGGCGATCTCCTTGGAGCGGTGCGCGCGTCCGTTGATCTCCAAAATGTGATCGTCAAAGTGCTCGATGCCCAGGCTCAGGCGCGTAACGCCGAGGTCACGGATAGCTTTGAGTTTGTGATCTGTGAGTGTGCCCGGCTCGGCCTCGAAGGTGACTTCCTCAGCTTCGTCCCAAGGCAGCAACGCCTTCATGCCGTCGGTCAGGAACTTCAGTTGGTCCGGTGAAAGATAGCTGGGAGTTCCGCCGCCAAAGTAGATGAACTTAGGCCTGCGCCCGCTGATGCAGGGCTTGCCAGCGTAAGCCGTCAGTTCCCGCAGCACCGCATCTATGTAAGCACGGATTTGAGCGGAATCCTTGTCGGTATAGACCTTGAAATAACAGAAGTGGCAACGTTTCCGGCAAAAGGGAATGTGGGTGTAGAGACCGAGCGGATTCGTGATTCGATATTCATAATTCGTAACCGGAGGACGATCGAGAGCGGCGAGGAACTCGGGCACAGCCTCCTTTTTCCAGAAAGCAAATGGCGGATAGTTCGCAACGAAGTAATTGCCGGCGGTTGTCTCCTTCTGGATGGGCGGACCGGAGGAGTTCTCGTTCGGAACTGCGGCGGGGTTGGTCATGGTTTCAGGAAGCTTTCAAGATCCTTCTGGAGCTTTTTGAGATCAGCCAGGTTCACATACATCATGTGGCCGGACTCGTATTCCACATAAGCGATGTTCTTGCGAAGCGCAGTGTCCAGCGTCAGATGGTCGATGCTGTGACGGATGCCATCGACCGGACATGCGAGATCACACCATGCTCCGAGCACAAGCACGCGGAGATAGGGATTCTGACTCATCGCGGATGCGAGCTGTCCAGAACTGCTCGGGTAGCTGTTTGGGGAGGCGAAGTTCCACGGCCCGACTCCGCTGAGAATCTCGTATGGAAGGTCATTTTCAAATTTCAATTCCTCCCGAAGATAAGCGTTCATGGCGGCGGAAAACGGACCATAGGTCACCGCGTAGGAAGGGTCGAAGCGCGGTGAGTTCGAGGTCTTGTCAGCATCGCGTCCAGTAATGCGGGAATCGAAACGTCCGAGGATGAGTCCCTGGTCGCGCAGCAACAATTCTCGAAATGAAGTGGTGCTCACACGCAGCTCATGATCCTCGATGACCTGGGGAGTAAGGCCGGTCAGACGGGCAAGCTGCGCCACGATTCGCGCACGTTCGTCTTTGGGCAGGCTCGCTCCGGCCAGCAAGGCTGCCGCATAGGGCCCTCTTGCAAAAGCACGGGATTCACCGATGGCCTTGGGAAGATCACTCTGCAAATCCGTCGGAAGCTTCTTGTGGAACTGTGCGGTGGCGGTGAAGGAGGGGAGGAACGAAATCGAAGGCAGATCGTTGTCGCGCGCCTCGCGGATCGTTCCATAATCGAGCAGTCCCGATACAAGAATGAGGCCGTTCAGGTACATGCCATAGCGGGAATGCAGGTGCTCGGCCAGTCCGGCGGCGCGAAACACGCCATAGCTTTCACCGCACAGATATTTGGGAGAGCGCCAGCGCTGGCCGCGTGTGGTCCACAAACGAATGAAGTCTCCGACCGACTCTACATCGCCGGACTGCCCAAAGAATTGCTCCGCTTTCTCATCCTTGGAAGGACGGCTGTAACCGGTCGCCACCGGGTCGATGAAGACGAGGTCCGTCGCATGAAGAATCGAATACTCATTGTCCACCAATCCGAACGGCGGCGGCGGCATCGTACCATCATCGTTCAACTTCACGCGCCGCGGTCCCAGTCCGCCGAGATGCAGCCACACCGATGACGATCCAGGCCCGCCGTTGAAGCAGAAGGTGACCGGGCGAGTGGCGGTATTGGTTTCACCGAGTCTGGTGTAGGCCATGTAGAACACGGACGCACGCGGTGCGCCGTCGGCCTTCAACAATGGGAGCATTCCTGTTTCGACGGTGTAGGTAACGCGCTGTCCTGCGACGAGCACCGAGTTCGTCACAGTGACAGGCTTGCGTGACGCATCCGGAACCGTCGGCTGAAGCTTTGCCTCTTCCTTCTTCTGATCCTCCTTCCTGGCTTCGGCTGAAGCGGGCTTGTCCGGTCCCGAATCCGCCGCCATCGCCTGGCGATAAAAGCAGGCTGTCGCGATGAACAATGTAATGAGAATTCGGAGGTAGCGCATGTCAGGAGTGCGAAGAACAGTTGGGCAGTGAGCGGTTTCTTTCATTGCTGGATGGGGGGCACATTCGAGGACTGTTCAGATTTTGATGAACAACTCACCGTGTTGAGATTCTTCGTGGCGGGCTCTGCGGAACGATGACGCCTTCAGCAGCGAGCCGAAGGGACTGTTCTTTGACGCCACCTGGAAACTTCGGGTTTAACTTCCCGTCCGACTTCAGCACCCGCCACCACGGCGTAATGCGCTTCCTGCCTTCGGCCTCATCCTCTTCGGCGGCGTAGGCGGCGATCCAGGTAAAGATGCCGGTGGTGATCGGACAGCAGATGTCCACACCATGCTTTTTCGCGAGCGCAGCACGCAGATCGTTGATGGTGGCCGTGCTCCCTTTCCGAATCTTGCGGATTATTTCGTCCACCTCACGCGGAGCTGGGATGACCATCGTGCCAGTGCCCCAGCGCTTGGTCATATTGCCCTCAACCTTGCCGATCTTCGGCAGCCCCTTGTCGTCGGCGAGCTTTTCGCGCCAGGTCTTACGACGATATGCCATAGGTCACTTCTTCGCTCCGAAGCAATACACGTGGCCATCATCGCTTCCGATGACAATGCGCCCATCGGCCACGGCAGGTGAGCTTCCGACAGGCTGACCTATTTCATAACTCCACAGCTCTTTGCCATCTTTCAGCGACACAACGTACAGGCGTCCATCATCTGATCCCACCACTACTTTTTGGTCCCCTGTCACAACAGGCGAACTGTCCACTTTTCCTCGAGCTGAGAACGCCCACAACTCCTTGCCATCCGATTTCTGAACACAATGAAGTTTCTTGTCGCGTCCACCGAAGACCACCCGGTCTCCGGTCACAGCCGGTGAACTGAAGTAAGGGAAATTCCGGTCGCGGAAGGTCCAGGCGCGTTTTCCTTCATTGAGATCAACACAAATGACTTCATTCTCATAGTGACCGATATAGACGCGCCCGGCTTCGACAGCCCCCGAGCCCGCAATGTAGGCGCCAGCTTCGACCTCCTTCACCTTGCTGCCGTCAGCCAGTGAGATGACATGCAGCAGTGCATCGCAGCCGCCGAAAACCGTCCGCCCGTCCGCCACCGCCGGGGAACCGTTGATGTAATTTCCGGTCTCGTAAGTCCAGTTCGTCTTCCCGGTTGCCGAATCCAGGCAGTAAAGCTTGAAGTCGTAGCTGCCGACGAGGATCCACGGGGCGGCGCCTTTGTTCGTCGATGCCACCCAATTGGGACCACTGAGAATCTTGTCTCCGGTCGGACATTTCCACAGCTCTTTGCCCGTCGAGGCATCGACTGCATAGACATTGGCATCCGTCGAGCCGAAGAAGACTTTGCCGCCGAGCACGAGTGGAGACGATTCAATCGCGTCGCCCGCTTTGAAGGACCAGACTTTTTCACCGGTTTGGAGGTTGAGAGCGTAAAGGTTGCTGTCTGTGGAACCGATGAAGATCCGGCCACCAACCACGGCGGGAGAAGATTTCACCGGTCCCTGTGTCTTGAACTTCCAGAGCAAGGACAACTTGTCGGGAAGAGGAGATTCAGAAACGCCGAGCAGCCCCGGGCTTCCGCGGAACATGGGCCATTCCGAATTTTTGGCCGGAGCACCCGCCCCATTCAACAGGTTGGAACCAGCAAAAAGAAGGACCGTGAAAAAACACGAGACAACTCGCGATGGAGCATTTTTAAGCAGAATTTCCATGATTGCGACACCCGGTCGCGTAACGGGCGGTCGCACCGGATTTCGGCGGGACTATTGAACAGGATGGTGTCCATTGCAAATCATACTTACACGTAACAAACGGTTCGAGAGTGACAGGGCGGGTTCTTATCGTTATCAGAACCCACATGAATCCGGCGATTCGAGATCTCCAACAGTCCGAGTTGTTCCCCGGTCACAGTCCGGAAATAGCAACATTCCAACCCGGAGCTCCCACCCAATGGCTGGATGGTGGCACCGTGGTGCTGGATGAACGCGGGATGGCGAAGGAGTGGGACGCATCATTGCAGGCCTGGTGGGAAAGCATGGGGAACCAGGTCGGCGATCATTTCTGGACGGCGATATCCAGGCTCTCCGCAGGTTTACCGGAGCAGGTCAGCATCCTGGCGGCAAGTCACGGCACATTTGCAGAAGCAGTGATCCATCTGAGCGTGGCACCCAACCATTCGCTGAGAATTGAACGTGTCCGGGTACCGGGTGGTGCCGTGGTTCGATTAAGTTCAGTGCTTCCCCAGACGCAGGATCTGGTCTCAAGTGAAAGCCAGATGGCTGGGGGCGCGTTGTCCAACTCCATGGTGCGCGAGATTTGGAAACGGATGCTCCACGCGGAAAATCAACTGGCAACATTGATGCGTCGTTCGCCTGGCGTGGTGTTCAGCCAGCGAACTGATTTTACGTTTCGGGCAGCCAATGACCACCTGGAGGAGGTGACGGGAATTCCAAATCCAGAGTGGCAGCGGCAGGGCGAGTTGTTCTGGCGGCTTGTCCATGATTCAGACGTTGAATTTCTCCGGCAGCAGATCCGTGCATCCGCTCTCACGGAACAGCCTGTCACCAGCACTTATCGCATCTGTCACGCCCAGACTGGCCGGATTGCTTATATCCTCGAACAACGCCAGGCCACGCTCAGCCCCGATGGCACCCTCCTCGGTTACGAAGGTGTCTGGGTGGACGTGACACGGCAGACGCTGGCAGAGCGACGGCTGTTCGCCTCCGCATGGAAGGAAACCCTGGCTGTGCTGACGCTCGGCATGGCGCACGATTTTGGGAACATGCTCGCGGGCATTCATGCACTGTCCGAGTCTTTCCTCGCGCAGGTCCAGCCGGACCATCCATTTTATGAGGGACTTGGTTTGATCAAGAAGAATGCCCTTCAAACCAGCCAGTTGGTCAACAGAATGGTGAACCTCCATCAAGGTCAGCCAGGTGAGCGTGGTTATCACAATCTCAATGAACTGATGACTGACCTTGTGGAACTCGCACGCAAGATCCTTCCCCGCCGGATAAAGATCGTGGCGGATGCGAGACCGGAAGGGCTCCCCCTGCACGTGGACACGGTGGAACTTAGACAGGTCGTCCTCAATCTCGTAGTGAACGCAGCCGACGCCATGTCCAAGGGCGGCACACTCACACTCCGCACATCCTTGCATACCGAGCTCCCGCTGCTTGAGCATTTCAAGGGAGTGCGGCCGAGGCTGCCTGTCGTCTGCCTCTCCGTCAACGACACCGGCTGCGGCATTCGCAAAGGCCATCTCGAGGCGATCTTCGATCCTTTCTTCACCACGAAGGCGACGCACAAAGGGTCCGGGCTTGGACTATACAACGCCAGCCTGTTCGCGGAAAAACACCTGGGTTGCATCTCGGTGAGTTCGACCGAGAACGTGGGATCCACTTTTCAGCTATGGCTGCCACAGGCCGATTTCATGGAGCAGGAACGGGATCAGAACGCCTCGGCGGCAACGGCCCAGCGTCGGCGCTCGCTTCTCCTGGCGGGACGTGCGCCCGAGCTGCTTGCCAGTGCCTCCGAGCTGCTCCGCCTGCATGGTTACTATGTCGCCACGGCGGACACGCCGGAAATCGCCTCGGACCTCCTGCGATCACCTCAATATCAGTTCGACGCTGTCGTCATTCACGCCGAGTCCAATGATGCCACCTTCAACAGTATCGCGGCCGAAGTCCTCCAACGCGCAAAAACCGGACTCAAGCTGGTTGTCAGACCGGCTGGATGCGATCAGGACGCGCTGAATCCATTTCTCCGCAGCAATTGCGATCTCCTTCTCTCGGCGGACATTCCCGAGGCGGATTTTCTCTCCCGGCTCCATCAGCTCATGGTTCATTCCACACCGACCGCATGACAAACACCCTCGAATCTTCAATCTCCAACGCGCCCATGCATCATATCCTGGTCGTGGACGACGAGGAGATCGTGCTTGTTGCCCTCAGGGAAACACTCCACCGCGATGGATACAAAGTCGTTGCCTGCTCCAGCGCCATCGAAGCCCTGACAATTCTCAAACAGCAGCCCTTTTCAGTCATCATTTCCGACCAGCAGATGCCCATGATCACGGGGCTGGAATTCCTGTCACAGGTGAAACAAATCCAACCCGACGCCACGCGCATCCTCATCACGGCGGTGCTCAGCCTGAGCACGGTCATCGATGCCATTAACAAGGGCGAGATCTATCGTTTCGTCGTCAAACCCTGGTTGCGTGAGGATCTTCTCGCCACGATTCGCAACGCGGTCCAGCGCTACGAACTTGTTTGCAAGAATCTCGTTCTACAGGCAACCACCCGCGCGATGAACGAGAAGCTGTCCAAGCTCAACAAAGCCCTCGAAGAACAGGTCGCCACTGTTGCCGCCCAAAACAAGGAACTAGAGCAGAACAGCACGGCCATGGCGGACAATTTTCAGCACGCGGTTGAACTTTCCACGCACCTTCTCCAAGCCTGTCATCCTTCGCTCGCAGAATATGCGGAACGTACGGTTTCTCTCTGTCGCGGAATGGGCGCACATCTCAAGCTCGCAAGGGATGAACGCATCACTCTCGAAACCAGTGCATGGCTCCAGGACATCGGCCTTATCAACCTGCCGCGTGATTTGGTTGAACGCTGGTGCAAAGATTCCGGAGCGGTCTCGACAGACGAGAGAGCCATGATCGAGCGTCATCCGGTCATCGCCGCGGAGATGGCGGTCTTCAAGGGGGGGCTGAATGACGTGGGTCTGGTCATCCGCGCTCACCACGAGAGGCACGACGGCAGCGGTTACCCTTCACGCCTGAAAGGAGATGAGATTCCTCCGCTCGCCAGACTCCTCGCCGCTGCGACCGCGTACGTCGAATCCGGCCACGACAAGGCGGCGTTGCAAAAGATTGAACACGGCAGCGGCACAACCTTCGACCCGACGGCCGTCAAAGCGCTCCTGCGGTGCGTGCGCGGGGATGCCTGATCGCCAGGATTCCACGCAGAGGGACCGATTCCGTCAATTCGCCGGAGGAAGTGTATGGCAAGGGGGATGAGCTTCTGGGGTGAATGAGGCTCTTGGAATAAAGCCAAACCGGTGAGGATTACCCGGCGCGAACGATCGCCTTGCGTTCCTTGGAAGACGATGCACATTCCCCGAAATCCTAAATGTTCTCGTAACGCCCCATGAATCAAACTGAACACTCATCACGCTCGATGCGTGCTCGCATGTTTTCCCGCTGGCTCCTGATCGGTTGTTGCCTCCTGGTTTCCGTTCTTCTGATTCGGGGGCAGCGCTCAACCGGGACTATCAAGGAACTGAAGGCCAGTCCCGGTGTCAGCTATTTCCAGGAGAATACTGAGCGAGAGCCATGGTCCATCAATGTCATCAAGATCGACCGCAGCCAGAACGACCTCGAGTTTGTTACGACGCTTCCGCGCGGAACGGTGCAGGGACTGACCACGCTTTCACAACACCTCCGAGGCATTCCCAAGGCGCTGGGTAGTCCGGTTGCCGCCATTAATGGCGATTTTTACGAGACCGACAATGGCGATCCGCGGAGCCTGTCCATCGTCCAGAGTGAAGTGACAAGCGCTCCTAGCGGTAGCGCAGTCTTCTGGCTCGACGAGACCAACCAGCCTCACATTTCGCCCGTCGCGAGCCGCTTCAGGGCCAGCTTTCCCGCAGGAGAAACCATCCCATTTGGTCTGAATCAAGAACGCTCATCTGGAGAAGCGGTGCTTTACACTTCACGCTACGGGCCCAGCACGCGTGCTGGTGCCGGAGTGGATCTGGTATTGCAACCAGCCACGAATGCTCCTCCGCTTCCGATCCAGGTAGGGCAGACCTATAAGATGGTGATTCAGGAAATTCGTTCCGCAGCCAACACGCGCTTGAGACCCGGCAGTGTGGTGCTCTCCATGGGGGGCGGTCTTGCCAACCAGTTGCCACCCCTCACAACCAACTCCATCGTCACTTTGTCCACCACCACGGCTCCGGAAATTCGGAACGTCCGCACGGCGATCAGTGGAGGGCCCCTGCTCGTCCAGGGCGGGAAAGTCCAGCCCACCAACGCCAACAAATCTCGCGAACCCCATCCGCGCAGCGCCATCGGCTGGAACGACAAATACTTCTTTCTGGTTCAAGTGGACGGAAGGCAGGATTTTTCGAGAGGAATGACACTTGCGGAGCTCGCGAATTACATGGCCAGGATCGGTTGCGACACGGGAATGAACCTTGATGGTGGCGGTTCCTCGGAATTGTGGCTCGAAGGACGCATCGTGAACCGGCCTTGCTATGGTCACGAACGAGATATCGCCAATGCGCTTGCCGTCATCCGCAAGCCCGCAGCCCAGCCCGCGCATAATGCGGCGAACAAATAGCAGACATCAATCCGGACCACTCAACCAATTTCCTTCTTGAAACTTTTTCACGACGCTCGTGTTCAGATGATGGCGGCAAAAAGCAACATGGCATCCAATGGAACATCTACTGATATCGTCGGTTCAATTCCAGAATTCCGCCTGGCGGTTGAAGGTTGACGCGCGGGTTCCTTATCCTCGTACACAACCACGAACTGCGCGGACGCAAGCCATCTCAAAACTCGAATGGACCAGACCGGTCAAATGAGCATGGAAAAGGAACCTCATCCGTTGGTGATCCTGGATCTGAAGCGTTTGCTCGGCTGCGCGTCATACGGTAACTGCCTGGCGTTGGGGCTGAGGATATGCGAAAGCAGGCTTTTCACCCGGTCGTTGGCGATCACCATCACTGTATTTCTCCTGGCAGCTACAGATTGTCGAAACGCGCTCGCAGCCGACAGCACCGCTGCGGCGACCAACAAGACTGAGCGTGGTTTTTCCTACCGGCGCGACATCATCGCGTCCGTTCCATGGTCTGTGCACGTGGTTCAGATTGACCGCAGCGCCACCAATATCGAACTGCAGACCTCACTGGCCTACGGGCAGACGATCGGGCTGGATCTCATCACACTTCAAATGAAACGCCTCTCCCCGGAGCTCGGGCGCCCGCTCGCGGCGGTGAATGGTGATTTCTATCGCAACGATGACACGCCTTACAAAGGGGATCCAAAGGGCCTGCAGATCATGAACGGTGAACTGGTGAGCGCTCCCTGGGATTGGAGCTGCTTTTGGATGGATGCCGGCGGCAGCCCTCACATCGCTGCAGTGACGCCAATCTTCGAAATTATATGGCCCGACAACAAACGGACCCCGATCGGTCTGAATGAGGAGCGAAGGAAAGGCACCGCCGTGCTCTACACCTCGCGCACCGGAAGAACCACCGGCACTCCGGACGGACGTGAGCTGATCCTTGAAGCCACGGCTTCTACTGCCTGGCTTCCGCTCCGCGTGGGGCAGGAGTACACCGCTCGTGTTCGCGAAGTGCGTGAAGAAGGTAACTCTCCTACCAGTTCCACACGGCTGGTATTGTCGATCTCCAAAGAACTGCTGGGGAAAATTCCTGCGGTGAATGTGGGTGACATGGTAAGAATTTCTCTCACAACCAGCCCGAGTCTTGTGGGAACCCGAACAGCGATTGGCGGCGGACCCGCGCTTGTTCAGGATGGCAAGGCCAGGAGTTGGGGATTGCTCCAGGTTCGTCATCCAAGAAGCGCGGTTGGATGGAATGACAAATACATTTACCTCGTCGAGGTGGATGGACGGCAGGCAGGTTTGTCTGTTGGTATGACTTATTCGGAGCTTGCCGATTACATGGTCAAACTCGGGTGCAAGGAAGCTCTGAATCTGGATGGCGGAGGCTCCGCGACGATGTGGGTGCTCGGCCAGGTGGTTAATAGCCCTTCTGAAGGCCAGGAGCGCGGGATGGCGAACGCCTTGGTCGTCGTCCAGAAGCCTGACCCCTCCCACTGAGCCGTGACTATGCAATAGAACAATAGAAGCGCGGAATTCCGCGCTCCCTCTGAACCGTTACGGCTAAGGTGCCATGGCCCACAACTCTCCGATGGCCTGAACTTCGTTGCAAAGCCCCCCAAGGACGCAGCCCGGTCCACTGCGCCTGTCTATTCGTAGCGCAGTGCGTCGATGGGATCGAGGTTCGCGGCCTTGAGCGCCGGGAAGAATCCAAAGACGATGCCGATGATGGCGCTGACGGTGAACGCCATGATGACGGAAGAGTTGGAGATCAGCGTGGGAAACTCGAAGAATTTGGTCAGCAACGGGGCGAGCCAGTAACCGGTGGCAATTCCCAGCGCGCCGCCGAGCACGCTCAATAAAACTGCTTCCGTGAGGAACTGCCTCATCACATCTCTCGCCCGCGCTCCGACCGCGAGGCGGATGCCGATCTCACGCGTTCGTTCGGTGACGCTGACGAGCAAGATGTTCATGATGCCGCTGCCGCCGACGACAAGCGAGTTGCCTGCAAAGAAGCCGCTGAGGATCGTCATGATCCGGTTGTTGGCGTTGAAAAAATCGCTGGTCTCCTGCTGGGTGCGGACCATGAAATCGTCGTCCTTGCCTTCGCTGATTTGATGTCGCTGACGAAGCAGTTCCTCGATCTGCACCTTCACATCCGGGATCGATTCAGGCGAATCAGCCTGGACAGAGATCGAGCGGAACATCGTGTCACCCGACAGCCGCTTCATGACACTGGTGTAGGGCACAAGGAGGATGTCATCCTGATCCTGTCCAAAGCTGCCGGAACCCTTGGCTTCGAGCCAGCCGACGATGGTGAACGGAGCGTTCTTGATGCGAATGATCTGACCGACCGGATCGACGTTTTCGCCGAACAGCGTCTTGGCGGTGGTGCTGCCCATCAGGCAGACCTTGTTGGCGTTGCGCACGTCTGTTTCGCTGAAATTGTCTCCGCTCCGCAGCGCCCATGACCTGGCGGCGAGGTACTCGTTGCTGACCCCCGAAACCTGGACGTTGCTGTTCTGATTGCCGACCGCGACCTGCCCTTGCGTCCGCGCCTCGGGGCTGACGGCGGTGATGCCCGAGACTTCTTTTCGAATCGCATCATAGTCCGCAATGGTGAGGTTCGGCCTCGCTCCGAAGCCACCGCGAACGCCGCCGCGGGACATGTTGCCGGACATCACCGTCATCAGATTGTTTCCCATGCTGGCGATGCGCTTGTCCACCTCGGCCTTGGCTCCGGCACCCATGCTGACCCCGACGATGACCGCCGAAATGCCCACAATGATGCCGAGCATTGTGAGGAATGACCGGAGAATGTTCCTGCGAAGGGCGCGCAATGCGATTTTTAGAACAGCAATCATAAGAAGAAAAGAATCAGGCCGTTAACTGAACGGCCTTTTGTTCAGCATCGAGCCTGGCCAGCTCTTCGTCGGCCAGAAACCGGTCTTGAACAGCTTCATCGCTTCGGATCAGGCCGTCGCGCATGACAACAACACGCTTGCAGTAGCGCGCGATGTCCAGCTCGTGAGTAACCATGACAACGGTCATCCCCTCGTCATTCAAACGCTGGAAGATTCCCATGATCTCGATGCTCGTGCGTGAGTCCAGATTTCCGGTGGGCTCATCCGCGAGGAGGAGCTTGGGCTCATTGACGAGCGCTCGCGCAATGGCCACCCGCTGTTGCTGACCACCCGAAAGCCGGCTGGGTGTGTGGTCCGCCCGTTCCGCCAGTCCCACCAGCGCCAGCGCCTTTTCAGCTTTCTCGCGCTGCACGTTGCCCTTTATTCCTGGCCGGCGATAGAGCATCGGCAGCTCGACATTTTCCAATGCGGTGGTGCGCGCAAGCAAATTGAAACCCTGAAAGACAAAGCCAAGCTTGCGATTCCGCAGGTCGGCAAGCTCGTCGCGGTTCAATTCCACCACATTGACGCCATCGAGCAAGAACCGGCCACTCGAAGGCCGGTCGAGACAGCCGAGGGTGTTCATCATCGTGCTCTTGCCGGAACCGCTGGCACCCATGATGGCGAGAAATTCCCCGGGCATGATCGTCAGGTTGACACCGCGCACGGCGTGGACCTTGACCTCGCCGCTGACGTAGGTCTTCCGAAAATCCTCAAGTTTGATGACTGGATCCATGTCGATTGCGTGACCAGACGAAGGCCGGCTAACGCCGCCCCGGCCCGCCACCAAATGGACTGCCGAACGGCGAAGCTGCGGGGGTCGCCAACGCGGTCGTCGCCGAAGTCACCGACCCCGTCGCTACCACGTCTCCTTCCTTCAGTCCTTCGATCACTTCCGTAAAGTTGCCGTCGGCGATCCCAAGACGGACTGTGAGAGGTTTGAGAGAAACCGACTCCTTTCCGTCGCCGGATGTGCTTTCAACGATGTAGATCGTTTGGGAGCGAGGCCCTTCCGATTCGCTACTACGTCGGGGCCTCTCACCACCACCGCCACCGCCGCCTCCACCTCCACCGGGGCCGCCGCCTTGGGACATCTGCGCGAAGCGTGCGCGCATCTCGGCCATGATTTGCTGGTACTTTTCTTTTTGCTCCGGAGTAAGTGTGGCTTCGTAATCCGCCCGTTCCTGGTCGGTGGGGCGTCGCCGCTCGCCACCCGCCTGCCACGGCGGGATGGGCAGCCCGGCCATGGGGCCGGAAGTGGCGATTTCAACCGTCTTCCCGGACTTCGCCGCCGGGGCGTTGGTTTCACCAACCACCTTGACACCTGTGGGCGGACGGAATCGCAGCGCTGCCGTCGGGATGCGCAACACACCGCGCTTCTCCGCGGTGATGATGGACGCGTTGGCCGTCATGCCGGGACGCAATTTCAAGTCGCGGTTGTCCACATCGACGACCGTCGTGTAAGTCACCACGTTTTGATTTGTGGTGGGAGCGAATCGCAGTTGCCGGATGGTGCCATTGAACTTCCGGTTGGGGAATGCATCAACGGTGAAGTTGACCTTCTGCTCTTCAGCAACCCCCCCGACGTCCGCCTCGGAAACAGCAGCCTCGATCTGCATTTTCGCCAGGTCGTTCGCAATGATGAACAGAGTTGGCGAGTTCAAGCTTGCGGCAACAGTCTGGCCCACTTCGATCTTGCGCTGAATGACCATCCCGTCAATTGGCGCGAAGATGGAGGTGCGGCTGAGATCCACTTCCGCGCGTTCCACATTCGCCTGCTTCATCTTCACATTTGCCTCGGCCTGGCTGTGGCTGGCTTTCGTCTGATCATACTCGGACTTGGAAATGAGATTCGCCCCGAGGAGTTCCTTCGCCCTGCCAAAATTGACCTGTGCGAGTTCGAGTCCCGCGTTGGCGTTCGAGAGCTCGGCCTTGGCCTGAACCAACGCCCGCTCATACGTGGCTGGATCAATTTGAGCCAGCAATTCACCCGACTTGACCTTCGAATTGAAATCCACCTTCACGTCGAGCAACGTGCCGGAAATCTGGCTCCCGACCTCAATCAACCGCACCGGGCTGAGCGAACCGTTCGCCGTCACCTGTTGCACGATGTCCCCCTTCGCCACTGTTGCGGTCTTCAGCTCGGGTGGTTTGACGTCGGTCGCCTTGTAGCGCTTCCAACCCCACCACCCGCCGCCGCCGACAAGGGCGAGAACGATGATCCACGTCAACCAGCTAGATGTGCTTTTTGCTGCCATAATTCTGCTTGGACTCACTTCGGCTGGAAGCCTCTTTGGAGAGCCGCTGCCGATAATGACTAGGACACCCTGTGAGCAGTTACAAGAAACTCTCCACGGCAAATTTCCGAACTCGCCAGCCCGCGGACGGTTGGACGTTCATTCCATGCGGCCATCCCATCCACACGTCACGGATACCAGGCGAAAAATTCGCGCCTATCAACCGTGCACTGTTAAAGAACGGCCAGTGGCTGCGAAGCAGCGAGTCACTCCCGATTTTGACGGCCATCCGCCTTGTCATCCACGACGGGTGCCAGACACGAAAGAAGCGCGCCCGCCGGCGGGCAAGGTTGAAGGCCGTGTATCGTTCCATCAACCACTCGTCCAACGAGCCGCTCTCACACAGTCCGAATTTGACGGGAGCCCCCAGCTCGGGCCCGAAGACATACTCTAACTCCGCTCCCGTAGCCGCATCGTCAACCTGCCCGCTCAATAGTCCGCTCTGCAAGTCGTGCTGATAGCGAATGCGTCCGTGACGGTAGGGCAATCCGAATGTCCGCGGCCCGAGCTGGACAGCCAGCCAGCTCGATAGCCATTCCGCCAGGAAATGAATTCCCGGCTCGCCGTCATGCCGAACATAAGTCCGCAAATTAAGATAATCATGCGTGGCGATTGGTTTGAACAACCATGCGCCCAACTTGCTGCCAATTCGCGGTCGCATGTTTTCCATCGTGAATGCAACCAAGCTCACAAACGCCCGGCCATCGAACAAATCCAGCTCGAAAGGCACTTCGCGCCCCAGCTCTTCAGGGTCCACCTCAAAGTGAATCATCAGCACACGCATCCAGTCCGCGAGGAACAACGGTTCACCCCATGCTTGCTGCACGCGGGCTCTCGCCTGTTCGTTGAGCGACATACAACCGGGCCGACATGCTTCAGCAATCTTCACTCTTGTTCAGAGGATGAATCACTCAATCTCATGAATCTAAGTTAGCTGGCCTGTGGAATCGGCTCGTTGCACCTTGTTTCACCGTGAAGCGTTTTACCCGCCCTCAAAGTAAATGCCGAACTCAGAAAGCAGACACCCATGGCGAGCACTAATCTCAAGGCAGTCATAGAGTCAAAGTTTGCCGTATCACGCCTTCAGAGCACGCGAAGGCAAGTTTATGTAGTACAAATTCCCAACTTGGGATGGTCCAGTTTCATCTGACTGTGAAGCTGGAGCAATTTGTTTGTCCAGACTTCCAGAGCGCCAACATGATTCTCAGGGGCGGGCAGGAGTAATCTCTCGAAACTGAGCCCATCAGCTTGGAGTCGGTGTTCTTGGCGACCGAGGTGCCCAACTGCGAGTACGTGGACAGCCGTGACAAGTTTGAACCCGCCCCTTTCTGCCTCGGCGTATGTCCACCACGCCGAACAGCTCTCAGCGTAGGCCAATGTACTGAGTCGGGTGATGACGGTCACCAATGTGGCGGAGGTGACGGCGTTGAGTTGGGACACGGTCAGGGGCCTCATCCAAGCGCATTGGACAAGGATACTGAACTGGAGGGCGTATCCGATCAACAACGGGAAAATGGAAGGGACAAACAACGATATCTAGCTTTTCCTCCGTCAAGCTTATGGCTATCGCGATGAATATTTCTTCATCCTATGGCTGCTCGGATTGCCTGAGTCCAAATTTGGACTTGTAGGATGAACCAACACTCCGCATCAATCTTGGCGAAATTCGAACGACGAAAGCCGCAACCAAACAAAACCGACGCTCCTTTACTCATCATAGATTATGAAAACCCTGCGGTCATTTATCACGATCCTCCTGGTTGCTGCCCTGACCTCAACCGTGCAAGCGGTGGATCACAAGAAGCTGCAAATCGACGTGGACGCCGCCATTGAAGCATTCAAGAAGGCTGATTCTGGCTTGAAACCTACTTTCGTCAAAGCGGCCGGCTACGTGGTCTTTCCCAATGTGGGCAAAGGCGGCTTCATAATCGGCGGCGCGCATGGCAATGGCCACGTATATGAAAAGGGCAAATTGATCGGTTACGCCTCACTGACGCAGGTGACGGTGGGAGCCCAGGTTGGCGGCCAGGAGTTCTCCGAAGTCATCTTCTTCGAGACCAAGGAAGCGCTCGCCAAGTTCAAGGAAAGCGGCTTCGCCATGAGCGCCCAATTGAGCGCAGTTGTGGCGGCCGAAGGCACCAGCAAAAATGCCAAGTACGTTGATGGCGTCATGATTTTTACCCGCGCCAAACAAGGGCTGATGGCCGAGGCCAGCGTGGGTGGGCAGAAATTCAAGTTCGAGCCGCTGGCTAAGTGAGGCTTCCAAACGCGGACAGATCGACTGGTTGGCGCGTCATTCGTTCGCAGCATCAGGATAGTTCCCTGCGCGCCGTCGTTCGTGAACCCCAAATCGCGGCACCCACGAAGTAATCTATCCTGCCACCACTGCAAAGGTAGGGGGTAGGGAGCGCAGGAAGGCCTCCACCCGGATAATTCTGGTCCGCCGGTTCGGGCAACTTGCGAAAATCTTTGACACCCGGAATGAAGGTTCCGAACCGCGAGCAGAAATCCACTTCGTTGTTCAACACGGCGTAGCGCATCAAGTCCCCGATGCTCTGGTGGCGGGATCGTCCGGTGCGGTCGAGGTAGCGGCGCGCGATTTCAAACCGATGAGATCCGGCACGCCCGTGGGAGACTCGAAGCTGGCGTGGTGGCGGGTCAGCACTCCGGACGGCGCCGATTCCATCATGGCGTGAAGCATCGTCTTGGGCCGTTCTTCAATTCCCGCCACGGGATCGCGTGGACCGAGCCAAGGCGCGGCGGCCGCGATGCGAAACATGGTTCGCACGTCGTCCACAGACGCCTCCCGGCCCGCCCAGGAGAGTGCCCGATGGAACGGATAATTTCCTTGCGCCCCCTTGACCATCGCCCCGTTTGGGAGAACGCGGGTGAGGCACATGGCGCAGGCGTTGTTTCCCACATCCACCACGCCATTGGTGCGGATCACGTAGCGTGCAAAGGCAAGAATCTCCTCGCGGGTCAGCGGTGGCGAAACCTTCTGGTACCATTCCGGGTTCCGCACATCCCGCGCACTCGGAGCTTCGTCGTAGAAGATCGGCGCTTCGAACACATGCTCCCAGTCAGCTTCGGTGTTGAGCTTCGGGCGGATGCCCTAGCCCGGATATTTCATACCCTTTCTGCTGCGACTTGCTGCAAGCCCGCCTGGCTGCGTTGGCCTCGCTTTGCACGAGGGACAGTATGTTCCCATGCAGCCCGACTCCGAACCGCTTCGCCCACCTTGCCAGACGCGCTCTCGAGGCGTCTCGCGACGAAAGTGTATGAAAAATCCAGGTTAGATGTAGCTCGAGAGCGGACGATCCGCGAGACTGTTGATTTGTTGTTGGTTCACGGATGAGAAATAGCCGAGCCCCCGCAGTCTTGGCAACTCCGACACCAGTTTCGGCTCCGGCCCTCAACAGCGTCTCCCCTACCAACACAACGCGCTCGACGATCTCGCCCGCTGACGGGATGGCTTGGAGAAGCCCGGAATTCGGTCTCATTCGAAAACGATGGTTACCCGCGTCCCGGGTTGCTTATGACCTTCGCCGCGGCCCGTCGGACTTTGTCCTGGCGATGAGGAAATGCAGACAATATATTTCGACGTCGCGAATTAAGCGCGGAAAAAAGCTTGTTCAGGAAGTTCAATGAGGTGAAGACGTTTCATGGCTCAACCGGAGGATTCCGTTCCCCGATTCCGCCTCTTCTTTCAACCGTGCTTGCTCCGGTTCGAATTCTCTCCAACGCTTTCTCGACTTCGCGGCGAAACCAGCCCGAACCTTCCTCAATCGCATTGGCTCGCGCGCGTCCCAACGCAGGAATCGCACTAGCCGCGGTGGATCCCATGTTCGCCAAGGCGGTGGCTGCCCAGGGCACTTGATCGTCGAGCGCCGCCACCAGCGCCGGCATCGCATCCTTCGCTTCCGGCCCGATGCTGGCCAGAGCGTGCGCGGCATCGGACGCGAAACGTTCGTCCTGGAGGAAAGGAATCAATGCACGGGTGGCGCCAGCGGCGGGAGGGCCGAGATATGCCAAGGCACGAATGGCGTTCAAAGTACGAAGCTCGTTGGACATGGGTTCTGGCAGGAACCGCTGCAGCATCGCTGGTGCCTCCTGATGAAGCTTGGCGAGGAGGTTTTGAAGTAATGGATTCTCCGAGTCCTGACACTGCTGAAGTTTGTCCACGAGCACCGGCGCCAAGGGAGCCCCGATCTTGACGATGGCGTCGCGGTGCGAGCGGGGTTGCGCGACAATCAGATTAGCCCATCGATGCAGCGCCCGGTTCTCCAATTGCGGTTCTATTGGTCCTGCGGTTTTTGCCATCAGCGAAACGGCCAGCACCGCCGAGGTGAGGGACAGACTCAAAATCGATTTGTTCGCACGCATAATAATTCAAGCTTCGCGAGCGGCGGTTTGTGTTGATGCACCTTCCGTCAAAGCCGCTCTACCTTCTCATGCGCCAGACGGGGTGTGGATTGGGCCAAGAATTTTGAATCTCATTTCCTGCCTGCTGGAGGCGCTGGGGCAGGTTTCCCAGGATCGGCTCAGGAGATGGTTCTTACTCTAACGTGATCGCAAGAAGGTAGGCGGCGCCCCACGTTCTCTGGGAGATGTAGTCGATGCTTTCGATCTCCACGTCGGGGAATGGGTTCTCCCACGCAGTCTGTAGGATACGGATCGTTCCGTGGCCGCTGGGAACCACCCGAGCGAGCAGCGCTCGCTTGGCCTTGTGCGGTTCGCTGTCGAGGGTTCTCCTCGCACCTAAGTCCTGGCCGTTCACCTGGATTTCCCAGGTTTGGCCGTTTCTAAATCGGATGAGATATCGGGCGACAAAATGATTCCGATCCGTTTCGCGTGAGCCGTAAAGGAATTGCAGGACCTGAGCTTTGCGTCCCACTTTGATGCCCGGCACTTCGTTGGGGAACCGTCGCGAGAAAGTGTCCAACACTCCGCCAGCGAGCTGGATGATCCCGCTCCCGATTTCGAATTCAATTCCATTGAAGGTCTGCCGCCCTGAAGGCAACGCTGCGAGAGTGAAGTCTGTTTGTTTCGCCCCACCGGGAGCAAGATCCTCGGTCAAAGAAACGTTAACATGAGGCGAAAGATCGACAAAGAATCGGCCTGCCGAAATGTCGAGCTTTGAGGATCGCCGTGTGAATTCCAATTGGTCGAAAAGTTTGTTCGCTGCCCCCTCATCCAATTTGGAGGGATTCCTTGTATTGGCTAAGTTCGGAGTTGCCTGTCCTTGAGCACGAAGTTCGTGCCAGCCTTGGCTGACTTCTGACTTTGTGAGAGCCACAATACTTCCGCTACGGTCAATGCGACGTCCCGCCTGAATTGTGGCGTCCAATTCCATGACTTGGATCGCGCGGGTATCTGCGACTAAATTCCACGTCCATGCGCCATCTTCAGTCACGGTCATGATTTGATTGCTGTGAGAGTTAAATCCCGCGTAGAGCACTCCGGCTTGGTGTCGGAACGGCCCGCTGACGGGTTCTCCCGATTTTGCGTCCCAAATCCTCGCGGTGCGGTCGAAGCTTGCAGTTACCACCAAGCTGCCATCCGTGTTGAAGGAAGCGTAGGTCACGGGTTCGCTGTGTTTCAGGGGCGGTGTCGTCGCCTGACCGCTCTGGGCATCCCAAACACGGGCTGTGCCGTTGAAGCGCGCGACAACGACTTGCCGTCCATCCGCGCTAAATTCCACATGCTCGATGAACCCACCTTCGGTGATCTGTTGAGTGATCGGCTTGCCGCTGGCTGCATCCCAGACTTGAACGTCGTACAATGTAGCTGTGACCAGCTTTCGGCCATCTTTGCTAAACGCAGCGCCCCCTCCGGCACCGCCGTCGGTGGCCGAAGGTTTCAACTGCAACGGCGGAGTCACAGCGAGTCCCGTGGCTGTTTCCCAGATTCTCGCGGTTCCATCCCGGCTGACTGTCGCAACGAAATCCCCGCTCCCACTGAAGCATGTGAAAACCACCGGACCACCATGCTGGAGGGGCGAGCCGCTTGACTTCCGAGTCGCGGCATCGAACAACTGCGCGGCGTTGCTGCCTGTGGGGATGACGAAGCGGTCCTGCCCCGGACTGAATGTCACGCGATTGATCAGACTTGGAGACTGCTGCGAATCGAACTTCGCCCGTAGTGCACCAATATCCCACACACGCGCCAGGCCATCTTTGCAAGCAGTCACAAGCCGCGTGAAATCGGGGCTGAATACCGCGTGCGCGATTCCTCCATTGTGTGGCAATGGGGGCATCGCTGGTTTGCCGGTGTGCGCGTCATAAATCTGCGCGCTGGTTCCGCTGTTGGCAGTCACCAAGAACTGGCCATTCGGACTGAACACGGGGAACGTCGGCCACTTGTTGGAATTATCGATGTAGGGCAAGATGTGCGGTGATTCACTGGAATCAAGATTCCAAAGTCGGGCTTCGTTGTTCCTTGCGGCCGTGACCAGTTGACGCCCATCTGGGCTAAAACAAACGTGCATGACACTGCCGGTGTGCTTCAGGGGCGAGCCGATCGGTTTGCCGCTCGAGGCTTCCCAAAGCCGAGCCGTGTTGTCCTCGCTTCCGGTGGCGACATGCCGACCGTCTGGACTAAAGACCGCGCTAAAAACGATCCCAGCGTGTTCCAACCGGTGGAGCAGAGCACCGGTCATCGCATCCCAAATCCGAGCAGTGCCGTCGTAGCTTGCGGTCAGCACCCATTTGCCGTCAGGGCTGAACGAGGCCTGACGGAGTCCACCTTCGTGCTGGAGTGGCGGGGTCACTGGCTGGCCAGTCGCCACCTCCAACACATACGTCGCGTAGTCCACGCTCGCGGTGACAACGGAGCGACTGTCCGGACTGAACGATGCCTCATTGACCCAATTGGAATGCTTGAGGGGAATTCCGACAAGCTGTCCGCTGCGCGCATCCCAGATCCGAGCGGTCTTGTCGATGGATGATGTGATGACACGAGTGCCATCCGGACTGAACGTTCCATGCCAGACGGCACCACCAACAGGCGAATTTCCGTGCATGAGGATTGGGGTGATGGGCTCGCCCGTGCTCGCATCCCATACCCGTGCACCACCGTCTCCAGTCGTCAGAATCGCGCGCCCATCCGGGCTAAACGCCGCACATTCTTGAGGCGGGCTCTCCAGCAGATGGACAAGCCGGGGGCACTGCCCCAAAACCGACGCGCATCGGAGCCGATGGATTCTCTCCTCTTCTGCATTTCCTTGGACGAGGTTCAAGGATCGAACGAACCATAACAACGCTCCGCTCGGATCATTATCATCCAACGCGCGGACGCCATTCGCCACCGACAAACGCAGCACTTGCTGCCGGCTTTCCGATTCGGCGAGTGTGGCGCGCTGGCGTTCCTCTCTTTCATTTACCTCCGCCTTTAGAGCCTTTTGCTCGTTTGCCTCCGCATCATGCCTTGCGCGATTTGCCAGAGCAGCCTGCCAAGTGCTGACGATCACGCCCAAGACCAGGGCTGCCGCGATGCAGGAGGCAGAGGCAAACGCAAGCTTGTTGCGACGGACCAGTTTCTGAAAGCGATACACCGCGCTGGGCGGGCGAGCCTGGACAGCTTCGTGGTTCATGTGCCGCCGAATGTCCGCCGCGAAACCGTTTGCGCTGTCGTACCGGCGGGAACGGTCCTTCTCCAGCGCTTTCATAACGATCCAGTCGAGGTCGCCGCGGAGTTGGTGAATGAGTTTCGGAGCCTCCACTTGCCGCAGCTTCGCGGTCGAGGTTAGGTCGCCCGCGCCCATGGTACTCAGGCGATTGCTGGGGCGGATCGCCTCCTTCTCGCGGATGGCCACGCGCATCTGATCCAGGCCCAACGCGAGAAGTTCCCTTGCGTCCAGCGGCGTCTTGCCCGTGAGCATTTCGTAAAGCACCACACCCAGGCTGTAGATGTCGCTGCGGGTATCAATGTCCAGGCTCGTCATGAGCGCTTGCTCAGGACTCATGTAGGCGGGCGTGCCGATGAATTGTGTGAACGCAGTGAAAACCGTCTTGTCCGTCAGCCGGCCCTCGGTGGCCTTGGCGATGCCAAAGTCAATCACCTTGGGCACGGCGACGCCGTCGTTGATGGTCACCAGAATATTCGAGGGTTTGAGGTCACGATGAATGATGCCCTTCTGATGCGCATGGTGGACGGCCTGGCAAACCTTGGTGAACAATTCGAGCCGATCGCGAGTGGAGAGTTTGGCTTGATCGCAATACTCAGTGATTTTCACTCCACGAACGAGTTCCATGACGAAGTAAGGCCGACCAGATTCGGTGGTGCCGCCGTCAAAGATTTTTGCAATGTTGGGATGGTCCATCATGGCCAGCGCCTGCCGTTCCGCTTCGAAGCGCGCAACGACTTGCTTGGTATCCATGCCGAGCTTTACCACCTTGAGCGCGACGCGGCGGCGAACCGGCTTGCCTTGTTCCGCCATGTACACCACGCCGCAGCCACCTTCGCCGATCTTTTCAAGGAGTTTGTAGTTCCCGATGATGTCACCAGGACCCTCCGTAACCGGACCAGCCAGAACCGTCGCGCCCAGTGGAACGTCGGTCGAGGTTTCGGAGGGCCGGCGATGCCGCCCGGCATCTCGATCGGGAAGGAAGCCTTCCTCGCCTTGGTGCGCTCGCAACAACGCCTCCACCCGACGGCGTAGTACCGCATCATCTCCGCAAGCGCCTCGGAGAAAAGCCGCCCGCTCTCCCGGCGATCTCAATTCCAACGCCTGCTCGAAGAGGGTTCGCTCATGATCTGGTTTTGATGCGTCTTTCATTCTTACCTTTCATGCGACGCGAGAGGACTGCTTTGGGCCAAGAAATTATTCACTCTTTTTCAGTTCCTCGAAAAGCCACGCCCGCGCGTAGGACCAAACGCGCTTGGCCGTGCGCTCCGAGAGGCCGAGCAATCGGGCGGCTTCCACGTTGGGCAGACCGACGAAGAAGCGCAACTTGATCAGTTGGGCTCCCACGGGATCGCGCAGGGCCAACTTGTCGAGCGCGGCATCCACCGCCAGCACTTGGTCGTCGGTGCTCTCCACTGCGAGGTCCAGGCTCTCCAGGTCCACGCGCTCGAACTGCCCGCCGTGCTTGAGGCGGCTCTTGCGCCGGGCATTTTCCACCAGGATGCGTCGCATGGCCTCGGCCGCCGCGCCAAAGAAGTGCGAGCGATTGACGAATTGAGGAGTTTCATCTCCGACCAGCCGCAACCAGGCTTCATGCACGAGTGCCGTGGGCTGGAGAGTGTGACCTGGATTTTCGCGAGCCATCTTCTGCGCGGCCATCTGGCGCAGTTCCTCGTAAACCAACGGCAGCAACTCGGTGGCGGCATTCCGGTCGCCGCCTTGAACGCGGTCCAGGAGGTGAGTGACTTCGTTCATCGTGTAATGAATAGCCCCGGCGGCATCGCAACAGAAGCCAGAAATCCAAGCTCGGTTCCAAGCCGCGCCCGCATCACAACGTCTGCAAAAACACGATCCGGGCTAGGTGATCCTGTGCTTGAACTCGTAGAATATCGTTCGATCGATGTCTTCAATGGATCCCCGGCCTTTACCCAACAACCGGAGAGTGTCTTCGAGCTCTTGTCGCAGAATCTGGAGGCAGCGGGCCGCGCCTTTGGGGCCGCCGGCACCAAGGGAAAAGGCCAACGCCGTCCCCACCAACACCGCCCGAGCGCCGCAAGCCCGGGCCACTACAACGTCCTGGCCCGTGCGCACGCCGCCGTCCAGGTAGATTTCCATCTTCGATCCATCGGCCTTCAATTGCGGAGCTATTTCCTGGAGCATGTGGAGAGTGGCGGGCGTGCCATCAACCTGCCGGCCACCGTGATTGGACACTACGATGGCAGCGGCACCTTCCTTTTCGGCGCGCCTTGCGTCTTCGATGTTGTGAACGCCTTTGATGATGAGTGGCCGGTCTCCCCATGCTTTCCGGATCCACGCCAAATCCTCCCAGGTAACCGCCGACTGTTCGAGTTGCTTTCCAATCGGCGCGTAGCGCATGGGCTTGCCCGGGACTAATTCAATGTTCGGGAAATCCATGAGCTGGCCGTCCGCAAGGAACCCCAGCATCCAGGAAAGATGCCTCCAGGTCTTCGGCTGAAGCGCCTGGCGGATTCGCCGATTGTAAAGCCCTTGGAAAAACTTCGCGATCATGTTCGCGTCACTGTGTGACGAGGCGTCGATCTCCTTGATCAGTTGCGAGGAACTGTTTCTTTTGTCACCCAGCCTGTTGCCCGCGACCGCGGTGTCAATCGTGAGAATCAAGGCTTCAAAGCCTGCGGCCCGAGCACGGGCAATGCCCCGTTCCGCCACCTCACGTCCCCCCACCAGATATAGCTGAAACCAACAAGGTCCGGTCGCCACTTCCTTGACCCGCTCCATCCGCGTGCCGGTGAGTGTCGAAAGCGAGTAGATGATGCCGGCCTTCCCAGCCGCCTCGGCGACGACAGCTTCTCCTTCAAGCCACAGCGAGCGCTGGCTGCCCACGGGTGCCGCAACCACCGGCATGCTCACTTTCCTGCCCAACAAGGTCGTGGAGGTGTCCACGGAAGGAAAGCGCACCGCGCCGTTTGGGTTCAGATAAACCTCCTTGAATGCGTCTCTGTTTCTTTTCGCGGAAATCTCGTCCCCGGCCGCTCCGCGAAAATACTCAACCGCGTCCCTCTGAATTCTCCGAAAGCAGAGGTCGATGAGATCACTCATGGCGGGCGCGCTTTCAGCCAAGGCCCCCCATTTCTTCGCTGAGCGGACATGCGCTTCCAGCAACAAGCGTTGAAACGGCATTTTACGGGTGGCGAGACCCGGGTCGGTAAATAGTCCGGGTGTTCTCTCCGATTGGTCAGTTGCGTGAAGGTTGTTCATTTTGATTTTGCTGTGGCCCCGCCAAATACCGCTCCGCGAGTTGGATTTCAAGGCGAGGATGTTGATGGCGGTGATGCCTCACGAGGGCTTCGCCAGTGATTGGCTTGGGAAATTCACCATACCCACTACGGATCAGACCGACATTCCGTCTCATGGAATCGACCTTTCGATTTCATCAGTCAACGCGTCGGGAGTCTCCTTCCGGGCATTGTATTTGGCATTTGCGGTGGAAAGTGAAATCGCACCCTCTTTCAAGACAGGTTGAGCGACGAGTTGTTGGATCGCAGGCAGAAGTTGCGGATGCCTGAAAACGAAGCTGTCGGCCAGCAGTTTGCCGGGAACAACGCGGCGGCTTTTGATGAGCAGCTCGGTTTCGGTGCGCAGCAAAAATGCGCCGACCTCCAGCATCCACCGAGTCGCTGGCAGGCCGAATGGCGCGTGACAGACCTTGCGGATCGCGGCCATGAATTCCGCATTCGTCACCGGGTTTGGCGCGGCGAGATTCACCGGCCCTTCGAGTTTGTCGTGTGCTATGATCCATTCCAAGGCTCGACAGAAATCTTCATGGTGAATCCACGAAACGAACTGACGTCCGCCCGCAAGTCTGCCGCCCAATCCGAGTCGGCCCAGCCGGAGCAGGTTTGGCAGCACGCTGTTCCTGCCGTGGCCCAGCACCATCGCCGAGCGCAGGGCGACCTTGCGTGTGCGCGGAGTAATTGCTTCGTTGAACACACGCTCCCATTCCGTCGCGACGTGAACTGAAAAAACATCCTTTGCCTCGGGGCATCCGCCGATCTCGCCGGTCTCGTCCCATGCCGGACCAAACGTGTGCTTGTAGATCGTCGCTGTGCTGGAGTTCAGCCAGACTGGCGGTGGATTGGCGCATTGGGCAATCGCCTCGCCGAGAATGCGGGTGGTGTTCAAGCGCGAATCGAGCATGAGTTTGCGATTCCGCGCGTGGTACCGGCAATTCACAGAAATGCCTGCGAGATTGATCAGCGCCCGCGCACCTTCGAGTTCCACTGCCCAACCACCGGCCGTCGCACCGTCCCAGAGAACTTCGCGAATCAAACCTGTGCGTGGCTTGGGGCTTCGGGTGAGGATGACGACTTCGATGCCCTTCGCGGCAAAGAAATCAGCGAGAACGGTTCCGAGGAAGCCGCTGCCGCCGGCCAGAATGATTTTGGTTTTCATGGAAGTTCAAGAAAAGCGCTGTGGCGGTGGTGCGGCGTGTTGTGTCGCGCTTTCCATGGTTTGTCCCGGGTTACAAGCGTGACTTTTTCGCCATGGCGCAAGTGAAAGCGTTTCAACGCCTCGATCAATGGCTTGATCGGAGGAATGGTGATCCAGCTCATCACTCCACTCCTCTCAACGCGACCCAGCCGTAAATGATCGGTAGGCAGGTGAACACGAGGTTAGCCGCCGTCAGTCCCACGCGACGCCAGCGATTGGTGAGGTATGGCCGCAAATCGAACACGAATGTGCCGGCGATAAAACGAACGGTCCAGAACACCGCCAGGAAACCGCAAACAGACCGCGCCAACAACGTGCCCGAGGCAAGTTGCTCGGCGAGAACGAACGTGCCGAAGCCGAAGCTGATGAGGCACAGGCCGATAAACGTGTAGTAAACCCAGAAGAGTTTGCGGATGAACTCCGGCAGTGCGCGCAGATGATCCCGCAATCCGACAACACCAGGCATGAGCAAACCGGCAACGATCAGGCCAAGGTAGGTGAAGGCGGCGAGTTTGAGGAGCAGGATGGCATTCATAGGGTGTTCCAAGTTTCGCCGATGGCTTGCAGCATCGGCAGGATGACGTTGCGGATGAACATCGAATGGAAAAGCAAGAAGACTGGAGCGGCAGTCATGAAGAGCATGAAGGCTCGACCTCTACCGCCGCAGCCCAGACCGAAAGCACGCCCCGCATGGCTGCGCTCAAGCAACACAGCCGCGCCTTGCACGAGAAAGTACGCAGTCGGCAAACCGTAACCGCCGCGCGTCGGCAGCGAAATCACCAGATCGTGAATCAAACCCGAAATGAAGAACACACCGAGTGTCGCCCATCGGATGTCGATTCGCCGCACGAGAGGGCGGAAGGCGAGATCGTGCGCGAGTGTGTTGAATGCTGTGTTCCAACGATTACCCCAGAAGTCGGCCAGTGACGTCGCGAGCAGAGGCGCTCTCATCACCGGTTTCACGTCACGCCCAGTTGTCTGCCAGAACAGGGCGAGCAGGTGAAAGAGTCCGAAGTGGAGCAGCAGCACGACACCGAACATCCCGAGCCAGCCGATCAACAATGAATTCATTGTCGTTGCCCTGGATGCGGCGAACCAGAGCAAACCCGCGCCCGCGACGGTTTTTGCAGCTGCGCCTGCCCAGTTGCGAAGGGCTGGACGCCTGGGCACCTTGACTTCAAGGAAAGTGTCCGCCGCCATTCCTGGCCACAAGAACAGGTAGGCGATGGCCCCTGTTCGATGACGTCCCGTGCCGCCAGCGCCCACACGCTGAAGGGTCAGCCATTTGCAGCCAAAGAATATAGCAAAAGCCAGCACCCACATGAACACCCAGTCAGGCAGCGCAGCCTGAAAGACGATGGCGGTGGTGGGCAGCACCACCAGTGGAAGCCAATCGAGGTGGTTCGACCTCCGTGTGACCTGACAGGCGCCATTGAGGCAGTGCCGATTGGCGGCAAGGACGCGGTACGCGGCACGCATGATCGATATGAATCCGGGAAACCTGCTGATGGCCCACAGCGGCCACGCCCACCAGATGTGCCGCGCGATTTCCACAATCGCATCCGCGCCGCCGAAGTTTCGTCCATCGGGGAGCAGGAGCCTCATTTCCGTCAACAGAACCGGACCCGTCATGTTCAGTCGCCGGGCCGCATCCGGTGACTGGAGTGGCATAATTTGAAAGCGCCGCCGGGCCAGGATTCCTCGCAGGCGGGCCACCCAGGCCAGACACAGGCGGCATTCGCCGTCGTAAAACACCCAACCAACGGCCTGACAGCTATTATTTGTAATTTCCGTATGCACAGAAACTTTCCTGGAAGTGAGGGCAAAATCATCCACCGACGCCCAGCAACTTTCTGATCTTGTCACCGGCTTTAACGAACTTGGCCAGCGCAACAGTGGGCCATAGGCGGATTTGCCCATACCACGCCGTCGTGGTGTCAAAGAACTCGGCCAGTTCACGCAGCTTCTGCTCGGTATATTCGTCCGTTTCCTTGTCCTTCTCCGCCTCGGCCACGCAGGCGCGGAGCAGGGTGATCGTGGGGTCAATCTCGCGCTTCTTTCGCTCGTCGAGCACGACTCGGAACATCTCCCACACATCCTTCATGCTCTCGAAATGATCGCGCGAGTCCCCCAGAACGTGAACGCGCTTCACGATGCCCCAGCCCTGAAGTTCCTTGAGGCTGTTGCTGACGTTCGACCGGGCAACGTTCAGTGCCTGCACGATGTCCTCGGCGTTCAACGGCTTCGGCGAAATGAAAAGCAGCGCATGAATCTGGGCCACAGTCCGGTTGATGCCCCAACGAATCCCCATCTCGCCCCAGTGAAGGATGAACTTTTGTTGAACAGAACTGAGTGATGCGGTGTGTTTCATTTATTTCTGTTAATACAGAAATGGCAGATTCGGCGGAATGTGCAAGCAAGTTTTTGAAACTGAGAGGAGACCCGACCAAAGGCAACCGGAAGCCTGGTCAAGTCGGGAAGCCCTGATCAGATCGCCTGCCGAAGCGCGGCGCGCAGCTCGTCGGAAGTGAGCGCAATGGGATTTGCTTTCATACTGCTCGACCGCGCCGCCGCCTCGGTGAGTCCGGAGAAGTGTTGTTCACTGATGCCAAAGGTTCCAAGCTTCGGAATGTGGAGCCTGCCACAGAGCGCCTCGACCCATTCCACCGCTTCATCAGCTCTTGCGTCAGCGTTCGATGTAAGGAGCCGCGCCACTTCGCCGAACTTCCCAAGCGAGGGGCTCGCGGGGCATCTCGCGCGAAGGGCTCGCAGGTTGGCAGCCATGACCGGTGCCAGCAAAGCGGCGCAAACTACTCCATGCGGAACTGGAAACATGCCGCCAACAGGTCCGGCAAACCCATGGACCGCACCGAGGCCGGCATTGGCCAGCGCAAGGCCGCCACACAAGCTTGCAAGGGACATCTCCTCGCGGGCCTCCGGGCAGTTCCCGCCCTCAAACGCCTTCATCAAAGAGCGTGCGACCAACGGCAAAGCCTGGCGGCAAAGCGCATCCGTGAACGGGTTCGCGCGGCAGGATACGAAAGGCTCTATGAGCTGGGTCAGTGCATCCATGCCCGTGGACGCGGTCAAATCAGGTGGAAGGTCGTGGGTAAGTTCCGGATCAATCAGGGCAATTCGCGCGAGCATCAATGGGCTACGGAGACTCACTTTCACACGGTGCTCCGGCGAGCCAAGCACCGCGTTGCGCGTGACTTCGGCCCCGGTTCCAGCAGTGGTGGGGATAGCGATGAACGGCGCGCCCGCACGGCCCAATGGTTGAGCGCGACCGATGACTTCCAGATAGTCGAACAGGTCGCCGGTGTTCGTGAGCATCGCCGCCACTGCTTTGGCGCCGTCGATGACGCTGCCGCCGCCAAATCCGATAACGAAGTCACAGCGCTCCTGTCGAGCCAGGTTCACTCCAGCCTGCACATCGGTAACGGTTGGCTCGCCCGGCACCACCCACATTACCGGAGTCACACCTGTGGACTGGAGAAGTTCCAGGAGCCGCGCTGGCCGGTGGACGCCCTTGCCAGTGCCAACAAGCGCCCGACTTCCAAGGCCTTCCGCCAAACCGGGAAGTTCCTTCAGCCTGCCAGGGCCAAAGACTATCCGGTGCGCCGTTGCGAACTCGAAGTTCATTCAAGCTTCAACCCGCTCCTCACGTGCGCGACAAGACTTGAATAGCCGCCCCGACACTCACCTCGCCCGGCTCGATCACTTTCCAGTAAATGCCCCGCAGATTCTGGTCGCGAGTGGCCCTGGCATTGACGAAGCCAAGTGCATCCTGCCCGAAACGCGACTTGAACTTGGCGCAGCCGTTGTGCGGCATAGGCGTCGTTTCAACAACCGCATCACCCACCCGCAAACGCGAGCCAGGCGGAAGATTTCCCACCGAGATGTCCAGTTCGACGAAGAGATTGTCTCCGAACGTGGTGAGCGGCTGACCGTTGGCAATCATCTCCGCCACGTCACGGCGCATCACGGCCAGTTGCTCATCCGGGTGGGGCGGCGTGCCCCGGTTCCACCGATCCCCGGGGACCCCTTCCTCCAGCGAGAGAATGGTGCGACCGGGCGTTTCACGCGTGCCATCCTTGCATCGCGCCACGATGAGCGCGACGCGTCCGGAATCCTTCGGGGGCGCCGGCAAAACACGAAGCCTCGCCTGCAATTCTTCCAGCGCGAGGTGTGGAGTTGTTGTAGTGCTTTGTGGCGGCGGCGAGAGCGGTCGTGTTTCACTCATAAAGTCCAGATTGGCCAGGTGTGTGGGTTCGATCCGCGTTTCGTCCTGAGTTCAGTTACCGAATTTCGACCTGGCTAGACTGGCAAAGTTCCCAAGAGTTGCAAAGAAAGATGGGATGACATTTCAGGTTTGTTCAGTGTAGGGTTGCTGCTCGCATTACTTCGCAACAGTCGAGTGCCGAAGCAACCATTCGATGTCCCGGTTTTTGGGACTGGGGACGCCGTTTACTGCATCAAACTGGCGGCCAATCTTTGGCAGAGTCCGGTGATCCCTCCATCGATGAATCTCTGAATGACCGTCAGCAAAGTTCATCGCCCCGGAAGCGGCGTGATAGCTCGCCGGCCAGTTGATGAACAGCGCCTCATTTGGATTATACTTGGAGACCGGTTGATCGGCCTGGGCGAACAACGCCTGGTTGATGCTGTCTTCGCGTTCATCGATCAGGACGAAGATCTCCGTGGGTTGAGGAATGGTGGAAGCGCGCCGGAAGACCCGGTTCGGCCCGGTGTCCCACCCGTATAATCCGGAATTGCTTCCCGTCCCGCTGACCCAACAATTCATTGTGACGCTGCGCACGCGGGGATAAATCCGGCCACCATGCTTCGAGGTGGAGCGGTCGCCCGGGCACTTGAACACCTGGACCGAATTCACATACGGTCCGAGAAGGCTGTTGCGGAGAAAAACGGTATTTGTGTTGTCCGGAGTGCCTGAACTGCCAAGCGATCCACGCACCCAGGTCTTCCGTAAATCGTCCCCTGTGTTTTCGTTGGGAGGGACGACGTCGCGGTGGTCATCCGCATAAAGCTGCCACCCAACTCCAAGCTGCTTGAGATTGTTCAGGCAGGCGATTCCGTGAGCTCGTTGCTTCGCCTTCGAGAGCGCCGGCAAAAGCATCCCCGCCAGGATCGCGATGATGGCGATGACGACGAGGAGTTCGATGAGGGTGAAGGCGTTTGTGTGGAAGTGCGCCTGGCATGATCTGCTGGCGGTGGTTCTCCGATGAGTGGCGGATCTCATGATCAAACGAAGATTCTTCAGTCAACGTAGTGCGAGTGAGGAAGATTGCCCCGAGGCGAAGGAGAGGGTCGCTATTTCCGACGGGTTGCCCGCTCCTGCATCCAGATGATGTCTTTGTTATTTGGGGAGGCGAAGATGCTTGTACCCCACCATTTGTCCTTCGAAAGGCGAGGCGCAGTCCGAGTATCCACCCAGCGCCGGATTTCCGAATGTCCGTCGGCAAAAGACAGCCCGCCTGCATTCACATGGTAGCTGGCTGGATAATCAGCCCAAAAGCGCGTTTGCTCCGGGCGATCCGGGTAACCCCTCATACTGATATAGTAGTGCGATGTCTTGATGGTGTCTTGGCGCGAATCCAACAGGACGATGGTTTGAGTCGGACCTGGATCATCCATCTGACCTGATTTGGTGAAGACCCTAAAGGCCGACTCCTCCGAGGAAAGCTCCTGCGCGACGTTACCCTCTTCTCCCCCCACCCAGGTGCTCATGATCATGCTGCGAAGTCTTCGGACGGACTGCCCCTTGAACGGGCCACTCGACGGTTTGACTACCGAAGTGTCGGCTGGGCAACGAAAAATGCTCAGGTTCTGGCAATAGGACCAGAGCGCGCCTTTCTTGATGGTGTTGTCCGCATCCCGATTTGCGGTGTTTTCAGGCTCAAAGCTCATGTTGCCAACAACCCAAACACGCGGGCCGGACTGTCGCTGGTAGCTTCCCCACGCGTATGGCAAACCATCGTTGAAATCGTCTGCGTACATCTTCCAAGCAAGTAACAGCGAGCGATGATTATTCATACAGGAAATCCCCTGTGCCTTCTGCTTGGCCTTGCCGAGAGCGGGCAACAGCATCCCCGCCAGGATCGCGATGATCGCGATGACGACGAGGAGTTCGATCAAGGTGAAGCCGGAGAGACTCCGCGAGCACTGAGAGGGAGAGTTTGTTTTCATAAATGCGATGGTTGGAGTATGGACCGAATAGATAGGGTCATGGGTTTGGAGCGCTTGAATTAGGCGATGAGTTGAACTCCCCGCCTTTTGGGATCGCCTTCCAAGTCCAAAGGACCTCGCTGTTGATGCCGACGAGTGTGTCGCCATCGTCCAGGAACCGGAGGTCGTGGACACCGTAGCGTGCCTTGTCCTCGCCGGGGTTTTTCAGGCGCAACACTTCCTGGCCCGATTCAGCATCCCAAATGAACACCGAAGCATCCGTGCCTCCGGCGGCGAGGCGGCGGCCATCGGGAGACCAGGAGATGGTGTTGAAGGAGTTGAGCTGCCCGGAGAGTTTGTGCCCCAGCCGTCCCGAGGGTAGTTCCCAGAGATACACGACCGAGTCATTTCCGGCCGTGGCCAGCCAGTGGCCATCGGGAGAGATGGTGCCGAGTTGAGGACGGTGCCCAGCCGACTTCAGCGCGACCAGGTTGGTGCTTTGGCTCGAATTCCAGTAATAGATTTCTTCCCGGCCAAAGCTGACCACCGCCAGCCGAGTTGGATCCGGACCGAACGCCGCCTGGGTCACTGAGTGCATCACTTTGAGTTCCGATTGAAGACGTCCGGTTTCCGATTCGCGCAATTGGACAACTCCCTCGCCGGTCAGCACGGCCAGAATCGAATCGTCCCGGGAGAAAAAAACTCCGCGCACCCTGTCGTCCCGAACGACCGCCCGCCAACTGAGGTTCGACTTGGCCAGGTCCGAGACCAAGACATGACCATCCCAAGTCCCGAGTGCGATCCAGCGGCGATTCGAGGAAACGGCCACCGGAGTGTGGATTGGCTGCATTGTGTGATAGAAGTGGTTCGCCGGCAATGTGCCTTCGGCAACGCGAGTTTGAGTCAGTGCATCCCATAACAAGAATCGATCCCCGGTGTGCAAAGTCAGGGCCGTGCGGCCATCGGCGCTCAAGCGGCATGCCCACGTGTCCGTCGGCATTTCTGCTCCTGCCTCTGCGGGTGTGGAATCATCCAGACTCCAGAAACGCGCCGTGCCGTCCTTGGAGGAACTGGCGAGGGTCTTCCCGTCAGGGGCGATGGCGAGCGACCACACTTCATCTCGATGTCCACGCAACAGGCCGCGGGACTGCCATGTCACTGTCTCGAACCGCTCGATGACCTGATCGGTTCGGGCGACAAAGAGCGCGCTGCCATCGCGGGAAAACTCGACTTCACCGCACAGCGCTGGGATGCGGCCAAGGTCGGGAATCGGTTTCCAGTTCGCTGTTTCCCAGAGGCTCACGCCCTGGCGATCCCAGAAGGTCGCGGCGAGGTACCGCCCGTCTGGTGAGAAGGTGACTTCGCCAAGGACGAAATCGTAATGGGGATTCTCGCGGGCGGGCGCGAGCCGGCGCTCGATCATCTCATTCCTGAGATTCCAAATGAGCACGGCCTTGGACATAGTCGCGATGGCGAGCCGTGATCCGTCGGGTGAGAAGGCCAGGGTCCAGGAGCTTTCGATGCGGTGGCGGTTTTGAATTTCCAAACTGTCAGCGGAAAGCAGCAGTACTTCTTCGTTGTGCAAAATCGCCAGTAGCCGACCGTCGGGCGAATAGGCGGCTTGAATGACCCAGGATGGAAACGAGCGCGGAGCCGCCACTGACAGCAAGGTTCGAGGCGCGAGAAAAAGGACATTGGTGCTGTCTGGAACAGCCAGCACTTGGCCATCCGGTCGGAACGCGAAGGAAGGACCGAAACCTGCCTGCGTTGGCCGCCGAGCGATCTCACGGGTCGAATGCGTTTCGCGCACGCTGAGTTGCCCACTCCAGCGCTCGCTCAGAACGATGAGCGATCCGTCGGGTGAGTAACGCGCCTGAGCCAGTAAGCCTCCATTGGTGGCCACCCGCAGCTGGCTGCCTTGGAGCTGCCGGGCGAGGAAGCGCCATTCCCAACCACGCGGATCGTTTGAAGTCTGACCCGAGACGGCTGATGACGAATCGGGAATGGAAGGTGAGCGAGCGGGTGTGTACTTCAAAACATACTTTGCCGCGTGTCCAAGGTTGTTATCCGCCAACGACTGTTGAGCCAAAATCATGTCTGTCGCATAGAGGTGGCGCTCGGCCTGCGAGCGAGCGGCGGTTTCGGCCAAACGGGCTCGTTCGGCTTCCGTGCGGCGCGTGACCGCTTCATCACGTGCGGCGCGCTCGCGAAAGAAAGAGAAAGTGGACAACCCTAGCCCAACAACCAGCGCAGCGGTCACGGCGGCACCAGCGGCGAAGGCGAGCTTGTTCCTTCGGATGGCTTTTTGCAGGCGATAGGCCGTGCTCGGTGGACGGGCGACGATGGGCTCGCCTTTGAGGAAGCGTTGAATGTCGGCGGCCAGGCCGGTGGCGGTTTCGTAACGGCGGGCTCGGTCTTTCTCGATGCACTTCATCACGATCCAGTCGAGGTCCGCGTCAATTTCGGAGTTCGGCGTTCGGAGTTGGGAGTTCGCTTTGCCGGAGAGCTTGGCGAGGCGCTGCTTGGTCAGGCGGGTGCTCGGGCGCTCGGGTTCCTCCTGGGCGATGATGCGCTGCATCTCGCCGTAGCCGACGCTGCGCAGTCGCGCCTCCGGGAAAGGCGTGCTGCCGGTGAGCAGTTCATAAAGCAGCACGCCCAGGCTGTAGATGTCGCTCCGCGTGTCCACGTCCAGCTTGCTCATCTCCGCCTGCTCGGGGCTCATGTAGGCGGGTGTGCCGATCATGGTGGCGAACTGGGTGAAGAGCGTCTTCTCGGTGAGCTTTTGGTTCAGCGCCTTGGCCACGCCGAAGTCGATGACCATCGGATGCGCCACGCCATCGTTCAAAGTGACGAGGACATTCGAGGGCTTGAGATCGCGGTGAACAACTCGCTTCTGGTGCGCATGCTGGACGGCCTGGCAAACGGGGATGAAGAGCTTGATGCGCTCTGTGGTGGAGAGATGGTTCTTGTCACAGAACTCGGTGATCGGCACGCCCTGGACGAGTTCCATGACGAAGTAGGGGCGTCCCGAGGCAGGAGTCAGGAGTCGGGCGTCAGGGGGCAGGGGATTGCGGACGGATGAGGGAACCACTGAGCCTGAATCCTGCCCCTTGATCCCTGACTCCTGATTCCTGGCCGGTCATCCCGCCATCGAGCACCTTGGCGATGTGCGGGTGATCCATGAGCGCGAGGGCCTGTCGCTCGGCCTCGAAACGGGCGACCACCTGCCGTGAGTCCATGCCGAGCTTGATGATCTTGAGCGCGACTTTCCGGACCACGGGATCGCGTTGCTCTGCCATATAGACCACGCCCATGCCGCCCTCGCCAATCTTCTGGAGAAGCTTGTAGCGGCCGATGATGCCACCAGGCGATTCTTCGAGCGGTGCGTTCGCGCGCGGCGGCGCGGCAATCGTGGGCGCGAGGCCAAGCGGATCTTCAGCGAGATACTTCTCCGCCTTGGCGTCCGCTGTCAGAAGTGCATCGATGCGCGAGCGGAGTTCCTGGTCGCCACCACAGGATTGATCGAGGAACGCGGCGCGGTTCTTCGGGTCGGCCAGCTCGCTGGCGGCGTTGAAAATAGCTTCTTCGACGGGATCGATGGGTGTCATGGCTGGCATATTTGCTCGTTGCCTTCACTCCACACAACGACGTTCCGCCGACAATCCCGCCAATTATTTTCAGGAAGTTCTGACGCGTTCGATCCGCGCGAAGAGCCAGGCCCTGGCGTAGCTCCACTGGCGCTGCACCGAGCGTTCAGAGATTCCGAGGATGGATGCCACTTCGGGCTCACTCAAACCGGCGAAGAAACGCAGGTTCACGATCTCCGCGCGCTCAGGCGAGGCGGCGCGCAGCTCAACGAGGGCTTCATCGAGATCCAGGAGGACTTCTTCCCTGGCTGGCATGGCGATTTCGATCTCATCAACATCGATGCGTTCCGCGTTCGCGCCATGGCGCAGGCGCAATTTTCGGCGGGCGCGGTCCACGAGGATGTGGCGCATGGCTTCCGCGGCGGCAGCGAAGAAATGACGGCGGTCCGGCCAGTGAGTTCGCTCGCCGCCGACCAGTTTGAGGTAAGCCTCGTGAACAAGCGCGGTGGGCTGGAGAGTCTGCCCCGGCGGCTGGCTGGACATTCTGGCCGACGCGAGACGCCGCAACTCATCATAGACGAGCGGAAGAAGCTGCTCCGCGGCGGCGGCATCGCCTTGCTGAACGCGGTCGAGGATTCGAGTAACGCCATTCACGCAAATGACGAGAGTTCCAACCACGAAAGACTCGAAAATCGAACCGTGGGGACGAAGAAAGCCTGGCACCCGTCGGGTGAATGAGTTGTTGAAGCCAAATTATCCTCCTTTGGTGACTCTGGTGCTTTTCGTGGTTTCAAATGCTGTTTCAGGGTTCAGGGATTCAGGGATAGCAAAAAGGGCCGACAGGAGGAAGTGTTCAATCGGTTCTCGCCTCATCTCAGCAAAAATAAATTAACTTCACTCCACTTGTGCCGATAACCTACGGTCACGAGTGCCAGCCGGGATTGCCCATCACGACTAACGTGTTGGGCCCGAGGATGGCGCAACGGAGAATACTGTGAAGATTGAACAGGCTTCCAACCAGATTGACAGGCTTCTGGACCGGTCCAATTGGGGCGGAGATTTCGCCGGAGCTTGCTTCAGGATTCTGGCCGGGACTCGTGCCAGACTGCTCCCGAGCCACAGCACTGGAATGGTGATCGTCCTTAGCGCCGCAATCCTAAGCCCGCACGCGATGCTTGCGAAGGCGGCAGGCATCTACCGCGAGGCTCCTGAATTTCGAACACGTGTGATGGCTGGAAGTCTGCCACCAGTCGAGCAACGGTTGCCGCGCAATCCTGTCCTGCTTTCTCCGGTGGAACGAATCGGCCGTTATGGCGGCACCTGGCATATCACTTTGCTGGGGTACGATCACACGAGTCTGCTTTCGCGGACGATCGCCTACGAAAACCTGGTCCGCTGGGATCCCTACTGGACGAAGGTGATCCCGAACCTCGCGCAGTCCTGGGAGGTCAAGAGCAACGCCACCGTCTTCGTCTTCAAACTGCGTCCTGGAACACGCTGGTCAGATGGCGCGCCCTTCACATCGGAGGACGTCAAGGCGTGGTTTGATGATGTGGTGAATGTTCCAGAACTCACACCCATCCCGCCGTCATGGCTGGTGTTGGATGGCAGAACGGCGATCTGCGAGGTAATTGATCCGGGCACCATCGAATTCCGATTCGCCGGACCGAATGCGATTTTCATTCAGCATCTGGCCTCGATGCGAGCCAATGCGCTTGCGCGTTACCCGCAACATTACTTCCGGAAATTCCATGTCCGGCACAACCCGGATGGCGCCCGTGATCTGGTGAAGAGGACGGGCGCGACAAACTGGGCGGATGCTTTTCAGAAAGTTTATGCGCCATGGGATTGGGTCAATCCAGATGCTCCCACTCTGGACGCCTGGGTCATGACCACGCCCTATAAACCAGGCACCACGCCGATCAAAGCCGTACGCAATCCTTACTACTGGAAGGTTGATACCCAGGGGAACCAGCTTCCTTATATTGACGGAATCGAGGCGACAGTCGTGGCAGACCAGGCGCAGCTCCTCCAACGGGTTCTTGATGGGCGCATCGATATGCAATCCGAGGGCTTTGATTGGAAAGTGGCCTCGCCCCAGCTCCTCGACCGTAAAGGCCGGGACAAATGGCGTCCCATGCGTCTGATTCCCTCGATGCCAAACATGCTCGCGCTGTGTCTGAACCTGGCGCACCCGGATCCGATCGTCCGATCTGTCTTCACGAACAAGGCGTTTCGAGTGGCTTTGTCCGAAGCCATCGATCGGAAGCGCATCATCAAGGAGGTGCTGGATGGGAGAGGCAAACCGTGGCAGATCGCGCCACGGGACGAATCATCGTTCCGACATGAGAAGTTGGGCGTGCAATTCACCCAATTCAACCCTCGTCGCTCCGCGCAGGCATTGGACGAGCTGGAACTCAAACCCGCCACGGATTCAGGAATACGCCGGCTCCGGGATGGCCGCACCCTTGAGATCGAAATCCTGCTGCCAACTGGCCGGGGTGAGGACTGGATTACGGCGTTCAAGATCCTGGAGGAGAACTGGCGGGCGATCGGAGTTGGGATGAAGATCGAGACACTCTCCCGGACCGACTTCTACGCACGGCTCAATGCCAACCGCCACGACGCAGCGGCGTGGTGGAGTGGTGGAGGAATCACTCCAATCATGGAGCCCGAATTCTTTGTCCCGGTCACCTTCGAGAGAATCGGGCCGGCAAGAGTGCCATATGGAGTTCCCTGGGCTGCATGGTTTACCGATCACGGAGCAGCCAACGCACAGGAGCCTCCACCCAGTGTTCGCCGCCAGATGGAGATTTATCGAAAAATCATGGGAGAGCCGGATCAGAACCGGCAAAAAACGTTGATGCGGCAGGTGCTCGATATTGCCGCCGAGGAGTTTTATGCAATCGGACTCTGTCAAGACACCGTGTCCCATGCCATCGTGAGCAGAGATTTCAGAAATGTCCCGGAGCCACAGTTTGACTCCTGGACCTATCCGACCCCCGCACCCGCCAATCCATGCCAGTTCTTTTTCGATCTTTCAAAATGACGAGGCGTTTGACGGTTCCATTGGCAGTGCGAATGGGCCTTGCTGTGGTGTTGGTCGAGGCGATTGTCTTGATCGCACTGGGATGGATCAATACCAGGCGCTTTTCCGCCGAAGTGGATCGCCGGCTGGAGGAAGGACTGGAACGACCCGGAGCGCTCATTACACAGGGATCCCTACAGCCGTCCGCCGTAGCTGAGGCGAAAACCATGAGGCAGTTGGTGGGGGATTCCGTGGTTGACGCGCTGGCTGTGGGAATGGATGGAAACGTCTTTCACGGCTTGAACACTCCGAGCGGAAGCGACTTCAAAACGCTGCCCGAGGTCGATCCTGCGTGGTTGGACCAGGCGGGGAACTCTCCGGTGACGATCCGGACGACAGATCAAACCAATAGCTTTCTGATCCGCTTGAGCCCTGTCATTACCGCGGCCGGACAGTCGCCGTTGCTTGTGGTATTCGTCAAACTGAGAACCACGGAGGCCGAGAAGGAGAAGGCGATCCTGGCACGGCGGTTCTTGTTGGGCGCACTGGGCGGCTTTGCAGCCACGAGCGTCGTCCTGGTTGCCATCATGCGTCTGCTGGTGACATCCCGGCTTTCCCATCTGGCGGAAGCGGTTCGTCAGGTTGGCACCGGTGATTATTCAATCCGGATTGGAGCATCCAGAGTGCATGATGAGATTGGTGTTCTCCAGAATGGGTTCGATGAGATGGCCCACCAGCTCGAAAGCACCATCAAGGATTTCAAAGCCACGGTGACCGATCTTCGGTTGTCGGAGGCGGCGCGGCGCAAGGGAGAGGAGAGCTTCCGTCAGCTCTTTGAAACGTCGCCCGTCGCGCTGCTCCTGACCCGAAGATCCAACAGCACGTTCTGGATGGGGAACCGGGCGCTAACCAGCCTCCTGCGGATCGATCCGAAATCGCTCGACGGATTGCCTGTCAGCCAATTCTACAAGAACGAGGCAGACCGCCAGCGGCTATTAAAGACGCTGAAGGAACAGGGGCACGTGGATAATTTTGACATGGAACTCAAGACTTCGACTGGCGGACCGGTCTGGGTGCTCATTTCCGCGTATCCCATCGAATACCATGACGAAGCGGCGTTGCTGGTGGGTATCCATGACATTACCCGCCGGAAGCAGGCGGAGGATGAGGTGCGCCGGTTAAACCAGGAATTGGAGCAACGGGTCGAGGCGCGCACCGCCGAACTGAGCCGAGTGAATCGCGAGCTGGAGTCGTTCAGTTACTCCGTCTCGCACGATTTGCGGACGCCGCTCAGGACCATCGACGGCTTCAGCAAAGCATTGATCGAAGATTACGACGCGGTGCTTGACCAGACGGCTCGGGATTACCTTTCCCGGGTCCGCGCCGGTGCTCAACGCATGAGCCTGCTCATTGACGACCTGCTGAGTCTGGCGCGCAGCGCACGCGGAGAATTGAATCGTTCAGACGTGAACCTGTCCGAACTCGCGGCAGATGTGGCCGCAGACCTCCGCTCCCACTTTCCCGACCGGCGTGTCGAGTTGACGATCAGTCCGGGACTCCATGCCAACGTTGATCCCAGGCTCATGGGCGTGGTGATCGAGAATCTGCTCAGCAATGCGTGGAAGTACACCAGCCGCGTGGCGCATCCCAAGGTGCGCTTTGGCAGGCAGGTCAGGGATGGCGAAGAGGTCTATTTCGTTGAAGACAATGGCGCAGGCTTTGACATGCAATACTCGGACAAATTGTTCGGGGCCTTCCAGCGCCTGCATGATTCCGCCGAGTTCGATGGCAGCGGGATCGGACTGGCCACGGTGCTGAGAATCATTCAACGGCACGGAGGCGTTGTGTGGGCTGAAGGCAGCGTTGGCAAGGGAGCCACATTTTATTTCACGGTGAACTCCTCATAACCGTCGTTCTGTCAGCCCCGGGACCACGGTGAACCTCCCGCCGGCGAAAGAATGTAAGTTCTTTGCAATTTCTCCTTTCTCACAGGGCACGGGCGTGACAGATTGCAGCCCGTCAGACATGAATATGGATTCAATACTCCTTGTTGAGGATAACGTTGACGATGTTGCCCTGACCAAACGTGCGTTCAAGAAGAACAACATCCCTAACGAAGTCGTAGTCGCCCGCGACGGCGTTGAAGCCATCCAGTATTTACTGGGAAGCGGGGACAACGCTGGTGCCGCAAACCACAAGCCACCTGCCATCATTCTCCTGGATTTGAATCTTCCGCGCTTGAATGGTTTGGAAGTGCTTGAACGGATCAGAGCTGATGAGAGAACTCGTGATGCCCGCGTCATCATCCTCACGTCCTCCCGCGAAAATCGGGACATCGAGCAGGGCTATCGCCTTGGGGCCAGCAGCTACATCCGCAAGCCCGTGGATTTCGATGAGTTCGTCACCGCAGTGGGCCGCCTTGGGGAATACTGGCTCGGCCTGAACGAACCTCCACCGCAAAAGTCCGCGGCATAAACGGATTCTCCGATTCTTGCCTTCCCTGTCGGATTTGGCGGGAGCCAGCTCCAACGCCTCCTCTGATTGCCGTCTTCGCTCAATCGATTGTCGGGATTGCAACGCCGAGGACTTCTCGTCAAACCCCTGCTTTCGGGCCGATGACGATGACGCCCGTGAAACAACGAGCTGATTTCCGGACCGGAAAAATTCGGCGCCTTTCCAAGACACCGCTACAGGGTGTGAAATGAGCGGGCTGACTCAGGGCAGTTTTACGGTTTTCTTCAGCTTCGCGCTCTTGACTGCGGCATCCACGATTTCCTGGCCGATGCGGCTGATCGACAGGCTTACCGGGCCCTGAAGCGGCAGATGCTTATCGAGGCAATGCAGGAGATACTGCACCGGGTTTTGATTCGGTGCCCTGGTCGCAGGCGCGGCGATCTGGTGTGGCCGGGGCTTTCGTCGGGTCTGAACGGTTACAAAGTCGTCGTAGTCGTAACTACTCACCGTGCCTTCAGTGCCAAGAATCACGAAGCCACACTTGGGCTGCGGCTGGATGATCCACGGGTCAGTGAATGTTCCCCACCTCGTCTCGAACTTCGACAAGCCGTGGGCATAACGGGCCACGACAATGCTGTGTTCATCCACTTCAAGCCCAGTGGGTTCATCCACAGTGGCGGTGACTTCAATCGGTCGCCTTCCACCCTGGTACCACGTGCCGAGCGTTGTGCCGTAGCCGAGATAATCCAACAACGACCCTCCGCCATGAGCTTTCTTGTAAAACCATGAGTGCGGCTTTTCTTTGGCAACCTGTTCCGGAGTCTTCTCGTCCTTGTCAGCGCCGTGGAAAAGCGGACCGCGATTGCCGCCGATATGCCAGACATTGAGCACCTCGCCAATGACGCCTTTGGAGATCAGTTCGTAAGATTTGCAATGCGAGCCGACCCACTGGAGCGGCCAGTTGATCATCAGTGTCGAGTTCTTCGGCATCGCTTTCACCATCACGTCGGCTTCCTTGAGCGAGGCGGCGAAGGGTTTCTCGACCATGATGTGCGGCCCGTACGGCGCTACTTTCTTCACCCACTCGCCGTGCTTCGAGGCGGCTGGACAAAGGATGACCACGTCCGGCCGGGTCTTTTCGAGACACTCGCGGTAATCAGCGAAGGCGTTCGCGCGTGGAATGCCAAGTTTGCGAACGGCCTCTTCCATTCGCGCCGGTTGCTCGTCACTGATACCGACGATCTCCGCCCTCGGATGCTCATGGACGTAGCGAAGCAAATCGCCCATGTGGAAGTGATCAAAGTTGATGCCAGCGACTTTCCATCGTTTCATAGATTGGTGGCAATAATTCCGGCAAGCTGGCCGACAGTCCACTGAAATGTCAGCGCATAGAAAACGCCAGCGTCATAATTTTGCTCTTAATCACGCAGTGGAGGAGATTAAGAGCAGGAGCAGGATTAGGGTGCGCTTCGTGAAGCTGTGTGAGTCCGGGGGTGAAAGTCCCCTGAGTCTGGGCGGATGGTCCGCTCGGAATTCAACGTGAAAACAATGAATGGAAAGGTCTAACCAACCACCCAAGACCGAGGATTGCTTG
>SXGU01576604.1_pt1 | contig 66866 bp, 56 predicted proteins | sample 3174531 | NCBI WGS metagenome assembly SXGU01 (sample SAMN11356863, study PRJNA531348) | freshwater metagenome | isolation source: freshwater sample F1-140 | place: China: Fuxian Lake, Yuxi | collected 2017-12-25 | reverse complement strand
CTTCGCGATTATATCAGACATAATCTTTAGCAGTTATTTTCCTGCTTGCTGGGGGTGATTTTCAATCACCCCATATTAACTGCTTATGATTAAGTCTGATCGCTTCGCGATTATATCAGACATAATCTTTACTTCGACTCATTAAAATAACATTAAGTAAAACTAAACTTTACAAACACAAATAGGAAAAATAATGAATATACTTAGTTTGCAAAATATTGAGTTCAGTTACAATCCTAAGTCACAGAAAGTTTTAGACATAAAATCATTTTCAATAGAAAAGGGTGATAAAGTTTTTCTATATGGGCCAAGCGGATGTGGTAAGACTACGTTTCTTGAAGTGATTGCAGGTGTTTTAGTTCCTCAATCAGGAATATTTTCTTTTCTAAGTCGAGATATTACCAAGATGAGTCCAAATGAACGTGACCAAATGCGAGCTGCACATATTGGTTATATTTTTCAAAGTTTTAATTTAATTCCTTATCTTAGTGTTGAGGAAAATATTGTATTGCCACTTTATCTAAGTCCTGAGCGTAGAAAAAAAATTTCACATACTATTGAATCAGAAGAAATACAAAAAATCTGTCAACAGCTTGGAATCGTCGAGTTGGTTACTCGTCCAGTCTCTGAACTTTCAGTTGGGCAACAGCAACGAGTGGCTGTTGCGAGAGCACTTCTTGGAAAGCCTGAACTCATTTTAGCTGATGAACCAACCTCTGCTTTAGATCAAGAGCATCGTGAAAAGTTTATTCAGCTTTTATTTGAAGTCTGCAAACAAGAAAATACAACGGTTCTATTTGTTAGCCACGATCGAACTTTAATGAACCTTTTTGATCGTTCGGTCTCATTAGCAGAAATAAATCAAGGAGGCAGAAAATGATTTTTTTAAGATTAGCTCTAAAGTCATTAAAAAACAGACTATTTTCAACGAGTCTTACAGTATTTTCTATTGCACTCAGTGTGACTCTTCTGCTTGCTGTTGAGAGAACTAAAAGGGCCGCTGAAGAAGGATTTACTCAATCTATAAGCCAAACAGATCTGCTTGTCGGTGCACGAACTGGGCCACTGAATTTAATTTTGTATACTGTCTTTAATATGGGATCCGCTTCAAATAATATTTCTTGGCAAAGTTATGAAGATATAAAGAAGCGATCTGAAATCGAGTGGACTATTCCCTATTCTTTAGGAGATGGTCATAAAGGATTTCGAGTTGTAGCGACTGATGAAAATTTTTATGTGCATTATCGATTTCGAGGAGACGGTAAAGTTGAATTTCGAGATGGAAAACCTGCTTTAGAAATTTGGGATGCAGTGATTGGATCTGAAGTTGAAAAAAAACTTAAATATAAGGTAGGTGATAGAATTGTAATTGCCCATGGTGTAACCCGCGGAGTGGGTATTCAAATGCATGATGATAAACCATTTCATGTTACTGGAATTCTGAAACCAACTGGAACAGCTCTTGATCAAAGTATCTATATATCTCTATACGGTATGGAGGCTATTCATATTGATTGGCAAGATGGTGCATCTCCAACAGATGAAAAGCGTGTCAATCCAGAATCTTTAAATAAAGAAAATATTCAAATTGGACAAATCACTTCTTTTTTTCTGCGCACAAAAAATCGAATTGAAACTCTTAGACTTCAAAGAGAAATTAACAATTATCCAGAAGAACCATTGTTAGCTATCATTCCAGGTGTCACTTTATCAGAACTATGGAGGGGCTTAAGTCAGATTAATCTAGTTTTAAAAATTATTTCTTGGTTGGTTATATGTGTTGGTATCGCAGCAATGCTCAGCTCAATATTAGCAGGCCTAAATGAACGAAGAAGAGAGATGGCGATATTACGTTCTTTGGGTGCTGGTCCAAAAAGACTCACGATACTTCTTGTATTTGAAAGTACACTAGTAACAGTCATTGGTATTATTATTGGTGTTGTTTTTGAACTTACAAGTTTTTTCATTCTAGAAAGCTGGTTGCAAAATCAATTTGGCTTATTTATAGTTGGTAACCCATTTACTATTGTAGAAGTAATATATTTATTAGTAACAATTATATTAGGAATGCTTGTCGGGTTAGTCCCAGCCTATAAAGCTTCACAATTAGCATTAAAAGATGGGTTATCGGTAAGGATTTAAAAAGCGCAGTTAGATTGTCATTTTCAATAACTTATCAAAACTAGATTGACACCAAGATTTATCATTTTCATTAGTTATTTTTTCAAAATATTTTTTTACCTGTTCGCGCGCTTTGCTAAAGCCGATTAAATTTCCTCGTTCGTTTTCAACAAGAGCCAAGACTTCGTATCCTAAAAATAATTCCAATGGTTCTGCTTTGTTTGTTTCATTTACTTCAAGGCAAAGTTGAGCATGCACCAATGCTAGTTGAAATTGTTTAGTCTTCAAATATGTCCTAGCAAGACGGTACTCTGCTCGAGCTACATTAAGCCAAGTTCCGGCTATTTCCCAAAATTTTCTTCCAGTGAGAGCTGCTAAAATCATTAAACGATTTTCATCTTCACTGAGAGAATTTTTTTCTTCGAGAGTTGCAGCTAAATTATTTCCTGTTACTGCTAAAGCTCGATTTGCAGGATCTTCTTTTGTAAGTTCTCCTTGAGTAATAATTTCTAATCCATTTTTGAAATATTCAATCGCCATCGCAATCTGATTTTGCCCACAGAGTGCAGCTGCTGCATTTGCAAATATTCGAACGAGATCTGAGTTCCCGAAATTTTGAAGTTTTGGATTTAAGCCACCGGCTAATTCAAGAGCTGCAACAGATCTATTAATTGCATTATTGCTTTCCGTTTCTGCTTGAAAAATACTTGCGCTACGCAAACCATTTAAAAATTTTACGCCTTCTTTCCATTGTCCAAGATGTTCACCGTAAACATGAGTTGCTAGATTTACCAATGTAGGAATTTGATTATTATCTGTTAAAAGCGCAATACATTTTTCGAGGCGAGCAGCAACTCCTTTAGAATCTGTTACATGATCATCCCAGGCTTGATTAATAAAGTTGTCAAAAGTCATAAATTTCACCTTTCATATACATTATCTTATTCAAATATTCTTTATAACTAGCAGGCAGAATGCTACTTTGGATTAAATTTAAAAGATAGGGACATTGGGGGACTTTAGGTGACATTAGAACTTGAAACTCTGTAGTTCTTTTACTTTTAAAACGCATTCAGTTTCATTATATAGCTCAATTGCTTTTTTTATCGCAATTTCAGAGCCTTGAATTTGGCCGATGGCTTTTAAGGTAAAAGCGAGTTCCACATAGACACCTGCTTGCTCAATAGGAAATGACTGCGACACAATAATCCCTTTTTCCAAGAAGGTATTTGAACTTTCAAGGTCTCCGATAAGACGTGAAATTCTTCCAGCAAATTCATAATTAAGACCTTCTTCAATTTTTAAGTCTTGATAGCCTTTTAGAGCGATTTGTAAATTTATTTTTGCTTCAGAGACTTTATTTTTGCGCGCATAAATTTCTGATAATAAAAGATTTCCTAAACAAACTCCTCGCCGATATTCATCCTGCTTAGCTAATGATATTGATTTTTCAGAGCAAGATTCAGCTTTGTCGTAATTTTTTTTGAGTAAATAAATTCTGGCTAAGTGACCAAAAGAAATACTTAGGTTCATTGGATTTCCATGAAAAGTAAAAAGCTCAATACTCTTTTTTTCATAATCTTCACCTAAATCTAAATATCCAGATTCGTAGTAAACAGCTCCTAAATTAGAATAAATTGATGCAACAATCTTAGGCTCAATAAAATTTGAAAATTGAAGACAAGCTTGATAAGTTTCGATACTTTTTATCGTTTTACCTCTCCAAGAAAAAATATTACCCTGACTTAAAAGTGCTTGAGCTTTTATTGTTTTATCTTGAAGTTTTTCTGCAATTTCTAAGGCTTTTTTATTATATATTTCTGCTTGGTCAATTTTACCTTGCCGCCAAGATGCAATTGTTAGTTGATTATAAAGCTGACCAAGAACATTTAATGGCAAGTTTTGTAATATCGTAGCTTTTAGTAAACTTTCAATGACATTCCATTCGCCAATTGGTCCTAATTTATCAAGCAAAGAACTTTGAGCCAGTAATTCAGCAGCGATTTTTTGATCCTCAGGAGATGCTAATTGTGAGGCTGAATCAGAATGACAGAGATCGGAAACTTGGCACTCTAGCACAAATGCCAAGGCCTTAGCATTTTCAGGTTGGATGGATTTTACTTTACCTTGTACCCAACGAACAACAGACTTTCTATCTACACCGACCTGTTCAGCCAACCACCACTGTTTAATTCCAAGTTCAGTCATTCGATCACGTAAGTAACTTGAATTTAAAATAAGGTCTTTTGGTGATTTCATGTTAATCCTAATAGATTTTTTTGAAAGACCCAAGAAAGATAAGTCTTTCCATCATAATAAATTGGTTTAACAATTTTAAAACCCTGGGTTTGATAAAACTCAATTAATTGTTTTGCCGATTGTGCAGTGTCGAGTTGCATACATGTAAAACCTTCTCGACGAGCAATACTCTCAGCTAATTTCAGTAAATGATTTCCAAGTCCGAGAGATTGCTTTTCTGGTAGAACTGCAAAACGACTTATGTATAAACATCTCGAGGTACTAACCTGATTGAAATTTTTCATTTTCATGGTTCCAATAATTTTATTTTCCAATTCTAAAATAAAAACCTTTCCTCCATCATGAAGACTATCCAATGTGAGTGAATCATCCTGAAAGGTGGCATTATAATTTAATCCTTGATTAAGAAGTTTTTTGTAAGACAAATTCAAAAGTGATCTAAGTTTAGAAACATCATTATCATTTGCAACACGAACTTCAATCTTGCCTAAAATAGAGTGATCAATAAATCGCTCTTCTTTATTTAGAATGAATTCAGATGTCTCGGGTGCTGATTTTGGTTGAAAAGATTGGAGCTTAAGTCGCCAATCATTTTTTGAGATTCTTTTATATCCCGCAAATAAAAATCCACCAAATGGTTGGAGAATTTCTTCGGCTAAAGAAATAATCGCTTCGATTCCACTTGTATCACTTTTTTCAAAGGCATCAGCCCATCGTTTTCCAAGTTCAGGGTCAAGTTTAAAAATTCTTCTTGGTATATGTTTTCCAGAGGCAGACCACCAATTATTGGCCCTGAAATAAAAATTTCCTAAAGTTTCATGAAGTTTTCCAATTGTTGCCATTGCTTCAATTTTACTTCTTGGATCTCGGAGATCATCAATAAGATCAGTTATGCTATAACGATATGAGTTAAGTGTTTCATCATCCCAAACTGGAGGGCCTTGTACTAACACTCGATCTGCAAGTGATTTTAAATTAAATCCCAAAGGATGATCCACTGGCACACACTGACCTTCTAAGACCATACATGGCAGAGCAGGCACACCGTCTTTTGCATCAAACTCCCAAAAGAAGTAATTTAATGTTTCAGGATCATGAGCGAAAACTTCAACATTCCATCCATCATAAATAAAGGATTCCCTCCATGCCACTTCTACTTTTTTAAATACAACAACAAGATCAATATCTGAATAGTTCGTTTCTTCACCGCGATTAAATGAACCGGCAATAAAGGCAACGTCTACATCTGAATATTTTTCTTTTAATAATTTCTTTGCTACATCATAAGGATTTGATCGATTAAACTTCATTTAACTAACTCCATTCGTTCAAAAACGAAAATTGTCTGCGGCTTGAATCAACTCTTCAGGATCATAGGAAATTGGAAATACTTGATCTACAGGTATACCATTTCCTTCAATGCAGTTTTCATTCAAGTCAAATGTTAAAGATGTACTTACTGTTAAACGATAACCATCAAGAAGTTTTAAGACCCGTGGACGACCGCTACCGCCACCAGATGGCTGACCAATAACTTTAACTTGAGGTTGGTCTTGCAACCCAAGGAGAGCATCTTCACTGGCAGAATAAGTCAATGGGTCTGTTAAAAATATAACTTCCTTATTACATCGTTGATTCTCAGGAGCGGGAATTCCAACTATTGCTTCTTTTCCTCCAAGCTTTCCATCATGGTTTGTACTTTGAAGCCAACCAATAGTTCCTTCATTTTTTAAAAAGCGATTTCTAAATCTATGTGCCATTAAAAAATTACCACCAGGGTTGGCGCGCAAATCAACTATCAGTCTTGATGAATCTTTGAACTCTTGAAAAGCTTCATCAATCTTCTCTTCCAAACCTTTTCCTAAACGCCAAGACTCAATTCTTAAATATCCGTTTCCAGAACTTAATTTTTTCCAAGTTACGACAGGGCTCCATCGATCTAGAATAGGATTTTCATTCCAAGTAATAATTTTTCCTTCAGGCGATTTAGCTTCGAAATACCTAGTTGTAGTCATTGGAGTTGCTAATAACCGAGCCCCAATAACAAATGCTTTTGCATGTGGACTCGCAGATGTTCTTTCTGACCAGTCCTTAATGTCATCAGAAATAAATTCAAATCCTGGTCTTACTCCTTGTGCCCATGCTAATGAATTTTGAGAAATTCTATAAAAGTAAGCTTTTTCATTTTCAATTTTTAAATCGTATGGAAATGTTCCAAGGGGAGGAAAAGGTCTAACCCAAGTATGTGCATCGTTAAGTTCAGATATCCATCTTTGCATCGCTGCAATCGGATCTTTTGCGGTCTTAACAAGCGGCATGTGGTGTTGCGAGATATTCTCCCAATTTAACTTTTTATTAACGAATGAGGGATAAGTAATTTTAACTTCATTGTAAATAAGTGAAATAGCATCATCTAAGTTTTTGCAACTTCCAATTTTCCATAGCCCACCCTCAAACTTACCCAGTGAACGAAGATAACTAAAGCTTTCCGTTACCTCTTCAGGGTTTGAACCATTCGAAATAAGAATCTTACTTTTACGATCCAAGAAGATCTCTGATCCCGATGGCATAGGATGATCTAACATTTGAATCGCTGTATTACATTTTGTTGGGCCAATCAGCCAACGTGGTCCTGCGACATTAGAATCAGTTGTAAATTCCATTTTACAGCCAAGTTCGTCCTCGAGGCTATGTCGATGTTCGTTGAACAAGGTTTGAAACCCTTTAGCCTGATCGACCTCACTACCTTTCAGCGATGAGAAGTCACTGGGTATGATAACCCAATCTTTTTCTAGATTTTCAAATGGTCGTCCAAACATGGGATCATATTATGAAGTTTCAATTAAATCGTCAATGAACTCATAGTCATCATTTGAGGTCACCTTGTGTATCTAAATTATTTACTATATTAAGGTTGAATCTTTTATCGAGTGAATGCTCTACATCTTTAAACACACCGTCAGAGATATGAAGATCCCATAAAGAAAATCCTATTGTTATATGTGGATAATAATCATCAGGATTCCATCCCTCTTTAGGACCACCATTTGCTAAATACTCATTATAAATCTGGTGACGAATTTTTAAAAGATTAGGAGATTGTACAATTATAAAATACGTTTCTTGAAGTTGTTGATTCACTTCTGCTTCACCACGGCCTAAACCTAGAATTTCAAATTCTGAACTTTGAACACCCATTTCCTGTGCAATGGCCTCAATACGCTCTATAGATAAATAACGTTTTATGTTTTTAAAATATTCGACAGGAGTGATAATTGTAATATGGGCCTCACCCTCAGGATTCCAAAGTTTAAAAAAATTTAAATTGTATTCTAATTCTTTTGATAACTCTGCTCGTAGTAATTTCACAGGTTGATACTGTATACTCATCGCAAGTGTTGTATCGTATGGACCGTCTCCACGATGCGAATAGAATGTTAACTCTTTATTATTTAAAATCTTATTTTCAATTTGTAGATCTATAACTCCTTGAGAAAAAGAAACTTTTAGAATTACAATTATAATTATTAAAAAAAATTTATCCATTTCACTCTCCATATTCATTTATTTATGAGACTTCACTCAAGTATGACTCATGCCCACTCGAATTTATTCCATTTAAATAAATTACTATGACAGCCTTATATTTCAATTTTATTTATTTTCAATTTAAATATATAAATGTTATATATACATAAATGATATAAAGGAAATTTATGCTAAATTGGAACTATCTAGAAAGTTTTGTAATTTTATCCGAAAATCTCAGTTTCAGCGAAACCGCAGATCTGCTTAAAACATCTCAACCTTCAATTTCTCGCCAAATCCGCTTTCTTGAAGAAAGTCTTGGATACCCTCTTTTTATAAGAAGTCGGAAAAGCGTTCTGCTTTCAAAAGAAGGACTTCAGTTAAAAATAAAGCTTACACCATTAGTTAATGAAATAAAGAAATTGATCATGATTCAAAAAGAATTAAGTAATTCACTTTCAGGTACCATTCGCATCGGAAGCATGCATGAAGCCGGGCAAATTTTATTAATGCCAATTATCAGAAAATTTTTAAAACTTCACTCACAAGTCGATATCCATACAACTCTCATGTCTTCGGTAGATATTTGTGAAGAAGTTCTAAAAGGCAATCTAGATTTTGGCTTTGTATATCAACTTAGTGATAGTAAAACATTAAAAGCCTATGTAGTTATTGAAGATCGCCCCGTACTAATGCAATCATCTAGATCAAAGTTTTTGTATGAAGAAAGAAAATTTTTAGATTTTATTTGCTATCGAGAAAACGACACTTATACCAAACAATTCATAGAAAAGAATCTTAATCGCTCTGAGCAAAAGCGAGTAAGATTTCGCTCAAGTGTAAATTCTCATTCTGTTATGCTTCAGATGGTTGCTGATGAAGACTTATTATGTGTTGTTCCCTTTGGAAGTGCAGTAGAATCTATAGCTCAAAATCAAACCAAGATAATTAAAGAAAATTTAAAACTCCAACCTCTATATTTAATTTGTCACGAACAAACTTTTTTTGACAAACGGAAAAAGTATTTGTTTAATTTTTTAATTAAAGAATTTAAAAAAAGTAACGGAGTTAATCGATAATAAAACACTAAATTTAAATTTTTTCTATAGGTCAATACATCCCAACCCACGCTCATTTGTTTTTGTAGCTTGGATTTGAACACTTAATGTCTTAATTTCATCAGTAATATTTTTAGTAGACAAGTGGAGTAAATAAGCACCCATAAACTTTTCGTTTTCCATAAATTCTTTAACAAAATTTAAACCCAATATTTGTGAGGGATTACCATTTATTTTTGCCTTAATATTTTTTTCATTAAGTTCTGGATATATAATTGCGGCTCTATTTTTATCTGGCTGTTCTAATGATTTATATTTTTTTAACGACATTGGCCTAAAATAAACAATTAATCCTGGGTAAGCAGGTAAAGTCGTCCAAGCTTTCATTCCATATAATTCCAATCCATCAATTTTAGCCTCAATAATTGGTGAAGTCATTGGATTGAAATTCCAGTGCCAGTATTCAAGATTTTTAGTTGAATAGTCCTTACAAATAAAAACTGAATTATATACTCTATTATCAATACTAATTTCAAACTTACCACTTTTATCGCTTTTAGTTGAAAATAGGGATGAAAAATTTTCATCTTGAAAATGGACATCAGCATCTTCCAAAAAATTGCCTTCAAAATCAGACACAATACCTTTAACTATTATTTTGCCATATTGTAACATTTTTCCTCCTCACCAAAATCCGAGAATAGTGCCCTTGGGCGTCGGCTTCAGCTCGACTTCACATTCTAACTTTTTACATTCCTGCCCTTGATTCATAGAACTAACCCAATTTATAAAATCCTTTTTTGTTCGTTTTGAAAACTCAAATCGCAGATTTTCTGGAAAACTTGGTTCAATCATGTGAAGACACCAGCATCCTTTTGCAGACAAGTCAGTTTTTGTAGCTTGGCTACCGAACAATTGTTTATGACCTGTATTCACAAGATATCTATCAATTCCGAGTGCCTTAAGATCTTTTTGCTTAGCATCTCCTAACACAACAGCTCTCTTAGACCAAAGAAAAGATTGCATAAAATGATCAGAGACATCTCCGTGCTGATAAATAAGAGCTGCTGCGGAAAAATCTGCAGCACTTTGTAAACATCCTTCACCAAATATTTCTCCAACACGTTTCCTACGAACTACATCTCGCGATGCCATTCCTTGGAGTTCTTCAGAAGTTTTCATTTCAAAATTAATACGGTCTTCTTGATCTGATTTTACGATAGATTGCAGCTCTGCAGAACGTGCTTGGTATAATTCCTTGTCAGCCAGACAAGATTTGTAAGAATTGGTGTATGTAGTTTTTGAAACTGTTGAGCAACCTGCAATTATTAGGAAATATAAAAATATTAAAGTAATCTGTATAAGACACAAACTCATTCGATATGAGAAATTGAAATTAGTTGAATTAATTTTTTTGATAGTTTTAATCATGACCATCCATTTGAATCATTTATCCATAAGCTCTTGTCAACTCGTAATTTGAAATTGTAAATTATTGAGTCAACCTAAAATAAAAGGGCTTAAAATTTAGATTCATTTGCAAATTATATTTTTGGACTAACAATGAATAATATGTTAACTGAAATTGTGAAAAATCTAAAACGAATTGCAATAATTGGAAATGGTGGCGGAGGTAAGACCACTTTAGCAAAGTCACTTGCAGCAAAATATTCTCTTCCCCTCACTCATGTAGATAGCATTCAGTATCTGGCTGGAATGAAGATTCGTGATACTTTGGAGACAACCAGAATTCTTAATCTAAAAGCGGATGAGGACAGCTGGCTCATTGACGGATTTGGAACTTATGAAGTTATGCAACGTAGGTTTCATCTGGCCGATAAAATTATTTTCGTAGATTTTCCCATTTGGCGGCATTATCTTTGGTGCACGAAAAGGCAGATAAAATCACTTTGGACACCTCGATTAGAGCTACCTGCAAATTGCAACGAAGCAACTCTTTCCTATACAATAAAGCTCTACAAAATACTCTGGCGTGTTCATACTCAAATCAGACCAAAACTCATTGATCTATTTAAACAAATCGAATTTAAAAATAAAGTTATTAAAATCAAAAATGTAAAACAATGGAATTGTGTTTTTTTCAGTGGTGATATCTAGATCTTTAAATGATCTTTATGCACCTCGCATTACTTAAAAAAATTGTTGCCAAATCAAAAGTATCGTTTAACTATGCATAGATATGCGAGGTATATTATGACAGTTGATAAAGAATTATTGAAGGGCAGCACTGAGACTTTGGTCATGCAATTACTTTCACGAAAACAAATGTATGGCTACGAAATAATAAAAGAGCTTGAGCTTAAATCCAGTGGACTTTTTGAGCTACGAGAAGGAACGCTATATCCGATTCTCCACAGTCTTGAAGAAAAAGAATTAGTCACTTCAGAGTGGGTTGGAGAAGATGGTTCACGAAAAAGAAAATATTATTGCCTGACTAAAAAAGGACGAAGCTATTTAAAAGAAAAAAAACAAGATTGGTTTGCGTTCAGAGATGCTGTTGATGCAATTGTCATTTAATTAGGAGTAAACAAGTGAAAACTAAAATTGAAGAATATATAAATCAAGTAACTGAACAAATTCAGTTTAAAGAGGCAAGATACGATGTGAGTAGAGAATTTAAAATTCATATTGAAGAGAATATACAAATGGCAAAAAGTTTCGGCTTGTCTGAAATTGAAGCAGAAGTTGAAGCATTAAAACGAATGGGAGATCCACTTTCAGTAGGTAAAAAACTTAATCTTATTTCAAAACCTAAAATTGATAAATTTTTATTATTTTTAGTTGTGGCTCTCATTTTTTTTGGAGAATTTTTTTTAATAACACTTAAATGGTCTTACAATCAGTTTGCTTGGATCTTAGTAGGGCTAATAGCAATGACATTTGTTTATATATCACCCTACCGTAGAATTGTAAACTTTGTCTCATCTCTGTATTTAATTGGTTTTTTAGGAATCTTTGCTTCCCTCTGGTCAGGATTAATTTTTGAAGGGCAACCTTATTTATCTTTAATGGGTTTACACATAAAAATAATTGATCTCTCAAGTGTTATGATGGCAATTTCAATACCTGCTATTTTAGAAAAACTTCCAAATAAGTATCATAATCTCACAGCTCCCTTATTAGTATTGATTCCAGTCATCTATTTTTCATTCATTGGTTCTTTATTTCCAGCAATTCTAATTTTAGGCTCATGTATTCTTGGATTGAATTGTTTTAAAATCAAAGATTCAAACCTAGTTATCATTGGATTAGTTGGAACTTTTGCATTACTTTTTGGGAGTCGAAATGTGTTCCAAAATAATGAACAATTAAGTTCAATAATTAATTCAGAAAGACATACCGATTTTATAATCTCTGGAATAAGTCGCATGAATTTTATAGCTTCAGCAATTGTAGTTATGATTCTTGCTTCCTTCGTAGCTCGGATTTTTAAAATTACAAATAAAATAAAAAATCGATGGTTAAAATCTACCTCTATGATATGTGCATCACTTTTTGCAATTGAGATATTTTTTGGAATAAATTCAAATTTAGGATTTACACCAGCTTTCAAAACAGGTGTGAATTTACCATTTTTAAGTTACGGTGGTTCACTCATGGTTGCTCATTTCTTTATGATAGGGATGATTTTAGCCGCTGGTAAGCGACGAAATATTTCGAGTTTCGCTTAATCTAAATTCGTATTTAAAAATAACTGCTCATGATTAAGCCTGATCGCTTCGCGATTATATCAGACATAATCACGAGCAGTTATTTTTTGTTTGTTTGGGGTGAGTGAAATTTTGATATTACATTTCTTGCCCATATTCAAACTAGATCAAATGCTTTTACTATAATTTTTTAAAGTTGACATTAGTAATAGTTTAACAAATTATTTCTGGAAAATTAATTTAAAAATTTTGGAGTTTAAATGATCACTAATTTTATCAAATCAATTTTCTTAATTTCCATTTTATCATTAATCGGGTGTGCCTCATCTCAGAAATCTAAAGATTATGAATATATGTCTTCACAAGAATATCAAAAGAAACCTAATTTAACTCAATCACTTCTAAATGCAAATGAACCACTCTCAGAAGATGCTGTTCAAAAAATTCTTTCAAGTAAAATTACCTTTCCTAAAAAAATTAATATTGCAATTGTGAAGCTATCTGATTCCTACGAAGGAATAGATTATCAAACTATCAGCCAAGAAGTATCAGAAAAACTTTATGACAAATCCAATTGGGGAGAAAAGGTACAATCAATTATACCTATGCCTCAAGTAATGATCGCAAAACCCATAACGTTAACAAGTTTACGTCAGGCTGCTGTGCTACTACAAGCTGATGCACTACTCATTATCAAACCCGCATCCTATGGGGATTGGAAATTTCAGTGGTTTGATAGTGAAAAAGCAAAAGGGATAACATCCCTTGAGGTCTTATTATTAGATACAAGAACAAACGTAGTTCCTTTTACTTCAGTTGTTACTGAGACTGCAGAAATTACCAAAGATAATACGGATTATAATAATTATGAACTTATGAATAGAGCCAAACTAGTAAGTGAAACAAAAGCCCTACTACAAGTTGCGCCATTGGTTCAAAAATTTATATCCAGAGTTTTATAATAAAATAAATGAATCATTTATTTCGTTTTATAATATGATATCCAAATTTGGTTCGGATTGGAACTTTTGTAACAGAGTCTTTTGCAAGAGCCATTGCTGCTTCTGCAAAGTCAGAGTCTAATCTCGACAATGGCACATCACCCAGGTTGCCTCCGTTCTCTGCAGAGGAGCATTTTGAATACTTCTGCGCAAGATCTTCAAAACTTTTACCTTCTTTGAGTGCACGCAATATATCTTTTGCTTCATATTCATATGTTAATAAAATATGACTTACATTAATTTTTTTTACCATATTATATTTTCTAAATTAAATTATCCAAAAGTTGGAACGCAAACAAATCTTTGTTTATATTTATTAATTTTAACCCTTGAGTCCTTTCAATCCAACTTAAAGTTTTATTACTATATAACGAGACATGAGTCTGATCTCTTAAATACCACCATTCATTTAGTTCACCTAGGGACGGTCTTAGTTGGGTTCGAACAACTAAAACTCCACTTGAATTTAAAAAACTTTTCATCATATTAAATCCATCAATTGGTCTCCGAAAATGTTCAACCACTTCGCATGCAAATACGCAATCAAATTTATCATTAGGAATCTCTTTATAAAAATAAGGATCATATAATTGAGCAACCCCTCCAAAACCCTCAAATAATTGCGCTGTTAATTTAGATTTTCCAGAACCAAAATCCAAAACTTTTTTTCCAGAAAAGCTAGAAAAAAATTGAACGGCAAATTTAACTCCCTCTAATAAATACTCTTTGTATTTAACATCATTATCATCATTATTATGACTTAAATATCTTTTAAATTCTTCAATTTCTGATAAATGAAACTGAGGTAATAAAAATAATAAATCACAATTAGTACAGAGCCCATACTCTTTTCTTTTTAACTGAATAGGATCAATTGTTTGCTTTAAACACAGCGGACAATCCATAACGCAGGCTCCTCTCTATTGACATTACGCTCCTGCAATTGAACTAATATAACTTATTATGAAAATACAAACTCTTTAAGGATAAACTTGATATGTTAATACAACGTTGGCAAGCAGCAACTCTACCTACCTTAGAACAATTAAAGCTTATCCTCCAAGCTGAAGGTATCGAGTTCAAAGAAGAAAAAATTGAGCCAAGTTTTAAAATTCAAGAACACAGGCATCCATTTGGTGAAGTTAGAATTGTAGTAGATGGTGAGTTGGTTTTTAATGTTGGGGGTACTCAACTTATGCTTAGAGCTGGTGATCGTATTGATATTGCTGCAAATACAAAACATTCACACTTTACTCAATCCATTGGAGCTCTCACTCTATATGGATCAAAACCATTTTAATTCAAAATTTGTTTTATAATATTTCAAAATAATAGATAAAAAATTTTAAAAGGAGAAATTAGTGAAAAATCATATCTTAGTTGTTGGTAGCCTTGCTTACGACAGTATTCAAACTCCATTTGGAAAAGTTGAAAAAACTTTGGGAGGATCTGCAAATTACTTTTCTGTTGCAGCATCATTACTTTCACCTGTTCGAGTGGTTGGAGTTGTTGGTGAAGATTATAATCAAACAGACATTGATCTTTTAGCAAAGCGAGGTGTTGATTTATCTGGTATGACAAAGGCGCATGGAAAAACATTTCATTGGTCAGGATTTTATGAAGGCGACATGAATGAAGCAAAAACTTTAAAAACTGATTTAAATGTTTTTGAAAGTTTCAACCCCGTCCTCCCAACTCTTTACCAAAATTCAGAATTTGTTTTTCTTGCAAATATAGATCCTGATTTGCAAATCAAAGTTTTAGAGCAAGTTAAAAATCCTAAGTTTGTTGCTTCCGATACAATGAATCTTTGGATAAATATTAAAAAACCTTCTTTACTAAACTTACTTAAAAAACTTCCAGCAGTTTTATTGAATGAAGGTGAAGCAAAATTATTAACAGGTTGTTCAAATGCTATTTCTGCTTCAAAAGAAATATTAAAAATGGGACCCAAATATGTTGTTGTTAAACGTGGCGAGTATGGTTTTGTATTAGCAGGTCCAGATGGATTTTTTATGTTACCCGCAGTACCTATTGCAGATGTTGTCGACCCAACGGGAGCTGGGGATACTTTTGCAGGTGGTTTTTATGGATATCTATCAAGTTTAACGAATTTTGAATTAAACACTATCAATTTAAAATGGGCTTGTATTTATGGATCAGTATTAGCTAGTTTTACAGTTGAAGGTTTTGGGTTAACTAAGTTATCACAAATTACAAAAGACGATATGATTCAAAGACTTCGTTTTTTTGAGCAATCAACAAAACATCCCTAGTTAAATGTATCCTATTTTAAAAATTTCAGAACTTTTTGCAATCCCAACTTATTTGCTAATAATAAGTTTGGATTGCATTTTAATTTTATTAATTTCAAATAAAAGATTAGGTTCCGAAAGATTTGCATATCTTAATTTAAAAACGGGATTAGATTTATCCCTTATAATATTAATTTCTGGTTTAATTGGGGGACGTTTAGGTCATATTTTATTTGAGTATCCGCAAATTTATTTATCTAACCCATTACAAATTTTTAATATTTTCCACGGTGGTTTTGTATTTTATGGTGGACTTATATTCGCAGTTTTTAGCTCTATAATATTTTTAAAATTTAAAAAGGATACTTTCCTTAAATGGGCTGATTTTTTTTCACCCCTAATAGCTCTTGGATATTCTGTTGGCCGACTGGGTTGCTTCCTTGCGGGATGCTGCTATGGAAAACCTGTTAATACTAGTATAATTCCATGGTCAATGATCAATCACGCTTTAAATGATGGCATCAGTAGACACCCAACACAGCTTTATGCTTCTCTATTTGAATTAATTATTGTGGCCATCTTATTTAAATTTGAAAAAAATAAATTTGATAATCATATAGCTTTAAATTCAAAAGTAAATTTAACTATAACTTCTTCTATAAGATCAAAATTTAAATTGTCTGGAGTAATATTTTTTTCTTGGTTAACTATGCACGGATTAGCAAGATTATTTCTTGAATACTTTCGAGGTGATTTTAGAGGTTCGTTAGTTTTGGGGACATCAATTTCATCTGTTATAAGCATTTTATTAATTTTAATTAGTATATCCAATTTAATTTTAATAGTAAAACATAAAAAAACTGCTTATGATTATGCCTGATACATTCGCGCCAGCGATCAGTCTTAATCACAAGCAGTAATTTGCTTTGCTTAGATTTGCTTAGATTAACTTAAATTAGCTTTTATTAGCTTAAATTAAATTTCACCTTTTGGATATACGGCAAACTTATCAAACTCACCATACTCATGAAGCTTATTATATAACGTTTTAATTGTGATACCTAAAGCATTTGCAGCCTGAGTTTTATTGCCATTAAAATGATGTAGAGATTTTAAGATAAACCGTTTTTCTAATTCGTGTAAAGCTAAGCTTGGATCGTACTCATCCATATGAATTCGAGTTTGTGGGTTACGGATATTTTCTGGAATATCATTAACCATAATTGTGTGTCCATCGCTTAAAATTTGTAGACGTTCACAAATATTTTGAAGCTCTCTTATGTTACCTGGCCAGTCATAATTTACCATTAACTTTAAAGCATCTTCACTCACTTGACGACCTCGACCTAAAAATGCATGGGAACCAGAACTTAAAAAGTGATTGATCAATAAAGGGATATCTTCTTTTCTTTGACGTAAAGCAGGAGTCTTAATAGCAATTGTATTTATTCTATAGTACAAATCTTCTCTGAAGCGACCTTGAGCTACATCTGCTTCAAGCTTTCTGTTTGTTGCACTTATTAAACGAATATCAACTCTGATTGGCTCTTTACCACCAACACGATAAAGCTCACCTTCTTGTATAAATCTTAAAAGTTTAGCTTGGATTCCTGGTGTTAACTCACCGATTTCATCCAAAAATAACGAACCACCATTTGCAATTTCAGCTAGGCCAGTTTTTTTATTTATGGCACCAGTAAATGATCCTTTTTCATGTCCAAATAATTCACTTTCTAAAAGTGATTCTTGGAGTGCACCGCAGTTAATAGCTACAAAGGGTTTATTTGCCCTAGAGCTCTTCTCATGAATTGCATGAGCTAGTAATTCCTTTCCTGTTCCAGATTCACCTAGAACTAAAATATTAGCGTTTGATGGAGCAACACGCTCGATGACTTTCATTAAATTTTTCATAACCTCTGAACCATAAACTATAGTTTTAGATTCAATCACTTTAGATGATGATTGATTATTCCAAGTTTGTGGTTGTAATGGAGTTTGAGACCCTGAACTGAGCGGAGGGAGATTTATAGACATACGTACTACCTTTCATAAGAACAATTCTTGAAAATGCAAAACACACGCAGTACAATACTCATTAAGAAAAATTATACTGCGCATAAATTTACAATGCGTTGCAATATAATGTATTTTTGTAAATACAGCAAGTAAAAAATTTAAATGTTTATATTTTTAGCATTTCTAAATGATAACTATCTATATAATATTATTTAATAAATTTAAGTTTATAAATTCATAAACAAAAGTAAAATTAAATGAATTTTTTTCACAAGAGTTACACTCTTTAACTGAAATATTAAAATCCAAACTAAAGTTTGTATTTTCATAATAACTCAAATTTCGCAATCAATGTAAGTTCAGTTCTTATAAGATTTAATTATGATCAACAAAGAATATTTAAGCTTAATAACTGATTGGAAAAAAAAATATTTTTATGAAATTGAAACTATTGATCAAAAAAGCCCCTTAACTTTGAAAAGTTATAGTAAAGATCTAGAACAAGTTTTTTATCAAGTTGAAGTAAAGAATAAAAAAGAACTTACAACATTTAAAAACATTGAAGAGTTTTTACTTTTCAAAGCTAAACAAGCCCAATTAAGTTGGGGATCTCTAAGTATTGCATCACGTAATCGCAAATCTGCTACTATTAAAGCTTTTTTTAAATGGCTTTACAGAAAAAATTATCTAATTTCACCGCTTTTTGAAAAAATAAAATCTCCTAAAGTTCCACAAAAAATTCCACATTTTATTTCAGTGGACGAAGCAATATTTTTAATCCAAAGCTCCACTCATAATTTAACAACAAATGTACTAATATGTTTATTATATGGAGGTGGACTTCGAATATCAGAGGCCTGTCATATAAAATGGAGCGATCTTGATTTTCAGCAAAGAAAGCTCCTAGTTCTTGGAAAAGGTAATAAAGAAAGAGTTATAATTTTACCTAAATTATGTTTTGAAATTTTAAATAAACTAAAATTAGTATTAAACTCAAAAATATCGCAAAAAAATTATATATGGGGAGATAAGCCACTTAACCAGAGAGTTGCTTATTCTATGGTACGTAAACAAGGTGCTCTTGCTGGGCTATTAAAGCCTTTACACCCTCACGCTCTTAGACATAGCTATGCAACGCATTTATTACAAAGTGGGGCAGATCTTCGAGCTCTACAAGAACTCCTCGGTCACTCAACTCTTCAAGCAACAGAAAAATATACCCACTTAACCTTGGATCAACTTTCAAATACTATAAATAAATATCATCCCCTTAAAACACGAATTTGATAATTAATATTTGTTTTAGCTTGTTAATTTTTATAATTCCATCGTCATAACTCAAAAAATTATCTGCGGCTTATTGCAGAGGTAGGCCTCAATAATTTTATTGAGTTATTCCTTGTTCTTAAAAAAATTCACTGCGCTAAAAACAAAATTTAATTTGCTCCATCCAGTATCCACTTTTTTATAATATCTATTTGCTCAACAGTAAGTGGCGTCATTCCAAAAGGGGGCATACGTTTATTATCAGCTCTTGAAATGGCATTAATAAGAATACTTTCTTCAGGAAATCCAGGTTTAACTAATGGACGATTAGAATTTAAAATACCGTCCTTTGTTAAAATAATTCCTTTTGCATAAAGCTTTGCGTCCTTTTCATTATGACAAAAATTACAAGATTTATTAAATATATTTTTTTCAATCGAACTAAATGTAGGTTCCAAAATATTTGAATCTGGATCTGGTGATGGAATTAGCGTTGGCGTTGGCGTTGATGTTGGAACTGGAGTTTGATCAGGTAATTCTGTGGGTATAGGCATAGATGTTATGACAGGAGTTGGGATTGGAAGATTAGGATCAGGATTATCAGAAGGCATTGGAATTGGTGATGGTGTTAGATTTGGTTCTGGTGTATAATTAGGAGCTGGAGGTAATTCAGAAGGAGGAAATTCTATTGCACCTTCATCAATCCACTTTTTTAATAAAGCAAGTTCACCCTCAGAAACTGTTCCTCCCAATGGCATTCTTTTTTCTATAATCGCTGATCTAAATATATTAGTTATATTTTGTTTAACACTTTTATAGTCATCGAGATCAACTCCATATGCTATTATTCCTTTATCTGAACTATGGCATTCTGTGCAATACTGACTAAAAAAAGAATCCTTTAAAGTCTGATAACTTAATATTTCACTATTAGTTCCTTCTAAAACTCTCACTTGCTTATCTTTTTGATTTGATATAATCGAGTCAGTTACATTCACTTTTCCAAATCTTGAATTGCAAGATACTATTAAAAAACTGAAAAGGTTAATACAAATAAAATAAATAATATTTTTAAATATTCCTGAGTTCATAAAAATGCTCCCATGTCATTAGATGACAACAATTGGCTTACCATTTTGAGTATGCAAGATCGTCAATTAAAAATAACAAATAAAAGTTTTACTTGGTCAGATACACTTATTGTCAATTTTAACTTTTAAATTTCTCACAAATGAGATTAAATGATACTACGAGGTGAGTAAAATGATGACTAAATCTATTTTTATTAAATTTGCAAAGCTAGTGACTTTACTGGCTCTGTTGACATTACTTTATTTATTTCAAAATTGTGGACATTTTACCAATTCATCTAAAAAAGATTTAACAATTATGGTATCTGAACCAGTAAAGCCTGTAAGTATAACAAAACCATTGAGTATCAAATTAACTGACGTAAAATCTATTATATTTTATAATGTTTTAAATAATGAACTCATGACTGATAAAAATAAAATATATCGTCCAGATGTATTCAGTCTTCATCTTGATCCAATAAGTGGTCGTATTGAAGCATTTGATGTCACTGAAAAATTATTAAAAACAAAATTTTGCTTACAAGAAGTTGAAAGACGAGAATTAACAAATTTACTAAATATAATGCAACTCTGTGAACCACAAATGGCAAGCGATGAAGATTTATTGAATAATAAATGTGATCTGAAATATAAAATGCCGTATGCTAAATTCTTATTTGAACGGGAAGTTTTTAATTTGGGAGAAAAAACTTCTGAATGTTCTCACTCATATGATATCTGTGGAGATCACGCGATAAGCTTTAAAAATTTTATTCGGAAAATAATTATTAATTTAAAAAATAAAAAATGTTAGTTTTTAATTTTACAATTATTTCGCCCAGCACGTTTAGCTTCATACAAAGCCGAATCAGCAGACGAAATTAAACCTTTAATTGTATCTCCATGCTTAGGGAAATGTGAGATCCCAATACTTGCTGTAACTTTCAATACTCCAAATTCATCAGTTTGAATTAAAGTTTTTTCAATTCCCTTGCGAATTCTTTCTGCAATAGTCATGATATCATCTTTGGCAATATCCGGCAAGATACATGCAAACTCTTCTCCGCCATATCTTGCAGGCACATCAGTTGAACGACACATGTCTTTTATACATGATGCTACTTCTTTTAAAACTTTATCTCCAGTTAAATGTCCGTAAGTGTCGTTGAATTTTTTAAAATGATCTATATCTAATAAAAGTAATCCTAATGTTTTTTTACGATCTGCATGATCTCGAATTTCACTTTCTAATCTTACTTTAAAATAACGGTGATTATAAAGTGCCGTCATCTCGTCAGTCATCGCTTTTTTAAATAAATCCCGATTATCTAATGAAAAACTTAACGGCTCACTTAATGTTTCAAGTAAGTTTTGTTCATCATAAGTAAATTCTTTATTTTTTACAAAAACAAAATATTTTTCTAACTCACTATCGTCCTTATAATGAAAATCAATCCAAAAATAATTATCTAATATTTCATTATAATGTTGTTCTTTACTAAGTTTAGATTTTATTTCTTCAGAGTAATTTCTAACATCTCTACCAACAATTGTACCATTATCAGATTGTGCAAGTAACTGCAATGGTCCACCTTTAAATTCTTGTTTAAAATAAAGTGCAAAATCAATATTTAAAATTCCAATTAAATGCGAATATAGATTTCTCAACATAACTAATGGATCATCAAAGGTATTTGTTCTTTGCAAAACGTCTCTAATCAATGAAACTTGAAATAAATGCTGATCAAGTGCTTTAATAGTTTCTTCTTTTTTTGATAATTCCTCTTTGTATTTTCGACTTAAAGTTTCTTCTAGAGAAACATCTCGAAAATATATTAATACATTATAATCTCCATTAGAATCCTTTACACTTCTCCAAGCTAACTGCACTTTTCCTGTATGATTTTTGGTTCGATATATCACTTCTCTGATTGGTGAATCTAAATAGGCCTTACAAGCTAACTTTAACCTTTCCCAATCAAAATCTTCGAGCGTGATAAAATCTGTAACTGGTTTTTTTTTAACAGCTGCAATTGATGACTCTTCAATTAAATTTGAAAAGCTTGGATTAAAATACACCGATCTTAGATCTGATCCAATAATACAAACCGGATCCACAAAAGTATCAAACACATCGGGTTTAATATCTATTTTCATTACAACTGATCTCCAACTCTTCAGAAATTAATTTTATATATTTTCTTATCGTCAAAAATGACAAAAACCTTAGCTTGAAAACGAAAGTTAGACAATGGTCGTAAAAAAAAGTGCGTTTGAAATTTATAAAAATTTCTTGAATATAGGCTAGATGATTCTTGAATCACTCCAAATTAAACTAGATTTGATTAAGGTATTGGAAATGAACTCCAATATCCAATTGAAGTGCCATCAGTTTTTAATTGATAGTTTGGTGAACCGATAAGGATTTTTCCACCACCAGAAGTTAAAGATAAACCTAATCCATGTTTACTATCAATATTAAAGGAGCTTCCATTTAAAAATGGAGTTGAGTTTTTTAAAGTTACCCATGAATTATCATTATTTGTATCTTCAAAAATATATACTTTACTTGCTAAAGAATCAGATGCGACTAAACACAAATTTGAATTATTGCATGTTAAGAGTTTTAAAGATGTTCCTAAGTTTAAAAAACCTATTCCATAAGACCCATATCCAATTGTCAAGAATTTACCTGTAGTATTTTCGTAAGCAGGAGGAGAAATAGAGTTATTGTATTTATAAATTCTAAGAGAATTTGATCCCGCCATACCAAATGCTGCATATTTATTTTTAATAATACTTACACTAGATAAGCCAGTTGCAGAACTATTTAATTTTTTTAAATTAACTAGAGCATCACTTTTGATGTCATAATCAACAACATATACATCCGTAGCACTTCCATTTTTGTAATAAATTAATTGATTCTCATCTAATCCTAAATATAAACCAACCTGTTCTCTACTTGCTGATCCTGTAATCGTTTTAAAACTTATAGGCGCTAAACCCATATCTTGAACTATATAAATTTTACCTTCTGAGTTAGAACCATAATCAGGGGCGCCAATTAAAATTAAATTTCTAGAAATTGAATCACTTTCGTCAAAGTAAGTTGACATTGCAACCGATTGACCAAATTTATCACCATTATTTTCTCCAATTACTTTTCGTAAATAAGTGAGTGTTGTTGGCGAAGACAAATCAAAAGAATAGAAATAAACATATCCACTTCCATTATTAGGGGCACCAACGACCAAATTATATTGAGTTCCAGTACAAGTATTATCTAAAGCTACAGAAGTACAATCTACTGCTACTGACTGACCAAAATTATCACCGGAGTTCAAGACCCCTGAGCTCAAGCTATAAATCCAGTTGGTTCCATCAAAAGTGTATATATCAATACAACCAGCGTTACTTAAATTTGAAAATGTACATTCGGGATCTCCTACAACTAAAACTTTACCGTCTTTAGAAGTACTCATAGAATATCCATTTTTAACATGTTTTAGTTTTGGAGTATTTACAGGTAAGTTGCCTCCACTAAAAACTTGATTAACAACTTGAACAGGTTTTGAAACATTAACTGGCCAAGTTTCAAAACCATCACCGTTAGTTACTTCTTTGTTACCTGCCTGATCTTGAACCGATAAACATCCCCAGTATTTCGTAAAATAACTTAAACTATTTGTAGTTGAAATTGAAGCAAAACTAAAATCGAATCCACTCACAGTTGCATTTTGAGAATCAAACATTGATAGACAATTTAAAACACTATTTGTATATCCATATTGAACTATTAAATTAAGTTCAGGTAAATTTGCACTTTTGGAAAAAACTGGTGTACTATGATCTCCGCTTGAAACTTCACCGTCGCGAAAACCCAAAGCTCCTAAATTAAAATTTGCAGTATTATCTAAGACTGCTGAAAAATGGGAAATATCTGTTTTATTTCCCAAACCATCTTGTGCAAAGATATGAAGATAATAATTTGAGTCGCCATTATTTTGAGTAATACTCCCTTTAGCCCCACTTTGAACTGAATTTAAATTAGAAGTTGTATCTAAATTTTGATCAATCACATAATATATAAAACATGAACCATTTATTTTATCAGAGCATTCCCAATTCCATGTTTTAGATTTAGTTGGCGTTAAATCATTTGCTAGCCCAGATAAAACTGGAGGTTGATTATCTAAAATTTTGTATTTATGTAATACTGATGTTGCATTCCCAGCCTCATCTACAGCCTCAATATGTAAATAGTATGTTCCATTGCCTATAACTTGCGAGGCTGATCCATTACTTCCAATTATACTATTTACTAAACCACTTACCGTACTAGAATCATCATTTATAAGATAATTCATTGTACAGGAAGAACTAACATTATCACTGCAAGTCCAGTTCCATGTTCCACCTGTAACTGCTATTGCAGAATCGCTCAATCCTGAAATGTTTGGAGCTTGGTTATCTAATGTTGCAAGCACATTAATTTGGCCTGATACATTTGAAGCTCGGTCCTTCGCTCGAATATGAAGATAATAATTTCCATTACCAGAATTTTGAAATACTGTTCCTGATGTCACAGTTCCAACAGTTACAGAAGGGGCGGCAACAAAAGCGTTGGACCCAGTAGGATTATTGTCGATATAATATTCTACTTGGCAACTTGTATCTACATTATCATAACAAAACCACTCCCAAGATTTTGATTTAACAGGAGTGCTAGAATTAGTTAAACCACTTAATATTGGAACTGTATTATCTAAAGAAATATTAGCAGCAAATAAACCATCTGATGAGCTCTGAGTATCAGGTAGTGTAATATATGCAGGAAGTGAATTTGCCTTTCCAATTATTGTAGAAGCGCCAAGTTTAATTGCATTCACATCACTATAATCAAGTCGTAAAATATTATCGGACGAAGATATTGAATATGAACAATTAATTTCAGTTAAATTTGTACCTGCATTACAAGTTGCATATGAATTCGAATCGATATTTAATTTCAACTGAAATGAATTACTTACATTCACTGATTTTGAAAAAATTATCTTAAAATATATAGATGATCCAAATTTGTATGATCCAGAGTTTGTGATAGAACTAATAGAAACTACTGTTGGGTTACCAGTTATTGACCAAGATTTTGCAAATACAGTTCCAACTGGCACTTTATTTTTTGCTATATCTTCGATACCATCATTTACAATTGTTAAGTTGCAATTTTCTCCTTCGACAAAATTAGGATTATTGAATGAAATAATTAATTGGGTAAATGAAGGTTGTTGGTTTGATGATGGAACGACAATTGAAACAATAGATGTAATCGGATGATCAGTTGAAGTATTTAAATCTTGATTATTACAAATTAATGAAAATTTACTTAAATCAGGTATTGAACTTGCAGATAAAACTTCATTATAATTTACACTTACAGAAGAGTTTAAAGTATTAACGAAGGTTACCGAAGGATTTGTAGATGAAATTTGCGGAGGCTTTCTATCAATAATTAATGGTGCAGAACAATCGCTTTCAGCACTATTTGAAAAGTTATCGTTCAAGGTTATTTTAAAAGTATATATCGTGCCATCTAGCAAAGATCCATCAAAGAGATAGGAAGAAATATTAGGTGTATCTATTATAATCGGTTCTTTTGCTTGAGTAAAACAGCTCGCATCAGAATACAAGTATATCACTTGAGATTTCAAATCTAGATTTTTCTGTTCGCCAGTACTATTATTCCAACTGATCGAAACCATATTTTCTTTTGTGGGAGAAGTTGTATTCCAAGTTAATTGATTTGCTTTTAGTGGGGGAGATGAATCTTTAGCCCAAGTAATTTTGTCTGCAAAATCATATGAAATAATTGTATTTTTATTTTTTTGGCCAATTATACAAAGACCAAACATTCCATCTTTTGCTGTAGTAAAAATTATATTAGGATTGGTTGAAACATCAAGTGGTTCAACTTGGTAACCAAGTGGATCACTGCAGTTTAGAGTGGTAACTTCTCCAAACTTATATAAGTAAGTACTTGCTTTTGTAAAATTTGGATCAATTGTGAATTTTAGAGAATCTGTTGCCATAAATGCAGATACTTCATTTGTAAAAGCAACTGGAAAATTTTTAGTTTGATATACAATTAAAATAGCCTCATCTGAATAATATTTTGTTGTCTCACCTCGAATATAAATATTAAACTTCGGACCTATATTTAAAAAATTTTGTGCAAAACTCGGTAAAGTTTTAATGTAGTCTAAGTTTAAATTTAAATTCAAATCAAACGTCTGTTTCGACTCGCATTCTATATTTCCAACAAGAGGTGTAATTTTAGTCCACTCTTTTTCTTCATCCAAGCGATATGAAATTGAGATTGTATCTTTAGAACAAATTCCTGTATATGAAACTTGAGTCAGATCATCGATAATGTAATCAGAATTTTTAAGCTTTACACCATTAGACTGTGTTCCTAGTGAGCTCACATTTATTTTTGCATTATTACAATTTATAATTGTTAAAAATATTAGGCTAATAATTATTGTTTTAAAACCAATAACAGTATTAATCATATTAATATATATTTTAGACTTATTCAAATTTAACGTCATGCTAGTAGTATATACGAATTTAAAGTAGAGTGAGAGAAAATATTAAAAAGTGTATCACCATGAAACGGTTTATTAATATTTCTAGATCATTTCTGGACTTTGACATTGAGATAGACATTGAACAAAGGGCGAGTAAATTTCGTCGCTATCAAAGTTTATCCTGGTTCAGATCCTCCATTTTTTATTAAAAACGAAGGGTCAATAAAAGGTGTCTACTTAAGAGTTGGGTCAAACACCCGAAGATCTTCTCAAGAATAAATTGATGAACGACAAAATCTGTTAAAATAAGTGATCGAATTATACTTTTACCTGATGTATTTTTGGTTTAATAAGTCATAAAATATAAAATTGCGTTAACGATCAGACTTAATCATGAGCAGCTATTTTGTTATCTAGTAGGAGCTTTAAAGAAACCTAATCTTTTAATACTAGAAGCAATGTTATTAAACTTCGGATGCAAAGGATTTATTATCAGATTATTCTCTTCAGGCACCATAACCGAAGGAACAATCATCCCCAAGAACTTACCAACACTGATAAACTCTTTTGTCGCAAAAATTCTAGCTTCGTCGGTAGCTGGAGTAAAATTCCATTCTTTTGGTAATTTTAACTTTGAAGGTTTAATAATTAAATTTTCTGGAACTTCAATTGAATATCTAAAATAATCAAACTCCGATACCGAAAGTCCATTATGACAAAGCCATTCCAAGGTAGCTAGCGCAATGGACTGGGAGCAATAAATTGCTTTAGTTCCTTTGAAACTCCATCGACCCGCAACATATAGCCCACCGTCTCCTGAAAAAACATTTTTCTCATTTTTATCATGATGTACTCTATACCAAATTGCCATATTCTAACCGTAAACCCCATGCTCAATTTGCAATAGTGTTTGCTCAACCAACTGATGTCCAGCTTCTGTATCAAGTAAATTAATAGGTAGCTCATTCCCCAGTGAGGGGATTTTAAGATAAATCCACTTCTTTGCTTTTTCTTCACCCAAAATACGCGATGCATTTACCATCACCTGAATCAACCTAACTAATTTCTCTGAGCTGTGAACATCTAAAGGTTCTTGCTTTTTCTTTTTTGCAAAATAAGTTGAGGATGAAATATCAAGACGAATTAAGATGTCTTTTAAGATAAAACCTTCTTTATCCAAATACGATTCAACTGTTTTAATATTAAGTCCTTTTCGAATAAGTGCCACTTCTTTTTTTGGGTCACTTAATTGAGATAATAGATTTAATAAAATAACAGACATAATCTCTCCTTAATTCCATTATAGTTATCCGTATAATTTACTCCTAACAAACAGGCTATCTTTAATAATAACTTCATTTATGTATTTTTACAAGTCTATTTTAAGATTTTTTGGTATTACTTTATGAAGCACAGACCCCAGACCATCTTCAATCGCTCTGAATTTTTCACAATAATATCTTACCGACAAATCTATGTAGTTGCATTTGCCGGTAAGTTTGAAATATTTTTTTCTTACCGGCAAATCTATCTTGTTGCATTTGCCGGTAAGTTTGTGATAATCTAAAAATACCATAAATTCAAAGGCTCATTATATGTTTATAGGTCGAAGTAAAGAATTAAAAGAACTCCGAATGCTCACAGAAAAAAAAACTTCTAGTCTTGTTTCAATTATGGGGCGTAGAAGAATTGGAAAAAGTACTCTCATCTCTGAATTTGGTAAACACTTTAAAAGTTTTATTTCAATACAAGGACTTGGTCCAGATTTAAAGGCAGGCAAAACTGATCAGCTTAAACATTTCGCTGAGGAATTAAGTATACATTTCAATTCAAAAAAAGAACACTTCGAAAGTTGGAATGAAGCCTTTCAGGCGCTTGCTGAAAAAACTAAAAATGGAAAAACATTGATATTACTAGATGAAATTTCTTGGATGAGCCAGGACGATCCCTTATTTGCAGTTCAACTAAAAGACGCATGGGACACGAAGTTTAAAAAAAATAATAAACTAGTCATGGTTCTCTGCGGATCTGTCTCATCATGGATCGAAGATAATATTCTAAAAAATACCAGCTTCGAAGGCAGAATATCCTTACAATTGCAAATTGAAGAATTATCAATTAAAGAGATTAAAGAATTCTGGAAACAAAATAACTTTAGCACGAGCACATTTGAAGCCATTCAAATTTTATCAGTAACAGGCGGAGTTCCTAAATACCTAGAAGAGATCCTCAAAAGTCAAACCGCAGAACAAAATTTAATCCGAATGTGTTTTAACAAAAGCGGAATTCTATTTAGTGAATTTGATAAAATTTTTATTCAGATTTTTAAACGCCATTCCGAATCTTTGGAAAGAATAGTTAGATTATGCCTTAATGAAAAATTATCTCCGAGCGAATTGGCTATAAAATTAAAAAGGTCACAAGACAGCCATCTGACAAAACTAATTCACATCTTAGAGATTTCTGGATTTATAAGCCGTGATTACTATTTTAATCCTGATGGTTCACCTTCAAAGTTAAGTCACCTTAGATTGAAAGATAATTATCTCCGCTTTTATTTAAATTATATTGAACCAAAGAAAAATTATATTCTAAAAGGTGGAAAGGTAATACAATCTTTATCTGAATTAAAAAACTGGAATTCAATCGTTGGCTTACAATTTGAAAACTTGCTATTACAAAACAGAGATCTTATCTTGAAGCATTTGGATTTAAATAACACACAAATAATATCTATGGCTCCCTATTTTCAACGAAAAAAAACCACCAACAAAGGGGCTTGTCAAATTGATCTTTTGATACACACAAATCTCAACGTATTTTATATTTGCGAATTTAAATGCAGAAAAGAAATTGATTCTTCAGTAATTACAGAAGTGCAAAAAAAAACCGCGGTCATCCAGTTACCAAGACGTTCAGCTATAAAAACAGTTTTAATCTATGAAGGCGAAATGAGTAATAAAACAAAAGATAGCTGCGAAGATTATTTTCATAAAATGATTTCGTTTGATGACTTGATCAATAACTGATTAAACGTGTATGTGATGCTTCATCGTTTGTTTTGTTTCAAATTAGATCTAAATTATGAGATGATAAATTACTCCACTATTTAAAGTTAAAGACCAAAAGCCAACGCGCTCTAGTTATTAGTAAAGTTCGAAATATCAAAATTCTGTAATGGTATTTAAAGTCATAACAAATATTGTAAGTATAAATAATTTTGATGGTGAATCTGAAAAAAAGTTTAACTCTTTTCGTAAGATCTAAGTCTAGTCTGTATTACAATAAATCATATTATGTATCAAACTAGCCCATTATATTTTTGAAGTGAAAATTCTTTGGCTCTAAAATTGCTATTAAGTACTATTAAACAAGGGGGATAAAAATGAACGCACATTCGCCGTATACGAAGTTCAGTATTATCAAAATAGTAGTCAAAAAATTTAAAAATTTACTTATTTTTAATTCTATATTTATGAATTTTAATTTTTTCATAACTTTATTTGTGAATAACTACGCAATAGCTGAAACAACAGTAAATTCTATCGCCCCCAGAACCTATCGAGAAACATCATGTGATCGCTCATTAGCAGGGTTTAGTGAAGAGAATTGCAAAAAAGCGATAGCAGATGAAGATACAGATCGCGAACTAGATCGGTTACTCAAAGAAAAAGAGTTAAATGGGAACGAAAAATTAGAATGTGACAAAGCCAGAGAAAATTTAAAAAATCTAGAAAGTGACATTAGAGAAAGCGACGCTTGCCCTGGTAATTTATCACTTAAAATTTGCATGGAAAAATCTACAGAATGCAGTCAATATTCTTCACTAGAGGTTGATGATGATACAGGTAGTTTTTTAGGAACTATGGCTCCCGCGCTTGGAGGAATCTTTGGAGGTCAAACCGCAATGAATATGTCCATGTTCGGTAGTTCAATTGGAGCCAACTACGATAAAGAAAAAGATGTTTGCCAACAAACACGAACTGATTGGGAAAGCTTACGTGAACAACAAGATAGATTAAAAGAACAAATGACTAATGCAACTGATGATATTAATGATAATTTACAAAACGCTGAAGATAGTTTATCAGAAGCTCATAGAAGCCAAAAAGAATCCTTAGATCAAATGGCAAGTGCTATATCTGAATATCGACAAGGGAAACAGCAAACAGCGGATTTACTTATTCAAAAGCAACTTGCATTTGAGGAAAACATGCGAAAGTTCGTAAAAGAAATTCAAGTGCTAGATAATCAAATTATAATCGCTGAAAAGGAATTAGCTAACATGGTTATCGATCAGCAAAACTTAACTGTTCAATACATAGATGATTGCAATAACAAACAAAGTGATGACAAAGAAAAAGACTTAGGCGCCCTGGCAGAAGCAAAGGACAAAATGGAACAAAAACTTGAAGAGTTTAAAGCAAAGTTAGATGAAGAACAAGCCAACGGAAATAATAATCTTGATGGCGTATCGGCTTATGAGAAATACAAAAAATCCTTAATTGAACAATTATCTAATGCAAAAGCATCAGCTGAACTGACTTTAAATGCAAAATATGATAAATGCATGAGCGAAAATAATAAAGCTTATCAAAACGATTTCCGAAAATTTAGTTTATTAATTGAACGCAAAGAGAAAAATATAAGTGAATCTAAAACTGATTTAAAACAACTTCAAGATAAACTAAAAACAGAATATGATAAAATGACATACGAAACCCAATCTATAGCAGAGCAAGGAACTGCTCAATTAAATGAAAAGAAAAGCCAAGTCTCAAACTTACAACAAGCAATTTACAATGAAGCACAAAATGTAATGACTCAAAATAATCATATTCAACAATTACAACAGCAACTTCAACAACAAAATGTTTTGAGTGCTATGACCAATGCAGGAGCTGTTGGGATGTTTGGAATTAATGCTGGACAATCTGCGAGCCTCACACCTACCTTTATGGGGCTTGGTGGTGTTGCAATATTTCGAGATCCTTATGAGAAAGCAAAAGCTGAAGTTGAAGAATGTGATATAATAAAAAAAGATGCAAAACGTAAAACAGCAAGTACAAAAGAAAAAACAGGTTCAAAATAAGTAAATTAGTAAATTAGTAAATTAGTAAATTAGCAAATATAATAATCATTCCAAGGATGGAACAAAAAGTGAAAAATTTAAATTCGCCAAATAAAAAATTAACGTTAAAAATAAATCAAATCGTAAGTAAAATAATTAAAATTATAATATTTAACGTTTTATATCTCTCAATACTATCAACGAAACCAACTATTGCTGAAAATCTAACAACTCCGTCAACTCCACCCGTAAGCAATTTTAAATATTACTACACTATCTACAAAGATAAAAAATTCTCAAACTTCACAGATGAAAAGGACGCTGCCAATTTTCTCAATATTACTAACACCGAACAATCTAATCAAAAAGATAAATTACATGAAAATGAAAATCCAGTCTCAAAAACAAAATATCAAACTACAGATGTAATTTTAAAAATAAGTACAGATCAAGAAATCCATAAAATCGAAGGCTTCGGAGCCTCAATCACTGATTCTTGCTTATCCAACTTAAAATCACTAGCGCCCTCACAACGCAACGACTTTTTCAATTCTCTATTCAAAAAATCAGGTGGAGCAAATTTGAATATTCTTCGCCTCCCCCTCGGTGGTAATGATTTTTCTTCAACACACTATACATACAACGATCTTCCCTCAGGTGAAAAGGATACAGAATTTAAAAAATTAGACTTTACAAAACTTGATGCACAGATTGACTTTATTAAACAAGCTCAAAAGGTAAATTCTAACTTAACCTATATTGGCTCACCATGGTCTCCTCCAGCGTGGATGAAGGATAATAATAAATTACAAGGAGGGCAACTTCTTCCAATTCATTATGATGATTATGCAAAATATATTTCTAAAACTTTGTCTTACCTTAACAAGAAAAAAATAAACTTAAAATATTTAACTATCTTAAATGAACCTCTGATCTTTCATGCTAAATCTGAATGGGGATTTGCTCAAACCTATATGGATGAAAAAGAACAGTTTACATTTATTACTCAAAATTTAATTCCCCAATTTGCAAAAAATAAAATAAAAACAAAAATATTAATCCATGATCACAATTGGGAAAATGCAGACACAATTATTGATAGGTTCAAACCACTTTTTGAAAACAAACATCCATTTATTGGTGGCGTTGCAACTCATTGCTATGGTGGTAATTATGAAGTGCAACTTAATTTATTAAAAAAATACAATGCCATTCCAATTTTAAACACCGAATGCTCAGGAACCCTTAATCATCCCAATGACTCCGAATATTTTCAATGGTGGATGCAAACACAAACACTTGACTCAATTCAAGCAGGTTCAAGAGGATCACTTGGTTGGAATCTTTGCTTGGATAACAAAGGTGGACCTAGAAATAACGGATGCGAAGGATGCCGTGGACTACTTACTATTTCGCCGGAAGAAAAGAATCCAAAAGAAAAAAATATCGTTTTTAATCCAGAATATTACGCTATTAAACAAGTAAGTCCATTTATTGATAGCAACTCAAAAGTTGTTAAAAATGAATTATTACCTTCTGAATCACTTACTGAATCAGATTTAAAATCTCAATCGCAACTCCAAGTCCATGCATTAACTTTTTTAAATTCTAACAAAAAATTGACAGTTGTTTTAAGAAACCCAACAAATCAACTTTTTAAAGTGTCAATGCAAACTGATAAGTCAAAACCATCAAATTTAAACTTAAATTTGAACCAAATATTATTACCACCCCAATCAGCTGTTACTTTGACTCAAAAATAAATCGTTGATTCATAAGCTTGATTGATAGACACTTATAATACTATGTCTTTAAAATATAAAATTCTAATTTTTATTGTATCGTTTATTATTTTATGTGTGGGTGGAGTTACTTTTCTTGTAATATCAATAAACCAATCACTTCCAACATTAATTACAATTAAAGATTATCAACCTTTACTTGTTTCAAGTGTCTATAGTAGTGATCAAAAGAAAATTGGTGAATTCAGTAGAGAACGCCGAGTCCTTACTCCAATGGAAAAAATTCCCAAGCATGTTGTCCATGCTTTCTTAGCTGCTGAAGATGATCAATTTTATGAACACAAAGGAATAAATTTAATTGCTATAACTCGAGCGATGCTCGCTAATATTAAAGCTGGAAAAAATATTCAAGGTGGTTCGACTATTACTCAGCAAGTGGCAAAAACTTTAATGCTATCCAACGAGCGAACATTAAGTCGCAAAATTAAAGATGTGTTACTTGCTCTTAAAATGGAAAAAAATTTATCTAAGGATGACATTCTTTTTTTGTATCTTAACCAAATTTATTTTGGGCAAGGAGCATATGGTGTTGAAATGGCAAGCCAAACATATTTCCACAAATCCATTGAAAAAATAACTGTTGCGGAAGCTGCCGTGCTGGCAGGTTTACCAAAAGCACCGAGCGCATACTCTCCACTTGTAAATCCAAAGAGAGCAAAAGAACGACAAATTTATGTTTTAAAAAGAATGAGTGAAGTTGGTTATATTGATAACCAAACTACGGAAAAATCAATTCAACAACCTCTCACTGTTTATGTTAAAGAAAAGTATGAGACCGTTGCTCCTTTTTACTTAGAAACTTTACGACAGTTACTCATTAAAAAATTAGGTGAGTCAGTAGTTCTTGATAGTGGATTAAAAATTTATACAGGGTTAGATTATGACAAGCAAATTGAAGCTCAAAAAAATGTTGAACAAGGTCTTCGTGATCTTGATAAAAGACAAGGCTATCGAGGCCCTTTAAAAAATTTAAAAACTCCTGAAGAGCAAAATAAATTTTTAGAAGATGAAAAAAAAATACTACTTGCTGAGGCCTCTCCAATTAGACAAATCGATGCCCAGGGTAAAATGACTATTATTCAAGAATCAAAAAAAAGTGGGTCATTACCTGAATACTATAAACTTCAACAAATTGTAGAAGGCGTAATTACAAAAATAGATGACTCTTGGGGTTTAGTAGAAGTTCAAGCTCCTGAGGTTAAAGGTTTAATAGATATTGAAACTATGGGTTGGGCACGAAAACCAGATCCCCTAAAAAAACCAGAAACAAGTATTGTTACTAAACCCTCTGAAGTATTTAGTGTGGGCGATGTAATTAGTGTAAAAATCGAGTCTAGTGAGTTTTCATCAGAACGACTTAATCAATTAGCACTCCAAAAAAATAAATCCAAAAAAGGTAAGGCTCCCAATACAGATGGCTTTGCACTTTTTAAACTCGAACAAGACCCAGTTGTACAAGGAGCTTTATTGAGTTTAGATTTAAATACTCAAGAAGTGATTGCAATGGTTGGAGGATTAAATTTTGAAAAATCAGAGTTTAATCGAACCACTCAAGCTACTCGCCAAACTGGATCTTCTTTTAAATCAATTGTCTACGCTTCTGCTCTTGATAAGGGATTCACAGCTGCAACTCCGATACTCGACGCTCCAGTTGTTTTTGAAGAAAATGTAAATGCATCAGATCAAGAAGGCCAAGATAATCCCAAAGATGGTGATAACCCTCAAACAAAAACATGGAAACCAACAAACCATTCGAAAAGTTTTGAAGGAGATATCTTATTTAGAAATGCATTAATTAAATCCTTAAATGTACCTACTGTGCGTATCATTGAAGACATCGGTGTTTCATGGGCCGCCGATTATGCTAGACGACTTGGAATATTTAGTCCCTTAAATAAAGATTTTACCTTATCACTTGGCTCGAGCAGTGTAACACTTTATGAAATGACAAAAGCCTTTGCCCATTTTGGCAGACAAGGAAAAAGAATCAGACCCCTTCTTATTCACAAAGTCGTTGATAAAGAAAATAAAGTTCTATTAGAAAACATATCTCTCGATGAAAGATTTGAATCTGAAATTAACCCAATTGAAGAAGAATTTGAAAAAAGGCGAAAAGCTTTTCTAGAAAATAAAGAAAAACTTGCACTCGAACCAGAAAATGAAGAATTAAAAAAGTTAATTTCAAAAGAACCACCACTTTTTTTTGAAGATCCAGACCAGTTAATTGACCCTAAAACTGCTTACTTAATTACAACTCTACTTAAATCTACAATTGATGAAGCCGGTGGTACGGCAACACGTGCCCGTTCACTTGGACGTGAAGTCGCTGGTAAAACCGGATCTACCAGTAAATACTTTGATGGCTGGTTTATTGGCTACACACCACAAATTTCTACTGGAGTGTGGGTCGGCTTCGATCAAGAAAAATCAATTGGTGTTGGTGAGGTTGGCGCCAAGACTGCTATTCCTATTTGGCTCCCTTACATGCAGTACGCCCATCGTAACATTCCCGAAACAACATTTTCTGTTCCTGATGGAATTGTTTTTGCGAGTATTGATAACAAAACCGGAACCCTACCAACAAGCAGTTCACGAAATATCGTACGACAAGCTTTTAAAGAGGGGACTGAACCCACAGCATCATCTTCACAAAAAGAAGAAGAAACAGATTTTTACAAACAGGATCTTTCAGAGTAATGTAATCCACAAGTTGGAGAATATTATATGAATAATATAAGCCTTTGGGGTGTAAAACAAAATAATTTAAAAAATATTGATGTGGAAATTCCATTAGGATCATTCACAGTAGTATGCGGACCGAGTGGTTCAGGTAAAAGTTCTCTTGCATTTCAAACTCTTTTTGCTGAGGGCCAACGAAGATTTATAGAAAGCCTTTCTCATTATGCTCGTCAGTTTTTAAATACAGCACCTAAACCTGATATCGAAGGTATAAAAAATATTCCACCCACAATTGCCCTGGAACAAAAAAATTCCGTGAAAAACAGTAGGTCAACTGTTGGTACAACAACTGAAATTATTGATTATTTAAGATTACTCTATGAAAAAATTGGAATCTCCTACTGTCCCACACATAATAACCCAACTGAACGTGAAACTGTAACAGATGCCACTGTAAAAATTCTTAAGAATTTTAAGGATCAAAGAGGATATTTATTAGTTGAAGTAGATCCTACAGGTAGAGTTGCTCATGACAAAAAACTCCACGAACTATTAGTCCAAGAATCATATCTACGAATATTTGTTCCCACTAAAGCTTTAAAGGTAAACTCAAAATCAAAATCAAAATCTAAGAAAAAAGCAAACAACCTTGAAATAGAAACTAATACTAATTCATTTGGGACTGGGCTGGCACAAAAACTTGAAGGCGAAGTTATCGAAATTAACAACCCACAAGCCGTTAAACAAGGACTTCCAAAAGATTTATTTTATGTCGTAATTGACAGACTACAATTTCAAGAAGAAGAAAAAGGACGTCTTTCTGATTCATTATCTCAAGCTTATGAAGCAAGCTTAAAATTAAATAATCACTTAAAATCAAAAAGAGCTTTAATTTTAACGGTAGACGGTGAGCAACTTCGAGTTAGTGAAGATGAATGTTGCTCTATTTGCGGTTACACCCCCCTAAATAAAACTACTAAACTTTTTAGTTTTAACTCTCCCTATGGAGCTTGCCCAACCTGCAAAGGATTTGGAAATATTTTAACTCTTGATGAAAAAAAAGTAATACCAAATCCTAAACTTAGTTTAGCTCAAGGTGCACTACAGCCTTTTACCATGCCAAGTGCGAGCGAAGACAAAAAACAATTAATAAAATTCTGTCGTAAAAATAATATTGATCTTGAATTACCTTGGGATGAATTACCTCTAGAACATAGACAAATCATCTGGAAGGGTTCTAAAGATTTCATGGGTGTTGAAGGTCTTTTTGCAATGCTCGAAGAGATTAAATATAAAATGCATGTCCGAGTCTTCATTGCACGTTATCGAAGTCCATTTCAATGCCCCGACTGCAAGGGAAGTCGATTGCGAAAAGAGGTTCGTTCCATTTATTTTAGAAATCAATCAATTGTTGATCTCTGCAAAATGACAGTTGAGCAGTTGTTTAATTTTATAAATACCGTTGAATTAAAAAAAAATGAACTTGAAATTGCCGAAGAAATTTTTTTACAACTCAAAGCCCGTCTAAAATTTTTAATGAAAGTAGGAGTCAATTATTTAACTCTCGATCGCGAAACCAGAACACTCTCTGGCGGAGAATATCAAAGATTACTTTTAGCACATCAACTAGGAATGGCACTATCGGAAACTCTTTACATTCTTGATGAACCCACCGTTGGACTACATCCTCGAGATAATGAAAGACTTATTTCTATTTTAAAAGATCTCAATGAACATGGAAATACTGTTGTCATCGTTGAGCACGATCATGATGTCATAAAAAACAGTACACACATTATAGAAATGGGGCCAGGCTCTGGCCACTTGGGTGGTGAGGTCATTTACTCTGGAGCAACCTCAGATTTTTGGAAATCAAAAACTTCCGTCACAGTTCCGTATTTTAACAGAACTAAATCTGAATTAAAGGCGGCAAGAAGTGATCGCCCCGTTGATCTTAATAATTACAAATATAAAATAACTTTGAACGGAGCTAAGGGGCACAACTTAAAAAATCTTGATATTGCTTTTCCTCTAAATCGTCTTGTAGTTGTCAGCGGTGTTAGTGGATCTGGAAAGTCTACACTTGTTACAAAAACTCTTTACCCTGCCCTCGCGCGAGCACTTGATATCGAATATTTACCCACTCAAGAGTTTACATCCTTAGTGGGCCATGAATACATTAAAAATGTTGTCCTATTAGATCAATCGCCAATTGGACGCTCTATTAGGAGTAATTGCCTTACTTATTTAAAAATATATGACTACATTCGAAATATTTTTGCTAATACAGAGAGAGCAAAATTTAACAATATTACACCTGGACACTTTAGCTTAAATGTAGATGGTGGACGTTGCCCTGTATGTAAGGGGCTTGGAGTAGAAGAAGTTGAAATGATGTTTATGGATAATGTTTATCTCCCTTGTGAAAGCTGCGATGGTAAAAAATTTATCGAAGATGTTTTAGAAGTTACCTTTCAAGGTAAAAATATTTTAGAGGTTCTAAACTTAACTGTTGATGAAGCCATACATTTTTTTGTAAATCAGCCACAAATTAGAAAATCACTAACGTTCTTAAAAGAAGTAGGCTTAGATTATTTACGCTTAGGTCAATCTTCCGGCACACTTAGTGGGGGAGAATCTCAGCGTTTAAAAATTGCAAAGGAACTCAGCCAAATTCAACAAAAATCAACTCTCTACATCTTAGATGAACCCACAACAGGATTACATTTTCGAGAAGTTAATATGTTAATGAGAATTCTGCATAAACTTATTGATGCTGGTAGTAGTGTAATTGTTGTTGAACACAATATGGATGTAATCTCAGGAGCAGATCATATTATTGATCTTGGTCCTGATGGCGGCTCTGGCGGTGGACAAATTGTATTTGCAGGTCCACCCAATGAAATCATTAAATGCCAAGATAGTTTAACAGGTAAATTTCTTCTAAACTACTAAGAACTTCTCCTGGATCAAAGGCCGAATTTTAATCTAAGCCCTAATGTTTGTAAAAAAAGTTGACGATAGAAACTTCGACAGATTTTTAAATGATTATTACAAATCTAACGGAGGTATTCTCTATGATTAATTGGGACGATTTTGAACATATACATGTGATAGATAAATTACGCTTAATTTTAAACACATGGTGGAACATTGATCTTTTATTCACTGATGAAAAAGGGAGAATCAAAGGGATCTCTGGAAAATTTCAATTAAAAAATCCAGCATCACACTTTTTACTCAACAAAGAAATTTGTCAAAATAACCTTTCTGAGGTTGTAAACAAGGCAGTCGAAGACTTACGAGTCATAGAAAATAAATTTTCCATAAGAAAATGGGAAATGGTTGGATATGATATCGGAGTATTCCCTATAAATATCGAAAACGATTTTATGGGTTGTGTGGTCGCAATTGGCTTTTTTAAAGACACAAGTTTTCCACAAAAACTCAATGAGGTTCGAGATCGTTTAGCAGCATTTCAGTGCCCAGCAGATTTCATTGATAAAAGTCTTTCAATGTTTAAAAATTTAGACGATCTTGAAAGACAACATTTTCAAGAACTATGTGACTTAGTAGTTCAAGAAATTATGACTTTACACAAAGAAATAACTTCACGAGAAGATCGTATTAAAGAACTTAATAAAGAACTTGGAAGTCGATATAAATATGACAATATGATTGGTAAATCTAAACCAATGCAAAATCTATATTCATTACTTGATAAAATCAAAGTTGCTGACAGCACCGTAATGATCCAAGGTGATAACGGTACAGGTAAAGAATTAATTGCAAAAAGTATTCACTTTAATTCTCATCGCAAAGATAAACCCTTTGTAATTCAAAACTGTTCTGCGTTTGTGGATAGTCTACTTGAGTCCGAATTATTTGGTCACACCAAGGGATCATTCACTGGCGCAATTAAAGATAAAAAAGGTTTGTTTGAAGTTGCAGACAAAGGAACTTTCTTTCTTGATGAAATTGGAGATACCACACCACAAATGCAAGTTAAACTACTGCGCGTATTACAAGAAGGCACTTTCACTCCAGTTGGAGCGACAGAATTCCGAAAAGTTGATGTTCGAGTAATTGCCGCAACAAATAGAAATTTAAGAGAAATGGTCGAGCAAGGTACATTTAGAGAAGATTTATATTATCGCCTTAATGTTATTAATATTAGAGTGCCTTCATTAAAAGAGCGAAAAGAAGATATTCCATTATTAGCAGAATTCTTTTTACAAAAAGCAGTTGAATCAAAAGGTGGAACAGTTAAAAAAATTCTAAACAGAAAAGCTTTAGAAAAACTTTATGATTACACTTGGCCAGGTAACGTTCGAGAATTGCAAAATGAAATGGAACGACTTGTTGTATTAGCAGGTGACGAAACGAAGGTTTCTGAAGAATTATTGTCTCCAAAAATCTTAGAGTTGACCGAAAAAAATAAAATTCAAGGCGCACGCTTGCAAGGAAAACTTAAAGACGCCCTTGAAGAACTTGAAAGAGATATGATTAGAGAAGGCTTAAGAAGAACTGGCTGGAACAAATCAAAACTCGCAAAAGAGCTTGGAATCAGCAGAGCCGGACTAATCATGAAAGTCGAAAAATACGGCTTAGATAAACGCAAAATTTTAAAACAACAATTTTAAAACAACAATTTTTAAAGTTATTTTCTTATTTTTTCGGGGCGGCTAACAAGTGCCCCGTTTGCATTTTAATAATAAGATATTCACGACACTCACAAAAAGTTTTCACCCTTGTCAATTCTGTATACACTCTTCGCTCATTTACTTTACATATCATTTACTTAATTTTATTAAGCTCACAATTTTATTTTATTTTTTTGCGATTATGATAAAAACTGAAATAACTGCTCATGATTAAGTCAGAGTTGAAAGTAATCTTTCCAGATATAATCATAAGCAGTTGTTTAATTAAAATTGATCAAAGGGATTTGTCAAAATGATTTTGACATTGCTGATCAATAAATACATTAACTAGGATTAGGTGTAATGTGAAGTTATTGGAAGATATGATTAAATCGCGTTTCCAAAAAAAAGTAAGTTTCAGCCACCTTGTAAACATCACCAACTTTGAAAATAACAACTTGTATATGCCAATTAAAACCACCAAAGGAGACTTAATAATTCCTGTACTTAACAAAGATGTTTGTTATGGGCAATTAACTATTCGTAACGGTGTGGATCTAGAAAATTCAGAAATCACTCAAGTACAACACTTAATTGACTTGTATTTTTCAATTCACGTTGATCTATGGACAAAAGATCTACATAAGAGTGTTAATTCACAATCACAAGAAGTTTCTAAAATAATACTGCCTGAGTTTGAAGAAAACTTACACCATGATGAACCATTATTTGTTCTTATAAAATCAACAAACTCTACTCGATCACAATATGTACTTTCATATTTGCAAGAAAAACTAAATGCCATAGGTTCAATTCCGTGGATAAAAAACACTATTACTCAAAATGATTCTCAAGATCTTTCTAATATTATTTTGCAATCATTAGATTTAAATTCTCTTGATAATGATGAACTTAATTTTATTTTAGAAAACTGGCAGGCAAAGTCAAAACAAATGCCCCATGTAATTATTTTTCATAATACTGAATTATCAGAATATAAAAATTGGAACAGCTTTTCAAAAGAGAAATTAAATACACTTGGTATATATACAATAGATTTAGATCGCTTGCCAATTGACTATTCTTATTTAAAAGAAACAATAGACTTATATTTAAATTTATAAATTGCTTTTAATTCTCACTGCTAGATATAATATAGGGTATGAGAAAAAAAACTGTAATTATTTTTTTAATTTTTGGATTACTCATAACTTTTTTTATAAGTTGTTCGCACATTGAATCTAAAAATTCTTTTTTAGATTCTAGCAAACCACAACTCTATGAATTACTTGATGGACAATTAACAAGTTCACTCGATGAAGATTATTACACTTCAAAAGTACAGCCTATTTTTAACAAACGATGTATCGCTTGTCATGCGTGTGGAGAGGCGCCTTGCTCACTTTATTTAACTTCCTATGAAGGGATGCGAAGAGGCTCCAGACTTCCTCCAGATTTATTACTGGGAACTACACCTTTTCGCCTTAAGGACGTAACTACAGTTGCAGAATGGCGGGATAGGGGCTTCAAGCCCGTTGTCCATAATTTAAAAGGTGAAGAATATTTGGCTCATAACCTAATTTATCAATTTGCAAAACAGCGCTTAGACTCAGGTTTTGAAAATTTAAGTTTGCCATTAAAAAAATTTAATGAACCCAAGACATGTGAGGGTAATTTTCATATTGGAATGCCATATGGATTACCTCCACTTTCAAATTATGAACTTGATATTATAAAAACTTGGGCGCAAGATGGTTCGGTTGGCCCTAGCCCAAGAATTATTTCAAACTTAAACCTACCCTCAAATCCACAACTCATCCGTAAATGGGAAAATTTTCTCAATAATTCTAATCCAAAAGCTCAACTTTTTATAAAATACATTTATGAGCACTCTTTCTTAGCTCATATTCACTTCGATTCTACTCCAAATGATGAGTTCTTTGAACTCGTGCGCTCCCGAACAGTGGCTCCATTTCCTGTTGATGAAATTGTAACCGAACGTCCAAGTGATCCAGTTAAAGATAAAATTTATTTTTATAGACTGAAAAAAGTGACTGAATCCATAGTTAAAAAAACTCATATTCCCTGGGAAGTTAGTGAAGCGGATAAAATAAATTGGATAAATATAATTGAAGATGCTCAATGGTCAGTTTCAAAACCCAAAAAAATTCTTAACCAAGAGTTACCCATACTTTCAGATAACCCTTTTGATCGCTTTAAAGATATTCCTACAAAATATCGATACAAGTTTTTACTTGAAAACTCATATATGATAGTTAACTCAATGATAAAAGGACCCGTATGTGTTGGATTAAATGCAACAAGTGCTATTCGAGATCATTTTTGGGTTTTATTTTTAAAACCTGAAGCCGATAAAACTTTAGATGATCCTGAGTTAAAACGCGAATGGAAATCGCTGGTTAAAATTAAAAATCCAATAAATGTTTTAACTAAATCTGCACTTACAAGTGACGTTAATTATGATATAAATTCAATTTGGGATGGAGATGGCTACAGACAAAATGCTTTACTTACAATTTTTCGCCATGAAGAAAGTGCTTCAGTACATAAAGGCTTTATTGGAGGGCAACCCAACACAATTTGGTTTTTAAATTATTCTAATTTTGAAAGAATTTATTATAATCTTGTTGTAGAATTTAAACCTTGGGGTAGCGCGCTTCATCAACTTTCAACTTTTGATGCAATGACCGAACATCGAAAAGAAGCGGAAGAGCGGTTTTTATTACTCTTCCCCAAAAATATTCGACAGTCTTTATACAATCAATTTGAAGAAAGTTTTTTTGAGAGCAATATAAAAATTCAAGAGCATACTAAATCACCGTATGAAAACCAATATATTCTTAACTTTTTAAATTTACTCAACAACAGCCTCAAACCAGAAATTACTAATAATCATTATGATTTTATAAAAAACCCTTCTGATAAGTATAATGAGTGGGAGCTTGCATTTGAAAAAGCATTAATTGATGAAAGAAAGTCATTAGCTAAGCATCTTCCAAATATTACCTACATCCAATTTGAAGATGAGGCCTATACTTTACTAAGAACAAAATATTATAAGTTTAATGATATAGCTCTTGTTCAAGATTACGGCAGAAACCCAAATTTGGATTCATTAATAATTTTAAAAGGAATTATAGGTGATAGACCTGAAGTATTTTTAAAACTAAATTTCGAACAAAAAGATGAGTTTTTAAAAATTATTTTAGATACATCTACTCCTGGTGAAATCAAATGGATAAATCTAAAAAAAAGATATGCAATAACTCGGTTTAATTCTAATTTCTGGTCAGTATATGATTGGTTTAATACTTTCATTTTAAATACAGATCCTCTTGAAGCAGGAGCAATAGATCTAAATCAGCTGGAGCTAAACTAATGATTTCACAAAATACTTGGTCAAGAGAAAATTCAACATTATTAGCTTTTATAAGTTCATTTCTGAGGAATCAAAAGTTTACAATTGAATCACTAACTGGAGATGCCTCAAGTAGAAAATATTTTAGATTTTTTACATGCGAAAAAAAGCAATCTTATGTATTAATGGCTTGGGAACCCTTTGATTCAATAAACTTCCCATTTTTTAATGTTCAAAAATATTTTAAATTAAATAAAATTAAAGTTCCTGAAATTCTAGATTTTGACTCCCAACATGGTTTAGTCATTCTAGAAGATCTAGGTGACCACTCCTTAGAAACAGAATTTTGGTCTACAGAAAAGCAAGAAAAATATATTCCGTATTATGAAAAAACCCTCGAGGAATTATTAAAAATACAATTTTATTCAACTATTGCAAAAGGTGATTGCATCGCATTTACATTGAACTTTGATACCGAAAAACTGAATTGGGAGCTACAACACACCAAAAAGAACTTACTTATAGGACTGTTAAAAATCTCCAATCAAGAACTAGATAAATACCAAGTTGATGTTTCTTTTAAGAATATTGCTGAACGATTGCACGAGCAGCCTCAATATATACAGCATCGTGACTTTCACTCTCGAAATATAATGATAAAAAATGATGAGACTCGAATAATAGATTTCCAGGATGCTCGCTTAGGCGCCATACAGTATGACTTAGTTTCTTTATTTAAAGATTCATATGTCAACTTTCCTGAATTGTTAGAGAAAAAATTATTAGCAGAATATTTTAATGAAGCCAAAAAAATAACTCCAATTGATGCTTCTTATGAGCACTTTTCTTATATCTATGAGCTGCAAACTATTCAACGCTGCTTAAAGGCAGCTGGAAGCTTTGCAAGCTTTTATGTTTTAAAAAATGACGCTCGTTATTTGAAATATTTAAGCCAAACTCTTAATACCGTCCAATCTTCACTTCAACTTTTTCCTGAATATAAAAACATTTTAACTTTATTTGAACATTATAAACTAACTCAAATTGACTTTGAAAAAGAGTTTCTCAAATGAAGGCCCTAATACTAGCCGCCGGTCAAGGCACTCGCTTTCAACCCTATACAAATACAATACCCAAGCCTTCAATTCCATTTCTTGGCCTACCTATGTTTTATTACTCTCTTTTTCAACTTCATTCAATGGGAGCAAAAAATCTAGTTTATAATACTTACCATCTCGCTGATAAAATGAAATTAGATTTTGAAAATCAAGAAGTAAAATCGAAATTTGAAACCATTGAGGAATCCAACGAAGTACAATTTCAATCCCCACTCAATAGTGGTGGAGGGCTTCACTTTGCCCGCCATCTCCTTAAAAATGAAAAACATTTTATAATTTGCAATGGTGATGAAATTATAATACCAGAATCAACTTTAGAGTTTAAAAAATATTTAAATTTTTTTACAAAATTAAAGCCTTTATCTCTCCTATTAACAACTGATCATCCTGAGGCAGGTAAAAAATTTGGAGCAATATGGGTTGATGAAACAAATAAAGTTTATGGTTTTGGAAAAACCAACCCAGCGTCTTCAAACAATTCAATACCAAAATTAAGGCCTTTACATTTTTTAGGAACGCAAATTTTATCAAATGAAATTTTTGATTTCACAGCAGAAGCAAATGAAATAAAATCTGATTCAAATATTTTATATGATGTTCTAAGCCTTGCAATTAAAAAAAATAAACCTGTCTTCGCATATAACATCAATTGTTCATGGGAAGAAACAGGAAATCTTAAAGATTATCTCATCGCAACATACAAAGCTTTAAACTTGTTAACTTCAAAAAATAATTATCTTGTAGATTTTTTCAATTTTTGGAAAACAAATTCATTAAAATATTTTCCCAATGATGCTATATTAGAGAATAAATTTGGCAATTTTATTCTTATAAATCAATTGCCCGAAAAAATAATCTTCAAACATGAATCAAGCACTCTCCACAAAGATGCCGTAGTAGAAGGCTTCCTGGTATTAAATAAAAATAGTGAAATTTTTCAAAATTCAAACATTAAAAATTCAGTTGTAAATACAACACAGCAAATATCTAAAAATTTAAATGAAACATTAGTTCTCTAAAATCAAAAAAATTATTCTCATCCCAGAAACAAAATAACTGCTCATGATTAAATCTGATCGCTTCGCGATTATATGCGAGACAAAATCATGCGCCGTTATTTTCCTGTTTGTTGGGGGCGATTTTCAATCACTCTGTATTACCATGGTGTCAAATATTCACCTTTGTTTTTGGCTTTATTATTGCTCTAACCATAATTGTGTTTACAGAAGGAGTTACTATGACACTGATTAAAACAATTTTAACAAGTTTAGTTTTGACATTTTCAGCTTCACAAGGATTTGCTGATTCAGAAATTTTGAATCATGATTTTGGCGGAGGTCGATTTAATGACTTCCAACCTCAAAGCCCTTACGTACAAATTCATTGTGCAAGCAGAAACTATTATTATCAAAATTGTCCAGCAATGGGGAGAATTGCACGTGCTTATTTGATTTCTCAACAATCACACTCAGCATGTATCGAGGGACAATCTTGGGGTTACACCTTTGATTCTGTTTGGGTAGACAGAGGATGCGAAGCAGATTTTCAAGTAGAATTATTTGAAGATTATAATAGACCTCCAGTTTCTCCACGCCCTCCGTACCCGCCGCCACGGCCTCCATACCCACCACCTCACCATCCGCCGCACCATCCACCATATCCGCCGCCACAACCTCCTCGTCCACCACATCCATATCCACCGCAACCTCCATACAACCCACCAGTTTATGAAGAGTATATAAATTGTAGCAGCAACTCATACAGATATGTAGAATGTGAATCACCAAGTGGTAGATATATAAGAGATGCTTTTCTTGTTAGAAAAAACTCAAATACAGAATGTACTCGCGGTTATAGCTGGGGAGTAAGTAATCGAGGAGTTTGGGTTGATAAAGGGTGCCGTGCAGAATTTAAACTTTTGTACTAAAAATTAAAGAAAATCTTATACCCGATGCTGCTTAAATATAAAAAGATCGCACACACAAGCCCATTTGGGCAGCATTGGGTAACCTCTATTGAGCTTGTCTTATACAAAGACTGATAAACTCCGGACAATCTTTATTTGAGTTTGATAATGAAGCCCCACAATTTTCACTGGAATTTGCTCCATAATACATTACTTGTCTATTGGCACCGGTTGGATTTCTATTCGGATAACAGTCCCCCACCCCCTTATTAGGAACAATGCATTTGTTTATAGGATCAATAATCCAATCTGTTGCAGGTAAATATCTTTGTAGTATTTGCAACTCTTTTAATTGAGCCGAATTTAAATTTCCACCAGCAGTTGCAACAGGATTACTACAACGACTAAACGTTTTCGTTGAATCAGTAGGGTGAGGAAATTGAACACTATTAGTTTCATCATTATCATAGGGTGAAATGATAAGATAACGAATATTACAATCCCATTTTGCACCAGTGGGGGTTTGTCCGTTATGCAACTCGAGCTCACTTACACTATTTAAAACATTTGAATATCCAATTCCATTAACTCTCTCTTCCATAGAAAAACCTAATTTTAAACCCGTTCCCCAAATAAGACTTTTATTATTGGAATCAGAATTTGTTGTTCGAGAATAGTAAGGATTTTTTAAGTTCTCACTATTTCTCAAATCATTAGTATATGAAATAGTTAAAATATTTGAACCTTGGCCTTTAGAAAAATCTGTCCGAGCAGTCTCCGCAGTAAACTCTAAATAATTTGAACTATGGTGAAAATTAATTGAAGCACTAAGAGTATGGTCTGTTTCTTTTTGTAAAAAATAATTTAGTCGAGAAACTAATGGCAAAGTAAAAAGATCCATAATTTGTTTGAGATTTTGATCGTAATTTAATGCCGAATATAGAGGACTTTGAGATAAAAAATAACTAAAGTCAGTACCATTTTTGGGTATATAAGTTGGCGAATTTAGATTCACAACTAACTTTACAGGATCAGTAAGTGGTCTTACCGCCAATTGCACTGAAGCTAATGCATTACTTGGAGCGTCGACCAATGCACTTTCTAACGTATTTTTATCAACTTGATAATTTTGATCACCAAATTTATCTACCAAATAAGTTTTAAATTCCTTACGAAGTCCAACTCCATTATTCTCTCCAATAGCTTGAACCTTAAAAGTAAAAAACTCAGGATTCGACATATGATTTTTATCAGTTTTATCTACATCCGAATGCGAGCAACTCATGTATGCAACTTCATTCACTCTCATATCAAATGCAAAAGGCACCTCATTCAAAATAGACTCTGATAAAATAGTTGGATTTTCTTTTGTTGATAAAAGAGTATTACTATCTATTCTCTGAGCACAATTCTGAAAACTAAACGTCACCAAAAGAGATGAAATTGCAACAATGATTAACTGGTGCTTTACAGATTTTAATTCCATTTCCAATCCCCAATTTTTAACTTATTAATATGATATTATTATAACAGTATTTTGAAATAGATAAAATAAGAACTCTCTTCATTCTTTAAAATATGTAAAAACCAATCTAATTGTTTTAAATATTAAAATAACAGGTTTTAAATTTTACATTAACTATATTTCTCATTATGAGAATCCCAAAACAAGAATTTATCAGTTATTTGATCTCTGTAGCAATATCATCACCAAATCCGTTTTCATCACTTTTGTTTTCTCCAACTGACCAAACTCTCATTGAAGCAAAATCGAATTTGAATACCTCGCCTGTAAAGTAATCTCTAGGTACAATATCAATAATTTTTTTAGTGATAAGATCATTAATTTGCTTTGGTGATTTTTTGAATTTATCTTTGTAACTCTGAACTGCCAAATTAGTTTTTAATAAACTAATTCTATTTAAGTCAGTTTTTAATTGAACAATATCAATATCAGTCCACATTTGTGATAGTTGTTTTAAAATTACTAACTCGTACAACCGTCCTAATGGATTATTAATTTGACTGTAAGCAATCTGAGATTTTTCCAATAAAAAAGGATCTAGTAGATCAATAGAGCTTGTTAACTCCTCTCCATGCCCTTCGATTCGAACTCCGGCTAAACCACTAATTAATTGCCAACTCAAACCCATCTCAGTCTTTAACTTTAGTAATTCTTTTTCAATAACAGGCTCTAAAATATTTTTAGCAGATACAAAAACATTACCCTTCAATTGTGTTGAAACATAATTTAAATAATAATTTATATTTTTCTCAGAACTTTGCCATTTTAAATTATTTGTATTAGATGAAAATAAAAAAAGCAATTGTGACTCTAAACTTTCACTTTTTTTAATTTTTAAATCAGACAAAAAATCAATAAGTTTTGATTTGTTTTGGGCAATAGGTCTCCATGGCCTTTTACCAAAAAATTCAGCTAGTTGTTTAGGGGTTTTTAATTTTTTAAATTGTCCCCTAACTTGCTCGACATTTTGATGAAACTGAATCTGCAAATCATCAGCAACATTAGGAACCCAAAGAACCCCATCTAGTTGCTCATAAACAAGTTTTGATTGGGTCCGAATCAGTCTCTCTAGTTCATCTAAATATAATGATCGAACACTCGCTCCTAATCTTCTAGATAAATAGTTCTGTTTTTTTAATAATATACTAATTGTGTTTCTTAATTTGAGTAATCTAAGTTTAATTTCATCATTTTTATTTAAAGAGATATTATATCGAAGATCTAATACTTGTAATTTGAGATGTGATAAAAAATCATTTAAATGTGAGACTTCTTGGGATGACTCAACATAACATTCTGTTTCCTTAAGAACTAAACTATTTTGCTCAATAATTTCTTTTAGAGAATGTAGTTGCTCCTCTGTCAATGCAACATTACTTTTTTGCAACAATTGAAATTCTTCCTGGATAAGTTGTGTTTTTTGTAATGATGGACATGACCAGGCTCTACTTTTATCTAAAACTAAAATTAATAGACATAAAAAATAAGTTTTCATAACAATTAGCATATTTTAATTTCGAAAACGACTCATGTGTTTTTTATTTAATCAAGCTGATAGAGACTAAAGTCTAGTGTTAATTTTTTTTATATATAAATTCTGTTTTATTTTAGATCATTTAATATATGTCGACACAAAGATTATTAATTTCAGATAACAATATTAACTTTAATATGTCTCTTAAAAAATTTTTTGAGGAAAGAGGCTTTGAAGTTTTCGTTACTTCTGATGGCCAAGAAGCTTTTAAAATTATAGTATCTCAAAAACCTCAAATCGCCCTTTTAGAAATGATGCTTCCCAAGTTAAATGCACTTCAAGTATTAACAAAACATAAACCTCTAGTTACTGATGGTCACTCCTCTACAAAAATTATTGTTATTTCAAACCAAACAAATGTTGATAATATACGAGAATGCATGCGATTAGGAGCTACAGATTTCCTTCTCAAACCAATTGAGCTTGAAGAGATTGTACCAAGAATTATTTTTCATCTTCAACCTCCCCGCAAGAGTAAGGAGGTTATAAATGAAAACGAAGGAGCAAATTTATTTTTGCATTTAACAGAACTACTTCTTAAACAGTCTTCAATAAGTGATTCGTTAGATGAAACTCTATTTAAAATTTCTCAAATTACAGCAATGTCATTGAAAAGTATTCGCTGTTCAATTATCCAATGCGCACCACACCGACGAGGAATTGTAAGAGCATCTAGTGATGATTCTAATAATCGACCTTGGATGTTAGATTTACGAAAGTACCCAGAAATTTTATCCGTTATAAATACTGGAAAAACAGTTGCAATAGATAATTTAGACTCAGATCCCACAATGGCTGAAATCAAAAAATACTTTGCCAATATAAAATTTAATTCAATGATTGTTACTCCAATTTTTACTGCTCGCGAGGATTTTTTTGGAGTACTAACAATTCGTATGCCACCAAATAGAGAACCCATCTCCGAACAAGAAATTCGATTTTCACAAATTGTTGCTCAGATTATTGGAGTCACTTTAAGAATGTACCCCCAAAGTGCCCTCTCTGATATCGCATCATAAAATAATTAAGCGCTATAATGCTCAGCGCAACCAATATGTAATTGTTCAATAGAGATGAGGCTTGTCAGCGCGAAACTATATTGATAAAGCTATAAGTTATCATGATTTTTGGGAGGCCTTAAAATGTTACTAGCAGTGTTGACAGTTGTTCACGTTTTAATAACTTTAGTTCTTATCTTCTTGGTTCTTATTCAAGACTCAAAAGGTGGCGGATTAGGTGGTTTAGGCGGAGGTGGAAACTCAAACACTTTACTGGGCGCAACTGGAACCACTGACTTTGTCGTTAAATTTACAAGATGGGTTGCAATTGCATTTGCTATATCTTGTATTTCTTTAGCAATGTACACTTCTAAATCGCGAAAATCTGTTGTTGATGACTTACCAATCAATCCATCAAGCGGATTAAATGCATCACTACCTACAACATCACCATCTCCAAGCCAAACTCCAGAAGTTACACAAATCCCAAAACCAATAAAATAAAAAAACTAGTGATGAAATCTGATCGATTTTTTGTTTATCAGTTGTAATCAAGAGAAGTTTTTTAATTATAAGTTGTCTGATATTTAAATTATACTTAATTTTCAGGAATATAATTACTCATTTATGTCTGATACAATTGCGAAGCAATCAGACTTAATCATGAGTACATGAGTAGTTATTATGAAAATACAAACTTTAGTTTGGATTTTCATAATACGGGGTGATTGAAAATCGCCCCAAACAAACAAGAGAATAACTGCTCGTGATTATGTCTGATACAATTGCGAAGCAATCAGACTTAATCATGAGTAGTTATTAATTCTTAAAAAATAATATTTCGCTATAATTTCTGCCTAAGTCTTCCGAATCCATTCCATAACCAATAACATACCTATCATCAATCGACTTTCCAATATAGTCGGGTTTTAAAGAAATCTCACGTCGTGATGGTTTATCTAATAAGGTTACAATTTTTAAAGAAGCAGGATTTGAAACCAATAATCTATTTTTTAAAAAATTTAATGTTTTTCCAGTATCAATAATTTCTTCCACTATTATAACATGTTTCCCAGTTATATTTTCGCTTATGTCTTTGATAATTTTAATAGATCCTGACTTCTCAGTTGAGGCAAGATGAACAAAATCTATTTTCAAATTTAATTTAATTAATTTGGATAAATCTGTTAAAAAATGAATAGAGCCTCTTAACGGACAAATTAAAATTAATTCTTTTCCAAAATAATCTTGCTCGATCTTCTTTGCTAAAGATTTCACAATACTATCTATTTCGTCTTTTTTCATAAATGGAATTATTGAGTTTTTATCAATAGACATAAAGTTCTCCTTAAATTGAAGCGTCAGTGACTCCAGCATTTTTTGCAATTCTTAGATATCGCTTAGCTTCACTATGCCTTGGATCTGTACTTAAAATATGTTCCCACTCTTGAACGGCTTCAGCAACTTGATTTTTATTATATAAAAAAACTGCTAATTTGTTTCGTGCTTGTAAGTTTTTAGGTTCATCTTTAATTATATTTTTTAGCTTTTTAAATGCTTTATCGGACTCACCTAATTTAAGTAAGCAGTCGACAATCCTTAAAGGTAAATCTTTACGTTGTGGTGATAAGTTTACTGCTTTGTCTAAATTTTCAATTGCCTCTGCAAAGCGCTTAGTCTGAAAACAAAGATCAGCTATTTCTTCAAATTTTTGAGCTAATCGATCATTAATATAAGAATCATTTTTTTGATTACGTTTATCTAGTCGTTGTTGTGCATCAAGAAAAACTTTTTGAGCATCATTATATCGGCCTAAATCATTTAATATAATTGATAATCCAACACTTGCATCTGTATAATCCGGATCTAATTCAAGTGCTTTGCGAAAAGTTTTTATGGCTTTATTGAATTGTCCCTTATTATAATAAATAGTTGCGAGCATTTGATAAACTTCAGGTATTTCATTATTATGAGGCAAAATCTGTTGAATAATATTCTCAGCCTCATGATAGAGTCCTTCTATAAACTTATTTCGAGCTAAGGAAAGAAGTTCTTTAGAATCTTTCTGATTATCATTGTAAGCACTCATTATTAATTCCTAATTTTTATGACTATCTTCTATTATAATTGAGCTAAAGTCTTTGATCAATTCTTCATTATTAATTTTTTTAGCAGATTCGATGGCATTATTTTTAGAATCTAAATTAAATCCACTATTTCCAAATTTTAACAAAGAATTTTTATATCTTTTAACAGCACTATCAAAATTATTTTTTTTAAAATAAAAATTTGCGATGTAAATCTCCTTCTCTGCAAGCATTTTCAAGCATTCAACTTTCTTTTTTAATGAATCCTGCACGAATTCGGATTTAGAGTAATCCTTCAGTACAATTTCAAAAGTAGAAATAGCTTGATTAGCTAAACTCAAATCTCGGTCTATAGTTGAAGGAAGCTGATTAAAAAAACTCAGACCTATTTTATAAGTAACATAATCCATTTTTATATGTTTAGGATGAAGTTCTTTAAATAATTGATAGGAAGCTTGAGCTTCAGGAAAGGATTCTTGATTGAAGTATGAATCTGCGATTAATAGTTCTGCATCTACTGCCAATTTAGAATACGGAAATTTATTTTTAATATCTTGAAGTTTTCGTATAGCTTCTTCAAATCGCTCATCCTTGACTAGCTCCTGGGCTTTTTCAAAAAGATACTCTGCACTCTCTGTATCTTTTTTATCTGAACTCGCACAAGCTACCATAAATGAAAGGATCATGCACAACATTGCTTTTAAAATTATTTTAATACTTCTTTTTTGGGATATAACTTGTAATTTCTTCATATTAAAAATCTACTTTTTTTAAAGATAGAAAGTCAAAACAAGTAAGAAATGCGCAGCACGTTGTTAATGTGAAAGCAAATTACGATCAATTTTTCATAGCTATCTAGATGAATTAAAACCTGTTAAGTGTTTGTAAATTGCTTCAGAAATTATTTTTAAAATACTCATAATTGGAATTGAGATGATCATTCCCATGATACCTAACAATTGTGCCCCAATCAAAACTGATAATACCACAATTACTGGATGTAAATTAACTATTTTTGCAACTAAAAATGGTACCAAAAATACTGTATCAAACAATTGTGTGACTAAATATATTAACAATACTGTATTTAGCTGTATTGAAAATTCCGGCGATACAAATGTTAGAATTATAGCTGGAAGTGCCCCAATAAATGGGCCAATATAAGGAATTAGATTTAGTAGTGCTGCAAATATAGATAGCAATAAGGAATAGGGAAAATTAATAAGGTTTAATCCCGCCATTATCATGAGCCCAACCAAAACTGACTCTATTAATCTTGCCCTTATAAATTGCCCCATCTGAATATTAATTTCATGGTTAACTCGAATCATAGTTTCAAAAATATGATTAGGTACTAATCGCAAAAAATTTCTATAAACTAATTTTCCGTCTAAAAGTAAAAAAAAAGCAAAAAATGGAGTTAAAAAAAAGATTGTTAATGCTCCTGAAAAAAATTCAGGGAGCTTATTCATAAATTCCGAAACTTTCACCAGAATAAATGATTGAAGCTTATCTATTAAATTTTCATTTCCAGCGTATTGAAGAAATGGATTTAATTTTTTTTCTAAACTGATTCCAAATTCCTTAAAAGTAATTAAATAACTTGGAGATAATTTACTTAAATCATCTATTTGAGAAATTAATATTGGTAAAAAATGATTTGTAGATATGGCAATTATAATTGTAGAACCCAGAAACGGAATTCCTGAAGCTAAATATCGCTTCAATCCTTTATTTTCTAAATAATCAACTACAGGTTGTAAAATATAGTAAATAACTATTGATAGAATAACAGATAACAATAAGTAAGGAACTAAAAATATAATTCCTAATAAAAGGAAATTTAGAGCTGCAAAAAATAAAACCTTTATTTTTCTCTCACGAAGTATAAGTTTGCTGACCGTTTCCACTGTTATTTTCTTCCTGCACCATGTTTTTATTTTTTAAAAATGAAACCTCTGATATTAAAGTAATAATTTTTTTATTAGTCTCTCGTAGACGAGTCCCAAGCACTTCACCTAATCTAAATAATATTTTAGTCCCTGTTACTGGGTGTTTATTGATAATTTGTTTAAGATCAGGATAGAAAAATCCTAATAACTCACAATCTTCTTTAGCAATAACTGTTGCACTTCTCTGTCCACCATCAATTACTAAAGATGATTCTCCAAAAAAATCTCCTGATTTTAACTTAGTTATTAAAGTTCTTCGCAACTCTTGATTCTCAATTATTTCGTCTAAGAAAATATTAACTGTTCCATTTACAATTATAAACATTCCAACACCGGTATCGCCCTGATGGAAAATTAACTCTCCAGGTTTATAATGTCGAGGATTCATTATGCCATATACTAATTCTAATTCTTTAAAACTTAAATCTTTAAATAATATATTATTTTTAAGAATTTCATATATTTTTGTTTCTTTAGTTTGTTTATGAAATATATTTTCCCAAAAATCTTTCATTTTTCCTCTAAATTCTAGTATAAATTAAAATTCTATTACCTACTAACTGCAAATTAGTAAATCTGAATACTTCGCGATTATATGAGCCTTAATATTTACAAGTTAATTAAATATTTATTTGACGTTATTTTAAATCGCCCCATAATATGACCGCTCATGATAGCGTTAAAAAAAAACAAATTCATTTTATTATTTAAACACTTTTAAATAAAATTAGATAGTATCTCTTAACCCTTCCAGACAATTGAGCAGTATTATAAATCCCAGACTAACGTTTGAATTAAGCAATAATCTTTCTAGAAATTGGCTTGCACATTCAGAATATCTGGAAAAACTGCTCAAGATTACGTTTGATCGCTTCGCGATTATATCAGACATAACCATAAGCAGTTATTATGAAAATCTAAACTAAAGTTTATATTTTTCATAATACGGGGTGATTGAAAATCGCCCCAACAAACAAGAAAATAAAAAATTCTCAAACATCCAATTTAATTTATTAATTAAAAAAATTTATTCTTATGGATTGCGAGATATTTCGATTCTACCCATCCTATTATATTATTTTGATAACTAACTTGGGTCCAACCTTTGTATGATTGTAAAACTTTAACTTCAAATCCATCATATATATCATTTAAATCTGCTGACAAAATAGAGGGACCAGACTTTAAAATTAACTTCCCATTATAAATTATGGTCCCCAATTCTCTTTGATCAATAAAAAGTTTCATAAAAGTGAAAAAATTAATTGCCATTAAAATAAAAACCATCACCCAATGCTTTTTCAAAATTAAGGGGGGATCTTCATCCATACTAATAATTTTAATTCGATATGCAACAAATCTAACAATATACAGTCCAATAATAAGCGATAATAACAATTGAACTATTAAAAATTCAGGTACAGTTAACCAATATAAAACTTTATTATTTATTTCCTCAAGAAATGTAGTTTCCTTCTGAAAGTTTTTTGTCTCCATTTTTTTGTCAATATACTCAATTGCCCTTTCTACATCGGGTTCTCTAGGAGATTTATCTTGCAGTAGTCTAAAATAATATAACGATTTACTTAACTGATTATTTTGGATATTAACTATTCCAAGATTAAAAATTGTATTTATATTATCGGGATCATTTTTTAAGAATTCTTCAAATTTTGAATTTGCTTCAATGTAGTTTTTATTATTATAAGCAAGAACACCTTCGTCAAATGTTAAACCAAAGCAAAATTCAGTAATTAATACTATTGTGCAAAACAGAAATGAATAAAATTTCATAAAATTACTCCTCAATCAATTTAGGAAATCAATCTTCTCTATATTTAGTTTCTTTTTAGTTGTAATATCTCAACTATATTTTATATTTTGCATAATTAGCTGCTAACTCTTATGCTTTTTTTATAAAGTCGAAATCTAGGACGAACCCTAGTTTTAGACTTTAATTATATATTTTTTACTTTTTTAAATAAATTCTCAAGTAGTATATGACTTTTTTTGTTTACTTCTTGAATACAATTCACAAGTACTTTTTAATCCAAGAGCACTAAGATAGAATTAAAAAATATATTTTCGTAGGACATATATTATGTTTTAATCTGATATTTTAATGTTACTTATTGCGTATTAGGTCCTCTCTGCTTCGCTTCAAGTAATATTAAATCTCAATTAATAACTTATATTATTGTATTAGCAAGCCTTGTAAGAACAGATTAGGCAATAATTAGAAGCTTTGACAAATAAAGATTTTATCTTTTTTTGATAAATTAATATTATATAACTCTGAACTTCAGTTAGATTCAGAAAGATACTTAATATGTATTACACTAAAACATCTTTTATTAATAATTTTTTCTCAAGACATATTGTTTTTTCAATTACAATACATTTGTCTATATTTCTATTATTAAATAATTTTATTTTAAAAACCACACAAAGATCTTTAAAAAATAATGATAACGCTATCGAGTTTGAACTTCAAAACTCAAATATTATCTCTTCCCAAAATAATTCATTAGGAAATTTAAACGCATTACCAACTAAGCCTCTCTTAAATAATAATAAAACTATTACAGACAAAGTATTAAAAACTAAGGATGAAAATATTTATCAGAAACACCAGCGCATACCCCCTAACATTGAAGATAATAATGAAGAATTTGCTAATTTAGAATTTAAAGATGAGGATATCTCAGATAATACCCCACTTCCACCCGAACTAAATTCTGATGAACTTGAAAAAAATGAACATTCTCAAGCAAAGGTTACCTCAAATAATTCTCAAGAACAACCCTTAGATCTTGATGAATTCCTTCAAAAAATTGAGTCTGATGATGAAAAATCATCACAAAAAAAGCTATTAGGACAAATTGCTCACGATTTAAAAATTACAGATTCAGAACTTGCAAATGAGTATAAAAATGCAAATGGAACTCGCTCAAAAGAGAAAATAACTCTGCCTTTAATTAGCAAAAATACCATTAATAAAAATTTAAAAAGTACTTACTCTAATAATTCGCAAACTCATAATCCTTCAGAAAATAGTTACAATACTGGAGCGAAAATAGACTCAAACCCAAAGGCACTTGTTGCAGGTTCAAAAATTCGCAACCTTAGTGATTTGAGACAAATGCCAGGAAATCCAAAACCAGTATATTCCATTGCTGAAAGAGTAAAAGGTATGCAAGGTTTTATATTATTTTATGCTTTTGTTCAATCTAATGGCTCTGTATCGCGAATTTCTATGAAAACAAGTTCGGGTTTTAGATCTTTAGATTATAAATCTCAATCTGCCTTAGCAAAATGGAAATTTTATCCTGGTCAAGAAGGATGGGTACAAGTCCCTTTTGAATGGAATCTAAAAGGAGGCCCTGTTGAGGCCCCAACTTTGTTAAGAGCTCATATTAAGAGAAATTAAAAATAACTGCTCATGATTAAGTCTGATCGCTACACAATTATATCAGACATAATCACGAGCAGTTATTTTCTTGTTTGTTGGGGGCTATATTCAATCACCGCGTATTATGAAAACCCACAATTATGTTTGTGTTTTCATAAAAACCGCTTTTGGTTAAGTCTATTTGATGAACAAATTATTATATTAAATCATGGACAGAATGTGAACGATGGAGTTATTTTCCAAAAACAAAAAGGCCTAGCTTTTTAAAAGCTAAACCTAAAGTTAACAATATAAAGAAATCTATTTTTTAGTGAAAATTTAATTACTTAGATGCTGAAAGTACATTTCCAAATAAATCTTTTTCAGATCTTGTTGTGCCTTTTGTTCTCAAAGAAGCTTTTCTTTTTTTTCCTTGAGCTGCGTTTTTACGTCTTCTTTTCATTCTTGTGGCAAAGTGCTTTGAAGCCATTTTAACTCCCAGTTTTAAATTATCAGTGAATAGTACAGCTATCAAAAAGGCAACAGGAAGTCAACACTCTGTGATTTTGAATTTACAATTCCATATTCTTGATTCAACCCATAATTTATTTGAAACCTGGGCCCATTAAATCCTATACCAGCTCCCATTCCATTTACAACACCAGGATTTAAATAAGGTTCAGATTTTTTGTTCCAACTCATATATTTACGAGAAACCCCAAATCGCCAGCCAAACCATTCAGAAATCATATTCTCTAATCCAATTGAAAAAATCTTTTGCTCTACCACTCCCATTGATGAGTTTCTCCAAGAAATATAATTTTGATTTGTTGAAAAATCAAAATTATATTTTAAATTTTTCTCAAGGAGGTAGGTCATGCCTAATCCATAATCAAAATTTTCATTTCCAATTGTATTAGCTGCAGATAGTGAAATTCCTAAATTTGGACTTGTAGTATAAATTATTCCAATATTAAACTTGTGAAAACTATTTATTTTTGAGTTCAACAAAAAATCCTTCATAGATTTATACTCATACGAAATACCCAAGCTAGTCTGAGGAAAAATAAAGTTACCTAAACTGAGATTAAAAGTATTTTCCAAAATTTTATTTTCATTTTCAGTCAATTCACTCTTTGAAAAACTAATTCCCATAGGAATCTCAGTTTCAACTGAGTTCTCTAATAAATTAAATGACCACCCTTTTTCAGACTGTGAAAGGGAATTTTGCCAATTAGAATTAATGACTTTAAACCATGCTCCATCAATATGCGCTAAGGATGCTGGGTTGTTGAAATGAGCATCAGATGTATTCACGTTGGCATGCCCAATCCCGCTCCTTGAAATTGATGATGCCCCCATAACCAGCCCAAATGACTTTTTTGAAATCAACAATATTAACAACTGAGCAATAAGCTTTTTTAAAATTACTTTAGAACCTATATTAAATTTGATTTTAATTTTCATCTTTTTCCTAAAATATTAAAAAATCCTCAAAACCTATATGCCACCTTAGCTGAAAGTCTTCTATCTTCTTCTAGAGCACTTGCTGATAATCCTACTTCCTCTCCATAGTATGCCATTTGAAATTGAAAACGCTCTGATGAAAGCTCAAATCCAGCCGTCCAATAAATTCCATTCATCCCCAATCTAAAAAAAGCAATATCTGCTAAATTAAACTCGTACCCTAAATGATATAGTTGGTTTTTATCTACAACTAAATTTGCTTTATTTAAATGTTTATATTCAAACGTAAATGAAGATCGAGTTCTGTTATTATGAATTGGGAAAAAAGCTATCCCCACATCAATATCTTGTAAAATTACATCTGGCCTCGCATCAGTCTTAAGTGAGTAACTCGAAGTTCTAAATGTTGTATCTCCATAATCCCTAATTACGGCTGTGATAGTTGGAAGCGTAGACCACGGCGCAGATAACACTAATGCAATATCATTTCCAATTGCAGAGCCTGTCTTAGCATTATCTTTAAGAGCTAGACTTTGATTAGGATCAATGTCCCCCACCACAGATATTCTATTCATTGCTTTAACATTAAATCCAATTTTAATTCGGCCATCAAAAAATCTTAAAGAATAACCTAGAATTAAAGATTGATCATTGTAATAGTGAGTTGATAAAGCAGTTCCATCAGAATTCATTCGCGCATCTAATTGAGTACTATTAAAAACTCCTATTCCAAAATTTCGTAATACAAATGATGGGAAAAATTGTGATTTGTAATGATAATGAGTATCTGGAGATACCAAAAGACTTGCACTCACTTTTTCAAGACTGGTATAGTTTCCTATTGTTTTTGCTTTATTAATTCCATTTAATTTATCACCATAATCTATTTCAGGATCTATTAATGTTCCAAATTGGTCTCTAAGTTTACCAAGAGCTGCCGGATTTACTAAAAGTGCAGTTTCGTCATTTACTACTGCAACGTCGGCTCCACCCATGCCTAATGATCTTGTTCCTCGGTAATAGCCATAAACTTCTGCAGATGATTCAAATCCAAGACCAAAAATATTTGAGATAATTAAAAATATAGTAAAATTTTTGCAAAAAATATTACTCTTTTTAGTTTTTAAAAAATGAAAAAAAAATCCAATTATTATTAAAATTTCAGCCGCATCAATTTTTCTAATTTTGTTTGCTGAAGACATTACGACCTCATCCATTTACAACACCCGACCTAAACTAAATTTATTACTCTAAGTTATAAATTACATTTATATTTTTTTTGTTACTCTTGATCTAGACTTGAGTCCAACATCTAGACTTATGTCTGAATAGAAGTTAATAAATTGAACTTTTATTTAAATATTGCTGCAATAATATATATATTTTACTAATTCTGATTTTTAATTCAATCTACAATTAAAATCATGAAGTGATTATTAATAAAAATTTGAATTAACAAGGAGTTTTAAATCAAATGAACTGTTCAAATATTTTCTTTAACTTATCCTTAAAACATTCATATTTGATTATAACTTTAATGATAGCCATTTTAACATCTTGCGGCCAGTCAGACAGTGATAAAATTGGGGATGCTCAATTTTGTTTAGATAAACTAACTATTCATAGTGAAGAAAATGTTAATAATTGTGTAGCAAAGTTGGGAAATCTTGAAAACAAGGAATCTTATCTCATTAGATGTAACGCTGGCTTTATTCAAGAAGGCTTTTCAAGTCCAACTAAAATTCTAGATGTTGTTGATGGAATGACAAAAAATGGAACAACAAATACAAACCCAACAGCAACAATATTAAGTGTCTTAATTTTTAAAACTAAAACAGGAAGTACTGCAACTGAAGCCGCAAAAAACAACGAAGATTTTGCAATACAAACTCAGAGCTACTGTATTAAATCTGAAAATGCTGGTTTAATATTAATTTCATCGTTTGCATCTATGGCAACTTCTATCGCATCAGCTACTACTCAAGTTGGAGCTGGAAATTTATTTGATGGATCAGCTACTCCACAAGAAATTGCATCAGCAGTTTCAAATGCTTCTCCAACCGTCTTAGGGAGTACTGCTTTAGTTGCATACCAAACAAATTGCACAGGAGAAATTGATAGTTCAAAAAAAGATCTTTGCAGCACTCTCTCAACGGCAATTACATCAGGCAATGGAGATGCTGCCGCTATTGGCTCTTCACTACAACAGTTAATAGGAAATTAAAACTCAAAGTCTGCCCTGACTGGACAATGATCAGATCCATCTACATGATCTAATATGTCAGCCGATTTTAAATATTTTCTCAAACCTTTACTTAGGCAAATATAGTCTATTCGCCAACCTCGATTTCCAACTCGTGAAAACTCTCTATAGGACCACCAACTGTATTTATTTTTTAAATTTGGATTTAGTTCTCGAAAACTATCGACAAAACCTAATTCTATAAACCGATCAAACCAAGTTCGTTCCTCAGGAAGAAAACCGCTTTCTTTTACAAATTTAATTGGATCAAAAATATCTATTTCTTGGTGCGCAATATTATAATCGCCAACGACAATTATTTCCTTTCCTCTTGATAATTCATTTTTAAGTAAATGATAAAGATCTTTCAAAAAATTTTGTTTAAATAAATGTCGCTCATCTCCAGAACCACCATTTGGAAAATATATGTTATAAATATCAAATTTTTCATAGCTTGTAATAAGAACTCTTCCTTCAGAATCATATTCGGCAATACCTATACCATGTTTAACTTCAACGGGAGGAATATTAGAAAATGTTGCCACTCCTGAGTATCCTTTTCTTTTTGCTGACATCCAATAACTTTTGTCATAGCCCAGCAATTTTACAGGCTCGTCAACTTGTTCAATAAGCGCCTTTGTTTCCTGTAAACACAAAACATCAGGCGTTTCCATTTGAATAAATCCCATTAAATTTTTTTTATAACATGCACGAATACCATTTACATTCCATGAAACGATTCGCATAAATCTCCTTTTAAAAATATATATTTATGTTAAAATCTGATTAGTAACACATTTTTACCAAACAGATCCAACTAATTTTTTAATGAGGTTGTTTTTGAAATCTACCTCCTTTTAGAAAATCTAAATATAATAAATTCCAATTATAATTTTCAAAATATTTTGCCTAAGTTAAATATAGTTAATCAATTAATAATTGATTTAATACTTTTGTCTTATTAACGTGAATTCGATAATAAATATTTGTTTTAGCTTATTAATTTATATAACTGCATCATCTTAACTCACAAAATTATCTTCGGTATATCGCAAAAGATATGTCTCAATAATTTTAAATTATTATTCGCACATAAAAAATTACCTGCACCATAATCTAAATTTATTATCGATAAAAATCAGTCTAAAATATGAGGACGAATTTATAATTACGAGTACCGGTTTAATCCGGAATTGCCTTTCAGTCCTATATAAAATATGCTTTAGCATGCAAAATATTCTATTGGCTTTAGCCGTTGATTGTTGAATTTTCAAATTAACTGCACACGATTAAGTTCGCGGAATTTTTAGTTCGCAACTTTTAAAAAGAGCAGACCATCTGCTCTTTTTTTTTAGAGTCACTTAAGTCCGAAATTAAATCAATAAATTAATTTATTCCTTTAGTGAACTGTATTGACTTATAACTACACTCAGTTAGATAATTGTTTTTTAATACAGTGAATAGAAAATACTCTTAATTACATTTTTGATGAATTAGTTAAATATTAACATCAACAATTAAAATAAAAATTTTTTTACATTAGTGTATTACTTAAGTCTAGTTCAAAATATTTTAAAAATTTTCTTATTGATAATAATTTGCAAAAGCAACTAATCAAATAAAGTCAAAGGTCATATTTTCAGAATTTTCTAGAGAAATTCATATTATGTATGATAAAATTATTACAAGTTTCAATTCAGTCTCAGGAGGAGATTAATGAGCACAATCGGTAGAGATCGAGATGATGTTGTTCAAAAATTACGTGAAGAATATAACAATAGAGAAATTGAGAACAATAAGAAACATAAAAAGGAAATTAAAAATCTAGTTGAATCTCATGATGAAGAGCTTGAGAAAATAAAAAATGCTCAAGGCGAACAAATTAAAGAAATGAATGAGTATATAGATGACCGAATGACAAAGCAAGAAATGCAGCACCAAAAACAGTCACAAGAGATTAGAGATCTTTACACTAAACAAATACGGAAAAAAAGTGAAGAGAATGCTTACTCATTAAATCAACTTAAATCTGATTTTACTAGTGAACGCGATCGAAGTAAGTCTATTTCTGAGCAGCAAAAAAAATTATTAGAAGAACAATTCCGGAATGAACTTAGAAGCAAAGATCAATTATTTGAAAACTATTCAAACTTGGCTAAAGAAGATAAAAAAGAGTTAATCGAATCAAGATTAAATAACATTAATGAAAAAAATAAAAAAAATTTAGAAAGTGAAAAAAAAATCTATCAAGAAAAGTTAGAAAGTATTCAAAATAAATTAAATATTGTAAAACAAACAGATAATTCAGAATTACTTCGTCAAAAACAACAGCATGAATTTGAAAAAAATAGATTAACTTCAAGTTTTAAAAGTAAAATAGACAGTCAAGAAGCTATTAATGCCAATATTCATAAATCTATGACTGATGAATATAAAGCAGAGCAAGCCATAGATAAAGAAAAATTTAAAGAAGAACTTAATAAAAATAAGAAAATGTATGAATCAAGACAAGCCGAATTTAGAGATACTTTAACTGATAGAATAAATAATAATATTACAGGATTAAAAAATGAAATTTCTCTTTCTAAAAACCAAAAAGTTGTTGATCATGTAAACCAAAATAGAGGTTTTGAATTAGAAAGAAAAAATTTAATTCGAGATTTTCAAAAGCAAATTACTATTGAAGAAGAAAAAAACAAAAACCTTCATGATTTATCTAACAAAACAGTACAGAAGGAACTTGGTGCCGCTACAGAAAGTCGAGAAAAAGTAATTCGGACAATGGCTGAGCAAAATGCAAGGGATAAAAGTCTATCCAAAATTCAGCAATCTCAGCAACTTACCCAAATAAAAGCAGAAACAAATGATAGAGAATTGCATTTAAAACAGCAAACTGACTCTCGTGTTGAGCTTGCTAATGAACACATGATTCAAAACACGCAACGCTTACAAAAATTTTATTCTGACACATTAGATTTAATACGTCAAAACTTTGAAGATAAATTAAATAAGGAAAGAGAAAATCATATTCAGGAACGGTCCGAATTAGAGAATAAGTTAATTAACAAGATGCGAGACCAAAATAAACAACTTACTTCTGCTCTTGATAGAAGTAATTTAGAATACAACGGAAAAATTCAAGAATTGAAAGATTATTATGAAACTGAACTTCGTCGTCAGGAAATTGAAAATAATAAACAATTGAATGAAAGAGAAAAAGCATATAAATTAGCAATGAAAAATGATAACATCAGGAATGAGAATCTATTAAATCAACTAAAAGATTCGCACAATAATGAATTAGATGAAATTGATAAACGACACAGAAAAGAATTAAATGAACTTGTCCAAAAAACTTCCGAAAGATTAAGAAAAAGAGCTTAATATTTAAATTAAGGAAATATTTATGTTAGCTGATCGAAGAGTAAAAATAGTTGCAACAATTGGTCCTTCTACTCAAAGTGAAGAGGCATTAGAAAAAACTATTAGAGCCGGAATGAATGTTGCTCGATTAAATTTCAGCCATGGTACTCATGAAAATCACCTTCAAGTAATCAGATCATTACGTAAACTTTCAAAAGATTTAAATGCTCCAGTAACTATTTTGCAAGACCTTCAGGGACCAAAAATAAGAGTTGGTAAATTCAAAAATGGATCAATATTATTAACTCCTGGAGAAAAGATTTCAATTACAACACGAGATTTAATAGGAGAACCAGGATTAATACCTTCGGATTTTAAGAATCTTCATTTAACTTGTAAAGAAGGAACCAAAATTTTGTTAGATGATGGTCTGCTTGAGTTACGAGTTGACGCTGTGAATGGCCAAGATATTAATGCAACTGTAATTTATGGAGGACTTTTAAAAGATCGAAAGGGTATGAATGTACCCGGTGGTTCACTAGCAGTGGATTGCTTATCAGAAAAAGACTTAGAAGATTTAGAGTTTGGTCTTAAAAATGATGTAGATTGTATTGCTTTAAGTTTTGTAAGACAGGGAAAAGACATACGAAAACTTAGAGATATTATTCAGCAAAGACAATCAAATGCTAAGATTGTTGCTAAAATAGAAATGTTAGAAGCATTAGATAATTTAGAGGAAATTGTAAGATTAAGCGATATTGTAATGGTAGCCAGAGGAGATTTAGCAATTGAAGTTGGTCAGACTCAATTACCTGCACGCCAAAAACAAATAATTTCCCTTTGCAACGAGATGGGTAAACCTGTAATT
>SXGU01226443.1_pt1 | contig 67277 bp, 84 predicted proteins | sample 3174531 | NCBI WGS metagenome assembly SXGU01 (sample SAMN11356863, study PRJNA531348) | freshwater metagenome | isolation source: freshwater sample F1-140 | place: China: Fuxian Lake, Yuxi | collected 2017-12-25 | reverse complement strand
GGGCATACTGACGCTTGCTCAAATTGAGTGCAAGTGCCGCTTCTGCTTGTATGAATCCTGCACGGTGACGGTGCCCCGCCAGAATGCGCCCAATGCGGCAATTCAGTTCTTGCTCAGCAGGTGTCATGGATTTATAAAGCGGAAACAGATTTTCCCTGGAGTGTGCAATAATGCAAGTGCATTGGCTATGTTCTGTCTCGTTTCTGCCGTGATTAGGATGCCCCCATCTTGAATTTCAAGAATAAAGGCCCGCTCTGGTGGGATCTCCGCTTTTTCGCGCACCTGCTCTACCAGGGCCTCCCACAAATGACGCCATTCCAGGATGCCCTGACAGCGCAGTGACTCGCGCCAATAGGTTGTTGAGCGTGAATCGCGTGCGTCGGTTATCGGTGGTGGATTCTGCATAAAGTAGACAGCTTCTACACAGGAAGAAACAGGCTCTGTTCCCTTATCTAATCCTGCGCGTTGTGCCACAGCAAGAATCAACAGTGTGGGGATATGCACGCTGCTATGAATCAGTCCTACTGAAATGCTTACATCAGGTGGAACAGTGGGCCACTTGTCTTGATTGGGTATGATCATGTTGTACCTCTTGCTGCTTCTATGTCACGGTGGCCCAGGCCGCATTGTTCAACGCTAGCCAGTCGTCAATCGCCATCGTCGTCTTCTACCTTCGCCAGACTGGAAATGAACAGATCCGCTGCTTCTTGATCATCCATCCCTGCCAGCTTGTCCGCAAAAGAGGTCAACCGGGTTCCACTCACAATGTCTGTTACATCTTCTGTCTTCGGTAATAGGATTGAAACAACGTGATCATCTTTCGTGCCTTCTGCGATTGGAAGCAACACACGCAAGGCATGGGTACGCCCAATTCGATCTCCACGTCCGATTCCCTGTTCAATCTCACGCGGCGTATAGGGCAATCGGGTGAAGACCAGACAGTGTGAGCATTGCAACCCGTCCAGCGATTCACCGATGGATTGCCATGTACCCACAAAGAAAGCTGCCCCCGGTGCGTTGCCATAGGCTTCCACCCATTCCTGGTGCTGCTGCATGGTGCCGTGTTCGGAATGCACCAGCCAGACAGGAACATCCTTATAGGTGCCTTGCAATTCATCCCGTAAGCGTTCCGCTTCCTGCCTGCGACCGCAAAAGAACACCCATTTCTGTCGGCTGTCTACCGCTTCCTGAGCACGATCTACCAGCCAGCGTAACTTGCGGCTGGCTGCCATCATCAAGCCCACTTCCAGCGCATACGCTTTGTGGTTTTTAAGCTTGGCACTCATCTTCAATTCAGTAGCAAAGCTCATGGCGCGATTCTGAAGCTCACCGGGAATAAAGACGACCTCCCAGTAGACCGGAGGCAGATCCGCCTTGGCTTCTGCATCCGAAACACGATGCACTACCTGATCCAGCCGCTTGTTTAATTCATTCGTGCAACTGTACCCTCGTTCCCGATCCCGCACAATCAGGCCGTATTCTCCCATATACGCATTGCAGTACCGCTTTGCGAATTGCGCCCAGGTGCCCCACTCATCCGGGTGAATCAGATCCAGTGGGCTCCATAAGTCAATTCGGACATTGGCTAAGGGTGTTGCACTGGTGGCCAGTCGATAGGGCACTAAGCGTGAAAGCTGCTCGGCATGGTAGCTGGTATTGCCTTTGCCTACCCAGACCGTCTGGCCATCTGGTTGCATCACTGAGCAGTAGCGCCGATAGTCCTTAGCAATATGGATCTCGTCAAATACGACGCTGCCTGTCTTCAACCGCATTCGCGGGGCAAATTCTTTCAGTACCCGTGGGAGTGCTGCCCAGGTGGTAATCAACACACGGCGATCCTTCACCCTCAGCAGATAATCATCAAAGGGTTCCTTGTTCTCTTCAATCAGGCAATACGGACGCGAATCGCAAAACCGCTGATATGTCCGCCGATACCCATAGATGTTATTCTTGCGACAGAGGATGATGGTATCACCCTCCCATTGCTCAGCCCAGACGATGCCCGCAATGGTCTTTCCTGTACCACAGGCCCACCAGAGATGGCCTGATCCCCCCTGCGATAGCATTCGTTCCACCCCTGCTGTCTGGTAGCCATAGAGCTGTAGTCCATGAATCCGTGAGAAATCAATGGAGGTGGTATGCGATTGCGGCACGTCCAGCTTGAACGGTGCGCCCACAAGCCGCTGACGTAATGCAGGCTCAATATATTCCAGATTGCGGGGAAGCTGAATCAGGTGCTTTCCTGTCTTAGTCGCCCAGATCCCCAAACCAGGGACAGAGCGCAACCCGTCAACAATCCCTTCTTCTTGTTTCGGATAGAGCAGCTTCATTTCTTCTGCTCTTCCTTCTGCCGTCGTAATTCGGCCAGCTCTTGCTGTCGCAGATAGATGTGTGCCAGCGCGATGTTGAAATCAAGCGTGCTGGTATGAATTGACTGCATGTAGCAAGGACGCCGTGTGGCACCTTCTCCCTCCCAGGCAACAACGGGAGCGCGTACAGGTGGAGGAAAGAGGGGTGTTGTAGGCCAGTGCTCGACAGGTAGCTGTCCATCCCAGAGGAAGAGCAGCCGCGACACTGTATCCTTCAAGCCGAAGTGCGTTTCAGTTGCAAACAACTTTGTCATGTCTGCATCAAACGCGGTTGTGTGCTCTTCTGTGGTTGCTTTTAATAAGATTCGGACACGAATCGGTTGTCCGCGATCATGCTCAATTCCTAACAAGCGACCGTACTTAGCCGTGCGCGGGCTCTCAGTCGGCCCGACACGTACACTGAAAATCTGATCCCTCAATTCGTCTGTGTACTGATTGATCGCTTTCAAATGGGCAGAAAGCTGCCCTAATCCACCCAGCAAGAGCAGGGTTTCTTTCCGGGTGAGGCTACGTTCAAAGCTGCGACTCATGCCGCTCTTGTATGAACCAGGAACAAGACCCGCAACCATTATTACTCGCCACGGATTCAACCAAGCGGATAAGACCTCTGCACCTCTCTCACTACCCCTTGCCTCTTGGACATCCATGCCAGCGAGCGAAGCAGCTGTACTAGCGGTTGTAAAGCAATTGCCGCCAGAATCATTCATCAGGCAGTACGTTGCCTACTTCAGAAAACAGACCGATACACCTCTTGGCTTTCACTTAGCAACAACGCTGGCCTTGTTGGGCGCCTTGAGCCCCACTGACTTTGCGCTTCAAGATTTAGGGGGAACACTTCGCACAAATTTCTGGTCACTGGTGACAGGCCCTTCTGGCAGTCGAAAGACCTGGGCAGTGGAGCGGGGTCAGGAGCTGTTGCAGACGTGTCAATCACCTTTCTTGGGACTGACACCTGACACAATTGAAGGAATGATCCGCTTACTGCGGGACAAGCCACGGCAGCTACTGATCTATCCTGATATGGGCGACTTTCTCAAACGCACGGTGAGGCCCGATGGCTATAGCAGTGCGCTGAAGGAAGGCTATACCCGTGTGTTTGACAGCACCAGCGTCGGGCGCGGATTGGCTAAGACTGATGTGATTGCCACCGATGTCAAGCTCTCTCTGCTTGCTGCCGTGAATGGCACCTATGTCAATGCGTTCACTACGATCCCTGATTGGCTGGGCGGCTTCTTTGGTCGCTTCTTTGTGATCTGTGCAGAACGGGAGCGTGAGTACATCGACTATGATCCACCAGAGGATGCCGAACGCTATGGCCGCTTGCTGGAATGGTTAGAAGAGCGGCATGGGGAACAGCCACGTATCTATCCAGCAAAGGGATTGACAGCGGAAGCCCGCCAGCTGCTTGCCGAATGGTATACACGCTGTAAGCAGGAACTGGCGTCGATTCATATTGCTGAGTCCTTTGTTGAGCGCTTGATTCCCTTGACCAAGCGAATCGCAATGCTGTTGGAATGGGACTATGGTTGCGGCTGGGATACGCAGGAAGGTTGGAAAGTCACAGCCGCCACGATGAACATTGCTACACAGATCACGAATCTGCATATCGCATCGGTTGTAGGCTTGCTACGCGATTTAGCCCCTACGCTGGAAATGCGCGAGCTGTTTGCGCTTCGTGCTGCCTGTAAACCCTATTACCGCCCTCTTGCTGATGTCTACCTGGATGCCTTCGTTGGGAATGCACGACGCGGACGTGATGGTATTAAGCTGTTGGAAGAAGCAGGGGATGTCAAAACCCTGGTAGAAAACAGCCAGACCCTTGTGCGCCTAACCACAGAAGCAGAGAAGGCGGTGAATCGCGCTCATCGTGAACGCTGGGCCAAGATGCACGATCCAGAACCAGATGAAGATTCGGATGATAACGTCGTTCCGATTCGTAGCAGCAAGAAGTAAATCAGTCCAGGGTTGACTCGTCTTCGACTCCGCTTGTTTCCACTACGTTTTCGGGTGGTGGGACTACAGGTAAAACGGGCGTGACATTCCAACCTGTAGCACGCGGGCGTGCGGGCTTCACATGCACCTCCTTTGCAGGCTTCTCATACATTGCACGTAGCCGCTCGCCTAGCGCTTCAGGAATTGGCTGGAAGGGCTTCAGGTCAAATTGGAACGATTCAGCGGGTGGTGTTTCTATCTCATCCAAATCATCCCAAGTGGGTGTAGGCAAGACTGTAACAACTGGTTCAGGTTCAGGTGATTCAGTAGCAGGCACAGACACAGGCACAGGCATAGGCATCTCAACAGGAGTGGCTACAGGGGCAATAGGGGCCACGGAAGCAACGGGGTGCGCCTCGCATACGTCTTGCGCGTCAAGCAGGGGCTGGTGAGGCTGTGTGGGCGCTGGAGGGACGGCCTGTTCAATGGTCTGTTCAATGGGGGGTGCCAGTGCTTGACGCATGAGTGCATGTTGCTGCTGCTCTTGCATCCATGCAGGCAGCTGTGGACGTATCAATTGCATGGGTGAGGTAACAGGTGGTTCTACCACTATATCATCCAGATCATCACGTAGGATCGGTGTCCGTGTCTTGAGTGTCTTCTTAGCCACCAATTTCAGGTGGGTTGTACCTTGATATAGATTCAAATCCAAGCTGGCTTTTGGGTTTGCTTGTAGATATTCCTCTGCATTTCGCGCACAGTCTTCTGGTGTGAAGGCGCAAAGGCGTTGCAGCTCTGGACGTGAGAGTGGAATTGCTACTTTGGGTAGAAAGGGAAACAGCGGGAATTTGGGATTATTGCGCTTATATAGAGCAGTCAGTGTGGTACTGAAGACGCGGTGCATCCGATCTGAGAACAGAGAACGATCACGGAGCTGAAGGGTGGACGGAGTGAGGACGATATTAGAGTGAAACATAGATTGAATGTCGTCAAGTTCATAACCCAATTGAACTAACCACTGAAGAGCATCAATCGCATGTGGATGGTAATTTGCAGACAGCGAAGGTAGCGGAAATACAAGTTTTCGCTTTTTACGGGGAAGCCACACTTGCTGTACCCAATCGTAAAAGGGATACCACGCAAGCCGCAACGAGTAGTCAGGACTGCGTGATTGTGCGCCCCAATAGTCCTCAAGTGCGGAAAAGAAGCAGCGAGAAAGAGCCGGGGAGTCTGGATCAGCCCAGAATCCATCTATAGCACGTTGGACATACTCAATGAGCGATTCTAACTCGGAATCCAGGTCAAAAACGGGGTGGCGTAGGGTTTCAAGTGCAGATTTTCGGAAAGCAACAACTAAATCAGGAAGGTAGATTGCTTCCTTTTCAGCATCTAAAACGAGTTTGAGTACCGATGTATCACGGTCGGTGGGAAGCAGGGCAAGATTCTGAAATGTCTTGACCTTACCTGTATTTATCTGCAATCTGCGGCGGGCTATAGGTCGCATGGTTTACCTCGTTCTTGTTGCTCGCGCACGGGCGCACGATACTGATTCACAACACACTGTAGCATTCTACGCAGATAAAAGGCTACCATTATGTGACACTGTAAATATACAGGCTGGATAAACACAGACACATGCTGCTATACTTGAAAGTGCTGTACAGGCGTTACAGTGTGAAATAACACCATCACAGCAGAAATAGGTGATGGGTTCTTTACGCTCACTGCACACTTGCATATGAGCTGTGTGTGAGAATACACACTATACAGAAGTAGCTATGAGTATACCAAATAGGTGATAGTATGAACGCCTAAACAGATAGACAAGCTGTAACATCTGTACAGTAAGATGAAGAAAGAGAAGAAAGAAAGAGAAGAAATAGACACATGATGTATATCATATGTCATATTTTGGTATACTTTTACTTTCTTTCTTGGCTACTGCCTCTTTTTTTCTCGGCCTTTCGTGCCCGTGCGCGAGGCTTCTCCTCTTTTTCATGCTGCAATGCAACACAACAAACAAATGTTTCCTTGTGATTTGCTGGGTTAGTAGCACGAATCATTCTGCTGTGGTAACTGCCTTTCTATGAGTACAAAAACACAGTGGGTCGGCCCAGATCGACTCCTCGGAAATTGGCTGACCCGTTTATGGTCGGAATCGTTCAAACAGCTGGAAGTACATGACTCAGAAGGGAAACTGGCTGACCTCATTGCAGATGAAAATCCCGACTCGGCAGCCATCCCGAACCAGATCGAAATCCTGGCCGATGGAAAGCCACAGACTACAATTGAGGATCTGGTAGCATTGAGCTTGGAAGATATACAGGCGCAGCTCAACGCGCATATCCAGTCGATTTTATCCCGCTGTTCTGCTACAGCTGTGACAATCGCTCTCCGTTCCTACTTTATTTATGAATCAGACCTGATCCAAGACATCAGCGACCGGGCTGAGCTGCTGCTTCGCTATGAACGTGCCCCGATTCAGGCAGAAGCACCAGCAGTAAATCCGTTGCAATCTGTGTTAGCTAACATTGTACCACCTTCTCAACCAGCTGAGCGGCGGATTCGACCTCTTCCCCCACCACCTGAGCCGGAGATTGACATTCGCACGATAGAGGAGCATGTCAAAGACCAACCTTTATTGGGAATGCTGATTCGCTTTCTTGTACTTGGCTATGAACGCCGTATCGCAGAGCTGTTAGAGCGTTTTGAAGATTCAGAACAGCGTGCATTAGATGCGACAAATCGCATGATGGGGTTGGTCACTGTGCTGGTAACAGGAACCCAGCAGGAGAAGCAAAGCGCACTGGAGCAGGCTAAGCTGTTGACCGAACGGCTTGCAGGGGCGCAAAGTGAAACAACCAATATGCTCCTTGAGATGGAACGATCCAGGTCAAATGCACAAGTGTTGGCAGCTCGTCAGGCCAGAGCTGATGAGCAAAAGCAGCGGGAAGCACTGGACGCAGAACGTCGATCTTTGCAGGCATTGGTGGAACAACTTCGGAAAGAGCGTGATGACGCTAAAGAGGAAGCGCGGAAAGTGCAAACCAGTGGTGGGAAGCGAAAAGGAGATGATCGCGTGCTGGATCTGGTTGAAACAGCGATTGGACAGCAGCTTAGTGACGGAAAGAAGAAAGATGAGGGGGGAGGAGGTGGCGGGTTTGACATGACTGCCCTCAATGATCCTGAAAAGCTCAAGCAGGTGCTCGCTTTTGCAGTGCAATCCAACCGAGGGAGTGTGGTAACAGCCTTGCGTAATTTCGCCGTTGCAAACCCACATGCAGGGGGCGATATGATTGAGGCACTGAGCAGTGGTGTTGAACAACGACTTGCAGCAGAAGACGAGAAAAAAGACAAAGGAGAAGGTAAATGAGTTCAGTGAAGCGCGAGAATGTGCGGGATGTGTATGATCTGTCCTATGCACTGGGTTTAGAAATTGATGCACTCTTACCCTTGATCAAGCAAGCGCAGGGAAGCTTCAAGCTGGTAGATGCGAAACAGGGCCGGGTGGGAAGCGCCAGCGCAGTTAAAGCAATGGGCACCCTATCAGGCTGGATCTTTATGTTTCAGGAAGTAGAGCTGAGCCCTGGATCAAGTGTATTCTGCTTGACTGCCCGAATCTCGCCTATGTCACCCTGGACACGTTACAGCCTGGAGATCCTGGTTGCAATTGCACGGGGATTGGGTGGACACTCCTTGCAATTGACACGCGGCGATGCTGCTGATTCAAACAAGCGTGAACTGGTGACGGTGCAATGGGCACCCCAATTAACCACAGATGTAATCATGGAGGATGAGATTCAGTCCCTATCCCCCGAATTGCAGAAAGTGGTTGCTGAATCCGATAGTGATTTTGAATCAAAAGAGCTGCAAGAAGCACAGGATCAACAGGATCAGGAATGAGTGAGGTACGTGTCAGCAAGGACAAGCGCAATTTCGTGCTGGAAGTGGATGGCTTGCTTCTACATGCACGGAATCGGGAGGAAGCACGCGCTCTCTTAGATGCGTTGGACGATGCAACACTGATTGATCCAGAGAACCTGCTGGACAATCAGAAGGTAGCTACACCTCTTGCTGTTATCACTCCCGATATGCCGGATGTAGACGAGACAGCAGAGGTAGCTGAGGTTGTCTCTGATCCAATTCTGCGTCATCTGTGTTCAACGGAAGCGTCCATGCTGAAGATTGGGTACAACCGCGCTGTCTTTCAAGCAGCACGGGCCAATCAAATCACTCAGCATTATGGCTATACGATTCGCAGTTACATGCAGGACAAATCATACATCTGGCACATCTTAACACACCCGAAAGATCGGCCTGTAGGGAAGGTGCGCCAACGGGATGTACACCTGTCAGAAGGCATGGTGCGCCTTGTGTATGTCGTTCACCCCGTCCCAGTTGAAGTGCCCACTGAGGAGGGCTGATGCGTTCCTGTCTTCAGGGTGTTCCAGGTGGATTTCAACGCATTGAACGTGTGTGGTGCATTACTGTCCCGCTGGAGGGAAAGCGTGCAGGCTTATTTCTAATCGGCAGAGCACAGCACACCTTGGATGGGCGGTGGAGCTATCAGATTTACATTGAGTCACGTGCAGATGCAGATTTGAGCACAGCCTGTCCTGATGAAGCAAGTACATATTGTGAGCACGGCGAAATCAACGGGCTGTGCCGGTTGTATGACGAAGTGGGCGCATACATCGACCTTCCTTCTTGGGAAGTCCATTCACGATGGCGGCTAAGGCGATTTGGGCATGGTTGAACCATTCAGCAGCCTATCTGATTTTTTTATTGCTGAATGAGAACGGTAGAGAGATCACGTCAAGGTGCCCCGAATAAAAAATTATTATCGCGGGTTTGAATTCAGCGCTGATTAGACAAAGGAGCATGTCAAGCTACCTACGATTTTCAGACCCTGTAGACGCATTCAACTGCGCGGCGGGGAATGCAGCGGTATCAGGCGCCATCACACCAGCATCCAAGCTGGATCACCTTGCCGTGTCGATTGCGTTCACCCTGGGTGCAGGTGAGAATCCTGATTTTGATTTCCAGGTGCAGACCGCTGTAACCGGTGCTGCTGCTACCGAGTGGGTAACCCTTCCATCCAGTCAGAAGAGCAATCTGCGGGATCAGGATGTGGTTTCTTTTGATGTGGTGGATGGCATCCTGGATCAGATTCGGCTTCGCGTTGTCAACAATGGGAACGCAGCGCTGACCAATATCATCCCTACATGGTACTCCGACCAGCAGCTTGAGGCATAATCATGTTTGAATCACTCAATGTTGGCAACGAGCTGTATTCTGATACCGTTGCTGTTGCAACTACAACCACACCGGTTCAGCTTCCTCGCCCTGAAGTGGGGAATCTGGTCATTGTGATCGAGGTACGGGGCCGGACAGCAGGCACCTGTGCGCTGGTGCTGCAAGCTTCCGCGACTGAGGGGGGCACCTATCGCCCGTTGGAAGCAGCCTATCAGGCTACGCGGAATAGCAACGGGATTACCTATTTCTATGTCACTTCTCCTCTGGCTTCCTGGCTGCGCTTGTCGCTGACCCCGGCTGGTGGATTCGATGGCACTGTCACCTTGACCATGCGGGCCGGGAATTGGCTCGTTGCTGATGGGGAGTAATCATGCCAGCCGCTGAAGTTTTACGGCCTCATAGCCACAGTCTCTATGACCTTCCTGTTGGACGGGGTGCAGGGAATGTACCGCCTGCCGATGAATGTCACCCTGCCTGTTGGCTCAAGTCATCCTTGATCAACACAGACGCAAACGGTACAGTTGCCAACACGCTTGGTCGCTTGCCGTTCAAAACCTGGATTCAATTCGTCGGATCGAACGATTCAGATTTTACAGTAGATACCGGGGCATCCTCACTGACTGAGATTGCCTATACCGTCACAATCGCCGATATAGGTGTCGGTCGCGTTCAATTCTATGTCTGGGCGATTTAGGAGCTTGTTATGGCACGTTTTGTAAAACCCAGTCGTGTAGGGAATCTGGCAAGTAAGGCCCTCCAGGAGTTTTCAAGCAAGTCGGCGAAAGCACGGCATAAGTTTGTGATGATTGCGGGACGGCCTTATACGCTGAGTGGCCAGAATCCAACCTATCAGGGAATCGCGCTGGATGTACCCAGTGAGAATGACCGGCTGGAGATTTTTCAGCTGGCTAAGCAAGCTGCTGGACGCAATCTGAGCCCGATCACCATCCGGCTGGCCAAAGGTGTGTATGCCTTTGTGTTCACCGATGATCCTTCCGGGGCTGCTGAGGCAATTCAGGATCTTCTGGACACGCCAGGAGCAACCCCATTTTCACCCGCATTGGGGAGTTCAGGTATGGAAGACCAAGAAGAAGGCACCAAGATTGGGCGCTGGTTCAAAAAAGTCTTTGGGAAGAAAAAGAAGGCTGCTGGGAAGAAAGCGGCTGAGGAAGCAATTGCTTCTGGTGAAGACACCCAAGATCCTGAGTGCTGTGCCAACATCGGCGCGATTGCTCAGACAGAAGCAGCGCTGCTGACTGAGAAAGTCCAGGCGATCATTGATTCGCTGGCAGCAGATGGATGCGATATTGATCTGCTTCCCTGCGATGATGAGGATGTCTGCTTTCAGGTACGGGCACCGGATACCGTCACCGATGATGAGATCCTGGATCTGAATACTCGGATCAGCCAATTCCTCGGATCAGATGTGCGGGTGAAGATTGCCCGCTATGCAATCAAGGGGGAAGATGGGGCGGCTAAAGTCAGCACCAATACCATCATCGTCCTGCTGGATGTGGAAGATGAAGACCGGGGCCTGCTGCGTGTCGGCGCCGTGTATGATGGGGAAGTCCATGATGGCGAGGTGCTGCAAGAATCAGGCTTGCGGCATGAGATGCAGTACGGCGTATTGCCTACCTCAGCTTGGTAAGTCCTGATTCAATCTATTTCTATCAATTCGTGTCTCTAACTGAGGAGTGATAAAGAAAATGGCTGGTATTACGCTTCCTGCCGTCAGCAACGGTAGTGCTTCCAAAGCCGTCGAGAACGGCAAAAAGGCCCTTGCGGGATTGAAGAATCGCGCTGAGCCCCTGAAGGATGATCTGGTTGGTCTGGGCACCATTGGTGCTTCTACCGCAGTGGCAACCTATGCCCACCGGTATTGGACTGACAAGAAGGATGATAAAGGCGAGAATTACACTGGGAAGTTCCTGGGTGTGGATCTCCGTCTGTGGGGTGCTGCGGCTCCCTTCCTGTATCGCTTCTGGAGCAAGAAGAGCCTTCCCCAGTGGTCTACCAATGTAGCCACCGGCTTTGTGGGTTCTTGGGCTGCGGACTTCGCCTCGGACAAGTTCAATGAAATGAACACCAAGAAGGGTGAGTCTGGTGGTAGCGCCGTGAAGTACAACAGCGATGGCAAGACCATTGATGCCGATGGCGATCCTACCAATACTTCTGGCTTCGATGATGTCGGTGGACTTCGCGATAAGCGAATTCAGAAGCTGGAGCGTCAGCTGGCCATGCTGAAGGACAAAGAGTCCAAGGGCCGGATGATTGGATCTTCAGGTCGTGGCGGTGGCGGTGGCGGTCGTGGCCGTGGCCAAGTGCGTATGCTGGATGTCGATTCCGATGGTGATCTTGACCGCGTGAGAATGAGCTACTGATTTGAGGGACTGAGCATGGTGTTCAGTCCATTGAATCTCAACAACAATCTTTCAACAGTCTACAATTTCTGAGCGAGGGTAATATGAGCAGTGTAGAAGGCGTGCCCGTTTACGTCGATGACGCCGGGTACTATGTCAGTGGTGATGAAGTAGGGGCATTCCGTCCAGGTCTGGGTCTGCGCCGTCCTGCGGTGCGTGATGCCATTCTGGAAGGTGATGCAGCGGTGCGTGCAGCCCGTCAGGCTCGCCGTGCTGGTATTCGGGATGCCCGGCTTGCTGGCCGTGCTGGAGCGGATCTGCGGGTAGCCGCTGAATCCATCCGGCCTTCCAGTGACAGCCTTGCGCTGGCCAATCAGGCAGGTCTGGTTACCAAAAATCAGATCATGGGCCTGGGCAGCAGCATTCCGGTGGCCTCTGCTTCCGGCAATATCAATGCCAGTGTCCAGCGGGCCTGCTGGATTCGTGGTCTGGTGCTGGACTCTGATTCTCCTGCCTACATGGCAGTGACTCAGATCACCCTGGCCGGTATCCCGAAGACCATCGGCACTGCCGGGTCGCCTCTGAGCATGTTCCTCCGTGATGCAACCCGCTTCGGCATGGAGTTCGCTCCGGTGCTGGCGCAGGTAGGTCAGGTGTTCCAGGTCAACTTCACCAACCTGGATGCGGCTGCTGCCCATGTGATCCAGGGCGGTCTGGTGGTGGATGAATTGAATCCCTATGCCGCACAGCGCGTCATGGAGAACATGGTATTCCAGGCCATCAGCGCTCAGGTCAACTGATCCGATACCCACCAGGGTAACCAAGTGTGAGCGAGGGACAGGGTTCGTAGCAATACGAGCCCTGTTGCCGTTTTTGGCGTTGCGTACTGGGATGTGCTATAGACTCTAAGAGGGTTCCATGTCTGATCTGAATAACTTGATTCTGATTCATCCACTCGACGCAGAAGAAGTATTGGATCGGGAACACACACCTTTTCATCCCGTCAACTTGTTTGACGTGCTTCAGAAGCGAAATCCGCTGAATCCCTATGTGGATCTGCGCCGGGCATTTGGGATGCCAGAGCCCCGACCCACGACCAACCAATTCGATGGAAATATTAAAGAGCTGACGGTGGCTGCATTTGGTGCAGCGGTGACACCCTTTGCCTTGTTCAGTATGCCCAGTCTTCAGCGTGTGAAGCTGACACTGACACCTCGGCCCACCGCAGCTGTGGCACCCAACACCAGTCTGGCGATCCGGTTCTACATTGAATCACAGGTTGGCAGTGATCTGGTGAATCGCCGGATTACCGTAGCGCTGAATGGATCGGGCTGGTTGTATCTCTACGGATCAGGGCACAAGATCAGTGCGCGGAACACGACAGGGCAGACCATTCAGGTGAGCGTCAGCACGGATCTACCGCGTGCCGATGGCATTGCTGACTGGCAGGACTGTGAGCTGTTGGACACCATCGCGGCTGAGACAGCACTGGATATTGCACCCTTCACGAAGAAATTCTACATCTACAGCACACAAGGGACACCGGCTCCCTTGCTGCAAGGCTATGACAGTGCAGGCAATGTCGTCTTCAGCCAGACCATCCTTGTTCCATTTCAAGAGATTGTCTATGCGTCCAATCTGGTGTACACCTTGACACCGGTAGGGGCCAGCACATTCGCGATTCGCTACTACTGCGAGGGATAAGTCATGCGTCGCTGTGTCACGGTCTATATTGAAGCCAACCTGCTACTCGTTGAATTGTGGCGGGTGCAGGAACGTGATGATCGGCTGGCGGATTCAATCCGCGATATGCTGGACAATCTGCACCTGGAATTAGAAGACGACGAGAAGACAGAAGCTGAGAAGATGATTCAGCAGAAAATCGTGGAGCTACGCATTCCAACCTCCATCTGGGTGAATGGGGATGAACATCGCTGGAGCGATGGCCCTGAGATCAGCTACGAGACAGCAGTAGCCATTGCAGGGAAGACCGGGCAACCGACTGTGATGGTCTTCACCGTGCAGGATCACACAACACGAAGTCTGCTTCCCGGCCAGACATGCCCGGTGCGTACAGGGATGCGAATTACCTGTATGGACACGAATCAGGCATGACGCTGCAACAGGGTTGTGTGAATCAGTTGCACGGTATTCTGTATCGGATACAGAGAAGCTGCCCTGTGCAGCGTGGCTGGTGATTCGGATTTGCGTATCGGGTTACGGGAGTTGAAGAGGTTTTGAATGACTCCGTATTAAAGCACGCTGGCCATGCTGCACCGGGGCACTTTCACGAATCCTGTCCAGACAGTGTTATAGGATAGGAGAAGATGCCATCTTTTATTACCACACCTGAAGAAGAAGCTGTCTGGGAACGGGCAAAGGGAAAAGTGCGTGAGGGCTATCCCGATCTGGACGAACAGGATTCACGCTTCTGGGCATTGACCAACACCATTTATCATCGGATGTCAGGCCGGGTGAGTACGACCGGGCGATTCAGTCATGCTGGGGTTGCAGAAGAGACTGCATCAACAGCACTGGATCTGGTGGTGGACGCGATTCGCCCTCATTATCCAGCGGATATAACAGAACGTGAGCGGGATGTACTGACGCGCTGTGCGCTGTCTACTCAGCTGCTCTTGACGGGTGGATTGATTCAGCCGGGGATGCAGTGGACGGATCATCCCATTGAATTGCTACACGGTGTAGCGGAAGACGCACTGACAGTGTTGAAGATCCATCGTCGTGCGCTTAGCGCACGGGCTGAAGATGTCGCGCATCAGGAAAAGCTGGTGCGGCAGCGGGCTGCACAGGAATTTCAAGAAGCAGCCAGCATGTCCTTACGGGCGCTGCGGATCTTCACCAAACCTGATTTAAAAGCACAGCTCAATGCGTGGATCAAGAAAGCACCAAAAGACTCACCTGAGTTTCAAGCACGACTGACCGAAGCGCGGACATTAGGCCGGCAGTACAACACGACCGTATTGCCTGCCTGGGAGAAGACCAAAGCAGCGGAAGCTGCACAAAAAGAAGCGCATGAATTAGAAGCATGGGGTGTGCAGCAGTGTGCTTCCTGGCTGGTGGTGCCCAGCTGGTTAGAAGAGGCTGATCCACATAGCGGTCATGTCAGCTCGGACTGGCTACCCCTGATTGCAGAGGGATGGACGATTGGACAGGCCCACTGTCACCAGACACACGCACAAATTGTGGTGGAAGCAATCGCATTGCATCTGCATGGGCACCGTATTCAATTGACAGACACAGAAGGGCGGCTGGTATTGGCAGGCAGCTTCTATACCCCGTGGCATAATTTCATGCTGAAGGATTGGATCTTGCCCACCTGGGTTAAGCTGCTTCCCCGTACACCCACGCAGACGTTGATCCATAAGTACTTAGTGCAATTGAATGCAGCTACGACCTACAAGGCGGAACTCGCCGCAGCCTTTCAGCAGTATACTGAATTATTGAATGATGATCCCTGGCGTTGGGATCGCCTGATCCGGTATCGCAGTCGAACGGATTGGCAACCCGACATGCAACTGAATTGGGCTGCTGTGATTCAGTAGGTGTGTGGACGTTTGAAGTCTATCATCAACCTGTGTATCCGAATGTTGATACACAAATCATCCCAATTTTGATTGAAATTAGCGCGGTTGCGTGTAAATTCAGGCTATGACGGATATGGGTATCTATCCGTGGACTTGATAATCACGCTCCTGCTTCTCATCTTCAGCGCACAGTGCGTGCTGCTGTGGCGTGTGCATAAAGCGTTGAAGCAGATGCAGCAGATCGTAAAAGCGATTGCGAATCGTCCGATTGTGTTTGTGCAGAACCAGCCAGAATCGAATCAGATTCATTAGTGGTTGTGCTCTGGCGCGTTGATTAGGTCTATCATGCTGCCTGCTTTGACGAATGAGGGCTGTTGGGAGAGCCAACAACTGCATCCGAATCTAAGACAAGAGAACCGTTCGGGGAAGCAGGCAGCACTTTCTTTCTTCCTGGAGTGTTCATGCGTCGTACTCGTTCCTGGCAACCTATGCTTATTGCCCAATCTTCAGCAAATTTTACAGCAGACCAATTGCAGCTCGTCTTGGATGCAGTCTGCAAGCAGGAGCAGCATCGGGTAGCGATGGATCTTGCAGACCAGCCCCGGCTTGGCATTCCCTATGTCCCTGACATACAGGATCAGGTCGGGTGGCGTCCCAGCAAGCGCTTCACCGCTCGGATGGACACAGCCTATGATCGGCGGGTGCGGGAAAGCTGTGTGCTGGAGCTGGTACAGAAGCTGGAAGGGCAGCCCATTGCGATCTCGTTGCTGGCTCCTCAGCGGTTAGCACAACTGGTGGATATGGTGCGCCCTCACCTGACGGGCAAAAAATACAGTATGGCAGAAGCAGCCATTGCCCTACATCTCCAGCTGGTATTGCAGTTCTTTTCCTCGCGCTATGTGCTTCCTACTGTGGATCAGCTCTATGATGCACTGCTGGGTGGGCGTGATCTTAATCCACGGTTCGAGCAGGCGACGGATGGTGAAGACTGGATGTACCCAGATCGAGGTTGGGGTACACAAACACCCGAAGATCCGGGTAGGGAAGCATGGGACGCCTGTTTTGACACGGTTGGGGAAGCTTACCACGATGATGAAGTGATCTATGCGCCTCATGTGGATCAGGATGCAGTGGCACGCGAGGCGATGCCTGCCAGTGGTGATTTCGATGCGGATTCATTGTCGTGGGATACACTCAACCGCACGTTGCAGGAAGACACTGATCCACGGGAACAGTTGCCTGAACCACAGGGAATTCTGAAGCCAGTAGAAATTACACTCCCCATTATCTATATTTTCCAGTACGCCAATGGGCCCGTGGTGATCCAGCTGGATAAACCCGACACCATTGCCAATTTGGAAAAGCGCTGTAACGGTTTTGCTGGTGTGGAAGCTGCTTTGCATGATGAGCACATGATCGCAGCCAGTGGATCAGCCTTTTGCTGTATGCACAATTTCAACACGAATATCCGGCACTACACCTTCCGCTTGGGCGACAAGATTGTGAAGTCGCTGTTACCCACCGTTTCTGGCCATGCCGTGCATGTGTTGCGGGATCGGTGGTATCCAGAGCAGGCGGTGCTGAATGTCAATGCAGTGGGCACCATGCCTGTATTGCCACAGCATCGGTACATGGTGAGTGGCCCTCATCCGATTGTGTTCATCCTGGGTGCTGCCCCTTCTGCTGGAAAGGGGCTGGGTATTCAAGGAGAGCGGGGATCGCGTCATACGAAGCTGCCCGTTCCGATTCCTTCGCATAAAAGCTGCGCCTATCTGGGCCGGTTTATGGATGGCACACTTGTTGTGATCTGCACAGGGCGTAAGTATACGGCGCGTTCTTCCGATCTGCTGTACGCCTTTCAGCTGCTTACGCATCCATCACAGCCTAAAAAACGCAGTATGGCGATCTCAGATCAGGTTACGCCTGGAACGGTGGTGGATGTACCAGGGCTTTTTTGGAAAGAGGGTGCGCCCTATGAAGATTCCATCTTCTCCTTTCAGTGTGGCGAGCACACCATCTATTCCTTAGAGGGTTGTATCCGAGGCTCTACCATTCTGGTCTGTGCAACCATTCTGTACCCGCACTGCATGGCCTATGTAGAGGGGGTGGCGGTGAAGCCGACCGATACGCATATGCTGACTAAAGGGCGCAAGCTGGTGGTGGAGTTTCCCGCACTGTCATTGGATCGTAAGTTAAGCGTGGCGGAGACATTGCGACTGGCCGAGGAGCTGCGTGCGAGCTTGCCAAAGACAGGTCGTTTTTCAGCTACCATCGCAGCTGACACGGCGCTTAAGGGAAAGCAGCTACCCACAGGCACCACACACCAGCAGGTCTATATTGCCCGCTTCACCGATGGCCCTGTGGTTGTAACCAGTGTACATGCACTGACCTACTATCAGCTCTACAGCCTGTTGAATCGGCTGAGCCCTGTAGGGAGTGCGCCCCTGGTGATTGAAAGGGAGGCCCGCGACTGGCGTGTACCGAATGGGTGTGTGACCAATTTGACAGTGCCTTTGGATCTTAGTCAGTCGGCGTTTGAACGCACCTATGTCTTTGTTATTGGTACGGAAGCATTTTATAGTTTAGATGCTCTTCTTGCAGGCAATACGATTCAGGTGTTGATCGATGCACTGTATTCAGAATTCGTACCACTCGTAGCAGGTCAACCGGTAGAGCGCACCCGGCTGTATCCACTGGCTGTAAAGACGTTGCGTGTGCAGCTCATCCCTAAGATACCAGATGTAGACCAAAAGGCTGCTTCTCTTGTAGCGGAACAGGCAGCGGTGTGTTCTCAGACGCCTGTTCCGCCTTTCAACAAATTTGCCCGCCATATGCCCTTGCACACAGCAGAAGAGGCAGACAAGCGCGGCTGGGTAATTGTCCACTTGACAGAACCTAAGCATCACTTTGTCGTTCGCTGTCGTCCGATGGATCAGGCGGGTGCAACAGCTGTGCTCGGCACCTACATCAATGCAGCAGACCCCTTCCCAGAAATCACCCGCTTTCCCTACTTCCTGACGGGTTGTTTGAAAACAGAAGCAGAACCTGTCTATACGCTCTATTTCAAATGGGGTAAGCAACAGTATTGCTTCACCACCCCGCATCGGTTTATCCAAGTGCCGACCTTCCTTGAGCTGGCGCGTCGTTTACTGATTATCGCACGGAAAGACACCGTTGAAGTCTGGTTGGTAGAAGGGGATCAGCGCACCCGCATCGGGATTGACTCTGAAACAATGTACATGGTCGCGGGGTGTGATCCTGCGCTTACATGGTTTGAGCTTGTGGTGATTGAAGGCGAGGGGCCTGATATTCTGGAGGAGGAGATTGTTGAAAAGCGGGTGTATCCTGTCGAGTCTGATCCTGTAGAAGCAGCCGAACCGGCTGTTTTTAAAGGGGTACAGGCAACCGAGGAATTGGTTCCAGCAGAGAGCCCTATTGCGGGTAATTTTACAGCTATTCTGGCCGAAGCCAAGCGGGTGGCCGAAGCCAACCTGAAGGCCATTCCTGTAGGACGTACCTCCTTGAATGGGCTACTTGTTGTCATGGTGCGTGGGGATGAAGCTTGTATGGCCTGCTGGCATGGACGCTTCCAGCTGGCGGAGATTGAGTGGTGGGAGCAGTTGAAACTGATTGAAAAACTGGTGGAATTGAAGGCCCCCCTGTTGCCCCAATCCCCGTTAAAAGTGAAAGGGACACTGCATTCACCCCTTCCCTACATCCTGTTGCGGAATGCCCATGATCCGAGTAAGCACTATCAAATCTACACCCCCCATGATGGACTCACTGCTGAAAACCTGTGCCTGATTTATCAAGAGCTGACGGATGTAGATGCAGCTCGGTGTGAAATCTGGCAAGCCGAGGCTAACCGGCAGGTGACGAAGCTCGCACCGGATGCGATTGTAACGCCCTCGCTCAGTGCAGATAGGGGTGCATGGGTAGAAGTGGCTATCCTGGATACGCGGTTACCAGTTGAACCCAAACCACTTCCACCTGTCGCACGGGTTACAGCCACATGGGAAGAGATAAATGCGATGATGCGCGTGCCCAATCAACCTGCACCCGCTTATCGGGACGACGTGCCGGTTCCTTCCCTGGACATGGTTGCAGAAGGCTTAGCACAGCTGAATGAAGAGCGCGAGCAGGAAGAGCTGTCACCTGTTCCTACCCAGCAGCAGATTCGGGATCGGCAATCTCAATTGATTCTTGTTGATCTACCCGATCTGCCTGGAACGTGCGTGTTTGCTGTGTGGCGGAAAACACCCGTGGATCGGGACATGATCAGTGAATTCTACTCGTTACGACTGACAGCGATGCGTGAAATTGGTGCAGGTGTACCGATAACACAATCTATACCTGCACTGCTGGATCTGCCCGTGCGCCTGATTGGGAAGCTACTGAAAGACTGGACGTGTATCTTGCTTGCAGAGGCACCGAGCTACACTGATTTGTGCATTTTCATGCCCTATATGGGATTGACAGAGCTGGATATTCTCAGCGTGCATTGCACACTGGTTGAGGATGAGGTGCCCCGTCAGCTGGTGCAGGTGGAGAATGGAAAGGAATGGCGTGTTACGACAGCGGTTCCTGGAAAGCACTATGCAATTCGGAAGGCAACGGCGCATGGCACGCCTAACCCGGCTTGACCGTACATACATTCGGGATCAGCTGATTGCTGAATTCCCGCGAATTGCAGAGAGGCCGTGGGTATCGGATTATCCTGGCACCTGGACGCTTTGTTTAGGCTTTGATCTACGCCTGGAGCTGTATTCCGGGCGCAGGTATGCGTACATCGCCTATGCCAATGGCTCGCTGGAGCATGAATTTGCAAACCCAGGTTTTCCTGGCCCTGGTTGGAAGCAGCAATTGATCAAAGAGACAGTTGACTATATCAAGTCGGGTTGGAAGTGGAGGACACAGCAACAGCAATTGCATCCTGGCGCCGGAAATGATCAAAGTGCTTCTCAGTATGATTTTTCTGCTCTTCGGTAAGCGCCTCCTGCTTCCCAATGCTGAGATAGGCAATTAAAGACCAGCGGTAAGGAAAAGCAGGGACTTCAGCCGCGACACAGGTGGCTACATAGCGATCCCAAAGGTAGCGCATTCGTTTTGTTTCTTGTGCTTCCCGATATGCCTCTTGCTTTTCCGTTGGAGAGCGTGTTGGATGTACCAGCCAGCAGTCGGCATCCGTGGGCTCGACAGGAGGTGAGGTATCGCTGTAGTAGCGATCCTCCCACGCATAGAGTGCGCCATAGAGCTTGAAGCCTCGGAAGAGCACAACCAGGGTGCGCTCGCCAAAGCTGTTAAACATCGAATCCCAGGTGACTTGTTCCCCTTTCAGTAGCTGGGAGACACTTGTGATGGAGCTTAAGGGGTGGCTCTGTTCCAGAATCTCAGTCAGGTGCTTGACCTGATCCTCTGTGAGATTCGCACAGTCAGGGTCTTTCACGAATTTGAGATAGTTGGTACTGCCCATAGGACTGTGTAGCCCGTTGTCTCTATGTCCTGCAACGAATTCCTACCTTGTGACGCTCTACTTGAATTCGTAGCAACAGACTGCACAGCAAATGCCATCCAGTGCGGCGGCTGAGCCTAACGTGATCCACCGAGGCGGATCGCACTGACATTTGAGCTGGGGGCGGGGTGGCCGTCGCCGCATGGGCACGGTGCTTCGTGTTGCCTGAATCACAGTGCAGTGCGGCACGACCCGTTTGACTTGCAAGAGTGGATTGAGCTGGGCAATCTCACTTGCATAGTGAACTTGAAGTTGTGGATCAGGTCGGGTGACAGACCACCCGGTATGCTCATCCCGCCCGACCAACAAGCCCACCTCTTCGGCCAGGGACTTGAACTTGCCATTATGGTAGGTGCCATTGCGGCTTGTTTCCCCTACATTACGGGCAAAGGCCAGGGCGTGAGCAGCTTCATGTAGCACCGTGCCTAACACCGGCAATGCCCCGCGCCGTAACCCCTCCCCCGCAATCACAAGCTCTGGAAGGGTGCCCGCTGCGCCTGTCCAGCGTCCGGGTTCAAAAGAGCCATAATAGCTCAGGCGTCCGTTACTACTGCCATTCGATAGCAGCAACATGACATCTGGCAGGCCCGGATTCAGTACCTGAGCCCGTTGCCATATCTGGGTCAAGGCAGTGGTCAAGGCCACGGAGCTGACAGGGGCGTCTGTCAAAGGTGGAATCGTTGGATCAAGGTCGGATTCGGTTGGGAGCTGCACGGGCATAGAACCTCCATCCCGGTCGTAGCCCGTTCTATTTGTTGCCGCAACTAAAACAGCAAGTCCCATCAGTTATCGAAAGATTCTACCTTGCTTTCTTTTTCTACTTTTTCTTTTAGTGTTCCATGCACTCTTGCCCATTCATGCCATTCGCGGCAGAGTCGGGGGAGTACCTGCTTCGACCATGCTTCAATTCGGGCTGTCTCAGCTAAGGTGGTGCCAAAAGGGATGAAGGGACTAACTGCTTTCTTGTCTGGATTGAACGTACAGACCACCATATCGATCTCATAGTTCGGACAAGGGGTGGTTACCATCACCGCGCCAAGCTGATCATCCAGGACAAAGACCACAACACCACCTGTGTCTAACGCTTCACAGGCTTGCTGAAAGCTGTGATCCGACGGTACGCAACAGTGCTTAAACCCATCATGGGGTGGTGTAGCCTGTGTGGAGGTCGGGGGCGTCCTATCTGTTTCCTGTTGTGGTCTGCGACGCCAGCCTCGCATATCGCGTTTCATGGTTCCTCATTCGCGGGTTAGCCGCTTGATCTGGTTCCAGTTCAGCTTACTGCGTCCATCAGCGGTAATCCAGATATGCTCTTGTGGGAGCGCAATCAGGGAATGCTGGTTGGAGGTGGCAGCACGTTCCCGGAATTCAACATACCACGCATCTTCCCCTTTTTGAATTGCATAGGTCAAGTGCGTGTTTGCAGGGAGAGGAAGCAGGTAGGCAGCAATCTTCAGGTAGTAATCATCGGTAATCTTGCCACCGCGCCCGGAGAACAGGCCCTTAGCCACGGTCTTTGCCCGCCCGGTGAAGATCGCAGCAAGGGTGGCTGCGTGCGTGTTCTGGAAGGTGGCCGCGTCCATCACCGCAAGCTGTTCAGGGGGGAGCGGAGTAGCGACAGCCTGATTGACTGCATAGGGTGCAAGCAGGGTGTGCAGCTGGTCTTCCAATTCCAGCTGCTTCTTAGGCGTTGGGAGTTCGTGCATCTGAAGGATGTTCTGTAGCTTGATCAGCAGGGGGATCACACGGCTTTGCAGCGTCGCTTCTGCCTGTGTATCCTCCAATGGATTACGCTGAGCATACATCTGTGCCCAGTGTTTCAGTACCTCCACGGACAGCCTTGGATCACGCGCCACTACGTCGATGCTCTGTTCTGTGGGTGACTGGAGGTTGATCAGGCTGACACGCGGGGTGAGTGTGCCAACCGGGATGAAAATCCACCAACCATGTGCTTGCTGAAGTGTGTTCTGTTGTTGGCGCACCTCACCTAATTCTGCACGATAGGGTGTGCGGCGTTGAATCCGAATCGTAGGCGGACAGCCAATCCTGACGCGCTCTGGTTCATCAGCAAGAAGCATTACCAGAACAGTATAGAGATCCTGTAGGTGTTGCTCCGTAACCTCAATGTTATGCTTCTTCAGGACATGCTTGATCGCTAAGCGCATCTGAGCCTGTGTGTGATCCCGCGTTGACCAGTCTACACGCTGAGCAATCGGCCATGCTTTCTCCCAGATTTCCTGCGCTACTTTGTGCTCAGGATCGGTGCGTAGGAAGCGCTCAGGCATCTGGCTGTGAATCTGGTTCCAGGCTACGGGATCAGCGGGGGCTGCTTCTTCCTTGGCTGCTTCGGGCTGTCTGTAGATCGGCGTGACCTCTGGCAGCTTTGTCACCAGAGTTGGATCAGCCGGGTCTTGGGTGGTATCCAGCAGCCACGCAGTCCAGTGATCGCACATCTTCCAGGGCCGGATACCTTGATCCACAAGCGCCTCGGCAGCAGCGCGAGGCATTCCTGCAAACCGATCAGGGAGTGTGATATGCGATAGGGTGATTGATTTTCTAGTTGAATCAGGCCCTACAGCATAGATTGAATTGCCCGTGGTAGGGGAGTGTGGACAGCCCGCTTTAACATAGAGCTTGACAATCGTTTCCAGACTGTCATAGTAGCCACTCTTCAGACTGGGTAGATCACCATGAATAGAGAGATACCAGCGTGTATCTTGTGCAGGGAACCCCTGTGTTGTGAATTTCGCACCCCAATCGGGTAACGGTGCCTGCGTCCGTTCAGCCCAGGCTTGACCATATGTACGCGCACGGTGTAAATTCGTGCCGCTTTTTGGATCACGGGCCTCAAATTCAACGAGCTGTTGATCCGCGAGGAAGGCAACCCCATTGGATGTCTCCTTAGCCAGCCAGCCGGTCGGTAACTGCTTGACATTGTGATGCTTATCATTCCAGATGCGTGCAGTCTGCTTCTCCAGGATGAAACGACGCACAGCGATCTCAGGGGGAATGTTCTGGTTGAGTTCATGTTGGTAATTCAAACAGCCAGAGAGAAGTGCAATCAAGCCCATTCGTAGGCGTGCTTCTAATTTCCGCTGGTGGGTAGCCAGCACCTGATCCACAATGCGGGTGATTGTTGCTTCCTGATCGTCATTCCAGGGTTTGCCCCACGTAGCCTGTACTGCCTGCTGCCAGATTTCCAGTACCATCTTCTCAATCAGATACACGTCGCTCTGCGGCAAGTAGGAAAACTTGTAGCTGAGCCGATTCTGTGCCACTGCGTCAGACAGCACGGCAGCCGGGGGCCCAGCCACTCCAGGCTTAGCGGGTTCAGGTTCTGCAACAGGCTTCACATCCCAGTGAAAGGACTCCAGCGGGTGTGCCGCTGCCCACTTCCGCGCATAGCTGTCAGGATCACCTGCCGCCAGGGTGCGGGCCTCCACCATGACAACGCGGTAAGGTGGCGTCCGAAGGTCAAGCAGCACGCAGCGCATGGGCTGCGTATTCATGAGGTTTTTCAGCCACCAGCCCTGTACACGCGGGCCAGACTTCATGGCTTCTGCTTGGGCGGCGTCGGTCGTGTTCAGTATTTTCTGCATAATGCGAAAATCGTCAGGAATGATCCTCTCATGTCGGCGTTCTGCTTCCATCCCCAGTAGATAGAACAGACGATCCAGGAGCGCTTTGGTGGTGTCGTCGGTCAGCCAGTCTGAGGCGCCTTCCTCAAAGAAGGCATTGGTAATTGCAACTTTCATCTTGGCCTTGCCATAGACCTTCTCCCACCAGTGCAGAATGTCGGCATGTTCCCAGCAACCTTCCCAGATGCGATGAGCAATCTGAGCACGATTTGGCACTTCCTCTGGGATTGCATGTTCGATCAGGACTTCTGCACTGAAGTCCGTTGGGGCACCTGTTGTAGTGGTCTGTGCAGGCTGAGCAGACTGCTTTGTGGGTACAGGCTGCTCTTCTTTTTCCCCGACAAGCTTCTCCCACCCAACCAGATCCCCCTTTGACCAGAACAGCTCATGTTTCTCTGGCTTGCCCCACACTTCAATTGTCTGCCCATTCGTCAGTAGGAGCGTAAATTTCTTCTTAGGCTGCTTCCGAGGTGTATAGGGCCGATCCGCCAGGGTCAGCAGCCGGTTGGCTAAGGCCGCAATCCGTTCTTCCTCTTGCTGTTTTTGATCTGGTGTGATCATGCCCGCACCCAGTCGATGCTGCTGCGTTACGGCACGCCAGTAGGGGCCTGTTTCGCCCAACGCATCGATCAGGCTGGCTGTAGCGAACCCTTGATCAGCGAGTATTGCATCGATCCACCCTTGCAGCTGGAAGCGCAAACGTGTTGTGGTGCTGCCTTGCCGCCGCTTGCGTTCGCTATCAATCTCGTCGGCCTTCAATTCAGCTTCTGCCACAATGACAGGAAAGAGGCGTGTATCCGGCAGTGTCCAGTATTCAATAAAGCTTGTGATTGCGGCTTCCGTCTGTGAATCTGGGTTTGGCTTGCGTTGCGGATAGAGGGATAGCCATTCAGACAAGGTGAGTACAGCGGGATTCGGAAAGGAGTCGCGGGTATAGGCATAGGTGTTGTTGGCTTGATAGCGCACCTGTAGCATAGCTACGAGTGTAGCTTGCACATCCGTCAGTGAGGCCAGCTGTAGAATCTTCCTTCCTGAAAAAGCAGGCTGGCCTGCTTGATCCAGATAGCCTTGATAGGCTTTGGCATTGTTATCCGTGTCAACGGCACGGATTCGGATACAGGTTCCTTCATAAGTACGCGACCATTCCCAGCTGTTATGCGTAAGGGATCGCCAGTACAATTTGTTCTGTTGAGCAGGCACTTCCTGTGTTGTAGCTTCGCCTGCAAGCGTCCCGACCTTGTGATAGGTATGACTGCTGCTTTCCACCCAGACGCCGGTTCCAGGCACCGGCTCAATTCCAATCTGGGGCAGATACTCCTGAAGCTTGGCCACTACATTGCTGCTGCCCACCCGCTCACCACCAAAGATGCGCGTAGCCGTAAAGTCGGTCACTGTAACTGCGTGCTTGCTGTCCTGTGGCTTCTCTCTGGTAGGATTGCGTTGCAGCATGGTAGTCCCCTGCCAGCTGATTGTACGGGCCAGGACTTCCTTCTGCATTTCACTGATACGCTTCGCTACTACAATCACATTGCCAGCGAGGGATACAATCAGATCCCCGATTCCTGGCTCGCCTTGCGGTAATGCAGTTGCGTGAACAGAAGCAGTCTGTTTCTCTGGCACGAAGGGCAATACAGGTTTGCCGTGAGGGAAGATGAAATCAGGGGTGTTCTTATCTGCCCACTGTAGAATGTGATTCAGCATGTCAGCGGGTGATCCATCATCTTTGTAGTGGAAAAGCACTTCATAGGGAGCTGTAGGATGAATCAGGTTGCGTTTTTGCCCTAATACCCAGCCGTTCCGCTTTTGATTCGCAGCGCGTTCCTGCTTCAAGTGATCCTCATCGATCCATTCCACCTTCTGCACTTGCAGCCGCATAGAAGAAGGCAAGCCTGTTACCAGCCGGAGCCATTCATAGCACCAGAGCGACTGAGCCAATTCCAGCCCCTGAATGCACTGAGCAGGGGTCAGATTTGGTACTGCCACGGTGATCAGGTTGAGGATGTAACTGGCGGTGATGCCATCCCAGCACCACCACACATGCGGGAGGGTATCGATCAGGTTCGGGAGCAATTGATTCGCGTGGTGTGATCCAAAGAGCTGAGCAAACATACGGACGGCATACCCATCGGGCTGCTTTTTCCAGTCGTCCTCTTTGACACTACGCAAGGTATTCAGTGTTGGGATCGCTGGAATAGACAGATCCACCTGTTTGAAGATGTCCAATCCTTGATCCCAGTCAGGACGTAGAACTGCACCATAGCGTGATTGATACTGTTCTTCCATCAAGCGCATTCCCTGATAGAAAGGATGACTGCGCTGCTCTGTAGCAGTGGTTAAACGTGCTGCTTGAATGCGGCTGTACAGCACGTTGTCATCACGCTGCAATTCAGAGGGGAAGCCTACCCGCCGCACGACTTCTTTCATACGATTGCCGTCCAACCACCAGCGATTGACACGATCTCTTGGATGATGAATGACGAGATACAGCATGTCACCCTGCTTATAGAGCTGCCCGGTCAATCCTCGTCCTACCCAGCAGATCAGCTTACAGGCCAGATCAAAGCGGTTCCATTCTGTATCTGGGACACGTTCATCATGGGTAGTCCAGGCTTCCACTGCATGTGTATCTAAGACGATGCGATCAAGTGTTTGTCTCAGCCATTCCTGCTGTTTCAGGGGGAGGGTGTGTAGATGCGCGTCACGAATCTTCTGGGCTGTGGCTAAGAAATCAACTGGGATTTTAGGGTAGGGCGTCAGTGTATCGATCTCTTTTTCTGCAATGGCAGTCTCCCAGCGTGCTCTACGATTGGGGAAGGGAAGGAAAGCAATCACGTAGGCTGCGAGATCGAGGAGGGAATTGGACATGGCCCTCTTCTTATTCCAGCTGATTCAATTGCACAATGGACAGGGATCGACAATTGAATCTCGCGCATCAATCCAGCACCCTTGCACGCTGCTCTTATTGGGTTAGCCGTCTGTATGCACGCTCCGACTACCCTGGTATATCTGAATGGTGATGATCTGGAATGTATTGGGCCGGGAGCGGGATTGCCGGATCGTTTTCAAGGGCAGAAGATCCCACTGCTCTATTGGGGGCAGAATGGCAAGGTGTTTGCCTTCAAGCCAATTGAGGGGTGGATTCCAGCGGGGGGAAAGGATGCACCGGGTTTGTCTACCGCAACGGGAAACAAAGCCGCCGCGAATGCTGCCCGTGCAATTGGACATCTACCGCTAAGCGTGTTGCCCAACACGATGGGATTGAGTAGTCAGGAGGTGATGGACTATATCGGGTCAGGGTGGGAGATGATCGATACCACCTTCGATGCAGCATTTGCACAGCAGGCGGAAGCGGATCTTGCAACGCTGGACTTGAATGCAAAGCAGCATCGTAAGAACTATGTAGATAAACCCTATGATTTGAACGCATGGACACGCTTAAGTGTCAATCAGGTTGCATGGGGCCTGCTACGACTGAAGCAAGGACTGTGTGAGCGGCGTCCTCGCTACGTCCCGCCTGTCAAGCGCGAGGTTGTGCCAAAAGTAGAGCGGTCTGCTGCACCGGCTGTCAGCACAGCATGGCAGAAGGCATTGACCGTGGATCAGCGGCAGATGCTTGAGCATTTCTGCACTTGGGCAAAGGTAACAGATACACAGGATACCTACCGGCTGTTGCAGCGTGCGCTGTATGAGTGGGGTGGGGATCTGGCCGTCAAGAAGGCAGGGAAGGCATGGTGGAAGCGGCAAGAGGATTGGGTACGACAGCACCGCGCAAATGAAGTGCTGCTGGCGTTTGAAGAGGGCAGCGTGCAATTCGTGGTGCCAGGGGCAGCGGTCAATCGTATTCCGTTTGTGGACAAGCAGACGAAGTGGACACCTACCGCACAGCACAAAGAAGTGCTGCAATCCGTTTCCCTGATCGATGCAGCCTGTCGGATTGAGCTGCTTCAGTGCTTGACTTCGTTGAATGCAATTGCGGGGTGCCTGCATCCTGATGCGATTAAAGACGATGCAATTGCGCGTGACCCGATGATCGTCTTCGGCTTCCTGGCGGCTCGGTGCCATGATGCACAGCAGGCAGGCAACACCTGTCCGATTCCTGAATTTGGGATCTATGTCAATGAAAAGGGACAGCTGAATGAGATTGCAGAGACAGAGGAACCGACTGTAGAGGGGCAGGATTGGATACCAGATCAAGCGTTTGATGCGGGTTTGCGGAAGCTGGATGTACTGGTAACTCAGCCAGGGAATGCAGACTATGTGCAGCTTCAGGCTGTAACGGGGTTGACGCCACCTGTACCTACCCCACCAGAGCCTATTTTCTACCTGACGCCGTTGTTTCAGACGAACGTAGGGGAGCGGATCATCAGCTGGCATATCAGTCAGCTGGTGGATCTGTACGGCTGTGTTCAGACTGAGGTAACGCGGTTGCTTCCACAGCTTGCAGATCGCTTTCCACCTGCACTCTCCCTCATAGATTCACGATTATTGCCACCTCCCGCCCCGCTTTTTGGAGTTTGAATGTTTGCACCCCAGATTGACGCTTGTGCGTTGCAATTCCTGCGTGATGCAGGCAACAAGACTTCTATTACGATTCCTGGTGATTCATGCACACTGAAGCTGACGCAGGATGAAATTGGCTATGTGCTCTGGGCATTGCATACCATTCCCCATGATCAGTTTCCCTGGATCAGTGCGGGTGGTGGGTTGTATCATCTGAAACCCGATAGCCGGGAGCGGGTGTATGATTCAGGGCATGAGGACTATGTGACGGGGTTGGGCTGTATTTTGTACAGCTTGTCGCAGGGGTGGAAGGATCGCGGTGTGGCAAAGGCACCTGCATTGCTTTATCAAGCCTACCAGGAAACCTTGAACAATCTGGCGGCAAGTCTACCCCAAGGCACCAAGCAGGTCTATACCCGCACGACCTATCCGGGTGTGCTTCGGCTCTGGTTGGGGGAGCAGGGAAAGTCTGAGAGTGTTGTGTTTCAGACGGGTGCGAAGGTCGGACACTGGGCTGCGATCTTGTGGTCAGCACCTCCGGTTAATGGCCCCGTGGTCGGCAATCGGGGCTTTATTGCGCGGGGGAAATTCAGTGCAGTGCTGCGTGAGCTGACCGTATGGATGCAGGAGCGGGCACAAGCACCGCTTGCTCCTCCAGTACAGACACCCGCTGAGCGGTTGGCAGCGCAAGAAGTAGAAATTTATGAGATGCTGGTTCGTTACGGACTAATCGGTGTGCCAAATCCCCCGTGGGTGTGGAAAGGGGATGTAAAGCGTGGTGTAGAGCAACGGTTTGGTAATTTACAGATGAGCATTGCACCGCATGGAATTGGTGTTGAGTATCATCATGCTGGCGCACCTCTTTTTATCTTAACGGTGGATATAGACGAAACGACGAAACTGACGCAGTGGGAGCGTGTGCAGGTGACATGGCAGAAGCCTGAGCCTGTTTCTGCACCGAAAACAGGGATTGGTGGCTACTTTGGGGCGCCTATGACCTTTCAGGCAGGGGATCTGACCTTCAGTAGAGGCTACGGCTATGATGTGATGGCAAAACAGCCGGTTGCTTGGATCTCAGTGATGAAGGGAAAGCAATTGGTTTACAGTCTGGTGACAGATGGTAGTTTGGTTTATCTCTACAAGACGCCCGCACAGGAATTCGGGCGTCGGGTTGACCCCCAGCAGCTTGTAATCGTGCAGCGGTTCCTGGAAGACATTGATGGGTTGAAAGCAGCGACGCACAAAGAAGCAGAAGAAGCGTCGGGGCTGGCCCTTCCAAATCCGCGTGTGTGGGATGAAATCGGGGGCACGATCCCCGGCCTGTCGGATCTGCAATATACACTGACAGGGGTGGGCCGGTTTTATCTGCGGGCCATGCGCCGGAACGGCAAAGCACGCTGGGCAGCCTCTATCTTACCAGATGGCACCGATGAGACAGTTGCGATTCCCAGCAGTGATGAGGATGAACTGTTTGCGACACCAATAGCCGGTCGGGATGCAATGCTTCAGTGGATTGAGCAGCACCAGGGCGAGAAAGAGGAAGATGAGGAAAAACCCATTGTAGTGCCCCCACCCGCCCCCGGTAGTGAGGCGCAAACCGCAGATGGCTTCGTCTTTATCACCCCAACACCACCAGATGAGGTCAAGCGGGGTGGATCGGTAGCGGTGTTGGAGTTCCTGGTAATTGAGTACGCTAAGCAGTTAAAGTCCTACTATGCCGCCCAAACCCCTTCAGGTTGAATTCCGCGCACAGCTCTATAGTCGTCCCGCCGTTGATTCCCTGACGTTGCTCTATATGATCTGGACGGGGGAAGTACGTTTTGATCAGCCAGCGGCAATACATACAGATAAAGGCGCAGCTGCTGCCTGGAATACCTACCATGATCTGCGTACCTGGATCAGCTGGTATAAGGAGCGGAAGTGGGCGACAGAAGAGCGGTTCCGTCAATCAATCTTTCCTCAGATCAGCTGGCTTGAAGAAGAAAAACCGTATGGGCTGTTTTTCGTGTTCAGTCCAGATCGAACCGGGGTGCTGCTCTCCAAATTGGATACCAGTCCATTAGGAACCTTCTTAAACAAGGTACATGGGTGGGATCAACGACCGAAGCAGGTAGAGCACCAATTGGATGGGAAGTGGATCATCGCCTTTCCTGACGTGCTTGCACGCTATCCGCAGCTGGAGCCCAAGACTGAATTGGCCCTTCGCGCTTTGGTGCGCGGGGGAGCAGGCACTGGCACCAGCTTGCTTGCAGCAACCAAGGCGTATCAGCTGATGGGCATTCCAATCGAATGGGATGTCCCAATGCTGCGGCAAGTGTGGGGATCAATCACAGATACGGCTGAAGTGGTACGGGTGATTCCTGATCCTCCGGTAATTGGGCATGTCTATCAGGAAACGGATTCAGATACCTTCTGGGAAGGGGTAAAAGGGACGCGCATTCGCTATCCGTGGGAAACAATCAGCATTCCACCAAAGCAGAATGGGCAGGATTTGAGCCTGCTGGATCTGATGTATCCGTGGGGCTATCACAAGCTACCGCGAGCGGAAGTGCAGCATAAGCTGGCAGCAATGGCCGCTGCTGTGCTGGGCGTGCGAACACCCGATCAGGAAGCAGAGGAGAAGCGAGCACAAAAAGAAGCAGCTGCTGCTTTGCCCCTGGCAACGTGTGGCGTGTGCTTTGGACGGTATGCTAAACGTAATGCACTGATGGTGGCGCATGGGTATCGCATGGCCGCCCCACTGGGAACACACTTAGATTCCTATAAGGCCAGCGGGGATTGCTTCGGGGCATATAAAGTGCCGTGGGAAACCAGTAATCAGGCGTTACGTGAATGGTGTGAAATCCAGTGGTTTTTAGGCGTGAAGAGTCAGTTGATTGACTTCTTAGAACTGCTTGCAGGAAAGCATACCCGTGTGGAGATTCGTGAACGAGTTGGGGATAAATGGAAACGGATCACACTGGATGACCCGGCTGATCCACGCTGGATGGAGGGGTATGCTCAAACCCAGCACAGTTATATGAAAGTTTTGCAAGAAGGCGCAGGGGATCTGATTCAAGCTACGCAGGTTGTACTACACTGGCCTTTATTCCCTGACAAGACGCCCAAAATCAAGAAAACTTATCCGTTTGATGCTGATGCCATCTATGAATTCATGCAGGAGGAGCGGGGAGAAGCTCAGCAGCGTAAATGGAAGTATGAGCTACTGGTGATTCAAGCCCGGCTGCTCTCCTTGCAAGCGGGCATCACCGCGCAGGGCATGATTGAGCTGGCCACCGCAGCGGGTGCGTATGGCTGGACAATTGATCCACTTTACAGCAAGACGGTTGTGCAGTATGAAAGCATTTCCTGGTGGCAACCACGGATGCGGAAAGAAAATAAGGAAGTGATCTATCGAAAGGGCAAATGGGAATTGCTCACGTACACCGATCAGGGCACGCAGGTAGAACCGATTACAGCATTAGAAGAGGTACTAAGTCAAGGATGGCAACCAACAACCGGGTAAAATCGTGGGAGCAGATGAAGCTGCTCAGCACACTGGATCATGGAACCGATGGACATCAGGACACACTGACAACCGGGCAGCCGGTCTGGTTGTTCTGGGGCGGCTATCTATCCCAATGGTATCCCAGTCTATTCGTGGATAAAAAGGACTATTACTGCTGTGCTGAGCAGTACATGATGGTGATGAAGGCTCGCCTGTTTAAAGACAAAAAAGCAGAGCAGGCCATCTTGGACACGGCGTATCCAGCTACCATGCAGGAGATTGGGCGCACAGTGCGGGGATTTGACCAGCGGATCTGGGATACCAGTTGCTATGGCATTGTCTACCAAGCAACGCTGCTCAAATTTCAGCAGAATGCCACACTGCTGACTAAGCTGAAAGCGACAGCCCCCTGTCAAATTGTAGAAGCTTCCCCGGACGATAGCCGCTGGGGGATTGGGCTGGCTGAAACAGATGTGCGTGCCTTAAATCCGAAGAAATGGAAAGGCACCAATTGGCTCGGCCATGCGCTGACAACCGCACGCGATAGTGGATCGCTGTAGCTGTCTGTCGTGCTATGTGGCCCTCACGCTTAAAAAAGAAACGCCCAGCCGAAGCTGAGCGTTGTTGTCCTACCTGCTACTCAATCTCAGGTATCAGGAGTGGTATAGAAGGCAAGCGCAGTAGCAGCCCCTACAGTGGGCACATTGGCCAGGGTAGCCAGGAAGGCCACCGCAGTTGCCTGCGCTGTATATTGGGTTTTGGTATACAGGTTGATGGTGCCCGGAATGTTGTCCGTGGTGGCCATGAACTTGCTCGTTGTGCCTGCAATACCCAGTGCCCAGGTTGCATTAGCATCATAGGCAGTGGTGACATCCAGCCACGCATCAATCACCCGGCAGCCTGCAATGAAGGTGGTTGTGCTATTGGCTGTGGCCAGCGCCAAGGTAATCGCGATGGTACGCACCGAACCACTGGTGTCAAAGTTGGTCTGAGCATAGCTCAGGGTCACAAGGTCATTGGCACCTACTGGATCAAGACCGCGCACAATGACATAAGCCGAGTCAGCCGCATTACGGGCCTCCATCACCGTGCCGTTGGCTTTCAGCCGAAAGGTATTGGCAGTACCACCACCGATAACCAGAGAAGCGGAGATAATACCGCTAAGAGAACCGTCGATTACACCCAAAGAACACCTCGCGCAAGAGGCGTATCAGTTCAGTGGAATTACTTCAACAACGATGCTCCCTGCACCAACGGTGGCACTGCCATAATTCAATGCAGCTTCAATCATCGTGACGGTATCTGTTGCTGGATTGAATGGGCCGAATCGAATCGTATCCGTGCCTGCAAGTAATTTTCCGGGAATGGTTCCGTATAAATTCACTGTGCCGGTCGTGCCCAATTGAATCTGAGCATCTTCGGTATCGAATGGCGTGGTGATGTAGACGGTGATGGACTGCACGATCTGATTCACGAAGAGTTTCAGTAAGGGAAGCATGGCAGCTCCATCCCCTACGCTGAAATTCTTGCGGGCAATGGTAGGATTGCCAGAACCAAGCATCTAGTCCTGTCCTCCGTGGAGGGTAATCCGCATGGCTATATTGGGGGCGAGTCCTGAAGGGGTGGGGCGAACAAAGAGAATGGTGTTGTTGGGTTGTCCTGTTGAGACATACAAGGCGCCTTCTTGCCTCACCGTAGTATCCGGCTCTGTGCAGACCCAGACGCGATTCATCGAAGGAACGTCGGGATTGTAATTGAGGGTCAATCCTGCTGTGGGCGTGACGAATTCCCCTGCTGTGATCAATCCATCTACCCAGGAGACTTCAATCAGGGTGATCGTGTAGATCGGGAAGGGAATTTGGAATTGCCAGACTTCTGTGGTCAAAACATTGGTGCCCGTACAGGCTAAGCAGGTGTGCTGCTTGCCATTGATCATCACGCCAGTTGAAGTTACGGCACCTTGAGGCATCGCCACTCCCTAACGCAGTTGTAGAATGCTTGACAAGTCGTTAGACGATCAGATGCTACCGAAAATGAATGTCCACACCCGAATCAATGGCGGGACGGTGGGCTGGATGGAAATCGTCGAGGGTCTGGTGGATCGCAATGTAGACTGGTTGACCCACCATCCAGAAGCACCCGATGTGGATGTGTTGATTCAGCAATTGGCACGGGATGGTCGAATTGTGGAAGATCACATCTGGCGGGATGCACCTGTGATTCTATCCGATAAAACAGCCTCGCATGGAAGCCTGTTAGCGTTGAAAGCCGCGCAAGATCGGATTCAGTATCAATTGCCTGTTGAAGTCGGGTTCGTTGGGGGGTTACCTGTCCTTTGGGATGCGGTTGCGGATCGCATTGTGAGCGTACCTAAAGCGGGGGTGCGACCTGTAGGCTTGATTGGGCAGATCACAGCTGATCCGAATCGGGGTGAGATTCAGGAATACATGCGGGTGGGAATTGATGATGAAGATGCAGTTGCAGTGCGCTTCATCGGAAATGCAATTGCAGCACACAACGCACGGCTGATTCGGGAGGGGAATTACAACATTCCGCCTTTGTACGACAGCAAGATTATCTATAAATTGGAGTCGGCGCCGGAGAAGTGGTGGGACGCTCCTGCAATTGCAATCGCGGGCTTTGACGATTGTGAGGGGCTGGCGGCGTATCGTGCAGGTGAATTGCAGGCGCGGGAAGGGCTCAATGCAGATGTATGGACGCGCCGGATTCAACCACCACAAGATGAGCGTTTCACTGGGTATAAAGCCAAAGGCCGCTTGTTCCACGCCTTGACCCGCGTGCGGGAGAAAGGAAAGAAGGATGCGTATGATGATCCCAGCGTCCGGTTGGGAATGCCCGTGCCGAAGTGGCATAAAAAACATGCACAGGATAGAAGAGCGCGAGGGTTGCCCATATGAGTCACAGGATACGAGTCGTTCCCAAGTTTGATCCGCGTACACAGCGTTTGTGGTACGAACGTGCAGACCACCCTCAGTCTGCGGGGATCAAGGATCGGCGTGCTGAACGGAAGGAAGCACGACAGGAACGGCGTGAAGACCGGCAGGGGGATGCGGAAGAGGGGGAATGGCAGACCATTGAGCTGGCTCCTGGCTTGCGCCTGCAAGTCGCACCCGGAATGAAGTATGCGATTGAGCAACAGTCGCGGATTTTCATGCTGGCGGCTGAGCCCCTGGCAGAAGAGGCAGCCAGTGCTGGCTTTGACGATGCTCAGATCGGTGTGGTGCCCGTTGCGCTGGCACTGGGTAAAGGATTTGGCAAGCTGGTCAAGAAAGGTATTGCAGCTGCCGCCGAGATGGCCGCAGAAGATGCAGCACGTGAAGTGGCTGACGTGGGAGTGAAAGCGGCTAAGGTAGAGGCAAAGGCGGCACAGGCTGGTGCAAAAGCTGCAAATGCCGCTGCAAGTGCAGCACAGGCCAGTGCAAAGGCAGCAAAGGCTCAGGTGAAAGCCGTCAAGGCCGATGCAAAAGCGGTGAAAGCAGCGGTGAAGGGGTTACCGATGCGCCCTTTCTACGAGGATGATCCAGTGGTGCCCTTATATGCACTGCCTCTCTATGAATTGGATCGGGAACACTGGGATCAGAAGGATCTGGCGGCTGTGAATGGGATCGCACGCAAGATCCACACAACCAGTCGTGAAGAAGACGATGAGCTACTGAATGATATGGAGCTTGCAGATCGCATTGGCGCATTGCTCTGTGATTCAGATGGGTACTGTGTAAACCGGGGAGAAGGCAATGGCTAATAATGATCCAAGGGTCGTGTCTTCGTGGGAAGCATATGCAGCATCCATTCAAGCCCAGGTGCAACAGATTGAGAATGATGCAATGACCTGGATGGATGGTGCATCCGAGGTAGCGCAGCAATGTGCAGCTGCCGATGAAAACGCACATCGCATGATGATCTACGGCTGGTTCCAGCAGCAGAATGCAATTAAGCAGCAATTGGATGAATTCAGACAGGCATTGGGAGAATTGCCTAAAGGGAGTGAGACACGCAAGAAGTACGCGCAATTCTATGCACAGCAGGCAATTGCCTATCAAAAGCGTGTGGGATCAGTGCTGGCCAATTGTGAATTCAACGAAGCTGAATTGAGTGGGCCAAACACGCCCAAGATTCCCAGTTTAGTGCTGTGGGACAAGGATGCAGTTGTATCGGGCGTTCCAATGGTCGGTCTGCCCGCTCCCCTGATTGTTGGGGCAATTGCTGTAGCTGTGATCGCACTGGTGATCATCTGGTATACGTGGCGTACCAGCGAAGTGCAATTGGCTGAGATTCAATTGGAGCGTGAATATCTGGGTGCAGCGATTGCAGGGCATAAAGTGCCTCCACGGGGAGAACGCCCGTCTGAGAAACACAAAACCATTACCGACACGATCAGTGATGTCGTGCCGTGGATTGCTGGGGCTGCGATCCTCTTTGGTGCAGCAACCCTGTTGAAGAGCGCAAAGTCAGCCGCAACCGAATTGAAGACAGCTTAGCTCTATTGGTTGCGGCGATTGTTTGAATCGTTATGCTCCTGTGCATTGGAGTGACTATGGGTAAAGATGAAGCAAAGGCCACGCAAGTAGCGGACGATATGAGCGCTCAATTAGAGCTGTTCATTGGTACGTTGCCAAAGGAAGAGGGGATGGAGGTGCGGGAGGCCATCGCCAAGCATCCAGGAGGAGCAATGGTTGCCCTGATGGACTTGGTGAAAGAGGCAGCGACTGCACGGGTACTGGCGAAGAAACGCGCAGCTGCCCCTGCGGAAACGGATGAGGAAGAGTTTGTGCTGGAAACCAGTTCGGGGGAAGTAGCAGAGACAGCAGCGGGGGTGGAGAGTGCGCCACTGACAATTGGATTTGCTACCCTCATGGAAGAGCACACCCGACTGTTTCATCAAGGCGTTGTGCTGCGGATTGAAGCTTTTGTTTCAGAAACTGCACAGCATGATCCCTTTCCTGCCTTTGAAGCATCATTGCGGATTAAGGATGATTACCTTCTGCTGCCCAGCCCCGGTGGGAAGAAGATGGAAGCACGGACGCAGATCGAGCCGCTGCAAGACATTGATGGGATCATCACCCGTTGGTTTGCTGCTGTGGAAACGGCACTTCCTCGCAGGAAAAAATGACGGGGTGATGACAGGCACACACTGCACGTAATTGCCCAATTGCAATTGCTCGGATGCAATTGCAGTTGACGCGCACACGACAAAGCAATAAACCTTCTGTGCATTCCATTCATCACAGAGGGTTTATCATGGCCAGTAAGAAACAAGCCGCAGCATTCAGTGGGCCGATCATCAAGTGCAGCATCAAGCCGGAGCTTGACTGCAACAAGAAGGCGACGGGGCAGTGGATCTTCACCCAGCCCGGCGCCAGCGTGATCCAGAACAAGGCAGACACAATGGACACTGCCAGCAGCTGCATTGCTCAGCACAACAAGCTCAAAATGGGTGTGGAGATTCACTCCTATGATGAGAAAGGTGCATTATTTGACCACAAGACCTATCTTCCAGGTGGCGTGATCAATGCCCACAAGATTGTGCAGCAAGCTGCGCCCGCGCAGGCAGCTCCCGCAGCGCGTCCTGCTGCTCGCCCTGCTGCACGTCCCGCAGCTCCCCAGGCCACTCAGCAGGCAGCCCCGGCTGCTTCGACTGGTTTGAAAGCAATCCGGGATGCTGCCAAAGCCATTGCAGATAGCAAGCCTGCCAGCGCCCGTGCTTTTGCTGGTGTAGTGCAGAAGGCCAAGCAGCTGGCAGCTGATGATCAGGCAAAGGCCCTGGCCTACATTGCCAAGCTGAAAACCGCCTGTGGATTTGGTGGCACTGCTCAGACCGCGCAGGCAGCACCTGCTGCACCTGCACGGCCTCAAGCTGCTCCTGCCCAGGCAGCACCTGCTGCGGCAGTGCAGAAGAAGGTAACGCTTACCTTGGGACAGGGTGAAAAAAGTTCAATTGTGCTGACGATTGAAGGGCACAAGAAGAAACCTGAGTCGTTTAGCTTCAAGAAGAAAGACAACATTGCATCTGTTGTGGCTCAGCTGAAAGCCGAGCACAAAGCCAAGGGGCATAAGGTTGTTGTACGGGATTTGATTGGAGCGCTTGCAGCAAAACCTGCCTCTGCACCACCTGCTCAGCCTGCTGCTCCTGCTGCTACTCCTCGGAAGCCTCGCGCCCAGGCTCAGCCTTCCCTGGCAGCTGTTCCCCGGCTGGAAGTGATTGCCCAGGAAGCGCCCAAGCGTGGCCGGAAGCCTGCTGCTCCTGCTGCACCAGCTAAAGCCGCAAAAGCGGCCAAGGCACCTAAAGCGCCAAAAGCAGCTGAAGCTGCACCTGCGGCTTCCAGTAACCTCCAGACGTTCAAGGCCAAGATTAAGTCCACCAAGGAAGCAATCAAGGCAGGCACCGCCAATGGCAAGAGCTGGAGTGGGTTGCGCCTGACGATTCCCCGCTTGCCAGCTGCCGATCAAGAAGCGGCAGAGGCAGCATTGAATACGGCAGTAGCTGCGTGGCGGAAGGCCAAGGAAGCCTGATTCAGTGACCTGTTGAATTGCGATTCAGATTGAATTGCAATTCGCTCTGTGCGGTGCGATTCAAGAATTGGATTGGCACCGCACTGTGCTTAGGGTTAGACGATTCGGGAGAGGCATATATGGCTGAGATTACGCTTACTGTGGAGAGAGAGGGCAAGAGCGGGGTAAAACTGATGACAAGCACGGGGGCTATGTTGCAGGTATACTTCGCGGACGCTGACCGCGTGATTGAGCAAGCCAAAGCGGACTACAAGGCAGCAGGCCACACGCTGAAAGTTGTGGACAAGCGTAATGCATCTACTGCTCCACCCGCGCCTTCAGCATCTGCACGTAGGCCCACTGCTACCCGCCCAGTGGCACCAGCTGCAATGGCCTCTGTGCCACTAAGCAATCTGCTCAATGTGGAAGTCGCTGATGCCGCCAGCTACATCCCGGTCGATGTCGATACTGCTTCTACTCGGCTGACGGCGATTGCAGCCAAGATTCGTGCTGAAGGCGCACCTGCTGCTGTCTATGCAGCCTACAACAGAGCCATTGAAGCACTGACTGCGCGGATCACAGTGGTCAAAGCCTTGCTGGGTCGTTTATCTCCCTTGCTCAAGCAGGTGGATGAGGGGTGTGAAACCGATCTGGTCAAAGCCCAATCGGCATTGCTTCAAGCACATGGGCTGTTGGTAGCGGATACCGATGCCCGGCTGACCCGGCTGTTCAATGAGAAGGCACGGCAGTTTCAGGAAGTCTGCTTAAAGCCTCGGCGTGCTCCGATCAGCACGGTGCCTGCACTGGAGCAGGAAGCAGCAAAGCCTGTGAAGCCTGAAAGGCCCTCCACACCCGCAGCAGATCGCCCTCGGCGTCCGCGTGCAGAAGCCGCTCCTGCTGAGAGCGGTGCAGCGCGGGTTACCACCTTGCTGGATGGGCTGGAGGCCCGTATTGTCTCTGGGGAGCTGAAGAGCTTGCGTGAGTTCAATGCACTGTCCCTCTTGATTGCTAAGCTGCCGGATACAGGGGTAGCGGCACAATTAACAGCTCGGATGGACAGTTTGAAAGCACAGTACAAGCGAGCGCAGTCGCCTGTTTCTGCACCACCGGCTCAGCCGCAAGTCACGCCGAAACCCACACCAAAGCCCGCCGCGCAGGCAGCAGGGAATCCGCTGGCTCAGCTGGATATGCGAATTCGGGATATTGAAGCAGAGCTTGCAGCAGGAACGGCAACCGGTCGGAGCTTCAATGGGATTGAGAAGCAGATTGAGCGTATTCCGGCTGAGTATCGTGCAGATCGGACAGCACAGGTTGCCCGCCTGCGTCAGCAATTTCAGGCTGGGAAGCCTGTTGCAGCTAAGCCTACGGAAGCAGAGAAGCGCAGCAAGCTTTATGCCGATCTGGATCGGTCTATCAGCGAGGTAGAGGATCTGTACTCAGGAGATAACACCGCTGAGGCCAAAAAGCGCTTAGGGGTGGTTACCATGCGTCTGGGTCTGCTTGGAGAAGACAAGGGCAAGGAAGCAGTTTCATTGCGAGCGCGGTGGACAGAGCTGAAATCTGCATTAGGGACAGTGGCTTCTCCTAAGCCTGCTTCTGCTCCTGCGGAAGCAATTAAGCAGACCATTGCACAGCAGACAGGTATTCCAGCGGGGAATATCATTGTACAGGTTGTGTCCGATAAGCCTGGAGCCAAACCCACACCGGTTCCAGCAAAACCCAGTGGGCCGACATGGGAGAGTGAAGCGGCTCGCTTGAAGATCACGGTGGCTGATGTGGAAACGCTGCGGGGTATGGGTGCTACACTGGAAGACCTTATGGGTGAAACGCCGGAAACAATTGCAACGACGCTGAACGGATAAGGAGCTACGATGGACTTAACACGGGATGAATTGCTGACACTTCTGCGCGTTGCCGCTCAAGATGAGAGCGTGTATCTGGATCTTGCTTCCATTATGGATGCAACGCTGGCTGCCCAATGGGAGGGGGCAAAAGCAGCAGGGCGGACTAAGATGATGAAGCTGCTTAAGAAGAAGCAGCTGGGTGAAATTCTATCTTGGTGTGAGGGTGGTAAAGCTCTCACAATTAAGGTGATGACACGGAAGCTGACAGATCGACTGCAAGATGTACGCTACGCCGCAGCTGCGTTGCAAGCAGGCTGGCCTGTTCCGGCTCGCTTCATTCCTGAAGGGGCAGGAAGCAGTGAAGACCTGGATAAAGCGTTCCTCAACTTTGACCCGACCGCTGCAATTGATACCAAAAGCCTCACCACTGAGCAGGCTACGATTCTGAATGCAGCCCGGCAGTTTGTCCGAACTGAGCTGGCGAAGGCAGCATGAAGAAGCGGGTAGACATCACACCAGAGATTCGGGAAACCTTGCTGGATGCCATCGCTGAATTGCAGGCAGCAGGGAAGTCTACCGATGAGATTGTGGAGGTGGTGGTTGTATTGCTTGACAACCTGCTTCCTTTTCAGGTGATCCTGGCCAACCCTGTTGGTGTTGTCCTGGAAGCTGTTGATAGGCTGGTACTGCGCTTTCTGGCGCGAGGCATCGTGCGGTTGGTAGAGAAGCACAAGAAGACAAAAGAGCAGGGTTAGCGCTTTACTGCAACAACCCGCACGGTGAATTGCTCGCCTGCAATCGCATATTCTGACTCAGTGCGGCGGTAGGCACCGCTTAAGCAGTGATCATAGAGTGCATTGAACCAGCGATCTGTGCGTTCGGGGGGCGCAAGGAAGATTGCAGGGTGCGTATCCAACAGCTCCAGGATCACACCCACCAGCTGCCCACGTTTGGCACCAGAAAAGCGCTGTGCGACACGTAGATCCCCTGTCCAGGAGCTGTGCCCTTGATTTCGCTGTACGGGTAGGAGAACCGTTGCGCCCGGCACACAATGCACCAGGGAGGGATGATTTGATGCAAGTTTGAAGCCTCGGTAGATTGGGGTTTTCGGTCGATCCAGGCGCATACACGTTTGCAGGGCGTCCCGATGCACTTGCACATGACGGGCTGCTCCCCCTGTCCAGGCTTTGTACCATTGACGCATCCAGTAGAAGCAATCCGCGAGGGTCTGGGGTGTCCAGTATTGGAGAAAATAGGCTTGCTGATCGGGCTTCAGAATTGCGTAATACGCCTGCACACTGGCCAGGATCTGTTTCTGCTTTTGGGTCTGGTCAGACATGGGGCTTCCGGGGAAAGGGTACAACCTTCTTATCTTCTTCAGATCGATCTGCCTCTGTATGATCATGGCGTAGGTGCCTTAATTGCCGACCGAGGGCAATGGTGGCACTGTCCAGGAAGCAGTCGCTTTCTGCGGCTTGCAGAAAGATAGGGCGGAGTCGGTGGTAGGCTGCTGGATGCAGCCAGCGGGTCACAAACTTAGGGGGGAGCGTGTAGGTGCAGAAGAAGAAGTAGAGCGCGATGAATTCATCGTGTGTAATCCTGCGCTGTACAGTCTCAGTGTGGAGCACTTCATGGAGGAAATGCACTTCCAGATCCTCCTCAGTAGGAAAGAGGCGTGCAACCAGATGGGATACCCGCCGCCAGAGAAAATCACGGATCATGCGTGCCTCAGTTTTGTTCCTTTAACCCCAAGCAGTTGAAGTGAAAACGAGTTAGCCCTCTCCTTATGCGTATCTTTGCTCCTGTGGCTGAGTTGCAGCCCAAGGTCGATAGTCTGGTTGACCAATTCATCTTCTCTCTATGGAACAATCCGCCTTTTCACAACGCGCCTCTGGTTGCAGAGGACATGAAAGAGCAGATCAAAGCAGTCGTGCTGGATGAATTGATTCGCAATTGGAAAATGCCCACAGGCACCGATTACGAGAATTGGAAACCGCGTGTGCGCTTGGAGATCAATCTGTTCTGCTTGCGGATTCTACAATTGGCAAAGAAGAATCCACGTCTTCCAATTGATGATCAGACACGTCAATTGCTACAAGCCTATTCAGGGTGGGGTGGGATTGACATACGGGACATCGCACCCGATTCAAGTCTCTTCACACCCGCACAATTGCATGACTTGGAATTGATGAAGGAAGGGAAGCCTGCAAAAACAGCCTTCTGGCGCGGGCTTCTGTATCAGTATTTCACGCCGCCGCGTGTGGCAGAAGAGATGTGGCAGTGTGTGGATGTCGTTCGACAGGAATTGCAGATCCCTGCTACACGGACGCTGCATTGTGTAGAACCCAGTGCAGGCATTGGTCGCTTTGTCGCCGCTGCAACCGGGCCGAATCGGAAGCAGTGGACGCTGATTGACCTTGATCCCACATTGACCGCTTTACTGAAGCTGCTGTACCCACAGCAGACCATTGTGGAATCCAGTGTGGAAGCATGGGCAAAGGATGTGCGAGGCAAACACGTCTATGATGCACTACTGGCGAATCCGCCGTATACCAATCGGGGTCTGGAACGGGAAGCTGATCCGTTAGGCTTTGATTGGAAAGATGGAGCTGCGTACCAGCTCTGGCTAGGAGGCTTGATTCTGCGTCCGGGTGGGATCATGTGTCAATTAACTACCTGGGATGTCATGGTGAGCAAACAGGGGGAGATGCGGAAGCTGCGTGAATACCTGCTGAAGCATTTTCATCTGGTCAGTATAGTTTTACCACCGGGGGATATGTTTGCCCGCGTTGGGGCAAAAACGGGGCTGGCGATTACATGGTGGGTACAGCGTGCCGTGCCCTTAGACGCGGTGTTGCCAGAGGATCAGGAATTCTTGGAGGGGATCAAGATTGATCAACCTGCTGCGGAAGGGGATAAAACCTGGATGGTTCCGTATGCTACACATCCAATTGGGTATGGCGAACGGTATCGTGTCACGGTGCAGGGCACGCTGCAACCAGGGGATATTGTAGCGGCTTTCCATGCGAATCGGCGGCCAATTCCCGCCGAGTGTATTGAAGCGGCGGCACAGGTGATTGCACCGCCAGAAGCAGCACCCGTTGAAGTTGTACAGGCCCCTAAGACACTGCTGGAGGAAGCCATCACCCTGGCGCAACGTGTGGAGAGCTGGCTGAAACTGGCCCGCACAGACGCAATCGCAGCCGAAACCGGGCGTGAGGAATTGGTAGCAGATTGTCGGGTGTTTATGCAGGCCAATCCAGGGTGGGAACGCGAATCTGATGTGCGGAAAAACCGAGACAGGCGTGAGGTGCAATTGGCCCTTGGCTATCTGGGCGGGGGGCAGCTTCCTCACGATTTGATCACACCGGTCGCAGCAGGGAAGGCAGACGACTATGAGGGGCACACCTTTGATCCCGCTGAGATTGTGCGCTGGTATTCGATTCGGCAAGGCTTTGCCGCTCGTTGGCAGATCCAGGCACACTACAAAGGGTCAACAGACTTCCATACGATTCTGATTCATGCAGCCGGGATCTGCCTGGAGCCTGTATCGCCTCCTGCTCTCTGGCAGTATTACGATGATCACGCCTTCTATACAGGACAGCTCTGGCCCCGCTACGATGCCTGTGTAGAGTGGCTGAAGAACAATCCAGACGCATTGCCCGCATTACGGGAGAAGATGCAACGACAGATCGATCAGCTCTACACCACGATTGATCCACAGTCGCTGGATATGCTCTGTTTGGACAATAACAGCCCGATTCAGCTGCGATCTGGCTGGGTGCCACCGCAATGCGTGCGTGATTTTCTCCGTGATAAGTTTGTTGATCCAACCATGCAAGTACAGCGTCAAGTGGGCGGGCGCTGGGTGTTGTTAGACACGGTTGCTTCTAAGAAGATTGAGGAGCGGAAGGATACCTACAGCCAGAAGACAAAATCGCGGGAGCCAAAAGCGGGGGAGATGTCACCCTACTTCAAAGCACAAGGCATTATTTCCTATCTGAACCGTGAGAATGTGGTCATTGAGGAAGAAAAAGTAAATCTGGCACATACCAATGCGAAAGCAGATCGTATTGTCCGGGCTCGGCGGCATGGCTCGGCTAAGCTGCTGGAGCGGTTCAACAACGATGCAATGCTGGAGACTGAATTTCGTTCCTGGTTGATTGATAGTGAGCAGTGGGGGCCGATTGTAGAGAACAACTACAATCGAATGAACAAGGGGCTGAAGAATCGGGAAGAAGGACTGGATCTGCCTGTTTCAATCGTGCGAAAAAATGCTGATATTCAATTCCGTTGGATGCAGAATCAAGCAATCCGTAAGGGCGATCAGCTGGGGCGGCTTCTGATTGCCCATACGGTAGGCTTAGGCAAGACCTTTACCGGTGCCGGTCTGATCGCATATTTAAGACAGCAGGGGAAGGCCCGCCGCCCACTGGTACTGTCGCCTAAGTCCCTGTGTCTCAATTGGCAGAGTGAGTTTAAGCGTCTGTTGCCCGATTTCCGGGTGCTGGTGATTGGCTTAGAGCGCAAGGCAGATGGGCACTGGGTAGAGGTAGGCAGGGAACGCAAGATTGAACAGTGGTATGCGTATCAGCGCGGGGGCTACGATGTGGCAATCACCAGCTACGATACCTTTCAGATGGTGGAGGTGTCTGCTGCGACACGGTTGGACATCCTCAATCAGTATCTATGGTTGCAGCATGAGAAAGTGCAGGATGATGTGGAAGCTGACCTTGTGCGGAAAGAGCTGAAGTTTGCCGAGGAAGAGTTAGCGAAAGCACAGCGAAGTGACATCATTGGGGATGTAGATGATCCCAAAGAGACACGCGAGAAGCATGTGGAAGCAGCATTACGGCGCGTGAATCGTTTGAAGGAACAGATCAAGAAAGCTACGCCGCGTGAACTGGAGCAGGCCCGACTGGAAGCGGAAGAGCAGATGATGAAGACCCGCTTTCAGCACCAGCGCGAGGCTTTGAATTGGGAGTCGTTGGGGATTGACTGCTTGGTGGTGGATGAAGCCCACAATTTTAAGAACCTGTGGACAGCAGAACAGCGCAATGGAGCAGCCATTGTGGGCATGGGTGCCGGGGCCGATTCCGATGCCAAGCGTGCATGGGACTTGTTTGTTAAAACCCAGGAGCTACTACGCAGAACCAACAAGCAAGGTGTGTATCTATTAACCGGCACCCCCGTCATTAATAGCCCACTGGAGCTATACACAATGATTGGGTACTTAGGGATGGACATCTGGGAGGCGCGGGGGATTCGGCATAAGGAGCAATTCATTGATACCTTCATTCGGATCGAGAACAAATTCGGCACCACCGCTGATGGAGGACATGGCACCCGGCCCACCGTGGCGGGATCAAAGAATGAAGTAGACTTTACTGCTGTCACTGGGCGCTACATTGACTTTGTGACAGCAGGCGATGCGAATGCGTGGGGTCGGCGGCACTTGCTCTCTGCACTCCAAGCTGCGCCCACCCTTCCCTCAGAATTGCAGGAGCGTATCACGCACTGGCAACAGGATGATGAATTGGGCTCCAATTGGGCCTTTTTAGACTGGATTGCTGAGCTGAAGGCAGAATGGACAGACCAACCGGAATTGCACGCGCTGGTGGATCACTATGCAGACGTAATCCCGATTCCTAAGATGGATGTCGTTACGCATATGGTGCAGCCCGACGCGATCCAGTCGAGCTTTATGCAGAAGGTCTTCAAGCTGGCCGAGGCGACCAAAAAAGAAATTGATGAGCTGTGGAAAAAGCTGAAGAACATCGATCCAAAGAATCCAGAAGCCAATGCCATTCGGCAACGCTTGATGATCCTGATGAAGCTGCTGCATTATATCGTCATGGATCGTGGGATCAAGTGTGCGCTTGATCCACGGTTGCTGATTGGATTTGAGCTGCCCGCACTGGAAGCAGAATTAGCTGATGCAGGGGATGATGATGCAGTCTCGTTGAAGGACAAGAAAGAAGAGCTGAAAATGCTTGTCGTCACGGAAGAGGATTTCCCTGACGACTACATTCCGCCGAAATACCGTGCGCTGGCAGAAGCCATCACAAAAGCAGGTGCCAGCTGCGGCCATCTGGTCTTCTTGGATAGCAATGTGCTGCACAATGAAGTGCGGCGGGTTCTGGCGCAGCTCACCAAGATTCCCATTCAGCGTATCGCCTGCTTGCAGGGAGCGGGGGGCCTGAATGAGAAGCGGAAAGGATGGAAGCCAAAAGAGAAGGGGCCAAGCTGGGCGTTTGATTCCATTGAGCGAAATGCACTGGCTGAGGAATTCAATGGCGTGCGCTTTGTCGATGGGAATGAAATGCGCTTCACGCCAAAATACGACGTGTTGATCTGTCAGACCCGTGTGGCGGGGGAAGGGATGAATCTGCAATCCCGTACCTGTGCCATTCATCATCTGGATTTTCCCTGGTCGCCTGGAATTCTGGCGCAGCGGAATGGGCGTGGTGTTCGTCAGGGCAATGAGTTTATGACGGTTGCAGTGAACTACTTTGCCACTGACCGCTCAATGGATCTATATCGGTTACAGCTGATCTGGATCAAAGCCGACTGGCAGACAGCGCTGCTGCGATCCAAAGCTGTCAGCAATGCAAATAACCCGATGGCAGGACTGGATATTGATCCGTGGCTGGCCTTGGCGCAGGCTGCGGCTGATCCTGCGAAAGCGCGAGCAGAAATGCTCAAGGCGAAAGAGCTTGCTGAGGAGAAAGATCGATTGCGGCAACAGCTGGTCAATTGGCGTTTGTTCAAGGCAGCGTACCGCCAGAGCACCCTCATTCCTTATGAAACCAATCCTGCTAAGAAAAAGTCGCTCACGCGGCAATTCAATGCGGTTGTGCGCCAATTGAAGCAGCAGTCCGTCAATGCGTTCTCTGGCCATGCACTGCTTCCTGAATTGCGGTTGGGGCATGTATTTTTCCCCCTTGCCGACACAATCTTAGAGCCCGGTCGCTTCTATGCACTGGGGTCAGGAGAGAATCAGCAATTCTGTGCGGTGGACGCTGTAGACGGTCAGCAAAAGTGGGTATCTATTCAATTCGATACGCAAGTCGGGGTGACAGAACGCTATGTATCCGCAGCACAGGAGCAGAAAGCAGCAGAAAGCATGGGACATAAACCCACATCGGAGGAAGTAGCACAGCAGGCCCGGCAGCTGGTAGTAAAAACGAAGAAGAAACCCACTGAAGGGGAGGAAAAAGAGGAACCACCTGATCCTGAATTGCTGGATCTGCAAGCCGAAGTAGCAAGCATTCAGCCGCCTCAGTATCAGCAGCTTTTCGGGTACTACACACTGTTCGATTCCGTAGCAGAAGTCGAGCCTTCCGTCTTCTTTGTTGCACTCCGGGCAAATGTAGGAAAACGCAGCTACTACGGACGCATTACAGAAGAGAACATGAAAGACCGCCTGATCACAGAGGCAAAACCTGAATACGGTCGATCTGCTTGGGAGAACCGGCGACGTGCTGTGAGCTTGTTTACACAGCGGGCTTTCTTTGCGATTCTGAATCAGGGGGCAGCCAATGCGATTGTAGCAGGTGGTGGCAAGTTTGACCCTGCAATCCGGTGGCGTGTGACAGGAAAAGGGTATCGGAGCCTTGAACCTCGTATCTATGACGCGATCACAGTCGGGGATGTTCTACTTGAGTTCATTCGTGGCCCCGAATTGACGCCCTTGTTTCCCTGGCACGCAGAACATGCTCAGTATCTGCTTGCAGCGGCAAAGCGCGGGCGTGTCTTGCGTATTTCTTCTGATAAGAATGGCTATTATGCCTTTGTTGAGAAAGATGATCCAATTGCATACTGCTTCCGTAATGCACGCTATACCAGTCAGCTGAAACAACTGGATAGTGGATCAATTCCACCCGAATTGCTATGGGAACCCGCAGACAGGTGAAACGATGATTGAATGTGAAGGCATGTTGCGGTTGAAGATTCTGAATGGGGTTCCCGGTCAGCAGGGACGCTTTCACTTTCAGATCCAGAGCTGTGCTGCTGTATTTTTTGTAGGGAAGCCTACACTGGAGATTACCGGGATCTTTGTAGCTGAGCCTGCTGCCGCTTTTGTCGGTCAACCAGGACAACCAGCACCTATAATCCCCACAGCGCTGCCGGAAGCCCCACCCACGGTCAATCCAGAAGCAGCGGCTTTAATGGCCAAAGCACTGACAGCGACTGTAGGGCCTGTTGCTCCCGCGCAGACCTTTCAGTCCGTTGCTCAGACGGGCCCGCAAGCACCTGCCAGTGTACAGCAAGGGCAGCAGAGCCCACAATCGTCCCAGACGGGGCAAGTCGCACTTGATCCCGATGAAGACAATCTTGATCCAGGTGCAATTCGATCTGGGGTCTTGCTGAATACAGAAGGCATGGGGGCATTAAAACCACCTGTACCTGCTGATCCAGAGAAGCCAGATGCACCACCAGGAAAGCGCGGTGTGTGGTTGATTAAGCGCATTGGGGGGAAGGATGCGGTAGCAAAGTTGCCTGTAGGTGAGATCATAGAGGTAATGGTTCATGCAACACATCACAGTGAGGCGCGAAAGCTGGCAGCAGATGAGGTAGAGCGTCGAGGGAAGGACAAGAAGCCCTGGATCAGTAAAGCAAATGGCACTGAGATTCGGCGCTTAAGTGATGCAACGCCCACCAATACTGATGTTATCGTGCGTGTAACCGAGAAACCTGCTAAGTGACAGGGTGCTGACAGTGACAATTGTGCAGACACCATGCTATAAGCGCAATTGAGGGAACCTGATGAGCACCACCCCGGAAATCCTTACTGAGATTGAGGAAGGCCAGAAAGAAACGCGCCAGATGATCCGTGAAGTGGGAGCAGCCCAGACCGCGCAGAACATCACGCTGATTGAAGTGGTAACACGCATGGATGCTCGATTAGACCTGCATATGAAGGCACTTGTTGCCGTGCAGGAACGGAGCAATACGCTTCATGCCCAGACCAATCAGATCCAGGCACAATTGGTGGGGATGGTGCCTCCACGGGTGGTCATGGTGCTGGCGGCTTGTGGCGTGATTCTCTGTGCAATCGTTTTATTGGGTTCATTTGCGATTCTTGGGATTGACCCGGAACACCTCAGTCGTAGTGTGAATAATCTCCCCATTCCAGGGGTTGATCAGGAAGAGACTGAATCTACCCCGACACCTACACCATGAATCAGCTCACACCCCTTCCCAGCATTCCAATGGGCGCGGGCCTTGGCGCAATGCTAGGCTATCTGTTGGCTGATGAGGGGGAAGATCGAATCGCAATTGCACTGGCCAGCGCGGGTGCAGGTGCAGCTGCACTTGCAATGCTACACGCATTGGAAGCACAGGATAGCGAGAAAGGCATAATTCGCCCGGTCGAGGGTTATCTTGCAATCGGCGCATTGGGACTACTGGCTGCGTATTCACTGGAGCGACGTGAACGGCAAGTCGTTGCATTGCTCTTTGCTCTCTATTGCTTTTATCGTGCCTATGCACTGCGACAGGCAATTGAAGCAGCGCGTGTGAATCGCACTGAGCAGGCAGCGCGAGTCGCTAAGCTCCGTGCTGAATTGAATCAGCGGGTGATTCCTGAATCGAACGCCCCTGTGATTCCTAAGTCCAGGCGGGTCTATCTGGTGCGTCACGCTGAATTAGACGCATTAGAGCAGGAAACAGCGTAAACTTGATGTGTGTACTTCAACCGAATTGAGAGACTGATAGCGAGGGTCATGCTAAACCAGGGAGCATGGCACGACCGAAAGGTACAATTCCAGGGGCGCGAGCACTTCTGGACTGGTGGAACCTCCTATCTGGGGAGCAGGCAACTGCTTTACCTGAAGGGGCCATCCTCCGGTTGGCGGAAGTGCTGGGTGTCGCCCATCAATATCTCTCCCACACTCAGAAAGAGGGTGTGATGATCAGTGAAAAACAGTTCAATAAATGCAAGGGAGTAATCGAAGCCTATGGCCAGAATCAAGCTAAACTTTGAAGTAAATACTGAGGGAGAAGATGCCCCTGCCGTAATAGCCGCGTTGATGAGCTGCTTCGGTGGGGGAAGAGGAAGTAGCGTACCTCTTACCTGTGCGCTGCCTTCTGCTGTGGAGACTGATTCCACACCCGGAACCGGTTATCGGTTGCCTGTTGTCAAGCCTGCTCCTGTAGCTGTGCAGGAACCCGAACCTGAACCCGAAGAGGAAGAAGAGCCTGAGCTGGATGAAGACGAGCCTGCTACGGCTCAAGTGCAGCCGATTCGGTTACCCGTCGCCAAGCTTGCCCCCGTTCCAGTAGAAGAGCCTCGGAAGCGTGCCAAGCGCGGGGAAGGCGCACCTCGGCGGCGTCGTGCAGGTGCAGATCAACCACAGCTGGCCCCGCCGCCACAGCTGGATGGTGCGGATCTGGCTGATCCTCCTCGGCTGGCAGAAGAAGGTGAGGGGGAAACTGAGGAGGGGGGAGAAGCCCCTGCCAATAAAAGCGACAGTGCAAATCCAGAGTGGGATTGAGCTTGCGCTCTATGTGACTAAGGGATTGACCAATGGAGGCCGCACGCCAATTCCCGGTGTGGTCTTTATTGGTCGTCCTTCCCAGTGGGGTAATCCAATCAGTCTGCATCAAGTGCAGGATTGTCCCTACTGCAAGCAGCGGAAGCAACATAGTCGTGAGGAAGCTCTGATCTGTTATGATAAGTATCTTCAGCAACAGACAGCTGATCCTGAGTGGTGTGCAGAGCTGGATGAGCTGCAACAACACGCTGTCAATGGGTGCTTGCGGTTAGACTGTTTTTGCCACCCGCAAGCGTGTCATGGACATCTCTTGCGCGATTTTCTCCAAGAACGCTGGAGGTTAGGATGAACCCTGTTGAAATGCCCTCGAAGTTACAGGCTGAATTAGACGATTTATGGGAGCTGAGCCTCACCTTACTGGAGATACAAGGGGAGGGGAAAAAGACACAGGCGGAAGTCTTAGCCGATCCGAATCTTCGGGCTACCGTGCATAATCTGGTATTGGGTGCCTGTGGAGGGAAAGCACACAGTCTATGTCTGAAGGTCTTTCTGGCCGGATTAAAAGAAGGCGAGACAGCAAAGGAGGCAACCAATGTGGTGGATGGAAGATGAAGGCCCTCAGTTTGGCCCTGATTTTGACCCGATTGTGCCTGCAATCTGGCAAGCGCTCCTGCGGGAGCTAAGTCCAGCCGCCGAACACTTTATCGTTCCTCAGCCGCTGCCCCTGACCCGCGCTGCTGTGTTGGCTTCCCCTGCTCTCAGCTTTCTGGCAAAGGTAGGGCTGATGGAAGCTCAAGTAGCGGGCAAGATTGATTTGGAGCAGGAACGGTATGCGGATTTAGCAAAGGGAATGCAGACGGTGCTGGCGGAGGTCGAGGCCGTAATCGTAACGGGTGACTCAACTGCAATCGCCTGGGAGATTCTGTGTGGAATGCTGAATCAGTTCAATCCGCTGCTTAAAGGAAGGCGGTTACCACCAGAGAAGTATACAACCAATGCCTTGCTCGCAGTTATGGCGCAATTCACGCTGCATCACTGGATTAAAGATCGTGCGCTCCCGATCACATCCGGCGAGGAAGTGGTGATGGCCGCACTGGTAGAGGCACAGCGCGAAGCCAATGAGCGCCTTCTGGCTGCACGCCGCGCAGATGGATTGCCTGTATGAATGAAGTATGTCTTACACCCGTAAATGCTGAACCTCTCACTGTATTGCAATTGCACGCACTTTTGACACAATTGATTCAAGAAGGGGAGGGTGAACGGCAAGTACAGACCATGTATCATAGCAGGCGTGCGCCGAGCTATACCGTTTGCTGCGTGACTAAAGGCGATTCAGATGGGGAAGAGACAGATTGGGGTACGGTGGAAGGGCAACCTTGCCTCTGGTTGTCTTCCAAATGAAAGCGCAAGCTGCACAGAGCTTGAAGGATTACTTTGTGCAGGTGCGGTTGGAGATCGCTGACCCACCGCAATTGCGAATCAGCTACACCTGGATTCCTTGGACAAAGCAATTACCGTCTGTGCTGATGCTGCGCGGGCATTTGTGGAAAATCACAGCCATTTATAAACGCTTTCTTCTGCATCGTCGGTATTGGGAGGTGGACGACAAGAAAGATGAAAGCCACATCCCCCTTGTCATTGCTATACAGGAATAGGAGTTACACATGCCTGATACGAAGCCCGATACAATTGAGCCGCCTTTTGTCCTTCCTGCGAAGGAATTGGATATGACGGTAGAGACAGCCCGGATAGCTGCTGAGCACGGTGATGTGTACGAGCGGGAGATAGCGTGGTTACAGCTTGAGTCCGCTTTCTATGCTGCGGTGCGCCGGTATCTCCGCGCCCGTGGTCTTAATGTTGTGGTGAAGGAAACACCCGCTGTTGTCTTACGCTGGTTTTTAGACGCAATCTCCCTCTCTAATTTCTACTCAGAGCGGGCGGAATATGACACAGCACGGAGAGAGCGTGTGCGCCTCATGCGTGAAAATGATCAATTACAGACAGAAAACACGGTGCTGAAATCACAGCTCAAGACGTTGCAAGAGACGATGCAACGAGATCGCATTGAGTATCAAAGTCATGCTGCCATCTTTCACGATACCACAGGATTGAACCGATGAAACTCTACATGGGCTGGGCAACAACTACTGGGAGCCGCCCGGATAATCAGGATCGAGCCGTAGGCTACAGCTTGAAGACCCGAATGGCGCTGATCGTCGCTGATGGTGCGGGGGGCCATCCTTGCGGGGCGGAGACAGCGACTGCGATTGTACGGACACAGCCCGATTTAACCTCTCATGCAGCTCCATTGAAGCAACGTGCTGAGCACTGGGCAGAGAAGGCACAGCTAGCGGCCTTGGCTGCTGGTGGGGTGTCTACTGGTCTTGCCTTCCTGGGTGATGCACAGCGACACGAAGCCTATCTGGTGGCTTGTGGTGATAGTACCGTTCAGCGGTATCGTGCAGGCACTTGGATGCACCTCACCCAGCGACAGGGCTATGGAAATGTGTTGGGTGCCTACTTTGGTCAGGCATCACGACGAGCTTTTGATCCCCAATTCATCTCACTGATGCTGATTCCAGGTGATCTGTATGTGCTGTATACAGATGGCTGTGATGCGTTTATGGGGGAGAAAGCGAATTCAGTTCTGCGTCCACAGGTAGAGCAGGCCATTCACTCTCGCGCCTGGGGTTTTGCCGCACGGAATTGTGTAGAGGTGGCGAAAGGGCTTAGCACGGATAACTGCACCTTGGGGATCATCTATGTCCGCTAAATTTGCTGAACTTGTTGCTGAGCTGAAGACTGTAAAGGGAAGCAGTGAATTAGCCACACGCCGTGCCGTATTGCTGCGACAGGGCACGATCTCGGATCGCAGTGCATTGCTCTTTCTTCTGGAATGCGTCGCGCAATTCTATGAAGCGCTGGGGATTGAATTTCATCCCGATGTGAATGATCCCGCTCGGCAGCTGGTGTCCGCACAGCCCACCCTCACAGACCTGTCTGTTTATTTTAAACATGCAGATCGTGTGTCAGAGCTGGAAGAGCAGATCAGTGATCTGGAAGATGAATTGCACACAGAACAGTACGTCACTGAGCAGATGCGTCAGCGCTGGACGATTCAGGGGGAGAAAGAGCGGCTGGATCTCTTCAAGTTGGAACAACGTATCAATCAGCTGTTTCATCTCACGGAGCAGCGAGCACTGGTGCAGGACTTGATCCATGAAATCAAGCGGCTTCGGGACTCTGTTGAATACACAGAGGATACGAAAAAGCACGAAGCGGCTGTGCAGGCATTGCGGACTCGACTGGAGCAGGGGGAAGAGGTTGAGCAGGAATTAATAGATGCGCTGGAAGCCTGGGGGCTGGTGGAAAGTGCAGAGAATGAACGGCGTATGAAAGGGCCCTATTTGACGGAGATTGCAAAAACGCAGATCGCGATGACAAAGGCAGTGGTAAAGCAGCTGAAAAGGAAAAAAGGTGACGGATAGGAAGGGCAAAACAATCTGCCCTGAGTACCAGCATGTGTTTGTCACACCTGCTCCAATCGGCTAAGACTCTCCAGAGGGTTCCCTATGCCACATCTGGTTGAAATCGGCTGGCCAATCTATATGCGTCCGGTTGCTGATCCCCCACTTGAATTTCCCAATCGGGATCAGCTGATGCTGCGGGATAACCTGACGGTGGTGCGCGTAGGGGCCATTTATACCGTAGAGCGTGATGAGGGGGGTGGTAGTCGAACCGTGGCTACTTCCTATGCTGTGCCGCTGCCAGCCCCGATTAAAGTCAACAGCCGCTATGGCTACCGGACTGATCCCGTGACAGGCAAGAAGGGAGCCCTTCATGCTGGGATTGACTTCGCAGCCCGGACAGGCACACCCGTTTTTTCCTGCACCCGTGGCACTGTCTACCGGGTGGATCAAGCAGGGGTGGGCTCTGGTGTGAACAATGGCAATTGCGTCATTGTGAATGATGGTGAGGGCAAGCTCTGGTACTACATGCACTTAAGCCGGGTGCTGGTACGCAAAGGCGAGGCGATTCGTCCAGGTGCTCAATTGGGTTTGAGTGGCGCCACCGGAAAGGTATCAGGCCCCCATCTGCACGTACAGATTGTCGATGCAAATGGCCAGAAGAGCTATGATCCCTGGCCACTGCTGGCTGGTGTGATTGAGGCTGCGAATCGGCGTGCAGGGGCTCAGGTCTGATCAGGCTTACGCCGTACAAAAGGGTGCGATTTAGAACGAACAGGCTCAGCGGTGGGTACACGCTCAACATTGACGAGGTAGATGCGACTCAGTGCCGTCACCTTGTCTTGCTGGGCATAGCTACGGTGCCAGCGTTGCAGGGCTTCCTCTGGCGTTTCTTCACAGTCATCGTACTTCATTTCTGTTCTTCCTGCTTGGCTTGTTCACGCAAGGCGCGTTGACGCAGTGTTTCTTCCCGCGCCATCTGTTGTGCCCCAAAAGCACCGTGGCGCACTGGGACAGGCCCTACCAATTCCGCGCCCATAATACGCGCCAGCTTGGTCATGTCGATTCCGTTTTTGCTGATCATGGTAGCTCCTTATGGGTGAGGATACTGAGTAACGAGGTCGCGGAGTTCAGGTAGGTAATGCAGATAGCACTGCTCGACCGCAGCGGCTGAGAATGCAGTGCCCTGCATCGCAAAGATTACGCAGTCCTTGTCACAGAGACAGCGGGTGATTTGGTGCGTGATTCGCAGGGGTTCTGCATCCCGCAGATACACGCAGTCAATCTTGTGCTGCTTGCGAAGTCGATTCAGCACTGCAATGACCTCGGCGAATGTGAGTGGCATCATCACCTGAATTGAATGGGGAAGGTAACCCGATTCGGGGTATTCAGCAAAATCGGCGTTGTTATAGCAGAATCAAAAAAGATTCGGTGTTTTAGTTGCCGCAACAGAAACAGCCAGATAGAACAGATGACATGACACCCTTCTCCCAACTCAGCCCCAATCAACAGCGGATTCTTCGCTGGTGCTGGCACTGTGTCGGGGTAAGCTTCACCTGCATCTATACAGGGGAAGCCTTGGGCCGGTCTGCTACCTATAACTTTGGGGGCCGGGCTGAGGGCTATTCCTTCTGGTGCCCCTACGTTTCGCGGGGGGATCTGCTGGCCTTGGCTGGCTGGTTGGAACGAATGCCAGATCATCCGCTAACCGTGTTCGGCACCTGGAGGATCACCGTGCAGGGTGCAGCGTGGCTGCTGGCTGATGGCCAGTTTGATCCAAACTACCCCGATCTGGTAGAATTCCTCAAGTGGAGCCGGGCAATGGAGCTGCGCTTGAGTGGGCCTTTATTTTCGCAACGGAGAGAAAAATGACCGAATTATCGTATCAAGAGCGTGAGGCTGCACTAAAGGCAGCAATCGCGCAGTTTCCTGCTGAATTTGGCCTGCGTGCCTTTCCTGGCGAGCGGTTTCGGATCGAGCCCGCCGCCTGTTTTTACGCTGAGCGGGGGCCTGTGCTCTATGTCTACCGGAAAGTAGAGGGAGCATGGATAGCCTTCTCTAAGGGATCAGCGGAAGAGCTGACGAACAATCTGGTACGGCTGTGATCCCTTGTTTCCTGATTTGCCCGTGCGCTACATCATGGTTGCAGGTCGCTGGATCTGCATCGACATCTATTCCGTGGGCTCAACTGTAGCCCTGTTGGTTGTTCTTATCTACTGTCTTGCTTGCTTTGGAGGTTCCCGTGATTGACTGGTATGATCTGCATGTTCTATGCTTTGGTCTGGCTCAGGGTACTGCGTCAGCATGGCACACATTAGGGGAAGGTGTGGTGCTCATCGCCTTCTCCACCCTGATCCTGCGAGTGACACGCTGATGTCACAGCACTATCTTGCAGCCTTAACCGCTTTTGGTGTTCCAATTGCCCGTCAGCTTCGGCGGGACACAAACAGCCCGTCTGGCTGGTCGATCTTCCAAGCTGAAAATATGCAGACGATCCCCGCTCCGGCTGAGGCGTTTGTTTATAGCGGTGCTGAGGTGGCATGTATCGCTGCCCGGTTTTTTCCAGACTATAAAGGCAAGCGCCCCGACCGGTTGCCCCCGATGGCAGCCTGCATGGTCAAGGATCTGAAATGATTCTGGTTTCTTCATTTAGGAGGGTACAATGGGTTTAGTCCAACAAAGTCAACAGCCGTTTCGTCCAGCCTTAATGACTCCCCGCGAGGCACTGGCTCCAACCGATACGATTTATGTCCTACCTATAGAGGATAACTTGAATCGAAAGGTCAAACTCTATCGGCTCTTTGTCATTGTGAATGGTGGGCTGGAAGAGCTGACCGGCCCATTAGCAGGGCGTCCGCGCCGTGAATACCGAGATCGGCTCTGGTATCGCGTGGTGGGGGCCAAGGATGTCGAGCACGGCGCCTGGATTCTCTGTTGTCAGCTCTATGCTGACTTGTTCGACTGTGATTGCTGCACCTTTACTTTGAAGGTGCTCTGATGCCCATACCGTTTAGCAGGGTAGCAACGCAATATCCTGGTATAACACATCCAGTCTTTGAGCGTCAGAGCACAGCCCTGATCGACTCAGATATTTGTAGGCAGACCTATGAGCAGACCTATGCCTTTTATTCTCCGGTTGATCATTCTCCCCCGTTAGCGTGCTGTGCTGTGCCGACAGCAAACACGCCGCAAGGGGTTGTTAATCCCGATTCAGCACCGTTTCCTTATTTTCATGTCACAGCACTACCTAACCATGTCCCTCCCATGACAGCCTTGATCGGCAAGAATTGGCGGGATCTATGACAAGCGCCATTTGTCTACATGGGGGGTGTAATCAGCTGGCCGTTACCGAAGGTCTGTGTGTAGGACACTTCCGCGCTCTGCGAGCCCGACAAGAAAAGCAGACAGCAGAGAAGCAGCAGCTACGATCTGAACTGGCGCCCAAACTGCCCCATGCAGAAGCCCGTACCCTGGCCCTGGCCTTGCAGACAGCAAAGACCGTCCAGGTGGGGGATACCACCTTGACCCTAACAACCGAATTGCGCGAACAGCTGACGGTCTATATCAGCAAGCTGATCCAGGCAGGTGAGTAAGATGTCTTTTGCGTATTCTGCTTCTTTACTTCCTCAACTTTCCCCTGAATTGCAGGTGTGGCTGAAAATTCAACCTAAGCACCCACAAGCAGCACTGGATGGCCTGCTGGTTCTCTATGCGTGGTGTCCTGCACCGCATGAGGCATTTGTACCTGTCCTTCTGTATGAAGCACCCCAAGCAGACATCTGTGCTGTGCTTGAGGAAGCTTTTCAATTCTACTGTCAAGATACCGGCTGGCGTCCACCCATTGTGAGCGTACTCGCCCCAATGCTGAATAACCCTTCTCACACCAGACTCTACATTTAGGAGCATTCATATGGCTGAGCTTACACCACGCCCGATCACCTTACCAAGACGCTTCAAGCTTCTTAACAAAGCCCTGGCGCTTCAGGAAGCCCGCTTGCGCTACAAGACACCGGATTGGGAAGCCGCTGAACGGGAAGTCCTGCGAAATCTGGAAGACCCGCTGACGGTGCAGGTCTGGCTCCGGGTGATTTTGGAGCATTATGGTAGAACCTATCCAGTAACAGGTGCCCATTGGATTGAGCACGCTGATCACTATGGTTGGTGTATTGCAACGCATACAGAGCCAGCCTTGTTGCTGACTCACTTTACACAACCACAGATAAGCCCTGGTGTTGTATATCCTTCAGATCGTTTTGCTATCGTGCCGGATCTTGTGCGGCATTATCATCCATTACGTGCGCTGAAACACGTTCTGGTTCACATCAATCAGGAGCAGAAATGAAACTCCTTTTTTCCGAATTCCCGCGTGAAGGTATTCCTGTGATCCGTCCGGGCAGGGTGGAGGAAGTTCGTAGACCGGGTAAGCGGTATATCGCTGCGGAAGAGCGGTTTGTGCCTGTGATGGAAACGGTGCAGGACATACAACCACGTCACCTGTTCCTGACGGGAAAGATCGCGGACGGTCGCGTTCAGCTGACTTCTTTGGAACAGGCTAATTACCACTATCAAGAATCGACTGCGATTCCCTGGCCAGTCGATACAGCTGATTGGCGCGTGCAATGCTTACTGCTCCGGGAGCTGGCCGAGGCCACTAAAAAGCTGCACTTCAATTGGAATGGGATCGGGGCGCCTGAATGGCGAGAACATTCCCGTGTATTCCGGCATAAAGTGAAAGCGTGGGGCTTTCGATATGGCCCCTATTTCTACTCACAGGATCGAATGTTTTCGCTTTGTGCCGAGTGGAAGGCGGATACAGCCTCGCACATGCACCATAGAGCGGATTACCTGCTCTTCACACCGGGGATCGAAGAGGCCCTGGACGGAGAAGCTGCTTTGATTTGTGCTTGGCGCACTTGGGGCCAGAAATGACCGCGCCTCACTTCCTCGGTCTTCTGGCGGTCGGCTTTTTCCAGATGATCTGCATTTTCATGGGGCCGGAGGTCTGGCACCGAAGACTGACAACACCGGACTACACCCGGCCACCTCTGGGCCTTCGGATCGGCTTTCTACTCTGCTTGCTGGGCTTTGGTGTCTGGTCAATTGGACAGCCGCCCGTAATCTTCCGCTCCCTGTTTGATTCAGCAGATCAAATTGCATTGCTGATTGCTGTGGTCTGGTGTTTCATCGCATCCTTCATAGCGCGTGAATTCAGTATTCGCTTGCAGCTCCCTACAGCGGGTCTGGTAGGAAGGACACTGCTACTCTTTTCCTGGATCTTCCATGTGTTGTATCTGACCAGTGTGGTGCAGCTATGACACACGCTATAACGGGACAGTTGTGTGTGCGCGAGCGCTTCCCTGGTGGTATGCGGATTGTTCTTGCCAATAACTTTCGGTATCAGCGAAGAACGGGCAGGTGGTTGTATCATACGGATGATGTACTCCTTGTCTTTGAGGGTACAGCAGAAGAAGTTGTAGAACGGATACATGCTGCATTCAAAACAGCGGTAATTCCAGCTAACGACATGGAATTAATGGATGAAGCACTTACACCTATAAATTTCTCTTGGGTAGATGAAGAATGGCTTACGGCCAACCCACTGTCTTCAGATCAAGAAGATTTTATTGAATTATCTGCGCTTGCGTATCCGCTTGCACGCGCCTTCTGGCAGCGACCTGACCATGCAGGCTTTTCTTCTTGGGGTGTATGCTTTCGCTATTGGCGTCGGTATGAATTAGCAGCGCGTAGAGAAGCAGCACGACACAAGCAAATTGCACCTGTGAACTGTCTATGACCCGCGCTCAATTCTTCCTCGGCTGTGTTCTATCCCCGTCCACCCTGTTCCTCATCGGTCTGGTAGTCGGGTATCTCTTCTGGAGTCAACAATGAGACAAAAACGTGAGAAGTGGGTGATTGGGTGCTGGGGTTCCAGCTTGGTTGGAGGCAAGAGCTTTCGTTTACCCTCGCGCACCTTTCCAAGCCAGGAAGCAGCGGAAGCAGCACTGGCCAAATGGCGTGCGCGGGTAGATGCTTCGGATGTAGCATACCTGCGGGGCACCACAGAAGCAGCGGCATCCATCAAGGTGATCTCGACGGATCTGCTAAAATGATGAAGCGTTCCTGCGTCGTGTTTTGGGGAATGGAACGTGCGGCTGTCGAAGCGCTGGTAGGGCCTGATCTTGCACTGTGGCCCATTGATACAGTGCAGGATTTGACAGCACTCATGCAGCACTTGCATACCAATTGGGATCTGCGGGTGATCTGGATCGTGGGTTCACCTGAGACAGAGGACTATGTACCCTATCACCGTATTCAGTCGTGGTGGAATGGGGTGGACGAAGGTGCCAGTCGGCTTAATAGTGCCGATTTTGGTGCCATTCCAAATTGGGTACAGTTGTATCTTGCACAAGAGACTGTGTTCTGTGGGCGGCTCTATCGTGTATCTACGTTGTTTTCTGACTTCCGCCAACGTGTCAGAAATGTAGAAGTCCTGTATGGCCCGCGACGCGCCGTATCACGGCCTGAACAGGTAGAAGAAGGAGAAAGCAAATGACCACGTTAGCGCTACTGATGCAGACGCAAGGAATACAAGACCAGCTTGTAGCTGTCCTGACGCAGTTTTATGGGGATCAGGTGCCAACTGAGATTTTAATGGTGTCCATGATACAAGATGCCCCAGAGAAAGTGGCAGGCAAACAGGTACAGCTGCTCTGTTATCGAAAGGGACAGTGGTTAACCACAGATGTCGTGCAGGCAGAGGAAGTCCAATGGACTAGGCTAAAGAGAACAGACTTTGTACGGATCGTGTTATGAGAAAGCGCACGCTTTCAGGTTGGTGCAAGCAGCATCCACAGTGCAGGTTGGCTCTTATGCCCTATGATTGGCTGAACCCGCGCTACTGGCATGGGCAGTATCCACCTTATTTCATTCGTGTGAGTCGGAGCCTTCCTTTCATCCCCTTTCGGCGCCGAAGGTGTGTTCCTGTAAAAAGGCACCAACCACGGAGGGAGCAGGTAGAAATTCGGACGCCTGCACAGGGGCAGCTCATGGCTTTTCTGGCGCAACGGGACGGGCGTGGGGTACGAACGACAACAAGAGAAGAGCGTCAGCAGCAGTGGGTTGATCAACTACCGATGCTAAAAGCAGTAGCAGAACGCATCATGCAGACGGTTTTCGATGTGCCATACACGGTAATAGAAGAGGAGTCAACATGCTGAAAATCACAACGATTACAATTCCAGGGGATTTACTGCTTATTGCCCTGACCGTGGGGCTCCTGGGCGCGTTGACGATCCTCGGTCTGATTGTCTGCGGCATGACAGCCTTGTTAGTCGTCTTAGCAACCTGAGCTGTTTACATAGCTACAGGAGACTACGATGCAAACCTGGACAGTCCTGACGCTTCTTAAAACATCCTCATCGGGGTTTGGTATCCTGATCGCAAGTGAAGCGCCTGACAATGAGGATTTGCGCCATCAGTATGAGAGTGTGCTGGTAGATGTCGAGCGGTTCACACCCGCTGAGCATAAGCTGGTCTTCTGGCGCTTGGAGGGCTGCTCCAATTGTGGGAGCGCACACCTGAACGTGATCAAGTGCGTGGATCTGGCCGAGCTGCAATTGAAGCTGTCGGATCTGACATCGGGAATTATCAAATGGCTTGCGGATCAGCTGGAGGTGGAAACATCTACAGATTTAGTCGTGCCTGCGGTGACGGATCTATCGCTCAGTCTTCCTTTCTGGCCTGTGTTTGTGGCGGGGCAAGTCTGGACATTTGAAACACCTTCGGGGCGTGTGCAAGTGGTATTGGAACGTGTCTGTGCAGACTACGTGCAGTTCACAAATGGTATTCCTTTTCCCTACTGGAATAATCAGACCAAACAGCGTGAATGGAAGAGCACATATCTTGTAGATACCTTTGAAAACAAGCCTGTTGAGCAGGCCAGCTACTTTGGTAATTCCCTGGATGCCTTGGATGCGATGCCCGCCCGGCTGGACAGTGGGCCGGGGGCGCCGTGGTGCAATCAACTGTGGCGTGAACGATTCAGTAAGGAGACAGCATGATTTCCCTCTTAGACCTCTATATGATTCTACCCGTTGCAGAAGGGCTCCCTGTGTTGGTGGGGAATGAACCCGCCATCGTCGTCAATCCAAATGGCGCTACCTTCGGGACGATTGCGACCACCAGGGGTGATTCCTCTCCTATGACAACCTACCTGGATCTGTCTCGATCTCAAGGGCGGGATTGGGTTATTCGGGTTTTAGGGTATACGTGCTATTGGATGTCCGATATGGTATCCAATCTCTCTGCTGCTTTATCTATGCAGCTGATTGAAGCGACCTTGCGGCGGCGAATCGCGGGCCTCCCGGATGTAGTGGGGCTCTGTGGCCCGTGGCAGGACATTGGATCAGCTGGGTGCTATACCGGACTGCATCGGGAAGAACGCCGCACCATTGCGAAAGGATTTCAGGGATCAGAAGTGCATACCGCGTTGATCTGGGATGGCCGCACCCGCCTCGCTGCCTGGAAAAAGGAAGGGGTGAAGACAAAAGCGGCTGTAGATGAATCCTTGCTGGAAGCTGGCTATGCCCTGTACAATTCAGCTACCTCATTTGTGTACCGGACGACTAAGCAATGATCCACCAGGAAGCGATTCAGGCTGAGCGGGATCGCTTGTTGAACAAGCAGGCCCGGCTAACTGCGTGCTGCTTGCGCTCAACGCTGCCAGAAGAAGAATCACTGATCACTGAGCTGCTGGCCGCGAATCCAGATGAAGCACTACAGCAGCAGATTCTATCTAACTTGCTTGTCTATGGCTATAACCACCATAATCACGACATCCCCAATCTGCTGATTGTGCATGATATGCACCTCTACTGGTGGTTGCAGCTCCTGGAGTTGTTTCATCAACCGTTTCAGCCTTTGCCACAGGTGATGCAGGTTTGGGATGAATGGATACCTGCACTAAGCACACCACGACCACCGGAAGAGCAATGGGCCTTCTATCCACTTGGATTAGGCACGCCTGAATTGCTGGAATGCCTTGAGTATGATTTAAGCATCCAGACACAATTCGCCAAACCGCATTTATGGGGCCTGTGTCTCTATCGACATTGGGAATTGGGTGCTACAACACAACACTGGTTTCCGCACGATTGGTGCTGGGCACCGGCTGCGTACTATCGAACAGGCCAACGTGTACCACACCAGCGCAAGTTTGTGCCTCGTAGTGGGTATCAATACCTGCGTCAGCTTCCCGATTTTCGCCCGGTTGCTTCCACGATCCAACAGCTCTTTGACGGAGCACAACCCCTAACCCTTCACTGGTGATTCCATGACCACGCTCAATCCTGATATGACTGCGACGAAACACAACGCGATGCCTGATTGGGATCTGACCCTCCTGGATCGACTTCCACCGGGAGCTGAGATCAAGCTCATGTTCCAGATCAATGCTGTCTGGCAGGCACGGAAGGGGGAGGATGGCATCTGGATCGAATGTACTGCTCACATGAAGGACAGTACACCACAGCCCTTGTCACTGGAGCAGTGGTGGCAGCGGCGAGAGAGTGCGCCTGATTCTCCTATGCTGAAACAGGGCCGGGTTGAACTACAGCAGCATGGCCATTTACTGCTGGCCTTGGTATTTCACCACGATGAACAGACCGACATCTATACATTGGTGATCGAAGGGATTGAAGAGCTTGTGCCTGTCTGGTTACCTCTGCATCAAAGTGGTGTGCTGGGAACACCCGCAGATCGCGTAGCAACGTGGAAAACGGAATTAGCCTTGATTCAGAAAAAGACAAAGATCATTCATTACCTGCTGACGGGGGAAAATGTGGATCACTGTGAGCACACTGATGCAAGAATCTGCTTTCAGTGCAGGAAAGGCTGAACTATGACCACAACACTTGAATTTCCTCTACCGTGCAGCACGCTCACGATCCAAGAGGAGCATATTCAGACGGAAGTTGATTCAGTGCCCTTACTCTTTATTGGCACAGCTTCATCTGGCGTGTTGTATCTGGTTGTATTTGCCGACGAATTGAATACCCCACATGGCCGTGAGAAACACTGGCTGGCCACCCCGATCACAGAGCAGATTCGTGACATGGTGCTGACCAACAAGCTCGATCTGTACACCGCGTTTCACCGCTCGGCTACAGGAAATTGCTATGCGTTTCGGCTTCAGAATAAGCAGGGTGGGTATCGTATGACAACACACCTGCGCGTGGATCAGGTGCTGGATTCCTGGTTGCCGCTTCCTGGTATCTTCTGGAGGGATCAAGAATGAGAACGATTAACTTACCCCCACCGTGTTGTACCCTCACAGTGCCTGATGAGCATATCCAAGCTGCACAAGATGGCGTGCCTATACGCTATATTGGTACAACAGAATTAGGAAAGCTGTATTTCATTGCGTGTATAGATGAGCGGCCTTCTGCGCTTGGCGGCATTGAAAAATTCTGGCTGGCCACCCCTATCTCGCACGAAACAATGGATGCGGTGTTGCATCACCAGATCGATCTGCGTACTGCCCTTTGCACATCCTGCACAGACGAATACTATGGCTTCTGGATTCACGATAGAAAGAATGGGTATCGTCTATCGTGTAATATGCGGTTGTGGCAAATTGAAGAGGATAAGCTACCACGTTCAACCCTCTTCTGGCGGGGTCAATGACACAAGAACAGCAGCAGGAAGATAGCAGATGGTTACCACAGCAAAGCCGCTCCTGGTTGAATTCCATGCTTGGTCATCATGCCCTGGATTACATTCCTCCCGTCCCAAAAGAACAAACATTACTTGTTTCTCTTCCAGGGCATGAGGGGGATAACATCCTTGTGCATGGTAGCGCGGTGCTGCATGGTATGATCTTGATTGGTCTACATGGGCCTGTCTGGATGTCGGCTACGGTACTACAATCGTTGCATCCAACCAGTCTCTATTTGATACCGTGGCTGCGTGCGATCAGCCGTGAAACAGTGGGACTTCCCCCACTGAAGCAAGGTCAAGACGCACCTCTTATTGCGTTGCCGGGGCAGATAGGACATTATCAGAAAGGGAGTGACATCCCGTATGGTGAAGTCCTGCTGGGTGCTGGGGGCAAGACCTATGTGAAAGACGCTAAGCTGAAAGCACAGTTATGTGACCACCTGTATTATCAGATCGTGACAAATTGCAGGAATGAGCACCAGCAGGAAGCGGTGATCACACCCGCGTTGCTTGTTGGTGACTATCCGCACTTGGGCAGCTATGAAACAACCTGGGAGGAGCTGTAATGCTGAAAACACGCTGGACATTGAAGGTAGGTACGCAACCCTTTGGCGGTGCGATCCTCATGGGCAAGCGTGATCCCAAGGTTGGAGATCGCTTGTATCTGGTCGAGGGCACTCCAAATCGGCTGCACTGGTCACGCGGAGCAGGGAAGAAAGATACCGTGATTGTAGATCAGGTCAATGACACACAGCACTATCTATTCGTGTCTTATGTCTGACCTGGATCGAGCTATGTCCTATTTGAAGGATGCAATCGGTCGTGTCAAGATTGTTGAATATACCCCAACTGGGGCGCGAATCGTCTGGGCACGCGATTTCTGCTATCTCCCTCATTTAGATCGCTGGCAGTATGAAGTGGACACCGTGATTGATACATTCACAGGCACGCACCCTGCGGCAGTGCGCTTTGCAAAAGAGGTGGTGGAGGCCCGCACGGCACTTAAGGCTGATGATGTAGAAGGGATCGAGACAGTGCTGAACATGGATAACCACACCAGCTGGATTTAAAAAAGAAAAGAGCAGCGGGATTTACGTCACGCACCGGTCGGCGGTAGATACCCGTTACCCAGATTGTGCTTCACCCAGACCTGCTCAAATCCTGTATAGCAAAATTTGATTCAACGGACAAGGGTATGTGTTTCGCGTAGGCAGCTGCTCTCCCAACTGAGCTATGCCCCACTATGGAAGCAGAGGGACTTGAACCCTCGACCAGCTGCATGGTAACCGAAACACGTCGGTTCGTTGAATCAAAGGCATGTCCGGGTAACGAGCCCGATGGCTGATTCTGCGGCAATCAAACCGCGCCACTGCACCACTGCAACCATGCCACAATCAGTTTAGTGGTCTGGTGTAGCACGCGCAAGTAAAGCATCTGCCTGATGGCTAATTCACAGCTCAGGTAATTGACCCAGTAGCATAATAGACGTTGCAGCCTGATTCGTTTGATTCAGCCGATTCCAGATCCGAATGCAAGCGCTCTGTAGATTCGGTTGCCGCAATCAAAACCGTCCCGTACTTGGTTCCAATAAGGGCCATTTTCAGAACCATCGGTCGATCCAGGATGGTTCCGAGTTCGTTAT
>SXGU01444670.1_pt1 | contig 67753 bp, 65 predicted proteins | sample 3174531 | NCBI WGS metagenome assembly SXGU01 (sample SAMN11356863, study PRJNA531348) | freshwater metagenome | isolation source: freshwater sample F1-140 | place: China: Fuxian Lake, Yuxi | collected 2017-12-25 | reverse complement strand
TATTATTATTTAAATATTCTGTTCTTCAAAAAAATTCAAAAGACAAAATACTAAAATTATTAGAAGATTAATTATTCAAAACCCGTTCAATCAAATCCATCGCCTTCTTCGCATCTAATTTTCCCTTAAATTTAGCCATCAACATTCCCATATAAGCATTAGCTCTCATTCCAGGTTTGCTCTTAATAATTTCCCTAATCTCTTTCTCAACTTCATTGTCATCTATCTTTTCAACTTTCAAAGCATCTTTCAAATCCACACCATCTAAAATCTTCATCAAAATAGGTTTCACATCTCCAGAACTGATTTTACCAGAATTTACAGAATCCAAAATCTTTTCATAAACTTTTTCGTTCAAAACAGATTTTATTTCCTCAAATGTCTTTGAACGTTTAGAAGCAAACTCATTTCTCCACAAAGTCACCATCTTTCCGACTAAAGGAGCATCCAAAGGACAGACAGACAATAATATTTCAAACTCGTCAAGATTCTCGTTAGATTCCAAAACTAATCCAATTAATTCATCAGTCAATCCTTTCTTTCTCAACTCCTCACGAATATCTGCTTTTAATTTCGGCAAGTTCTTTTTCAAAGAATCAATTTTAATTTTTCCAATTTTCAACAAACTCAAATCAGTTTCAGGATACATACGAGAAGCTCCGGGCATCGGTCTCAAAAACTCACTACTTCCATCTTCTTTCGCATTTCTAACTTCTCCACTAATTTTTCCATTCTTGACATCTAAAAGTTGTCTGTCAATTTCTTTATCAATAGTTTCAATCATCATCTTCGGGTCTTGAAAGCCCTTAATCTCAACTCTATCGTGTCCAGAAATAGAAACATTAACATCTTGACGTATAGTCCCAAGTCCCCGTTTAACGCGACAAGCTCTCAAAATTTCTCCCAACTTCAAAGCACATTCCTTAACCATTTCAGGATTTTTCAAATCAGGGTGCGTAGCAATTTCAACAAGAGGAATTCCCAATCTATCTAATCGATAAATAACTTTATCTTTCTCACGAGAAATAACGCGAGCAGAATCTTCCTCTAAACAAACACTCGCAACTCTAACTTTCCCATAAGAAGTTTCCAAAAAACCCTCTCGAGCCAAAAGCAAAGTTCTCTGAAATCCAGAAGTATTGCTCCCATCAATTACGATTTTGCGCATAACTTGAGTGACTGGATAAATTTCGCAATTCAAAAGCAGAGCAACAGTCAAAGCGACATCTAAAGCTTCAGAATTAATATTATGTGCTGGTTCCTCGTCCAATTCAACAAGAGAAATTGTATCTCTATATCCCTCATAAATAAATTTCTTTCCCAAACTCGCTTCGTGAGAAACAGCCACATCAATCTTTCCAGTTTCACCGGCAACAGCATGTAATTTTCTCTCAACACGATAATGAGGCTCATCATTTCTCAAAAAAGAAGGAGCACCAGAAAACAATTTCGGCGTATCTAATTGTTGATGAATTTCAAGTCCTGCTTTGAATCCTAATTTGGAGTAATTATGCATAATTCTAAAGAAAGAGAATAGTTATTAAAGATTATCTAAACGACTAATTTTGTGTCCGCCACCATGATATTTCGCGACAATCTTATTCAATGAATCTTCAGAAACATCTCCACGAACTTCAATCACTCCTTGGTGCGGATTTATCAAACGAGCTTGCCCAATTGAATTTGTGCGCTTAAATTGTTCTTGAACAACTTTTTTAATAACATGTGCGACAGAACGATCTCGAGGTTTCTTAATATCTATTCTAAAATATGGAAGTTCCTCAAATTTATCAACAAGGGAGTCCATACCTACATTAATTTTTGCAGCCATATATTTGTAAAATGCTGCTTCTGGACTATATCTTGACGGAGGAATACCAATTAATTCTGGCGCTCTATGAACTCCGTCACTTTCTCTTTCTTTGAAACCACGTCGAGCATCATGAATTAAAGAATTATAAAAACTACGTTCTCCAACAGGAACAATCGCCGGAGCATATTTATCTTGAGCAAGCATCAAATTCTGAACGAAACGACTAGTGCGCCCATTCCCGTCGGTAAGCGGATGAATACGCAAGAAATGAAAATGGAGAATAAGCGCTCGCTCAACGGCATCTAATGACGAATCACTAACTACATCAACCAAAGCCCTCATCTGTTCTCTAACTTTCTCCGGCTGTGGAGGAATATCAGTAGAATAATCTGGAATAAACACCCCACTATTACGATACATTCCATGGCTCTTCGGCTCAATTTTTGCAGCCATATCTAAAAGAAATGGTTCAGTGATATGTCCCTTAAATCTTTCTCGAGCATAACTCATTGCATCACTAAGCTCATCACGAATTTGACGATAATCCTTACGACGCCCAATTTTTTTTGAACGTGTAGCTTGGTCAGGTTCTAAAATCTTAGAATGATATGAGGCATCTTGATGAATAGATTTAAGCAAAGCATCAGAGATAACTCCATCTTTAGTTAAATCATAAGAGATATAATCGCGTTTACGTCTAAGCTCTGCTAACAAATCTGGTTCCACAAAATGATTTTTTTCCATAAAATCCTCCTCTTTCGTCGTTATTTAAAGTTATCTATTGAAACCCCTTAATAGTTACAACATTTTAGAATTATCGCGTTTTTTTGAGCCATAGGGTTTACCTTCACGACCATATTTTTTGTAAATCTCACTAACTTGCCTAATCAGAATATATTCTGTTGGTCCAAATTCAACAGAAGCATTTGCCCCAGCATCTGTACGAGAGTCATAAAAACCAAACGGCGTATTTGAAGAAGGCGTATAAACCACCCATTTTCCATTTTGCGTAGCAAGCAACTTCTCTAAATCATTCATAAAACAATCAACTAATTTTTCACGTATTAATTCATCTTTGGTGCGTTTTGTCATATTATTCACTCAAAAGAGAATTAAATTCTCCAGAGAGATTCTCAAGCATTTTCTCTCTAGTTAAACCTTTCCAATTTTTATGCCCTAAAACAAATCCTAACTTAACAAGAGCAGTTTCCGACAGCATATCTTCCAAAAATATAACGCCTAACTCTTCAAGCAAACGACCATTAGAATAAACCTTAGGATTTAATCTGCCAGAGCCGGCTTGAGCAGAGGCGCAAACAATCATTCCTTGTTTAATCACTCGTTTCAAAGCACTCTCCCAAGAAAGCTTAACATCTCCAACAGCAACATGTCCCAAACCAGACATTGCAATAACAATTCCTCTGTAACCTTGAACCAAATAATAATCCAATATTGAAGGGTCTTGCCCAGGATAAAAATTAATCAATGCAACTTTATCTGAAAAAGAAGAATCTAATTTAGTCAATCCTTCCGAACGAGCATTATATTTTTCCAAAAATTCTATTTTGTTTGGCCACACACGAGCAAGAGGAGAACAATTTATCGGTTTGAAAGTATCTCTGCGAGAAGTGTGCATCTTTCTAACTTTAGTTCCACGCAAAGCGTGGCAATAATCATCATTTTCTGTCGCGTGTCCAACGATAACAACTTCGGCGCAATTTGACAAAGCAAACTCAACAGCACATTCTAAATTTAATTCAGCATCTGAACTAGCTCTATCGCTTGAACGCTGTGAAAAAGTCAAGACAACTGGTTTCTTCAAATCCTGCAAAAAAAAAGAAAGTGCAGAAGCAGTATAATGTAAAGTATCGGAACCATGAGTAACGATAACTCCAGAAATTTCAGAATCATTTAACATTTCTTTGGCGTGTTCAGCAATTGTTATCCAGTGTTCAGAATTCATTGACTCCGAAGCAATCATAAACGGCACAGACAATTTCTTAACATTAACGCGTTCAAATATTTTAGGATAATATTTAGCAAATTCAGAAACATCAGTCAAAGGAGCAGTTCCCCCAGTTCGAGAATCTAATTTAGAAGCAATCGTTCCTCCAGTAACAATCAATCCAATAGATTTCTTACCAGAACTCTTAGGCAAAACAATCTTATCCGAAGATTTAACAGAATATTTTTCCAGAACTTCAACATCAAAAACATTATCGCGAGGAATTCCAATATTATATCCGCTATTTAATTTAACAAGAATTACAGATTTATCATAACTCTCCAACAAAGTGCATTCAAACTCTTCAGAAGCCAACCTCACCCGAATTCTATCGCCAGGTTTAGCATTTATTTCTACCATATTCATCAGCACAAATAGAGATATAAAAATCTTCTTCCAATCAATAATAATAAAATTTATTAAAATTAAGTCACTACTCTATAATCAAAAAATTTATATAATCCTTCGTTCATAAATAAACATGGTATCAAGAAGAAATTGGATTTTAGGTGGATTAGCGGGAATCGCTTTAGCAGGAGCAGTATCCTTAAATTATCAATCTGAAAAAAAAGAAAGATATCATCCTCAACAAGAAAAAGATTCAAGATGGCAGACAATTCAAGAAAGGGACGGATTCACTTACTTATCTCCAGACAAATTAACCAATGAAGAAATAGAACAAAATCTAAGAATTCCCCCATGTAGCCACGATGGAGATTTATATTTCAGAGAACACGGAATCCCTTCGCCAGAAAGAAGAAAAATAATAACTGAAGGATTATACGCGGGACAATCAATTGGCATAAACACAAAATATGATGAACGGGGTGAAACCAAAGTCTACTCCATAATTGACGAAAAAGTAGCAAACAGAGTTTTACAAGTAGAAATTTATCCAGACGGCTCAAGAAGCATAAGAAAAATAAGTGGAAAATCTTATAACGAGCAAGAGTTCAATAAAATAATAACGAAATATTAAGTCTCAAAAAATTCTTAGATTAACAATTAAATATCGTGAGAGATAATTATTTCAAGCTCACCAACAACTTTGATTGGATCCTCGATAGGCTGATTTGGACCAGGATAAGGAGCTAGTCTTTTGCCAGTGATTTTTTCAGATTTAGAATCTAAAATCCAAGTATAATCTCCTTGATTTACATGATCATGACAAACATAATGCCCATCGCCAGTTTGCGAATCTAATCCTGTTGCCCAACAGAAAAGACTATGTCTATAAACAGTTCCATCAGGATTACTAAACAAAACCGTAATAACTACTGGAATAGAGGGAGGAGGAGGGTTAGCAGACGCAGAAGAAATAGGCAACTCAAAAAGTCTAAAAAATTTAGTAAATGCTAAACTAATTAATTGAGTAACGGGTCTCACAGCTGTAGGCGATTGAGAAACGGGTTGCACTTGAGTAGATTCCCCCGGATTTCCCCCAGTCACAACAGGTTTTTTACCTTTAAAGTCAATCATTTTAGGACCCTTATAAGACCCTCCCGTCGTAGCACCCAGAATCTTAGACATAACCGTTCTCTTTGCAGCAAGAACAGTTGTCCAATCTTTCGGAGGATCGGCAGGCAATTTTTGCTCGCGGAGTCTAAGAATAACAGCCTCAACAATTGCATCAGTATCAATCATTTGTCCAGGACTAATTCCCGAAGGAAGATTAGTAGCACCAGCAGGAATAACGGGACAATTTTGAGGAGTCGCAACCGAACATCCAGGCCAATGTTTTGCCATATTTTCTCTTGAAATCGAATAAATCGCACACTTATCATCAGCAGAGTTATTTGGAGCACAACCAGTCTCTGAAGGAGTAGTTGGTGGAGTTGGTGGAGTTGGGGGAGTTGGGGGAGTTGGGGGAGTAGCAGGACTGCCTTGCGCAAAAACACTACCTAACAACAAAAACAAAGAAACAATAACAAACAGAAACAAAGTCGCCTTCTTACCAATAGTCCAAACCATTAATTATAAACTATATTCTTATTTATATACTTTTATCAAAATTATATATCTTAATAAGTAGCAACAAAAAGAAAATCAGTAATTCTTAGCAACATACGAAGTTTCGTAAGAAACGAGTATTTGCGAGGGCATTAGTAGTTCCTCGCAACATAAGCAATCGTCTTCGTTTTCTTCCCACTGATAACACATTCACCTTCCTTCGCGTGTTCCTCAACAATCCGAGAACAGGCCCCAGTTTTTTCTTTCAATTTTTCCTCAACTTTTTTATCATCGCACATATACACTTTAACCAATTTCCCAGCTTCAAGTTTTTTCATAAGCTCCTTAACATCTTTGGCAGAATCAATTCGCGAATCTAAAAATTCACGAGCCTTCAAAAATAAATCTTTCTGAATTGAATCAAGAATCGCAGGAATTTTCTTGCTCAAATCTTTTTCAGCAACAATTTCTTTTTCACCATTGTCTCTGCGCACGACAACAACTTGTTTCTTTTCCAAATCCTTTGGCCCAATTTCAACGCGAATAGGAGTTCCTTTCATTTCCCATTCGTTAAATTTCCATCCAGGACTATACCCTTCTCTTCGATCCACAACCGCTCCAAATTCTTTCAACTTATTTTCAATTTCTTTCGCCTTCTTCAAAACTTTATCCTTTGAATCATCAAACAAAATTGGAACAATAACTAATTTATTGCGCGCAACACGAGGAGGCAAAACCAAGCCTTTGTCGTCGCCATGCACCATTATCAGTGCGCCAATCAAACGAGTAGAAAAACCCCAAGAAGTCTGCCACGCATAATGTTCCTTGCCAGCCACGTCGCCAAATTTGACGTTAAACGCTTTAGCGAAATTTTGCCCAAGACTATGCGAAGTTCCCATCTGCAAAGCCTTGCCATCGGGCATCAAAGATTCCATCGTCAGCGTCTCAACTGCTCCAGCAAATCTTTCCAAATGCGATTTTCTCCCAGAAATAACTGGAATAGCGAGAACCTCTTCGACCATCTTCTGATATTCAGACATCATTTCAGTCATATTCTCGCGCATTTCATTTTCATTAGCAAAAACACAATGTCCCTCCTGCCACAAAAATTCACGAGTCCTAACAAATGGTTTAGTCTGTTTCACTTCCCATCGCAAAACATTACACCACTGGTTAATTTTCAACGGCAAATCTCTCCAACTCCTAATCCATTTAGAATAAGAATCATACATAATAGTTTCAGACGTCGGTCTAATCGCTAATTTCTGCCCATCGTCACCCTGCTCCACATAAGCTAGTTCAGGAGAAAAACCTTCAGCATGTTCAGCCTCTTTCTTAAAAAATGAATCCGGAATAAGCAAAGGAAAATATGCGTTCTGGACTCCTTTCTCCAACAAAACTTTGTCAAAATATCTTTGAATTTCTTCCCAAATTGCATAAGCTCTAGGTCGAATAATCATAAAGCCTTTAGTCGGAGCATAATCCGCAAGTTCTGCTTTCAAGAGCACTTCACTATACCAATCAACGAAATTCTCGGCCTTCTTTACAGTCAACCCTTTCGTATCCTTTAATTCTTTACCCATGAATTAATTTAACAAAATCCTTTATTAAACCTTACCAAAACGCAAGTAACAAGACAAATAAATTAAATCGCTAATACTCTAAACACGATACTGAAACAGAAATCATTATTAAACCCCGCATCCAAAAATACTCATGAAAAAACAGGAAAAATTATCTGAAAACATCCTACCAGAAAATTACAAAATAAATATCAAACCAGATTTGGAAAAATTCACTTACGCAGGCAGTGTTGAAATAAAAGCATCGGTAAAAAAGCCGTCAAACGAAATAATTCTTCACGCGAAGGCGCTTAAAATAAAAAACGCGACAGTTTGTGTCGGAACGCAATGCCTCTTGCCAAAAATAAAATTAAACGAAAAAGCTGAACAGATAACTCTGACAACAGATAACAAAATATCTCCACAAAATATCGAGATACATATAGAATTCACGGGAGAGATTACCGAAAATTTAGTCGGGCTTTATCGAAGCAAATACGAACATGACGGCAAAACAAAATATTTGGCGACAACTCAATGCGAAGCTCCATATGCTCGAAGAATTTTCCCATGCTTCGACGAACCTGACAAAAAAGCGACATTTGACTTATCAGTTGAAATGTCTGGAAAATTAGGAGCAATCTCGAACATGCCAACAAAGTCCGAAACAACAAACGGAAACAAAAAAATAATTCAATTCAAGACGACACCAAAAATGCCAACTTACTTATTTTATCTAGGAATAGGCGAGTTCGAATCAATTGAAGATTCATACAACAAAATAAAAATAAGGGTTATAACAACTCCAGGAAAATCTCAAAGAGGAAAATTTGCACTAGAACATACAAAAAAATATCTTGAATATTTTGAAAGATATTCGGAAATCCCATATCCATTGGAAAAATTAGATTTGATAGCCATTCCAGATTTCCAATCTGGTGCAATGGAAAACTGGGGTGCAATAACATTCAGAGAATTAGTGCTTTTAGTGGATGAAGAAAAAAGCTCCGCGAAAATAAAAAAGCGCGTCGCTGAAATAATAGCTCATGAATTATGGCATCAATGGTCTGGCAATTTAGTTACAATGAAATGGTGGAACGACCTCTGGCTTAATGAAAGTTTCGCGAATTATATGGCTTACAAAGCAGTCGACCACTTCTCACCAGAATGGAAAACGTGGGAGGAATATGTTTCAAGCGAATTATCAAGAGGTCTTTTCAAAGACACTTTGAAAACAACTCATCCGATAGAAGTTAAAGTCTCAAGTCCCGAAGAGATAGAAGAAATCTTTGATGACATCAGCTACGCAAAAGGCGGGAGTGTCCTTCGAATGTTGGAAGCATTCGTCGGCGAAGAACAATTTAGGCTCGGCGTTTCAGCATACTTGAAAAAGCACCAATACGGTAACGCCGAAGCTCACGACTTGTGGCAAGCAATTGCGCAAACATCAAACAACGAATCAATAAAACACATCATGAAATCATGGATATCGAATCCAGGGTACCCACTATTAGAAGTCAAACAAAATAAAAATGGTATAACTCTAACTCAAAAACGCTGTAACAAAAAAACAAATCAAATTTGGCCAATACCCCTATCCATCGCTACGGAAGATATGTGCTATAATAAACTACTTGAAAAAAAATCAGAAAATTATGAAATCAATTCCCAATGTATAAAATTGAATCACGAACAATATGGATTCTATCGAACAAAATATCCAGAAACAATTCTAAAAAATCTTATCCAGAAAGTGAAAGAAAATAAATTCAGCGCAATAGATAAATACGGTTTACAAGACGACCTATGGGCGCTAAGCATAATCGGAGAACAAACTCTCAAAAGCTATTTTTCTATGTTAAATGCATATAGCAACGAAAAAAGTTTCATAATTCTCGCAGACATTTCCAACAATTTAAGAAAATTAGAGCGGCTATATGGCGAAGAATCTTGGTGGCCACAATCAAAGAAAAAAATAATGCAAATAATCTTGCCAACCTACAAAAAATTACTTGAAGAAATTGGTTGGTCACCCCAAAAAAATGAAGGCACTGAAACAACAATGCTACGTTCTCTAGCAATTAGTTTCTGTGGTTTTGCAGATGACAAAAACACAATCACTGAAGCCCAGGCACTCTACGCAAAAAACGAAATCACGGCAAATATCGCTGATGCAGTTTATTATATCGTCGCAAGAAACGGGTCAGAAATAGAATTTAAGGAAATGCTCCGACGCTATGAAAACGAAAAAGACCTGGAGTTGAAAATAAAACTGCTCGTCGGACTTGGCCAATTCAGACAAGAAAAAATAATCAAAGAAACATTAAACCTCGCGATGACAGAAAGGGTAAGAACTCAAGACCTTAGATATGTATTCCAAAGTGTCTCGGCAAATCCTAATCTAAAAAACGTCATGCAAGAATGGTTTGAAAATAATTTCCAAAAAATAAAAAAATACGAAGAAAGTCATTACATTTTTGAAGACATTCTAAATGCATTAATCCTAACTCAAACAAACAAATCAAAATTAGAGAATATAGCAAAATTCCTCCAAAAAGAAAAAGTGGAATACGCAAGAACAAAAGCCAACGCATTCGAGATAGCCAACACCAACATAAATTTCATAAACAAAAATAAAAAATTTCTCCTCGAATTATAAAACAGCCCTACGAGGAATCCTCATAACTCGAAGAGTTTGAGGCCAGCGAATTTAAAATTCGCGCAGTGTTCAATTCCGAGTAACGGCCCTACGAGGAATTGAACCTCGGTCCTCAGGTATCTCCGAAGTTAATTCGCAACACAACATTTGTCTCACGAACATCCTCGCCGAAGCCTGATATTCTATCCGTTAAACTATAGGGCCTTCACACAAAATCAAGGCAATCGTTTTTTAAAACTATTGCTTTAACGTTTTTTCCAGAACTTTTCTAACAACAACGAAATCAGCTCTCCGGTCAGTAGCTTTCATCACAGCTCCTATCAAAAAGTTAAATGCGTTAACATCTCCATTTTTGAACTCTAAAACTGCTTTTGATTCTTTTTTAATGACTTCCTGGATATATTTTTCAATTTCTTTTTCAGAGCTTATTTTTCCTGCCGTTTTAGAAGGATCAAAACTCTTTGGAACAAATTTATTCAGTATTTGCTTGGCTTGTAATTCTGTAATCTTGCCACTCTTGACCAGATTAAGCAAAGTAACAAAATGTTCAACAGAAATTGCGACCTCATCAAGATTTTTTTTGTTCCAATTTAGCACTCGAATAAGCTCCACAGTTATCCAATGTAATGCGAATTTTCCATCTATATGTTTAGCGACACTTTCAAAGAACAAAGCAACATCTATATTTTTCGCAAGAACTCCGGCATCATATTCTGAAATAGAATATTTCTTGACAAGTTTTCCAAGTTTAACAGAAGGCAATTCAGGTAAATCTTTCTTTAAAGAATTAATATATTTATCATTTAGATTCACAGAAATCAAATCAGGATCAACAATAAATCTATAATCATCTTGTTGCTCTTTTCCACGCATTCTCATAGTAATTCCTTTCGCTTCATCAAAACGTCGAGTTTCGCGAACACTTCCTTCCTTTTGCTGACGAGCAAACTCATATTCAATTGCAGATTTCATAGCTTCAATAGACGTAACATTTTTTATTTCCACACGTTCGGTTTTTTGATTACCCTCCGAATCAACAATTGAGACATTAACATCTGCTTTTATTCCGGCATTTGAATCTACAACTCCTTTAGAATTAGGAGTTGGAGAGGCAGAAGAAGAATTTTTACCTTCGACTGTATCCGCAACTTTCAAATAACTTAAAGCATGCACTAACTTCCTCACCCAATCATAAACTTCCTGTGAAGAAGTAAAGTCTGGCTCTGTAACAATTTCAACAAGAGGCAATCCGCTTCGATTATAATCTGTTTCCCCATTCTTAGGATTCCATGAAGCAGGATCTTCTTCAAGATGCATGCTATTTATACGAATACCTTCAAATTTACCAGAAACTCCAAGAGGAACAGCATGAGCTCCACTCATAGTATTTTGATAACCTTTGGGCAAATCTGGCCAATCATAATGCTTTCGCATCCAAGGCATTACAGAATTAACTTTACAAGAAAGTATCAATGCAATTTGGACAGCTTTCTTTACAGCTTCAGTATTTGCCCGCATAGGTTTTGCACCAGGCTGACCAGTACAGATTGGACAAATCAAAGTATTCGGTTTCAATCCCTTTTCACGAGACGCCATGCAAGAACAAAAAAGTTTCTCATTAGTAACAAGATACGCATGTATCTCAAGCCCACATTTGAGTTTATCCATAAAAAACAAAATTATCCTATATATATTAACTTAATTACCACCAAATCTTCTCTTTCTTCTATCAAAAGATTCTACAGCGTCTCTTAGTTGCGAAGGTCCAAAATCTGGAAAATGAACATCTGTAAAATAAAATTCACTATATGCAGATTGGAATGGCATAAATCCACTCATCCTATATTCGCCAGAAGTTCTAATTATCATATCCGGGTCAGGTAAACCGAGCGTGTCCAAATATTTCATAAATTCATCTTCAGTTACAACTCGATTTCCATTCGCAAGAAGCTGATTAACTGCGCGCAAAATTTCGTCGCGACCCCCATAATCAATCGCAATCTGTAAATTGAAATCTTTGAAATCCTTTGTCTTATTCTCCAAAGATTCTATCGCACTAAGAAGATTAGACGGAATTCTGTCACGTCGACCAATGTGATGAAAGCAAATTTTATTTTTCACCGCGTCGCGTTCAAACTTTCCGAGAAAACGCGTCATCAAAGAAAATAAATTGTCAACTTCCTCGCGGTCTCTTTTCCAGTTTTCTGTCGAAAAAAGCCAGAAAGTTAAATATTCAACCCCTAAATCTCGGGCTTCATCTAAAATAGAATACAAATGTTTGTAACTTGCCGCATGAGTATGTCCCATCATTTCAGGCTTTCCACGTTCCTTTGCCCATCGACGATTTCCGTCAGGAATTATAGCAATATGTCTCGGTGGCTGCGAATCCATTCCAAAAAGACTTTTGCCCAGGTTAAAAAAGCTTGAGGTCTGGTCAGCAATAAACTTCTTATCAGCTTTAATCTCGAAATTATCAAAAACTTGTAAAGATGAACGCCAAACATAATAAAAACTATTTATATTCGATAACGCATTTCCTTTCTGCACGCGCTCCAAAAAGATATTTAATTTATCATCCTCGCCTTGTGCAATCACCAAAACTTCTCCGTTGCGCTGATTCTGAACATATCCTTTCAGTCCAATCTCGTCAGCAAGAGTTTTTACAAATTGTCGGAATCTTACTCCTTGCACACGCCCGCCAAAAATAATTTTAAGTTCTCTCATTTATCCTCAAAAAAATAAAATCAATTTTCAAGTTCATTTTATTCTACTAATTTCTCCCTTAACATTTCAGCAAATTTTTCCCAGTCATTCGTTGAGACTCGCGCACCGACAGCATTTTTGTGCCCACCACCAGTCGCGCCAGGAAAATTTGGCAAGATACTTTCCAAAATTTTCTTGACATCTTTACCCCTCAAAGAAATATTAGTCAATGGTCCAGAGCTATAAGCAACGCAGATATATTTTTTAGGAAAGAGATAAGAAAGCTGATTAGATAAATCAGAACTAATACTCAAACTACCCGAGTAATTAAAAATTAAATGTGTATCGGCAACAGAAAGTTTTGCGGCGTCCAGCAAAGAGCTATATTTTTTCAATACATCTTTATATTTTACGGCAAACGCACTATTGCTGTCAAGCTCTCGTTCCAAATCAGCAGGCCCACTACAATTAACCAGAAAATTTTGCAATTCAACAACATGACTAACTGAATCTTTTAATCCAAAACTCAAAGCCATTGAAAGTCTTCCGATTCCAGTTGTGTATAACGCCTGAAATGGTTCTTTGATATTCTTCGCCCAAAATTCCGGATACCTCTCGCCGAACTCGTCCGCAAAGTCTGGAGCATAATGGTCGGCAATGCACCCAATCAACGCGAGCCATAAAAATTCTGTTCTCTGTATAGCGGAATAGCACAAATACGTAGTCGGCTCATTACTCTTTCGTTTATTTTTGATAGGATTGTAATAATATAAATTCGAATATTCGTAATTCTCAAGCACCGAATCATGATGGTCAATCCAAACAATCGGCAACTGCAAACTCGCAACTTCCTGCACAAAATCTTTCCCGAGCGAATGCCGGTCTAAAACAAAAATGTAGTCTCCTCCGAGCTCCTGCACTCTTTTAGCATAACGCGCGTCGATATCCGGATGCGACTTAATAGCCACACCCTTACCACGTCCTAAAAATTTACGAAGAAGCGTATAACTGCAAAGCCCATCAAGATCATTATCAAACAAAAAAATAGGATTTTGCGCCTTTTCTAAATGTTCTCTTATTTCAGAAAGTTGTTTCTTAGTAAGCATTACAAAACGATAAAAGGGAGCTTTTTAAGAGTTTAGGAAACAGCAATTATCTTATTTTATAAGTAACACCGACATTAGCATAAACGCTCAAATCCGTCGGCGTTATCTGCAAAGCAGCCGCGACAGCATCTGAAGCTCCATTAGATTCTGCCTTTGCATAAGCAACAAATGGCCCATAATTAAAATCTTGAGATTCGACAGAAACCAATTTTCCTAATTTTTTGCCTAATCCGGAAGCAGTGGCAGAGGCCTTATTCTTTGCGTCAGCACTAGCTTGTTCTAAAGCTTGAGTTTTATATTCACTTTGTTTTGCAGGAGACAACTCAAAATTTATACCTGAAACAAGAACACCGGATTTAACTGCAGCGTCCACAACATCAACAATCTTGCTAAAATTTTTCAATTCTACAACTAATTGTTGCGTGGCCAAATACCCTTTTAATTTCTGACCATTTTGAGTCCAGTCATATTCCGGACCAACATTGTAATAAGATGTTTTAATCTCGCTTTCAACAATATCGAAAACACTCAAAGCATCTACTAAATTACCAGATAATTTCTTATGCATAGATTGAGCAGAAGAAGCGCTATCTTTACTTCGGGCTTCAATAGTCAGATAAACCGAAACAATATCTGGAGTAGCCTTCAAAGTGCTCGTTCCTTGCGCAGAAACGGTTGGAGAATCCCCGGTTAAGAAATATCCTCCTACAAATAGAATTAATACAATTCCTAATCCGATAACAATCTTTAAACTTTGATTCATGTTAAACACAAACCATCCAGATATTTAAACCAGAGTTAAGATTCAAATCTATTTGAACTGAGTCTAACAATTTCATTTTAATCTCCGAGTATTTGAAACAACAAAATCCCACAAAAATAAAATAATCAAAGAGAACAAAGCACCGATGAAAAACCAAGTCCAAACCGCTCCAAAAAATCCGGAAGATTCAACCGACGAAGTTGTAACTTCAGAAACGAGATTAGCGAAAGCTTCAGTAGAAGCACTATCAGCAAAACGTTCAACGCCGGCAGTATTTTGAATACCTTTTTGAGTAAACGTCTTTAGCAACAAAGCTCCGACTCCTGAAATCAAAACAGCAGGAATCACTCCTTTTACAATTCTCTTCGGTGAAATAACAATTCGGCGATTAGCAACTTTGTAAACGGGAGTTTTCTTACCTTTTACACTCCAAAAGAAATTTGAAGATTTCTCAATAAGCCCGACGTTAATTAATTTCTTCAAATTGTACTCGACAGTATTAAGAGGCAAACTCAATTTATTCGCAATATCGACCTCGCGCATTTCATCTTCGGCAATCAATCCTAAAATCTTCACACAAGTTTTATTTGCCAAAGCTTCAGCTACTTGCGCCGTCCGCGGATCATCCAAATCAATACTAATTGAACTAGTGCTCATAATCTCCCTAAACAAAACCGATATATAAATCACTCGAAGGTTTCAATTTCAATTGAACCAATAGAAGATAAAAATCTTTATAAATAGACATAACAAAAATAAATCATGAACAAGTGGTCCGAACTTTTTGTAGGCCTTATCCTTGTGATAGGCGCGATCGCAGTCGCGTACTATTCTCAAAGCTGGGGCGCATGGAATTTCTGGAACGCTGCGGGAGAGTTTTTCAAGGGAGGCATATTCTGGTTAATCACCATGATAGGCGCGCTCTTCATCCTCCTCGGCATTTCTGACTTAAAGAGTTAATTCCAGCAAATATATAGCTAATAGCATTTCTATGATACACGCAGGCGTATGATTGCGCACTAAAATGCCGTCACGAAATTACGACCAAAGTTACATAAGAATATAATAAAACAGACAAAAAATTAATTTTCCAGCAAACTCTAAAAAGCAATATTTAATAACAATCTCCCATTCTTCAAAATATGAAAAACAAAAAAAGAAGCATAATAAAATTAGAAGAAGAGCGCACATTGTTATCAAACGAACGCACTTTGCTCTCATACATCCGAACGACTTTTTCCGCACTAATCCTCGGCTTTGCACTCATACAACTATCAAAAAATAACACATCGCTATTACAAATCGGCATTGCCACAATCGCTGGAGGTATAATCCTCGGAATAATCGGATTAATTGAATTCAGAATCCATAACCGCCGCATAAAAGCCGAAGCCGAAGAATTATAAATTTTATCCGCGATTAAATTATAACAATCCCTATAAACTTCCCCCATCACAAATCTAAATGTCACAATTATGTAAAACCTGCGGCGAAGAGGACTGCGACAAACACACATTCTTTCTCGGAAAAACTATCAAATTAGAGCAGTTCAGCGGTTCAACTCCGCCAGAAATTTTCGTGGGAAAATGGAATTATCCAAATGTCTACACGGGAATATTGGCACCACGGGAATTAGGCGACACCGAAATAATGTCATCTCCAGAAGCCTGGCACAAAAATAATTTATCTATAAATGAAATAATGTCTTACCGAAACCAGTTAATTTACGGTCGAACTCAAAGCAACATAAAAAAAGTAGAAACTAAATTCTTGTCCGTGATGAAAGAAGTCGCAATGACTCACAAATCCGTCGCAACGGAATTCCATCTAAAAAAACCAATAACTAAAAATTCAGAGCAAGACGATCGTTCTCCATTGATACCAAAATCTGCTGAAATCGCAAAAGCAGAACTACAGGAAAATGCACCAGTTAAACCAAAAATAGATTATCTTGTAAACGATGTGGATGTGAAATCTGCACAAGCAATTCAGGAGCTTCACAAATCGAACATACAAACTTCGTCTATAATAAAAATCTTGTCAGCTGGTCTTCTCGGACTAAAAAAGAACCGCAAACTTGTCCCAACGCGTTGGTCAATAACTGCCGTCGACGACACAATCTCAAAAAACAAACTAGAAAAAATAAAACATTTTCCAGAAATATCTGAATATCAAGTCTTCCATGCGGAATATTTAGGAAACCACTACGAATTTCTCTTAATCCCAGACACTTTTTCTTTTGAAGTAATAGAAATCAAAGTAAATTTCGAAATTTCAATTAAAAATCCGTACTCTAAAATTGTTGGGCAAGACTACGAAACAATTTTCTCAAGAAAAAAATACGCAGACTCTGTCACCGGCGCATATTACGTAAACAGATTAGCTCTAACAGAATATCTTGAATCAATAAAACGCCAAGCAACGTGTATAGTGATGCGCGAAATTAGACCACAATATTATGCGCCTTGTGGCGTCGGAATCTTGAGAGAAGCAAGCAGACAAGCCTTCAAAAACAATCCGGAAAATTTTCCGACACTGAATGAAGCCCTAAACTCAATTCAATCAAGAATAAAACAGCCAATCAGCAATTACACCGAAAAATCAATAATTCTCAACCAAAAGAAAGAGCAAAAAAAATTAACGCATTTTTTATGAGAATTATAATTCAAACTATCAATAAAATATTATTTGTTTTCTTTCTTCAATCTCTTAAGAACTTCTTGAACATTTTTATTCAGCAAAACCATCGACTCGTCGAGTTCAGCCTTATTTTTTGTTCCGGTGCAAACAAGTTTCCCATTAGAAAACAGCAGAAAAGTTGCATTTGGCTTACCCAATTTATATACTAAACCTGGAAACTGTTCCGGCTCGTATTCAGTATTTTGCAACTCCAATGCGAGAATATTCAAATTCAAATCAATATCAATGCTTCCAGACGCAACGATGTTCTGGACGTTAACTTTCGGTTTAGCCGTAATACGGACACCAATTCTCGCAAGTTGTTTTATAACTTGTGCAATAACTTCCTTGACTTGCGCGATACTCTTCGTTCCAGTACATACCAAATTACCCGACGAGAAAACGAGCACAGCCGATTTAGGTTTTTTAATTCTCAAAACAAGTCCCGGAAATTGTTCAGGATTATATTCAGTATTGCTCTGGGTCTTTGCTAATTTAGTTAAAGAAACTTCCTTTCCCAAAGAGGCAGTCGCAACAATATTTTGAACTGTCAGATTAGATTTCGTATCAGACATGCTATTTAAATAAGAACTTGGTTTATAAAGGTTCTGAATATCAAAAAAATAGATACACATTTCCACGATTTCGGATTTTGACAAAGTCAAATTTTAGATATTCAAAATACGGCTACAATTCAAAACTCAATTTTAAAAATATTCTGAAAATAGGAAAACTAAAAACTTAACTAATTTTATTTTTTACTCAATCTTCGCGACGTTCGAGTAACCTCACGTTTCACATCGTCAATCGACGCAATATCGTGCAATCCTCTTTCTGGACGATAGTGCGTTATTCTAGGAAAACGCAAAGCAAATCCGGAAGAATATGTCGGACTCGCCTGAATATTTTGATAAGTCACTGAAACCACAATTTTCGGTTTCACGCGCACGCCATTTCCAGTTTCAGAAACAACTAAAGGTTGCAAAAGTTTGTCAATCTCTCCATAGCTAACTCCTTCGGAAGATTTTTCCTTCAAACCAGAAGAAACTTTTCCAATCTCTAAAAATTTATCTCCGTCCCTTACCGCGACAATAAAACTCGTGAGCCCTCCAGCACGTTTGCCCGTGCCATACTCTCCACCAACAATGACTAAATCCAAATCAGCGACGTCCGGCTTCAACTTTACCATATAACCGACATATCTTCCAGGCCGATAAGGCATTTTCAAATTCTTTACCATCACACCCTCTTCACCAATTTTCAAAGCATCTTTGTAAAATTTATCAGCTTCAGGAACTGAATCAGTGACTAATTGTCGCGCGAGTCGTATTGTCATCGGCTTCTCGCGCAAAACTTTCTCAAGAATTTTCCGCCTTTCAGAAAATGGCAAAACGATAGTATTCTCGCCGTCCAAAAATAAAATATCGAAAACATTTAGTTCAACAGGCAATTTCTTGACAAGCTCGTCAATACCATATTTACGTTTGATTCTCTGACTGACCGCTTCAAACGGCAAATATTTTCCACTCTTGGCGTCGAAACCAACTGCCTCAGAATCAATAATAAATTTCTTAGCTTTCACATTCTCGCGAACCGCGCGAACAATATCTGGAAACTGTTTAGTCACATCTTCAAGACGACGCGTGAAAAGTTTAACATCTTTTCCGTCGGAACTAACAATCACTCTAAATCCATCATACTTATGTTCAAAAGCAGCAGGTTTACCACAAGCCTCAAACGCCTCCTCTAAATTCACAACTTTAACCGCGAGCATAGGATTCAAAGGTCTGCCAGGCACAAGCGAAGTCCTCTCGAAAACACGCTCTCCTGAAAAAGCCAGCGTCAAAACTTCAGCAAAATCATTCAACAAATCGTAAGCATTTTGTATTTTATTTCCAATATCTTTCCCAGCAAAAAAAGCTTTAGAAATCGCGTCAAGCAAAACCGCGTCGGCAACACCGATTCGCAAATCGCTCAACAAAGTCCTAACAATATATCTCGCTTCACTGGCAGAAGCGCTAGTTAGCAATTCAGAAATAATTCCCAACTTCTTATCTACTGCACCATCACCATTAATTTCCGCAATTTTTCTTATACTCGAAAAAACATGTTCAACAGTTAAACTTTTGTAAAAAAGTGAATTCTGTTTTTTGTGTTCTAAAATTGTAGTGGCAACATCACCCAAATCTCCGAGTTTCTTGAATTTATCAACAATACTTTCAGAAGAAACTCCCGCCGCCCGCGCGATAGCCTTTATCGCAAGTTGCGTTGAAATCCCCAACTCTCGCGAATCATAGTCTGGAAAAACTCTGCCACGCAAAAGATAAATCCATTCCTCGTGCCCTTTTAGGCGTGGCAAAAAATCAGCAATAATCGCGGACTTCTCAAGCTTCTTAGTCGTTCTGCTCAAACGCCCATAAACATCAACAAACTCTGAATACAACATACAAATAAAAATAAAACCATCTATATAATCTTACGGATTAGTTATCTCAGAAATAATTTTATCGAGAGTCTCATTACTTTTCCTAATAAGCCAAGGAGAATATCCTAACTTAGAAGTCAGCTCAGCCATATTTGCCCCAGCAATAATATGGGGAATGACTGCACCCACAGGATTTTTTGAATAATAAATTATCGCAACTCTATCTGAAAAAGATTTGTGCAATTCATTATAGATAACCTCATTTACTACAGGATTATCACATTTCCCAGCTGAGAGATTTGGAGATTCAAAAAAACTTTCAAGAAATTCTGAACCAGCGACTTCGTTTTCAAGCTTTTTGGCCTGTTTATAAGAGTCTAATAATTTCCAACCGATTATATGAACTCCCCACTTAACAAACTCTTTTCTTGTTTGAGGCATCCCATTATCAGTAGCATATTTCCATGCCTCTCCAAGCGCCTCTTGAACTATATCTTCCGCGACGGCAAGGTTGTTGTTTGAACGACGCGCACTTTTCAAAAAAGTAGGATACGCGAGAGTAACTTCTCTGCTAAACGCTTCTTCTAAAGGTTCTGTTCTGTAATTTTGATCTTCCACTGGCTCATATAAAAATATGATTTATAAAGCTTTCAAAGCCAGCCTTTCTTCCTAATTCCACCATCGTAAATCTGAAAATCCATATTTTTTTCTGGCAAACTTCTATGCTTCCTCAAAAAAGCCGTGCGCCGTCCACGCTCATTCTCCAGTTCGATTAAACACTTGCTCCAATATTTCACGATGTCACCCGCAACCATGCGTGTCTCATTCTCCCATTTGTAAATTTGATTTGTAACTAAAACTGGAATATTTTGTTTTCTAGAAATCTCTGCGAGCAAACGCATCTGTCGAGTCAACGCCGAATTCACTTCCTGAACATCTTCACGCTCTTTCGCGCGCGCGTCCGCAAAATCAAGACGATAAAGCATAGTCATCCCATCAACAATTATCAAAGAAACTTTATCATTAACATGTTTCAAAAGTTGATTAAACGCTTCTCTCTGTTCTTTAAAATTCGTCGGCTTCAAAAGCAAAATATTCTCGAGAACTTTTTCAACAGAAATAGGCTCTTTCCCAGAAGAGCCATTAGTTCCATGTGAAGCAATCAATTGTTTTACGCGCTCTGAAGAAAATCCACCTTCAGTGTCGATAAAAATAACTTTGTTTCCTTTCTTCGCCTGCGACACGGCCGCAGCCATACAAAAATTCGTCTTCCCGCAACCAGGCCCTCCGTAAAATGTCGTGATAATATCTGTGTCATAACCGCCCTTCAACCAAACATTCAAATCAAAACTTCCCGCTGAAACTTTAGACATGAAATCTAAACAAAAAAACACTTTAAAAAAATAATGACGCACCACCAACTCATTCAATTATCTTCAAGAATCAAGCAGGACTAAGATCTGGACTAAATGGTTCAATAGCGCTAACAAAATAATCGTGACTCGCGTCATCCCATTGAAAAGAAATATCTAAGTTATGAGAATAATCGCTCCACATCGAAGACAAAAACCACTGATGTTCTTCCATATCCCAACGTCCAGAAGTATCTGTTCGATGATTAGGCGATAAATTATAGAGATGACCTTTTCTATCCCATTTCTCGGAAAGAACCGTATCATGCGAACCGCCGTTCAAATCTCTCGGAGGTGCCACAACGATAACTTTACTTTTGCCGAACGTCCCATCTCTAATTTCACGATATGTAGTGTCCAAATCGTGATTAGAAGTTTTAGCAAAATTATGTCCGCCAGGGAAAGGATTTCCGCTAGTCCAAACGGGAATAAATGTACGTCCGCCAAATGACCAACCTATTTCTACATTCGTAATCCCCTTAACATGTCCACCCGGAACACCGCCTTCAACCAAACCGCCCGAATCTCCGAAAGAAATGGCGCTCGAGCCCTCGCCAGGAGAAAGTGAAAAACGACTATAATCAAACGAAAGCCCATACAAAAATGGAAAAACAAAAAACCCTGCGAACAAACCCAAAACTCCTGCGAACAAAATCAACCACCAACCCCTATTTTTATCAACAACCATTCCGAACAAAAACACAAATAGCTTAAATATCTTCCTACTCGTCAAACTTCAAAGTCCCATTCTTATAAAACAACGGCGAGTCCTCATGAAAATGTCTTTTTTTATCATCCATCAAACAAGTTAATTGAACAGATAAATTTTCATTAAATAATTTACATTTATCCACAAGAGAAATCAACTCGTCGGTATCCAAATAATCAAAGTAAGGCGATATGGCCATGCGTATGCCTTCTTCGCGCAAGAAATTTCCATACATGTCAACGCGAGAAATCTTCGTATATGGATACGCAAGTTCAATCATCTCTCTCAAATTCAAATACGGCGGAACCTGATCAAACGGCCCATCAAAATAATTATTTCGAGCCACGTTTTTCGCGGAGACAGCCAATAAGAAATAACGATTAGAAATAGGCTCATGATAATAAGCAAACCCTGTTCTGTCTCCTAAATAAACCGAATCAGAAAGCTTAACTAAATCGTCATTGAATGGACGATCAGAATCAAGAGAATAATAAAACGCGCGAGTCACATTATTAAAATAAAGGTCGAACACCATCCCAGATTCATCTCGAATTTTAGAAACAAATATCTCGTCGGAAGAAGGAGATTGTGTGCGCGAAGGCTCATCGCTTGTCGAAGGATATCTGAAATAAGCTGTGCGTCCTTTGTAACTCACTTTAAATAAATGGTCAGTTATTTTTTTTATCGAAACGCCATCATTAGAATCAAAAAATCTTGAAAACGATTCGTAAGGATTATCAACTTTAAAATAACCGATACTAAATCTGCCGTCAATCAATTCCACAAGGCGCAAATTCCCAGACACTTCTCCGTCCGGAAAATCTATACGAAAATAATAATAAAGTTCTGTCGGATACACGACTGCATACGGCGGGATGCTCATAAACACATACTCGAACATTTCTGCTGATTCATTGAAATTCGTAGGTGGTGGAGGTAATTTATTGTAAGCCCGATACACCGCAAGAGAGTACAAAGAAAAACGATACTGTAAACGTTCAACAAAAGATGAAGAGTCATAGATGTCATCAAGATGAGCAATGTAATCTTGGTTAAATGATACCAAAGATTCAGAACTATCAAAGAGAAGAAGCGGAATCACCAAGAGAAATATAAAAAGCAGACAAAAAATAAAAATGACGAACCGCTTTAAAGTCATCTCCATAAAAAAACTCTTAAAACGTTCCAAAATCAAAACTAAGAATAAACTTCCATTTTTATCGGAATCCATAAGACGAAAAAGATGAACTCCATTATTAATCTTTCCAAATTTCAAAAATAAAATAATAAAAAATAATAAAAATTATTATCCTCGCTTTCCTTTTTTGGAATAATAATTTTTCTTTTTCGCACCAGAGTTCATGCCACCACACGCATTACATTTGTTACAAGCCAAGGCATGTAGCAAAAGCAAAACGGCAGCAATCACAACTACCCACTTCGAAGAAGCGGTCTGCACGAAACTGAAAACAATTATTATTACAGCAAGAATTCCCTCATTCCAATTGCATTTACAATCCATATAACCTCCCATAATATAAGAAAAAAACAGTATATAAAAATAGCGAAGGTCTATCTACGTCCCTTCGTGGCCTTCTTAGGCATTTCTTGCTTCACAAAGCACTTATCGCACGTGAAGGAATGCAAAACCAAGATAATTGCGGCTATGATTATAACCCACTTCGAATAAGAGGAATTCAAGAATGCAAAAACCAAGATAATGGCTCCCAAAACAGATTCACACCAACTTTTACACATAATACACCTCCAAAATAGAAAACAAAAAGCCCTTAATAAATATACCTATCCAATTTTTACAAAAATTACTTCAAACCTTTCGCAAGAGAACTCAAATCTTTAGAAATCGCGGAAACTGCTTCAGTCACAGCTTTCTTCACGGTCTTTCCAGAACTCTCAATCTTGAAAATAATCGGCTTAGTTGGGTGTTCCCGTCTCCACGCAGCGAACTTAATACCTTGCTCATTCAAATAAACTCTCAAAATTTCAGCAACTGTCAAATTATCAATTCGCATCTCACATTCATTAGCACCTTGCGAAACAATTTCAACTTCCATAAATCAAATCACAAAACCGCCCTTTTAAATCTTATTGTTTGATATCTATTCATCTGCCAATTCAATCTCGTTCCCAGACATCTTTTCTTCATGCGAAGAATTCATCGCGCGCTTATTATTTTCCTGCTTAACTTTCTCAACCTGTCTTTTCTGTAAATCTGCCAAACTCACAGAAGCAATAGACGCCCCATGCTTTCTCAAATTAATCCCGAACAATTGTTCAATCCGACTTATCAAAACAAAATCGTCCGCAGGCAACTCTCCAAGTTCGAGCATCTTCACATCGTTCTCGGAAGCACGTATCATCTCCGCAAGTTTATGTCGCGTCAAATTTTTCTGCTTCCTGTTGCTCGAAATCTGCCAATGAAAATTCGGAACTAAATCCTGAATAACATTATTTTTCTTATTTCCAAATTTTCCAATTTTCCATTCCGAAAATAATGACGCACCACCCCGCGTGCTCACAGCTGATTCTTTTTTCGCAGCAGGAGCCATAAAATGGTTAAGCGATTTCTGTTGTTTCTGTGGCTCTCCGCCAAGCTTTCGCAAAATAAACAAATCTTCTTCCAAAGCGACAGATTCAGGCACTCGAATAATCTCGCCATCCCTTATCGCCTCAACATAAACCGTCTCTTTGTAACTCATATCTAAATAATCCATAATCATTTTCAAAAAAACAAGTTTAAATTCTTTATGGCACACAAAAATAACTATCTAAAAACACCCAATTTTCAAATACAATCACCTCAAAAGTGAGAGTCCAAAAATCTCTATCGAGATAAATTTGTTAAATTACCGAAAACAATTTCTTCCAGTTCATTAACTGTAATCAAATCAGTAATCTTATGCTTCTGGTTTATGAAGACAACAGGTAATTCGTCCAGCTCATAATTATCGCGAAGTAATTCAAGGGATTTTATTCCGGTATCATGTGCAATAGGAATCAATATGACTTGATCACTATATTTTTTCTTAAAATCAAGTAACACCTTGCTGAAAGTTATCTGTCGTGCCTCCAAATCAAACGAAGGCTCATCGTATTGATACAAATAAACAATAATGTTAAATCCCTCAGAACAATTACTTGAAATAATGTTATTCCACAACATTGTCCTTAGCAGATCGTATCTTCTGTGTAACTTAAAAACTTCTGAAGTTATTTTAGTAGAAGCATCGTATTTCTCAAGTTTTTTTGCTTCTTCATAAATTTTATCTGCAAAAAAAACATTTTGTTCCATGATTTTATCGCATGAATTTTCATATCGACTGAACGTTTGCACTTGTAAATTCAAATCAAATATATCGGTTTCGGAATCCAAATAATAACTTTTCAATTTATCAGCTCTGGAATCCTCAAAAAAAATCCCTAGAATAATTCCAGTCCAGAAAATTACGAGTGCCATCAAAAGTGCTTCCCAAAAACTGTGCTTATTTCCAAACATTTATTTAGCAGTAAATCACAAGTTAAAAATCTTTACTATTAATAAAAACTAAATATTTTCACACCTTATCTAGATTACCACCTATAATCTTTTATCACAAATCTATAAATTGATGCAAACCACACCAATGGATAAAAAGTAAGATATATGAAAATATAGAACAGCAAATACAAAAATTTTCCAGTTGTTAAATTCTTTTCATAATCTACTCTTTTCAAAATATAATAAGTATAAGTTATAGAAAGCATAAACATAACTATAAAATAAAACATTATAACTGAAGGATAAATATTGATATCTGAAAAATTAAAAACGGCTGAATCCGTCGATAAAGAATATCCTGTAGTCAATGACTTCACAAGAATATTGATTAGAATTAAATACATTGAAAAAATAAAAGTTGCAAGACTGGTAATTATGCTAAAAGATACATAAGGAAGTATAAATATTCCAAACATTCCTTTTCTCAAAAACATTCCGCGATATTTTGACAAGGCCTGTAATCCTCCAAGTCCCCATCTTGTCCGCTGTCTAAACCATTTTTTATAGCTTGGTGGAACAACAGTGCTTACTCGTGCATTTAAACACATAGCAGTTTTATAACCGTTATAAAGTAAATTCCAAGTTATGTCTATATCTTCAGTTATGCTTTTTGGATCAAAGCCTCCAACTTTTAAAACATAAGATTTTCTATAAACGCTTAGTGGGCCATTAGTCACATATACAGAATCAACAAAATCAAGAAGTTTTCTACTCCATCCCAATATCAAATACTCCAAACTTTGTATTCTTGCAAAAAAATTCTGATCTTTATTTCTCACAGTTACGAAAGATGTAACCGCACTCATTGAAGGATTATCAAAATATCCAGTAAGAAACTTCAAAGACTCTTTTGAAGGAAAGCTATCGGAATCAACAACTGCAATAAGTTCCCCACGAGCTTCGGAGATACCCACGTTTAAAGAGTTAGCCTTGCCAGAATTTTTTTTATCAATCAGTCTAACATTAGAGTTATTTTCCATAAATCTTCTCACTATATCCACAGTCTTATCTTTGCTACCATCGTTAACAACAATAATTTCTAGGTTTTCTTTAGGGTAATCTAAATTACATAAATGTTGTAAAGTTGCAAGAATACTGTCTTCCTCATTGTATGCAGGCACTAGAATGCTTACAAAATAATTAGTATTTGGAACAGGATTTTCAAAAAGTCGTTTTCTATTTTTAATTGTTAATAAAATGAAAAATGAAAAAAAATAAAGTGCTATAAACATGAAGACTAAATATAATGAGGTTATAAAATCCATTATTTTGCCTCGAGAATTTTAGTATCTCTTTCTACATCCAAGAAATGTTTTTCATTTTTTGAATGATTGGCATGCTGTACATGCTCGACATTAAAATAATCGTAAAACGAATCGCTCAATGACAAATCATAAGTATGTCCAATTTTTTTCTTAACAATTAACCCCATCTCAACAAATCGATTAATATGGTCATATGCCTTATTCCCCCTTATTTTAATCAATACAGATTGTTTCATTGGTTGTTTGTAAGCAATTATCGCCAAAGTTTCCTGTTCTGCCTTCGTGAATTCAGAGCTCCCTGTCGCAAGGCGATTAACCATATAAACAAAATCAGACGCGACATCCATTTTCCACAACTCGTCTTTCTGCACGATACCGATTCCACTCCCGCGATATTTTGACTCTAAATCTCCCAAAAGTTTTCGCAAAAGAATTGGGTTCAAATCAGTTAAAGAAACCAGTTCTTTCAAATTCATAAATTTCCCAGATACAAACAACGCCGCCTCGAGTTTTCGAAGATTATCCAACTCCCTCGCGCTATCTAACTGTTCAATAGTCTCACGAATCAATCCAGCTTCGCCAGTCTCTTCACTCATAAACATCTACAAACTACGCAATTTAAAAAACATTCGCCATAATTAAATCCCAGATTCTCGCAAAATCTCACACTCACGCAACTCATTCAAAACACATCCGCGCGAAATTGAATTAATGATTTCAACCGACAAAAAAGATAAACGCGCTTTCGATAATCGCAGCCGCAATCAATAAAGGCACGACTACTGCCAGAAAAGCACGCAAACTTTGTCGTCCGCACTGGACAATCTCAAATTTTGCATTCCGCGCAAACAACGCAGCGCCCAAATGCACCCCTAATCCCAACGAGATAAAAACTGCTGGAAGTTCAAGAACTCCATGTGGAAAAATTCTCCAAATTACACCATATCCATCGATAGCTGAAGTCTTGGAATAAACATACCCGAGCAAAGTCCCGTTAAATAAAGCATTAAAAAAAGGAAAGATTCCAAAAAAGATTCCCAAAAAAATCCCAAACAGCGAACTCGTCACATTGTTACTAAAAATAAACCAAATCATTTCAATAAAATCTAAATCCTGTGTCTGTGAAATAATATCTTTAATCATGTCAGCAAAAATTCCGTCAAGAACATCTGCGTAAAAAAATCCGGCAACCGAGCTTATACCAAAAGCTAAAGCGACTGCGTAAATAAATTTCTTCTGTTCAAAAATATAATTTAAAGAATCCCCGAAAGTATCGGCGAACTCTTGCTTCCATCCCTGCGCCACTTTTTTACCAATTTTCTTTTTCATCTGAATCATTACTATTGAAGTATAATAAACATATGCTTTTAAGAAGTCATCGAAAAATAAAATTATTTATCGAATCATCTTATTCAACAATTTGATTTTTTTAGTATATTTGGATCTCAAATATCCGCCGTAAATCAGACCAACCACCAAGCCACCAAGATGTGCACTGTTTCCTATCGGCAACTTCACAAAAAATCCGATTACAAACAAAGGCACAATCGCTACAATCGGCGCGAGCCAAAACGGCAACTTCAAAGGCATCGCTAATTTTCTAAACGTCGAGTTAAACGAAATCATGGAAAATATCATTAAAAATATGGCGATGCTCGCAATAACGTCGACAATTCCCGCAATTGAAGGAACAAAAATACCTGTAAAAAATTGCACAATCATCACAACTATGGGCCCCACAATCAGATAAATTTCTTTGCGTGGCAAAAGCACTGCCAAAATTCCAAGCAACCCAAAAATCGCCCCAGACGAGCCAACAGCATAATCATCAATTCCGCCAAATAAAAAATCGCCACGAGGAATAAATTTCCCCGCAAACGCGCCAAAAACAAAAAACAAACTACCGACGATTCCCGCGATTATGTAAAACCAAAAATAACGTTTTCTACCAATTATCTTTTCAGTCAAACTGCCCAAAAAAAATAGAGAAAACATATTTACAAACAAATGGAAAAAACCGGCGTGCATAAACATGCTCGTAAAAATTGTCCACAATTTATTTCCAGATAAAACACTCGCAGACTGAACAGCAATCAATTCAAAAAAATCAGGAAATAATTTTGCAGCCACTAAAAATAAAAAAAACAAAGTGGTAGTTGCCAAAATAATCAACCAAGTCACACTCCATCTCGATAAAAATCCAGGTTTCTGAGTCACACTATCTCTCCTAAAATCTCTTCTATAAACCATAATTTATTTCTTCCTCTTTTTAGGGGAAGGTTTCTTTTTCGCACTAGTTACTTTTTTCTTCGCAACAACTGTTTTTTTAGCAACGGCTTTTTTCTTCGCAGGTTTAGTAATTTTCTTCTTACCTTCCGCAGAAATTTTCTTAGCTTTAGCAACAGCAATCTCTTCAATTTCATCAAGAACTTTTTTAATCTCGGATACTTTATTTCGCAATTTCTGGATTTCTTTTTCTGTCTGTGCAATTGATTCAGTAGAATCTTTCATCGCGAAAACCTCGCCACATTCAGGACAAGTAAATTCATACAATAACGCTTGCTCTTCTGTAACTTCCATACCACAAGTCTTACACACGTAAAATTGCTTCGTCTTCTTGATGTTTAACAAATCTTCAAATCGCTCAATCTCTTGGTTAACTGTTTCAATATAGTAACTCAGACATTTTTTCTCATTGAGCGTCCAGAAATAAATATACCATCCACCACTCTTTGTATCTTTTTTGCGCGTAAAATAAACCAAACCCTGTTCAGCCAATTTATACAAAATATTTCGCGCCTGATTTATCGTAATATTCAGCTTCTTCGCTATCAAAAACTCGTTGACATTTTTTTTCTTAAACAGAAACTTAACAATTACATCAGCACCGGAACCGGCAACACGCGAAATAATCTCCTGTAGAAACTTCTCAAGCATATCTCTCACACAAAATGACACAATAAAAACCTTTCTAAGAAAAGTGTTGTCCCTGAATAATTAAAATAAATCTATATAAACAAACTTGAAAACTCCTATAATACGACGATGTTTGGTTTAAAAAAGAAAGAAAATATGGGCGAACTTCCAAGTTTAACACCTAGTGCACCGTCAATGCGCGACTATCAAAGAATACAGCTTCCATCAATCGGCTCATTAAATTCTGAAGAAAATGAAGAGATTCACGCGCTTCCGTCTTTTCCAGATTCCCCGATGAAACGTGGCTTCTCGCAGAGCGCAATAAAGAGTGCGATAGGCGAACCGGACGAAGAAGAATCGAGCGAGATGAAAGAATGGCAAGCAAAAGCTCCTTCAGCAAATTTACCTTCAGTCAATTCGGTTCCAAAAACTACGAACACAATCGAAATGGATGAATGGACACCAGACGCAATGCTTCAATCGAAAAGCGAGATGCGCCTTCCACCTCCACCAATGTCGATGCAAATGCCTTCTGCAATAAGAGATTCAAAAAGACCTTTATTCGTAAAGCTTGACAAATTTAAGGAAGCAAAAGAATCTTTGACAAAAATATCTGAAAAATTGGAACAAATGGACGAGCTTCTTAAAATGATAAAAGACATTAAAGCGAAAGAAGATGTAGAATTAAGCTCGTGGGCAAGAGACATGGAAAACATAAAAGCACGTATCGCCCTCGTTAATAAAGAGATTTTTGAAAATGCCTACTGAAGAACAGTTTGTCGGTCTGGAAAACGCTCAAATTATCGGCGGCAAAAAAAACCTACTCCAAGCAGAAATGGAAATTCTAACAGCTCTACAAAAATTCGAGAGCTACAAAAAACTACGAAAAGAAGAATTGGCGTCTAAATCTATTTTAAAAAAATTAGTAATGGAAACACACAAGGAAATGGAGATTATTGCCCAGTATATTCCTCAAATAAAAATCGACAAATTCGGCACGGAAAAAATGAAAAGCACAACTGCAAAACGCGACGCTCTCGAAGACGAAATACTTGAAATAAGAAGAAAAATCGCAATGCTTTCGACTAACTAATCTTTAAAAATCCGCTATTCTCTTTAAATTAATGATGCTTCGCGAAGATTTGATAAAAAAATATCTGGAATTTTTCAAATCCAAAAATCACAAAGAAATCCCCAGCGCCTCATTGATTCCAATCAACGATCCAACCGTGCTTTTCACAACGGCAGGAATGCAACCACTCGTTCCATATTTAACAGGTCAACCTCACCCTCTGGGAAAAAGATTGGTCAACGTACAAAAATGCATCCGCACCGGCGACATTGAAGAAGTCGGCGACGAAGTCCACCACACATTTTTTGAAATGCTCGGCAACTGGTCCATCGGAGATTACTGGAAAAAAGAAGCAATACCTTACACGTTAGAATTCGTAACAAAAATCCTAAAAATGCCCTTTGAAAACATCGCCGTAACTTGTTTCGGAGGAGACAAAAAATTTCCCAAAATTCCAAAAGATGAAGAGTCACAAAAAATCTGGATATCTTTGGGTGTCCCAAAAGAAAGAATAATGTTTATGCCAGGAGGTGTTGAAGACCGACAAGATAATTGGTGGGGCCCTGCTGGAGAAACTGGGCCATGCGGACCTTCCACAGAAATCTTTTTCTGGACCGATTCAACTCCCGCACCTAAAAAATTCAATCCGAAAGATAAAAGATGGGTAGAAATTGGCAATAACGTTTTAATGGAATACATCAAGGACGAAAACGGAAATTACAAAATCGCAGAGCAAAAAAACATCGATTTTGGTGGAGGCCTAGAAAGAATCATGTCAATTTTAAACAAAACCGATGACAATTACCAAACCCATATTTTCAAACCGACAATAGCAAGCATTGAAAAAATATCCGACAAGGAATATGAAACTCATAAAAAAGAAATGCGCATAATCGCAGACCATATCCGCGCAGCCATTTTCATAATTTCTGATGGAATTTCCCCGTCAAATACGGCGCAGGGCTACATCCTAAGACGTCTAATTCGCAGAACAATAAGATACGGCAAACTCCTCGGAATAGAAACAAATTTCACAACAAAAGTCGCAGAACCAGTATTTGAAATATATGAAAACTACAAAGAACTACAAAAAAACAGAAATGTAATCTTGACAAAATTAGACGAAGAAGAAAACAAATTCAGAACAACAATCGAGAAAGGAATTCGTCAATTTGAAAAATTAGCCAAAGAAAAAAAACAAATTTCTGGAGAAGAAGCGTTTCTCTTATTCCAATCATATGGTTTTCCAATTGAAATGACTGAAGAAATGGCAAAGGAAAAAAGCATCAAAGTAGATTCAAAAGGATTCAAAGAAGCTTATAATAAACATCAAGAACTATCCCGAACTACATCAGCAGGCACATTCAAATCAGGTCTCGCAGACCATTCAGAAAAAACCACGAGACTCCACACAGCAACACATATGCTCAATGAAGCGCTTGCACAAGTTCTCGGTTCAGAAGTAGCTCAAAGAGGGAGCAACATAACTCCAGAAAGAACTCGCTTTGATTTTAATTTTTCAAGAAAATTAACTGATGAAGAAATAAAAAAAATAGAAGATATAGTCAACAACGCAGTAAACAAAAATCTCGAAATGAAACGCGAAGAACTTTCGTTAAAAGAAGCATTTGATTCAGGAGCAAGAGGAGAATTCGGACACAAATATCCTGAAAAAGTTTCAGTTTACACAATAATAGATTCAAAAGACAAAAGAGGTTATTTCAGCAAAGAAATCTGCACAGGCCCACATGTAAAAAACACAAAAGAAGTAGGCAAAATAAAAATCACAGAACAATCTGCTGTTTCAGCAGGCATCAGACGAATTAAAGCGACTATTCAATAATCCGAGTATCTCTTTTAACTTCAAAATGATAAAGTAGACATACAATTTTCTCCTTTAAACCAAAAGCTCTATCAATTTTAGAACTTGGATGCAAAGAGTCATAATCTTGACCAAAACTATTTCTCAAATAAGTTTTAACATTTTCAACTCGTCCAAGAAATTCAGAATCTTCCTTGTGATTATATAACTTAGACAAAATTTGCAGAGAAAAATCAACAGCATTTACCTTACCTTTTCTTAAAGCGTTTGCCCCGTAAGCTTCCAATATCGCCGGCTCAAGCCCTTTCTTGAAATCCCTTCTTTTGTTATGGTCTTCAAACGAATCAATGACATAAGGCAAAGCAAGATAGTTATAGAGATTTGAAAACGCAGTTTCTGCAATATGTTTTCTATCTGAATCAAAAAACTCAACAGGGGCGTTCTTTGAAACATTAAACTCCTCGCTATGTTTGACTTTAATGTCTGGATGCAATCGTGTCAAAGTTTCAAAACTCATAAGCCAAACCCTCAAAAAATTCGTATTTAAAGTTATCTAAACAGAGTGATTACAAAACGTATATTTTCCAGAATAATAATGTTAAGGCAAGCAAAATACAATAAAATCCAAACCATCTCAAATTCTTTCTGTCAGTCAAAACATATCTAAATGAAATATTCATGAAAATCAATCCGACGACAAAACTCACCAACGTTCCTCCGAGAAATTCCAAAGGCAAAGTTCTGTTCCCAATACTCACTAAATTTGCTCCAATTATCACGGGGATAGAGAGCAAATAAGAAAACTTCACGGCGTTCTTTTCGTTCAATCCTAAAATCAAGCCCGAAGAAATTGTCGTCCCGCTCCGTGAAACTCCTGGAACAAGAGCGAAAACCTGTGCAACGCCAATCAAAAAGACCCTTCCAAATCCAAGCTTTCCAATCTCGCGCTTTCGTCCAAAATTTATGCTTCCAATAAACAAAACCAAAGCCGTAACGGCCCAGCCAATTCCTAAAATAATTAAATTTCCCGAAATTTCATCAAAAAATTCACGAACAAAAAAACCAACAGCTGCGGCGGGAACAGATGCGATAGCAAGCGACAAACCCAATCGTCCGTTCTCGCTTGCCCATTTTCCAGAAAACAAATCACGTATAATTTTAACAATATCTTTGCTAAAATAAACGAAAACTGCCATCAATGTTCCGAAATGCAAAGCGACCTCCAAAAAAAGTCCTCCGGAATAATTCAAAAATCTTTCAGCCAAAACTAAATGTCCCGAAGACGAAACTGGAAAAAACTCAGTGATACCTTGCACAACCGCCAAAAACAACGCGCTGACAAATTCATTATCAACCATAAATCTCACTGAAACATACAGTTAATAAATTATGCGGGACTAAATAAAAAATAAAAAATAAAAATTATATTCAGTCTTCCTTCTTAACTTCAGCAAAGTCGTTAGCCCCGCGAAGCACGTTGAGAATCTTTCGATCCTCACGGGTAATGCCGTAGACAGCATCATTCGTGGCAAATTCAAGCAAAGCCGCGATACGATGCGCCGGCACCCCTTTCATAGTCGTCATATCAACATCACCTCCAACAAAGTTGGGCATAACTTCTTTATATAGAAACAACAAAAAACAATATATTATTCAAAATATATTTATCTTTAAATATCAAACAACTAAAAAGTGATAAATGAGATTTCTCAAAAAAATTTCACCCGAAAAAGACAATAGCCTGTTACTAAGGAACGCGCAAATGATTCACATCGTTAACAACATTAAGTCTCCAAACGCCAGTGTTTCCCGAGCCATGGTATTTCAATACGGACAAGCTCGCAGGAGCCAAAGAGAAATGTCTTGTTGAGACGAGAGGCAAGCCAGTCAATCTACTTATAATCGCTCTGTGCATCCCATCACCCAATATCACGAGAGCATTTTCCCCACGACCAACAACTTCGTCAACAAACAAATTAAGGTAACCAAGATTTTCAAATTCCGATTCGTTAAAACTACCTTCAATAAATGTCTTATTCAGTTCAGTAAATCTTTCATCGTGAACAATTGGACTTCCAAGAGCGTGTCCCAATATTTGCGCCGCCTGTCTGGAAACATTGTGCCCATTCGCATAAACTTTTCCAAAATTTGTTTTCTCAATATTCAGTCGTCTAGCAAGTGTATGCATCTGCCAAATACCTCCATCAGTCAAGCTCTGACCATCATTCTCACCGGGATGCGCAAGATAAATTTCCATAAACTCATCAAGAAAAAATGATTTTTAAATTTATAGACAAATCATTTGATTATATTATCAGAGATATTTTCGCAACACTGAAATTACAAAAAATAATTGCGTGTAACTAATCTACAAAAATCGCCGGCTTTCCCGGTTTCGCCTTAGCACTTTTTCCTTGAGGATCATATTTTTTCTTGTCATTAACTGCGAAAACCGAAATCTCAAGTCCAACTCGTTCACGCATCGCACCAACATCAAAAAGTCCAACTTCCGACGGAATCGCGTAAAGATAAATATGCTTCGGTGCATTCGTTGACTTCTCACGCACGATTCTCAAAACATTCTGTACATCCGCAATCGTCTGTTCAACAATCTTCTCCGCCTTCTCAATATTTTCATCAATCTTCGACTCATCGGCAACTGGCCAAGAAGACAACGAAATAAAGTCGCTACATCCAAGCTTATTCCAAATCTCCTCCGCAACATGTGGTGCAAATGGCGCGAGCAATTTTACAAAATTCGCAAAATCCTCTTTGGAAATCTCACTCTCGAAATTATCGAACAAAGTTCTAATTTTAATAACTGCGAGATTATAATTCAAATTCTCTATCTCGCGCCCGACATCTAAAATCGTCTTGTTCAATTTATGTTGCAACTTAGAAGACGACTTGCCAAACTTAATCGATTTAGAATATTCCCAAAATCGTTGAACAAATTTATACATTCCATCAAGTCCGTTTTCATTCCAAGTAGAATCTTTATCTGGCGACGCCACTGAAACCAAAAATAATCTTAAAGTATCGGCTCCATATTTCGAAGTAATTTCCAGAGGGTCAATACCATTTCCTCTTGATTTCGACATCACAAATCCATCTTCTCCATGTATCATTCCTTGATTAAACAATCTTGGAAAAGGTTCATCAATTCTCAAAAATCCCAAATCGCGCAAAGCCTTCGTAAAAAACCTCGCATAAATTAAATGCATACACGCATGTTCAGCTCCGCCAGTGTAGAAATCGACAGGCATCCAATACGAAACGGTGTCGGGTGACAAAGGCATTTTTTTATTTCCAGAATCCGTGAATCTCATAAAATACCAACTACTATCAAAGAAAGTATCCATCGTGTCCGTTTCACGTCGCGCCTTACCAGAACATTTAGGACATTTAGCATTTACAAATTTATCATTCGTCAAAAGAGGATTTCCTTTTCCAAACTCGACTTTTTGCGGAAGCAAAACCGGCAAATCCTTTTCAGGAACTGGCACAGCCCCACAAGAATCACAATAAATTATTGGAATCGGGGTCCCCCAATATCTCTGTCGTGAAATCAACCAATCGCGTAATTTGAACTGCGTAACTTTTCGCCCTAATTTTTTATTGTTCAACGCAACAACGATGTGTTCTTTTGCTTCAATAGAATCCAGTCCATTAAATTCTCCAGAGTTTATCATTTCACCATTTCCAATATATGCTTCTTTCAAAAGCTGAGCACCTGAATCAATTACTTGTTTAATATCTAAGTCATATTTCTTCGCAAACACAAAATCTCTTTCATAATGAGCAGGAACTCCCATAACTATACCACTACCATAATCTGCGACGACAAAATTTCCAGCCCAAATCGGAATCTTTTTACCAGTCAAAGGATGAACAGCATAAGAGCCAGTAAAAACTCCTTCCTTTTCCATTTTGTCCGCATCTTCCTGCTTCGTGCTCTTAACTTTTTTCAAAAATACATCAACTTTTTTCTTCTGTTCGCCAGTCACGAGCTCATTCAAACGAGAATGTTGCGCGCTCACAACAAGAAAAGTCACTCCGAATAAAGTATCGGGACGCGTAGTAAATACAGACCATTTATCTTTATCGACGAAAAAATCTATCTCTGCGCCTTCGCTTTTTCCAAGCCAATTTTTCTGCATAAGTTTGATTCTTTCCGGCCAATCCAATTTGTCAACATCGCGAAGTAATTCTTCAACATACTTTGTAGTTTTAACAAACCACTGTTCCAAATTCTTTACAACTACATTCGTATCTTTATGTCTCCAACACTTTCCATCATGAACCTGTTCGTTCGCCAAAACACTTTCACACTTGACGCACCAATTAACTGGCGACTCTTTCCGATAAACAAGTCCACTCTTAAGAAATTGTAAAAACCAATATTGGTTCCATTTATAATATTCCGGATCGTGACTCATAAGCGTACGAGACCAGTCATAACTTAGACCTAAAGATTTTTGTTGTTTTATAAAATTTTTAATGGAAGCATCCGTGTATTTCTGCGGATGAGTTCCATCTTTTATCGCAGCATTTTCAGCAGGCAAGCCAAAAGAATCGAAGCCCATCGGATGAAGCACATTATACCCTTTCATCTTCATATAACGTGCAAGAATATCTCCGACGGTAAAATTGAAAGCGTGTCCCATGTGCAACCCTTTCGCAGAGGGATACGGATACATTTCAAGAAGATAATATTTTTTCTTAGTAACATCTTCGTCAACTTCGAAGACCTTCGCCTTTTCCCAAGCCTTCTGCCATTTCACATCAATCGCGACAAAATTGACTTCTTTCATAATAATTAATAAAAAAGCACAGATTTAAAACTTTCTCACAACCTAATAAGGTATGAAAAAAGAGAAGATGTTTTGTGAAATCAGCGAAGTGATGTGCTCTGCTCCATCAATAACAAAAGATTCAACAATGCAAAAAGCAATAGACTTGTTAAAAAAGCAAAACAAAAAATATGAGTCCATTGATTACATCTACGTGACAGAAAATGATGGAACTCTCGTCGGAGTTCTTTCAATCAAAGAGTTGTTCAAAAATTCCCCCGAAGCAAAAATAAACAAAATAATGACTCAGAAAATAATAAGTGTTTCCCCAAAATCTCTGGAAGAACACGTCGCGGATTTGGCGCTAAAATATGGCTTAAAATCTCTCCCCGTAACGGAATCAGGAAAATTAATTGGGATGATACCTCCAAAAAAAATAAACCATATGATTAACAAATCTTTAAGAAAAGACATCTTTCACTTCGCGGGAATCCATCACTCGCATCTTGAATATGAAAACACTATGCAAGTTCCTTTAGGAAAAAGCGTGTTGCATAGAGCTCCGTGGTTGATAATCGGACTAATTGGGATAATGCTCACCGCCGCATTTATAGGAACGTTTGAAATTATATTGTCAAAACACATCATTCTTGCTTTTTTCATACCTGTAATAGTCTACATAAGTGACGCTCTGGGAACTCAGATACAAACTCTTTTTATAAGAGATTTAGCTGTAATGGGTACGAAATTAAAAGTTCATCAATACTTGATAAAACAAGTGCTAATAAGCTTGATAATTGCTATCGCCATAAGCTTTCTAATATTCATGAGTATTTCTTTTTTTTGGAAAGAACAAAGAATAGGACAAGTAATAGGAATAGCAGCATTTTCAAGTTTAATGATTACGACTTTGACATCTATAGGAATAACTTATATTCTAAAAAAAATTGGTAAAGACCCAGCATTGGGCGGAGGGCCATTTGCAACAGTAATATCTGACTCAACATCAATTATAGTTTACTTCCTAATAACCTCAGCAATGCTTTAAATAATAAAAATACGTAAAAAAATATGATTAAATCTTACCTGTCCGGCGAAAAAATACACTCAAACGAAACAGAAGCATTTTCACTATATGAAAAATCTCGTTTCGGAGAAAAAATAAACGGAAGAATTGAATATGCCTTAGTTGAAGCAGCATATCTTTTAATAAAAAAGCAAATACGAATCTTCTCAAAAAATAAAGAAATTTCTTTTGATAATTTATTGTCAAAAGCAAAAAAACATGACAAAAGAATCGAAACAAAATTGGCGCTGTATCAAGACTTGAGACAAAAAGGATACATTGTAAAAACTGCGCTAAAATTCGGAGCAGATTTCAGAATATACAAAAAGGGTTCCAAGCCAGGAGAAGACCACGCAATTTGGCTTGCCTACGCAGTCAGAGAATCAGAACCGCACACTTGGCACGACTTCGCAGCAAAAAATCGCGTGGCCCATTCAACGAAAAAGAAATTACTCATCGGAATAGTTGACGAAGAAAACGACGTCACTTACTACGAAATTTCTTGGTTAAGACCATAAAAACGAATTTCTCATAAAACTATTTATACCGCGATTTCTCAAAGAGCCCATGCCCGACATGCAAAAAGTTATGCAGACAAAAGAGCGCATCATGGAGTTGATACGACAAAGAGGTCCCGAGCTCCCAGTAAGAATCGCGAACACGATAAGGGTAAGCAATATCTTCACAGCCGCATTCATGTCGGAATTAATATCCGAACAAAAATTAAGAATAAGTAACATGCGCGTCGGTTCCTCTCCGTTATACTACATTCAAGGCCAAGAAGAACAACTCCAAAAATACGTAGACCATCTGAACCATAAAGAAAAAGAGGCATTCAATCTCCTAAAACAAAATTCTATTCTACAAGACAGCGAACAAGAACCAGCAATTCGAGTAGCCCTCCGTGCAATAAAAGACTTCGCCGTGCCAATTCAAATAATCGACAACGGCGAAACAAAAATTTTCTGGAAAATCCACACGCTAACAAATGAAACAGCCAAAAATCTCATAGGTCAAAAACTAAATCCGGAACCAATAAAAAAAGAAATCCGTGAAGAAAAGCAAGAAAGTACAATTAGTGAAGAGATATTAAGAGAAGAAGAAAGACCGGCAAAAAAACAAAAACCTCAAAAGATAACATCTTCAGAATTTTTAAATGGGCTCAAAGAAATTCTCTTCGAAAAGAATATAGAAATAACTCAAGAAATTTTGGCAAAAAAGAAAGAGTTCACGGCAAAGGTCCGCACTGACACGCCGTTCGGCAAGCAAGAATTTTATCTCGTAGCAAAAGAAAAGAAAAAAATAACAACTGAGGACTTAGTAAGCGCATTACAAAAAGCGCAGGCGGAAAAAATGCCAGCCTTGATATTGTCAACAGGAGAGATAGACAAGAAAGCCCACGATTACCACAAAGAATGGAAAAATCTCATAAAACACGAAAAAATTAAGCCATAAACAAGATTTAAAAACCCTCTTCCCAAAAAATAAGAATGGGAAGAATCAAACCTGCAATGGTCAAACGCACGAGCAAAGAGCTCCTTCAAAAAGACATCTCTTTCAGCGAACAATTTAGTGATAACAAAAAAATCTTGGGTTCAACAATGCCTTCAAAGAAAGTGCGAAACAAAATCGCCGGATATATAGCTCGACTAAAGCGAATGGAAAGAGCATCCAAAGAAAAAGAGGCTCTGAGAGCATCCCAACCACAAGTCCAGCAAGAAGAAACAGAAGAATAATCAATTTTTAGAATTAAACAATTTTTTCTCAATTCTCTTTAACCGCTCATCAATATCTATCAACAACAATCGCCTTTTACGATTATAATATAGAGTCACAGCCTCGATAATTATCCACAAAACTACAACCAATCCGACCGCCTGAACCCAAAGTCCAAGTCGTCCAATCACCAAAACAACCTCTTCAATTCCAGCCATAATTTACTAAAACAAAATCAATATATAAATTTAGTCAGGCAACTCGCCCAGTCCAACAAGCTTAAAAAACAACTACTTCCTTAAAATATCGGCTTTGTAGCTCAGTGGTAGAGCACTGCTCTCATAAAATCGTTTCACGAGAACGAAATTTGTTCGACGATAGCGATTGGCGACAGGCAGGGGTCGGGAGTTCAATTCTCCCCAAAGCCATTGGAGAATTGAACGGAGTTCAATTATGTTCAATCTCGCAAGACTTTAACTCATCAGAGTTAAATGGATTAGAAAATATCAATTTTCTAAGAGTTGAAATCACTAACAAAGTCCTCGTCAAGAACATCAAAAGAATATATAATTTATTAATTACCAAAACATCCTGGAAACATGTTCGAAAAACAACTCGAGCAGGAATTGAAAAAATACAAAAAAACTGAAAAAATAATCTTCTTATTAGACGTCGTAATTTCGACGATAATCATATTTTTCTCACAAAAAATAATCCGAACTTCACTCGGCCAAGCAGCTATTTGGATGACTCTAATTTTGCTCGGAATAATTATAATCTTGAAAACTTTCAAGATACTCGGTCCAAAAAATTAGTCAAGCAAGCGCACGTAAACCGTCACCCTCTTTTCTAGGCAAAACATGTAGATGTGCATGCATAACTAATTGCCCAGCAACTTCCAGATTATTCATCAAAATATTAAATCCATCGCCATATTTCTCGTCGAGCAATTTGCCAGCGACCTTCTTCGTAAACTCGAGCATCTCACTGCCAAGTTTATTTGGAATGTCTAGCAAAGTAACAAAATGTTTTTTAGGGATAATTAAGATGTGACCTTTTGTTTTTGGATGATTATCAAAAATAGCGAAAAAACTATTGCTCTCCGCGAACTTCTCGCTTTTTATTTCACCCAATGCAATTTTACAAAACACACAACGCGAATCAGATTTAGCCATAAAATTCAAAGGAGAGGATTATTTTTAGATTTATCAAAGCACACTTCTGTAAAATTCCTTAGCCAAAACAACACGGTTCACTTTTTCCAGATTTTCTTCCCGCTTGTTAAAAAAGTTTCCCCAGAAAGATTTCTGTTCAGGCAAACCAATCAATGCTCGACAAAATCTATTTACTTCATTAGTGAGCGCAGTCTTACCTGCAAAAACTGGCGCAGGCACTCTTTCAGCCAAAGCCATCTCTTGAACATCATCATATTTGACGCGTGCGACGACAGGAATACCTGTCGATTCTTGAATCTCGTGTAAATTAATATCGTATTGTCCGCGCGCCTGATTGATAATAATTCCCGCAATTGGTCTGTGTCTTTGTTTCGCAAATTGCGCCGCGCGAATAGTACAACTCAAGGTCGGATAGTCTGGCGTTGAAACGGCAAACAAATGATCCGAAGCAATAATTGTCGCAAGCATTTCTTCATTCAGCGACGGCGAAGAGTCAACAACAACAAAATCATAATCCTTCTTAACGTGGGAAATTTTATCCTTCAATAACATAGGATTAATTTCTTTGTTGTGCAAAAAATTACCAGGAATCACGTCAACACCATATTGATTATGAATCGCGGAACTCATCGCCTCGCCGTTAAAAACATCGTGTATCGTCTTCTGCGGAGAAACTATATTCATGTGCAACCCAGTATTTGGAGCGGAGAAATTTCCATCAATCAGTAAAACTTTTTTATGATATTCGTTGGCAAGTGTCGTCGCTACCGCGGTAGCAATAGTCGTCTTTCCAACACCACCCTTCAAAGAAATAAAACCCAGAGTCTTTCCCATTATTTGTTTACCAGCCCGCGCGGATTAATCGATTTAATGACGACAAAATAAACGAACGCACCAATCCAACCCATAAAAACAATGACTAATATCCAAACAATTTTTTCGATGCTATTCTTGAATTTTCTCCGAGCACAATCAATGAGTATCCAAACCCAAAATATCAAAAAAATGATAGCAACAACTGCCATCGCACCCGCAAATGCCGCAGCAAACGGCCACATAATCATACCACCAACTCCCATAAATCAATTAGGCGACGTCACTTTATAAACTTTGCACATTTGAACAAAGTTTATGCTTGACAACATCAGTTGGCATTGTATAAACTTTGCACATCGAAAAGGTTATGCTTGTTGACCGAAGTCAAATTTGTATAAACTTTGCACATCGAAAAGTTTATGCTTGACAACATCAGTTGGCATTGTATAAACTTTGTTTGAATCTCAAGAATTCACAAGTTTCCCGCGCAAAAACTCACCAAGATTAGAAATATTCACCCGCTCCTGTTTCCCACTATCTCTGTCGCGAATAGTAACTGCCTTATCTTTCAAACTATCATAATCTACAGTCACGGCGAACGGCGTTCCCGAAACCATAGAACGCAAATATCTTTTTCCTATCGAACCAGATTCGTCATACTCGACGATAAATTCTTTAGATAAAGAAGAATAAATTTCCTCAGCGACCTCGATAAGCTCTGGCTTTTTCAAAAGTGGAAAAACAGAAACGTCAATCGGCGCCATGTGGTAAGGAATCGCAAAAACCGTCTTCCCTTCAGCTTCAGATTTTTTCTCATAAAATAAATCTATCAACACATAAGTCGGTCGGTCTGTGCCGAAAGCAATTTCTAAAATGTGTGGCACGAATCTCTCCCCGTTCTCACGAATCGCTTCAAGTGCAACTCCGCTCTCGCCGGCGTGTTGTTTCAAATCGTAATCTGTTCTGTCGTGCACTCCGCAAACTTCCACCCATCCAAAATTATTCGTCTTCACTTCGATATCCCATGCGTCGTCGGCGTAAAACGCCTTTTCGTCAGGATGGTGTTGCCTAACACGAATTCTGTTTGGAGGTATACCGAAGTTTACAAACTGCGAATACGCGAGCCAAAGACACCACGCATAAGCTTTACTCTTAACTAACTTATCATCAAAAGCATCTTTCAATCCGATAAATTTTGGCTCCTTGCCATCTTTCTGTAACTTCCAATTCCACAACGGAAGTTTCTCGTTTTTCACAGCGTCAAAATCTTCCCAATTATTTTTTTCTTTAGGGTCAACAAAAAGTTGCGCCTCGGCTTGTGTAAATTCTCGTCCTCTCAAAACATGTTGTCTCGGCGAAATCTCATTTCGATAAGCTTTTCCAATTTGAAAAACTCCAAACGGAACTTTCTTCCTAAAATGTTGATACATTCGGATAAATGGTAAATACGTAACCGTCGCAGTTTCAGGTCGCAAAGAAGCTTCAGTGCCCATAACATTTGTCTTCATCATCAAACTTTGACGCGTCAGAGAATTGCCAAAATTCCCACCACACGACGGACATTTTATTTTCTTATCGTGAATAAAACTCAAAATCTGCGAATCGGAAAACGAGTCAGCCGAAACATCGTGATTCTCCTCAATCAATTTGTCCGCTCTGAAAACCGCATTACACTTCACACACGAAATCACTCTATCTGAAAAAGTTCCTAAATGTCCCGACGCTTTCCAAACTCGATCAGGTAAAATCGTCGGCCCTTCAAGTTCACGAAAACCATGAAAATTAAATCTTCGCCTTACAGAATTCTCAACTTTATTTTTCAACAACTTTCCCAAAGGTCCGTAGGTGTAAAACCCCGCGAGCCCGCCATAAATTTCCGGCTCCGGTCCCCAAATGAGTCCGGCCTCTTGTATAAAACTCACAAATTCTTTGTCTTCGAAATTCTTCTCACCAGATTTCTTTCCAGTCATGATTACTAAACCTCAAAGCATCCTTTAAACCTTTCGCATAACAACTAATAAAGCCTTAAAATTATATTTATAATTTAAGCCCGTTAACCTCAGTTAACAATGTTTAAATAACGAAATCTAATTTAAAAGATACGCACGGATGGCGAAGTGGTTAACGCGGTCGGCTGCAGCCCGACTATTCAGGGGTTCAATTCCCTTTCCGTGCTTTTTTATTAAACAGCTAATTAAACATAAAAAATTAAAAAGGACGAAATTATGTAAAAATATGAAGAAATTAACAATATTAATTTTAATAATAAGTCTTACAAGTTTAGCCATCGCAATACCTCAAATATTATACTCTGCAAATACTATACCATATGGTAATTGTGGAGATACTGATGCTGACGGAAACCTGAACAATCAATTCAAAAATAAAGGAAGTGTAGCAGGAAGATTTCAAGGAGACTTCCATCAAAACGGAACAAACCAAACAATTTCAGGAGTCTTCTCAGATTATTGTAAAAATTCAACGACATTAACAGAATTCACTTGCGGTTCCTCATTCTCTCAACAATATTCGGGTCTCGCAGGAGCATTGCAATTTGACTGCACAGAACTAGGGAATTACTCATGTAATCAAGGAGCGTGTATTTCAACACAAAACACCCTAACTAATATATCTCTGCAGTTTAATAGAATAGAATATGAATCATTTAACACAGGATTATTAAATATATCAAAATGGATTGAAACACCAACACCTAACGCAATATTTACAGACGAACACTATGTAAATAATATAACTCAAAGATATCATATAGCACAAAATACTCAAGCACAAAGAGGAACAATGTTAAATTTTAACAGGACATTTGTTCCAGGAGAAGTTTTAGTTTATGATGTATATTATAATAATGCCAGTGGAAATTCGCAACATGGTTGTCGCGTTAATGGAAATTATTGTAGCCAGTCAGGAGTTTTTCCAAATCCAACACCTTCTCCAGGAAGTGGGGCAATTGGATACTGGAATGGATTAACCGATATCGGTAACGCGACAGGAAAATACAAAATAGTGGAGATTTTCAGGCAAAATGAGATTGAGCAATTCATTATAAGTCCATCACAAAGTTTTGGGTGGCAACATGCATATACCTCAGTTATACAACCATATAATTTTGCAACGTTCTCACACACCGGACACAATGGACAAATAAACAATGAATATGATAACTTTTACATATATCAACCAAACAATCAGCAAAACAGTCTACCATTAGGTGTAATGTGGCATTTTGATGAAGGAGATTACTATCAAATGAGTTTAGATTATTCAGGGAATAATAATTTAGGCTTCTTACCAAACTCTGGAATGTGGACAAATAATAGTATTTCTGGAAATGCAATAGAAACCTCCTATGGTTATTTCACTTCATTGGTTACCAACCTAAATTTAACGCAACAAGTGGAAATAGAGGCATGGATAAAAAGAAGTAATAACTATGATGGAACCATAGGCAGTAGATCTGGACAGTGGTTCATAGCTGTGAGAGGAAACAAAGTTTATGGAGGAGTTTATGCTAACGATGGAAACTGTCCAGCAAGCTGCACAACACCTGGAGCAAACACTTGGACAGAAATACAAGGAAACACAATATTACAAATAGGAAATTGGTACAAAGTCAAGATGAAGTATGATGGATCTTCAGTAAAATTATACGTTAATGATATTTTAGAAAATTCTGCTCCAAAAATAGGGCAAATGCCCCAAGGAGTCTTCCAACACATTTACATAGGTTGGGGAGAACCACCAAGCCATGATGATAGCTTCAGCGGAATCATCGACGAAGTCTCAATAAGAGGATACTAAAAATTATTTCTAAAAAATCCTGTTTATCCAACGACCCCGACAGGACGTTCAATTCGTTCAGTGAGAATTGAACGGACAGAAGTGACTTGTTCACGTCTGTATTTTCAAATCCTGCTCACTAACGACCCCGACAGGATTTGAACCTGCGACCCCCGGATTAGAAGTCCGATGCTCTATCCAGGCTGAGCTACGGGGTCATTGTGATATAATAAAGAACAAAAATCACTTTTAAATTTAAGCATTAGAAGGATTTCAACCAACAGTAAATTTAGAACTAACTATTTCGCACCCGTAACATCCTGAACCTATTTCGAATAAGGAATGTATTTAAACAAATAAACATTATTCAATTAATGGATATGAATATAGTTTTATTAGGAACTTCAAGTTCTGTTCCAACGGCAAAGAAAAATCATAGTGGTTTTCTAATCAAAACGGATAGAGAGAATATTTTAGTTGATTGTGGTGAAGGAATACAAAGACAATTCAGAATTGCACAAGAAAATCCGGCAAAATTAACAAAAATTCTTATAACTCATTGGCACGAAGACCACACATTAGGTTTGGCAGGTTTACTAAAAACCATGGGGATGGATAGTTATGCAAAAAATCTAGATATTTATGGTCCAAGAGCAACAAAAGAAAAAATAGAATTGTTTGAACAAATTTATTCGAGATACAAAATACAAATGAAAATTCACGAAGTTCACGCAGGAACAATTTACGAAGACAAACAAATAAAAATAGAAACTCTTCCGATGAGTCACGGAATCGCAACACAAGCATATTCAGTAATAATCAAAGAACAAAGAAGAATAAACAAAGCAAAATTAAAAAAATTGAAAATTCCAAATTCTCCACTTATCGGCGAGTTACAGCAAGGAAAAGACATCAAGTTCAACAATAAAACCATTAAGGCAAAAGACATCACGTATATTCAGCCAGGAAAAAAACTAACTATAATTCTCGACACCAGTGAAAACCCGAACGCAATACATCTTGCGGAAAATTCAGATTTATTGATTTGTGAATCAACTTATTGTGCAGAAGAAGAAGCCCAAGCTCAAGAATACAAACACCTCACAACAACTCAAGCAGCGAATATAGCAAAAAAATCAAAATCCAAATCCCTCGCATTAGTTCATATTTCGCAGAAACACCATCATAAAACCGCACAACTTCTAAAAGAAGCAAGAAAAGTATTCAAAAATACGTCTATTCCAGACGATTTGGATATTCTGAAATTTTAAGAAGAATAAAAAAACAATAAAAGAAGATTAATTTAATTAAAGAAAAATAATCAAACTCCCAAGTAATAAAAATTAAACAAGAAAATTATCAGTCAGTTAATTAAGCAGGAGAAATAAAGATAATCGTGTCTCCGCGCAAGAAAGTGGAGCCGTAATTTCTCTTTAGTTCACCGTTAGTCATTTCCTTCGCGTTGTCGAGGACGATGTTGATATGGATATCAAACGCCTTCAATACGCCAGAAAACTGACGGTCGTTCTTTAACTGCACGATAACTTCTTTTCCTTTTGAATGGTTCAAAAGGTCTAGAGGTCTTTCGATGTTGTTCGCCATAATTCAACATCCCAAAAGAGAGTATTTAAACTTTATTCTATTTTTTGGCAAAGTTTAATCAATAAATAAAAAGATTTTATTTGGTTAAAAATTTTCATCAGATTATTTTTAAGCTTGGGAATCGCTATTCACAATGTTTAAAAATTTTCATCAGATTATTTTTAAGCTTGGGAATCGCTATTCACAATGTTTAAAAATTTTAATCAGATTATTTTTAAGCTTGGGAATCGCTATTCACAATGTTTAAAAACCCCCCTCTCAAATTCCTATTATGAATAAAGGCAGAAAATTCACAGGATCGAAATACCACGCGAATCGCAAGAAGCGCGCAGGCGACATTCCAAATCAGGAAAACAAATCATCCTTAGGTGAACTAAAAACAAAATCCGTCAGAACAAAGGGCGGCCACGTAAAATCAATTATATTAAAATCAAACATAGCAAATATTTCAACAGGTAAAAAATCAGAAAAGGTTGAAATAAAAAATGTTTTACAAACTCCTCAAAACATATTCTTAGCAAGAGAAAACAGATTGATGAAAGGGGCAATTATTCAAACCTCGAAAGGTAAAGCGAAAATCACAAACCGCCCATCGCGAGAAGGAGTCGTGAACGCGGTATTGATAGAATAAATGGCAACAAATCCTAAAATCGGCGCAATTCATAATTTAATAGGTACAAGAATCGGCTACGGATATGACATGCTGACATCAGAACTAGAATCACGCACGCCAACAGAAATAGACGCAGTTTATCACACAATACGCGCATATTCAGAAGATATAGACAGATTAAACTCTGGAGAAATAATCCATCTTACAGATAAATTAATTTTAGGATTAAGACACGTATCAAACAAGAATCCACGAGATTTATCTACATATATTGAAGTCAGTTGCTTCGGCGAACCATTGGAACCTGAACATATAGAACATGTAGAACACAGAAGAATAACCACTGAAAGAAAATTCAATGGAGCAAAAAACCTCGCTTATATAGACGGCACAGACCCAGAAGAAGATTCCTGATTACGATTTCTCAAAAATATTAAGAAATAACCATTCAAAAACCAAGTAGAAAGCTTTAAATACTCTCGCGTAAAAAACTATTTATAAACCTTTCGCCACATGAATTTTGTCAAAAGATGCCCTGAGTGTAACAGCATAAACTTAACCCACGATGATCAAAAAGGCGAGATTATTTGTGGTGATTGTGGATTAATTGTAGAAGACAAAATGGTTGACACTGGTCAAGACGTCGGTGGCCAATTTGACAAATCCGAAAAAAAAGGTCGCGGTGGAGCTCCAATTTCAAGACAAAAATTCGACCAAGGTTTGACAACAAACGTCGGAGAAATTTCAGACATTTACAAATTAGAAGCAGGTCAAACAAGAAAATTCCTCCGTTTAAAAAAATGGCAAGAGCGAGTCTCAACATCCATCGAAAGAAATCTCCGTCTCGCTATGGCAGAACTCCGTCGAGTTTCATCATTTCTAACGTTGCCGTCAGTCGTGAGAGACGAAGCGTCAAGAGTCTATCAATTCGTTCTCCAAAGAGGATTAGTCCGAGGACGCTCAATGGAATCAGTCATCGCCGCGTGCCTCTACGCCGCGTGCCGTTCATATAACATCCCACGAACCTTAGACGAAATAGCCAACGCGTCAGACGTAGCAAGAAAAGAAATCGGCAGAACTTACAGATTCATAATCAGAAAATTAGGTATCAAAGTAAAACCATCATCTCCAAATGATTACATTTCAAGATTCTCGTCAATTCTTCACCTCTCGCCGAAAGCGCAAAATGAAGCAATAAAGATTCTGAAGAAGGCAGACGTTTCAGAACTAACCTCGGGAAGAGGCCCAGCTGGAATCGCAGCAGCTGCACTTTATGTTTCAGCGCTAATGAACGACGAGAAAAAAACGCAACGAGAAGTCGCAGACGTCGCAGGAATAACTGAAGTCACAATTCGTAATCGTTACAAAGAACTAATTGAGCGCCTTGGCATTGAAGACAAACTCAAACTCAAAGAAGCCGAATCAAAAACAGCAAAAGCGCAGGCCAACAACGCGAAGTAAAAATCGACGAAAGATATTAATTCAATTTAAAAATCTTAATATTAAAAATAACTATCCGAATTATTCAACAGAGATTTCAATGCCTTTTTCAAGATCTTTCAAAATAATTTTATTATTATTCTGTTGAATTAAATTAATAGAATCATAAACTCCTTGTCCGAGGAGTCTATCAATTTCATCACCCATTTCTTCAAGTGTCCTAAATCGATTTCCAAATTTCCAACCAAGTCCATTCACATTATCAATAGTTCCTATAATAACATCTCTTGCAAGCATCCTATTTTCTTTAATAATTCCTTTTGATAAAGACTCAAACTCCACATAAACGTCGGTTTTTCTACCACCATATTTTAGATATATTTCTTCGCGAGCTGCCTGAATAGGCCATTCTAACTTCAAAATTTTGTGTCCTTTAGAAGATTGAACATTAGTCGAAGCATCAGAAACAGCGAGAAGATTAGATAGTTTAATTCCTACAATTAATTCGTCCAAACTTTTTCCGTTAATTTTATCAAAACTTCCAGAGCCAAAAACACTTTCAATTTCCTGTTTTGAGTTCGCAAAAAGAGTAACTTTTTTGTCTCTCAAAATACCTAATTCCTGTCCACTCAAATATATTTTTTCATTATACCCAATCACAAATTCAGTAGACTTCTCATCAAAATAAAATATGAATGCTTGTAAGCTTTCTTCTGGAGTTGGTTTTAATTGTAAAAGCGTCTCTCCAATTATATTCTCAGTTTTGGCCTCATCTTTCGCAGTCACTTTCGTCACACTCTTTTCAAAAATATTCTTGAATACTTTGCCATAAGCCGTAGCGTCCCAGAAAATAACTTGCGCGATTTGATTATTCAAAATAATCTTATTTCTCAAAGTCTCCAACGCGCGAACAACTTCATTCAAACCGGGCGCAGATTTATCACTGAAGCCAGATTTTTCAATTATGTCCTTCTGTTTCTGTAATTCAACGTTAAATTCCTCGTTAGACATATAATTCTCATCACTAAAAAGATTCTCTCTCTGTGTTTGAGTTATCTCTGAAATAGTCCTATTCTTTACTCCAACATTTGAATCAGTAATCGCCCTGTCGACGCTCTTCGTGTCAAGCCAACATCCCATTCTCGATTCTCCACAATCACCAACTTTCACAAATCTAGTTGGGTCAGTCCCAGTTCCAGGATTACTCGTCGCACAAATTCTCACAACTCCTCTGTTGTAAATCGCAGGGTCAATTGCTTCTTGGGCTGCTGCTTGAATATTCGGATTCAGCAACGATAACGGACTCGCGACTCCGCCGGAAATACAATCGCTTTCCGTCGCAATATCTTTTCGTTTCAATTCATCACTAACAAAATTATCTCTAATCTGATTGATTGCAAAACTTGTCGAAACTTGTTTGAATCCGCACTCTTCTTTATCATTGATTCTCACGCAAAGTTGTTTGTATCCTTTTGGCGCAATGAAGTCGCGCGTTTCCGTCGCGTATCCTCCACGAGCAACGAAACCATTTGCGACATTTATGAACGGATTCGCTGAATATTCAATTCCCGTCGGCGGGTCCTTCAAATAAACGCTGTAAGAAACCCCTCTATCTTTTCCAGCAAAAATATGATAAAACGCTTTATATTGTGCAGTGGCTGGCACAGTCGCATCAGTGTGGTCAAAAGAACTAAACCACGCGTGAAACTGCGGCGGCGAATCTGGCTCAATCAAACTTTCAAAAGCGTTCGGCCCCTTTGCAGAAATGAAAGCCTTACAAAATGGCGTGCCGGCTTCCTCAATATTTCTCACCTGGAACGCCTCGATAGCATTCACAGCATAACTTTGAGTGAAATATTTAGCCGAGTCCGCAGCATTACTCCATGAACTCTGCACAGTCATATATTCTCCGCCCCCACGAGCAGTAGTCTGTCCAGATGCCATTTCAAAAAGTTTCGGCACAACCATCGACGCCAACGGCGTAGCTTGTCTCCAGAAAAACTCGCACAAATAAATCGAATGTATCTGATCGCAAATTCCGACATATTGTCCAGTGTCAATCGATTCTTGCAAACACGACTGATGCGATTTCATTATGCTCAAATATCCGTCAAGTCCTGCCTTTATTCCCGTCAAACAAACCGGAACATATATTCCTTCCCGAATATTAGGCAGACAAAGCAACGCACTTCCGACAATACCTGTTTGAACAACATCAGCAACCTGATAATCGCCTCCAAAATCACATCGAGTATTTGGACAAATAACTGGATCGCAAACATTAAACAAAAGTTTGCATTCCTCCGGACTCATGAAATCTTGACACTGCACTCCGGGCATAAGCGCAACAGCATTTCCTACATTCAAAGTATTCTTCCCGATTTTAATGTTCTTCACGCCCGAAACATATTGTCGCGTGGCATCCTCAAGCGCCCGAATCGCTTCAGAAACTAATTTTTCAGTATCTTGCTTACTCAAACCAGGGAACAAAGTAAATGGTTGCCCCGTGTAAAGATTAAACTGCACACACTCATCATCTCCATAATTCGGCGCATAAAATCCAATTTTTTTATCTTTCATAATATTGCACACGAAAAAACTCGCAGGTCTACCATTTGCCTCAAATGATTTCGTCCCGCCTAAAATAGGCAAAGTCGATTTCGTAGCAACATAAAATCCTTTATTCAAATCAAACGGCACAATCGCAGGCATTCCTTTGTAAGGTTCAACCTCATAAAATTTGACAGCCTCTTCACCCGTCGTAAAAGAATTTGAATAACTCCCAACGTCGCGCAATTCAAACTTAGAAAATGTCTTTTGAGTAGTCGTCGTAGTCTCAACAGGAATACTCCCAACAGAATATTTTCCATTGGAATCTGTCTCAAGTTTGAAAGATTTGTCGACGGTCAAAGTCCCACCCTGATTATTTAATATTATCAAATGCGGAACATTATTATAAGAAATAATTTGAGCCGGTTTTCCATTGTAACCATTTAGCCCAAAATCACCTTCCTTCAAATTACCACCATAATAATTTCCAACTCTCGAATTTTTATCTGCGAATGCGTCAATTGATTTTCCTTCAAGCCCAGTCCCACCAAGCGAGTCAATCAACGAAACCCGAACGTTTTCAGATTTTTGTTTTTCAGAAATTGCAACTCCGATTGTGTCAAGCGCCGCCGTCGCACGTTTAGCTCCCTGGTCACTACTTCCCCCACTATTCAAAATCTGACAGTTAAAGTAAATATCTCTCAACTGTGAATAACTATATTGTTCAACATTCGTAACAGTCGAAGAAAATAATTGTCCAACATTTTCTTTGCTATTTTTCTTACTCTCGACTCCAAGAGAAACATCGGAACATTCAGATTTAATTTTAGCAATCAATTGCTCACGCGCCTTCCCGTCGTCAAACGACGACCCTTCAAAAAATCCACCCTTACCATCACGCTTCACTCCGGGAGCATCCTGTATGGCTTTGGTAACATCGTTCGTCTTTTTTATCGCGAGCGTCGCTGCAGTGACGTCCTTCGCAATATCTGCCGAGTTCTTGTTATAACAATCATTCAAGCTAGCATACTCTTGAATATGGTCTTGACAACGTTTTGTCCAACCATTCTCTCCACCCATCACACCTCTGCGAGCAAGAGCTTCTCCACTCAAACCCGTAAAGAAATTCTTAACAGTCAAAACTCCAGCAGTAGCAAAGCAAGCCGCCTTCAATCCCTTGACAAACTCCCCCATTTTATTAGAAATAGATTCCAATCGTTTGATAGATTCATTCAAATTATTAATCATTTTCCGCGCTTTTTCAGGAGTCAATTCTATTGCGCGCTTTTCAATTCCGATTCCGACGGTAAAGTTCCCAACCGTGCTAGTCTTCGTGATTGGTGAAATCTTAACTTTGACCAATCGCTCAAGATTTACTTCCGTCAATCGCATAACATTTCCACAAACAATTTTTGAACTATCTCCAAGTTTAAGCGCGACAGATTCACCACGCATCTGTTCAACATTTTGAGTCGTAGCAACTTTAGAACTGTCACAAAGAACATTAACTTCAGCAGTCTCTGCATTGCGCACGTTGGTTAGTGTGACGGAGCCAAGACCCAAAAATCTCCCAGTCTCTCCCTGACTAATTGGATTCTCTTTTCCACCCCAATTAATCTTGACATTTGACGTCTTGCTTATCGGAGGTATATCAAGAAGTTTCACAATGTGGAACCCGTCGTCAGTTTCAACACTCTGCGCGGAAGCGGAAGTATCTAACGTGTAAACTCCATTTAATTTCTTAGTATATTCCTCTAAATTGCTCCCGCTAGGATACAAACCCAAATATTTCTCAATCAGACGAACAAGCGTTTTCTTCTTCCCAGATTTCTCGGCCAATTCAATAGCATCTATAAGCGCCTTTTCTCCAATTGTCGAAATACCACCCAAATTATTCGCCCGCTCATTTCCGTAATTATCCGCGACATTTTCATATCCATCAATCGCTTTCTTGATATATTTCTCATTGTCCCCATAAGTCGCCTCATTCAAAACATCCGTACCAACTGGTCTCACAAAATTAATTTCAATTTCCTCTTCCTTTTTATTAGCGTCAGTTAAACTCTTGATAGCGTATTTATTTTTACTAACTTTGGTAATCTTCCACCGCTCATTTGTATTCGGCAAAAAGGTTTTCTTGTCAACTTTGTAAACTTCGTCCCCATTTTTCAAAATATTAGCTGTATTTACGAAGATAATTTTCTCCCGTCCACAATTTATCTCAACACGTTCATCAAATCCATCACTAGTTATTTTTCGAACATAACATTGCCCGTTCAAAAATCTCGCACCCTCATAAACCTCAAAAACATCGTCATCTACTTGCAATCGCGCAGTCTTCTGTGCTGAAACAAAATCACTATAACTAAACTGCAAAGCCGTTTGACAATAATATCCTGGCAAATAAATCTGTTTCGTCTGTTGGTTTCCCTGTCTGCTCAAAGTAATGTCGTTAAATCTTTCATCACCTCTGTAAAGCTCGAGTTCAATAGAATCTGTATCTGACTCCAAAAGTCTCACAGAATATTTTCCTTTGAAAAATGTCTGTTTATTTTTCGCAACTTCCCAATCCTCATCGCTCGTCTCTTTCAATAGCATTTCAGTAACGCCTAATCCAATCGCATTTCCAGAATAATAATCAACAGTCGCCGTCAACGTGAAATTAAAAAATTCTGGTAAAACGGTTTCATTTTGAATTCGTTTTAAAATAACTACGACATAACCTATATTACTTTCAAGTGGGCTTCCGAGTAATCTATCGCGCGTTCTCAACGCAGCCCGCGCAGGATGAAATCCAACTCCCGAAACATACGAAGGATATTGTCCGTTAAATCTCAAACTTCTAATTTGTTTAACATCAATCACCGGATTTATTTGTAACAAATCTAACTGACAAAAAACTGGAACGTTCTGCTCCGCCAACAAGTCACTTCTAACGACGGCTGGCTGACATCCCCCAGGAGAAATTTGAATCATAATGTCTTGTCTCGCCTCGCAAGTATCTCGATTGCCCAAAACTGGCCAGTAATTACTAATTTCACTACCATAATATCTATTGAATGACATCCCATATTCCGTGTAACTCGCAGTCCCACGTCTGCTTCCGGAAAAATCAGTCGCACCAATCCCACTAAACTGCCCAGCCACAATTTGCAAGAGAGCAAGAGCTACTAAAATCAAAACAACTGAAAATAAAATTGCTTTCTTAATCATACAAACTCCAGTTGCACACCAAGCGTGTCAAAAACTTCATGATTATATTGTAGTTGTTCAATGGACGTCGGCTTCGGAAGCTCGCTCACATCAATCATAACTTTTCCAGTAGTGAGCTCGCTCTCCAAAATATAGCTCGTTGTTTTTCCACCACCACGCAAAGCGTAATCAATCGTCACAGACGGAATCTCTACATCAACACATTCTTCTTTTGTCGCGCCAAAAATCCCAACAATTCCTCCACGACTAACTTGAAAACACTCTGTCTTTCTCGTCGCCGGAATAACAACATTTGAATTTCCATAAACAAATACGTTGATATCGTAAAGTCCTTCCTTCAAATTCAACGTCTTCGATTCAGGCAAAATCGCGCTCTTCGAATATCCATCTTCCGACGTGAAATGCACAACAGCAGTCATGTTCCCAGTTGTTCGCCCAGCCATCCTCAAATTAATTTCGACAGGATATTCTTTCTGCAAAATTATTTCTCCCAAAGTTTCACTGTTCGAAGAGAAAGATATTTTTGAGTCAGCATATCCCTCTGCTTGAGCAATTAAATATCCATTCAAGCAAATAGGAATCTTCGTCTGCAAAACTGAAGTCGCGCCAGAAAGTTTCGTCTTACCCAAACCACAAAAGCTGTCAAAACAGCTGTAATGTACGTCGGCCTCAATCGGATTCAAATGTGAGTCGTATGTATTAATTATTGCATCCCCTTCGGCAAAAGCACACACATCAACGTCACTTTCCTCGACTAAATTCTCAAGTGTCGCATTCCTCGGTAAGTTATTATCAATTATCACAACCATCGGAAACTGAAAATTCTCAAACCCATCTCCAATTTGCACAAGAACTGGGAAAGAAACATCGTAAACAAAATGATAAGGCACATAACAAAAGCCCATCGCACCGAGACCTTCCTGAGTTCCAACCGGCTCGGCAATCATAACTGCCTGACTCGCAGGAGTGACTTCAATTTTGCTCGGAAACTGTTCGGGCAAATACATTAACTGCACCTGTTCGTTCACTTGAGCATTCACTGTGAAATATTTATCGTCAACCTCGTCCTCTCGCAAAAACGGTCCTTCGAAGCGCACAGCGGCGATATTCGCAGACAATGCACTCTTTAGTTCCTTAACGACATCAGGCGTTTTCCAAATTTTCGGCGAACACTGTATCTCAACTCCGTCAACCGGAGCATAACTCTGCAAAACATCCAAAGCATAATTTTCCAAAAAGATATAATTCTTTTCCGCGCCGTAAACATCGATGGCGGCGTCATATAATTTTTTCAATTTGCTATCGATAAAAACCTCGTGATTGCTTCTCCTGGCACTCCTATCTTCTTTGCGAACCACAAGAGGCGCACTTACTTTAACAGCAACATGTGCTTCATCGACTAAAACGTCAACATTAACATCATTATCCTTCTCAATAATGAACCCTTGCGCCGAAAACTGCGAGAAGTCACACTCATTCAATCTCTCAGAAACATAAACTGTAATTTCATTTTCCATCTCAGAAATAAGAGGCACATTATCAATCATCAAATTATTTCCAGAAACTCCCAACCAGTACGGAACAGGATTGCCCAAGAAAAACAAATGAGATGAAAAGGGATTATAATCATTACCGGGCAAAACCTCTCCAGTATCGATTCTCCCACCTTGTGACTCAAGTAATCTAATCGCATTATTCGCTTCTTCTTTTATACATTGCTCGTAATGGGCATAAGTTGGTGCAAATTCTGGCGAAACATTCTCGCCAAAAAGTGAGTCTCTGAAAGTAAAAAACAAAGCAATCCCACCCACAATCACGAGAGCCACAATCACAAAAATTGTAACTTGTCCTCGACGATTCATATCATCAAGCATGCTTCCTCCCCTTTGAAACTTTATCGCGCACGAGCTCCAACAATTCAGAATTTATATCTTTTTCAATCAGCTCCTTAAACCGCTCCCATAATTTTTCATCCTCAATAAGAAGAAGATATTTTTTCATCTTTGACTCCCCGCATCATTTAAAGAAATATTCACCATCAATCCTTTAATTCAGTAAATAATTCCGATATATAAACTTTGCTTATTAAATAACTTAATTAGTAACTTACTTAGTAAGTAACAAAACAGACAAAATTAAATAATGGCCTCACCAAGGATCGAACTTGGGCATGGTCCACGTCAAAGACCCGGTCTACCATTAGCCTATGAGGCCCGCAAATTTAGGCGCAATTTGCTATATAAAAAGCTATTGTAATTTAATCCCAAACTTTTTAAACATAATCGCATTCTAAGAACAATGGAAAAGGGGCAAAAATTAGAAGTGGGTGAACACAAATTCTGCCCAGCTTGTGGTACAAAACTCAAGCTCACAGACACATATTGCCTCAGATGCGGTTATTCATTTGCAATAAGAACTGAAAAAAACAAAAACAAAAAGTTAAATCTCCGTAATTCTCTAATTATCATCGCTATCCTTTTATTAACCTATTTCGGCCTACGTTATTCAAACGGCCAAACCTTATTTCCGACATCGTTTGCCGACGCAATCAAAACGCTCTGGCCAAATTAAACAAGGCAAAACCTTTAAAAGCCCTAATAAAACCCAATTATATGCCGATTGTCATGCCGAAACCAAAGGCAGGAGGATTGTTAATTAGTTATTCTTGTAACGCTAAATGCAAACATTGCTATCTTAGTTGTTTTGGAAAAAGCGAAGGAAGGATGCGCCTTGAAGATGCTGTTAATCATCTTAAATCGTTTAAAGAAGAAGGCATTCCAAAAGAAGAAATCCATATTACTGGAGGGGAGCCATTTCTAAACTTAAACTATTTAACAGATATATTAAGTACTGCAAAGCTTGCAGGATATTCCGGATTTGGATTTGTTGAAACAAATGCATTCTGGGCTACAGAAAAAAAGAAATGTGAAAGAGTATTAGAATCAATTAAAAAAATAGGTGTAGAAAAACTTTGTATTTCCGCAGATATCTATCATCAAGAATTTGTTCCAATCTCAAGAGTAAAAACTTTAGTAGAAACCTGCTATAATGTATTGGGTCCAGATTCTGTAATGTTACGATGGTCTAAAGGATTAGAACTTACTAAACATATAGGGCAGATGGCAAGTGAAGAGATAAGAGATTATGTCTTAAGTCCAACCAGGGAATTCCGAACTCGCGTTATAGGAAGAGGTACCACTAGTTTAATCGACATACTTCCGAGAAAAGCTACAGAAAATTTTAAAGATTCTCCTTGCTTTGAAAAAATGGTTGGCACGGGTCACTACCATTTTGATTTACATAATGATTTAATTCCAGGAATTGGATGTGTAATTTTGGGAAATTCCTCCAATCAAACATTAAGAGATACATTAAACAAAGTTAGTGAAAATAATAATCCTTTATTTACCATACTCTCAAAAGAAGGGCCTGCAGGAGAATTATTAAATCTAGCAAAATCCCAAGGATATAAAGAATTAGATAAAGGATACTGTGATAAATGCCACTTATGTTTTGATATAAAACAACATTTAATAAAAACAAATTTTCCTACAACGGAAATAGGTCCAAGAGAAGCATATTTTCCAAAAAACCCTTAAATCCTCAAACTAATAAGGTTTAAAAACCACTTCTTCCGAACAATTAAGCGTTTACTCGGTAAGTACCTGGCCACAAACCGACTAGCACAAAAACTTTATCCCAAAGATTAAAGTTATCTGCCAGATTAACGTATAGGAAAAACAATGAAATTACCAGAAAAACAAAATAGATATTGCCCGTATTGCAAGAAGCAAACCGAACAGAGAGTTAGCGTAGCGAAGCAAAAATCACGTTCAGCGACACATCCTCTTTCAAGAGGTTCAACAAAAAGATTGAAAGCAAGAGGTTTGCGTTCAGGTTTTGGAAATAAAGGTAAATATTCCAAGCCAGCAATAAAATCTTGGAAAAGAAAAACAAAACAAACCAAACGACTATCTATCCTCTACACCTGTAATGTTTGTAAGAAATCTAAAGGTTTAAAAAAAGGCAGAAGAGTTTCTAAAATTCAAATAGGAGAAAAAATAGCTAAGTAAAATGGCAGAATCACAAAAAAAAGGCGTAAAGAAAAAATTCTTCGAAGTACAAGTTCCACTCACCGCAACAAAGGTAAAACTCTACGCTACAAATGAGGAAGCTCTACACAATAGCGTCGTCAAAATAGACATGACGAAAAATCTACGCGGAAAAAACGTCGAATTGAGAGCGAGAGTCCTATTAAATGAAGGAAAACTTGACAGTGAATTAATTAGTATGATTATCGTGCCGAGCTATATCAGACGAATAATGCGCAGAGGCATCGATTATGTAGAAGACTCTTTCGAAATGTCTTGTAAAGACGCAAAATTCAGAATAAAACCATTCATGATAACACGAAGCCACGTCTCGCGCACAGTAAGAAACGAAATTCGCACGACTGCACGAAAATTCCTTGAATCTCAATTAAGCATAAGAAGCGTAAAAGAAATATTCTCAGAAATAATGACGAACAAGCTCCAGAAAAATCTCTCTCTAAAAGTCAAAAAGATTTATCCACTAGCCTTCTGCGAAATTCGTTGGATTGAAGTAATCGGCGAACCTGAAAAAAAGAAAGAAGAAAAATCTGAAGTTTCCCAATAATTTCTTAGAATTTTCTAAAACAATTAAATTGTTCCAATAGATAATTTGCAAAACAAATTTCTTGTGTTCAAATCTTCAGAGTTGAATAGGCTGAAACATCTCAAGGTTTCAGAATGTTCAAATCCAAAAGCCTCCAGAGGGAATTGAACCCCCGACCCTTAGTTTACAAAACTAATGCTCTACCCCTGAGCTATGGAGGCATATCCTCAAAACAAAAACAAGCATTAAAAAGCTTGCGTTAGCACACCATTATCTTCACATTAGAATTAGAATCCGTATCTCGAATTACCCATTTATCGACCCAATCAGGAGGAATAACGAGTGAACCAGAATAAACGGAGCTACTATAAGTATCATAAATCGCAAGCTCATTGGTTGAGGACGTCCCAGATACGCGAATAATTAAATTACCCGTAGAGCTCGAGCCGGGTGCAGATGCAGAATAGATTCCCGCAGACCTTTGAGGACTAGCCGAAGTCGAAGTGTGATCAGCAAGGGCCGACCAACGAGTAGGCGTTTCAGGAAGAGAAGGCATACCGACTTGACTATAAACTAAATTATACAAATCGCTAGCTGGTCCTCCTGCAGAAGGATGAACACTAACAACTAACTGACATCCCCCATAATGAGAACTGACCGAAGTAACTGGAATTGGTGAGCCAGGAGGGTTGTTACTGAAACCATTAATATTACCGGAATAAGGATTCCAATTTCCTGTAGCGATACGACCGCACTGATCCGGCTTTTGAATAGCTACAGTTTGTATCGTATCACTGGCACCGCTGTAGATTACTCTGCAAGAATATTGTCCGCCGTTACAACCAGTCCCATGAAGACATACCTGTTGTCCATTTACCGTCGTCGCAGAATCAGCATTATCAATAATCTGATTATTATCTGTATCAACGCTCACAAGATTCGTAGAAGATTTCATAATTCCTTGAAGCGGATGCCAAACCGTAGGGGCAACAGAAGTTTGAGCTCAGACATAAACCGAAACACCGAGAATCAAAAATACGACGCTCAAAAAAACAAAGTCAAGACGGCGAATCATCAAAACACCCATGAACTCAAATGACGACGTTACTTTAAAAACTTTGCTAAGAAATAATAACCGCTTTCTGTCCGCCAACCAAAATCTCTGCAATATTCTTGTCCAAACTGACAGAGTCTCCTTTCTTGAAAGGTCCGCGCGCCTTGCCAGACATATCCACGAAAGAAGAATGAGACAAATAATTATTCTAAATCGGATAAATTACGAGGACAAGAGAACTACTAGAATATCTATCTTAATGAATTTATCAAAACATTTAGCTAAACTAACAAACGCCAGTTTCATTTGCTTCAACACCTGTCGCGTTCACAAGCAAATATAATACAAATATTACAGAACAAAAAGATAAAATTAACTCCAAATAAAGAACTGCCCAAGCACTTAATTCTAATAATCTATCAATTGAGTTATGTGTTTGATAGTCGTCAAATATTTCTCCTTGTGTCCTATCATATCCTATCGGGTATAAAAACCAAAGTTTAGGCTGTTTAGCAGATTGGAAAATAAGTGGATTAATTAGTAAATCGGTTTTGTAAATTCTATACTCGGTTAATTTTGCCCCGCCAAATGGGAGATAGAACTTATGATAATCGGCACCAGTAAAATTAATCTGATAATATGAACTGTCAGCAAACCATTTAGTTACTTGGTCCATGGTTTCATTCAAATCCTGTTGTTTAGAAATTGTGCCCCACCCACAATCATCGGTTACACATTCTACAAAGTACACCTCTATTTTCTGAGGTTCAATTCCATTAGTATTATTATTTGAGTTTAATTGATTTAAGGTGTCGAAAAAAGTAGGAGCATCAAGATAATTAGTGCCTGCTAAAGCCCAATGACTATTTCCTACATAGATTCTTGAATCAGTCACCAATAAAGTAGAGTTAGAAATTTGAGACTTATAATCAACTAATTGGCTAAAAGAAGATTTTCCATAGAATGGTGCGCTTGAAACGTCTCGAGGCATACCTAAATAAATTAAATTGAAAATAATTAAAAAGATTAGAATATAATTCAACTTTAGCCAGCCATAATGTTTAGAAATAAAATCTAAAAGTAATTCTAAAAATTTACCAGCCAGAGGTGCTAAAAGCACAAGACCCCAGATAAAATGTTTAGCCATTGGAATATTTGCACCCAAGTAAATAAATGCTGGAATAAAAGTCAGTAAGAAAAACCAGAAATATTTTTTATTTAATTTGAAAGCTACAACTAACCCTAACAATCCAAGAACAAAAATCAAAGGATCGCCATTCAATAAAAATCCCAAAACTATAAACGCGCCAGGTAAAATAGTCGGATCAAAATTCTTCTGATTGCCAAAAATAAAACCACTATAATCTATCGAGGGCATCCATCCAGCACCCCAACCATAATACGCTTTTGATTTATCTACACCCAATTTAAAAGTGTTTGTAAAAATGAGGTCCATGAATCCTTTGTCTTTGTAAAGCAGATAATTATGCACCAAAGTGGGGGACACACAAATCAGTAAAAAGAGTCCAAACAATAGTAGGCTAGGAAGTATTGTTTTGAAAGTTTTTTTATTAATTAACTCATGGATAATAAAATAGGCAACAAATGAAGCCGCAAAAAATAAGACATATAATTTTATTTCGATTCCTATCCCTAAGGTTACAGCGCTCAGAAAGAGATATTTTTTCTCGTATAACTCAAAATAACTAAACATAAAATAAGCCGCCAAAATAGTGAAAAAACTTGCAGCGACATCCATTTCAGGAAGAGTATTTTTTATCAATAGTGGAGAAATCGCAACTAAAATAGCAGAAATTATAGGTGCCCTTTCTGATTTGAAAACTTTTTCGGTAAATAAAAAAATTAAAATTACTAGAAAACTTCCAAACAATGCCGCTGCAAATCTAGAAGCAAGTTGATTTAGTCCAAATAAATAATAAAAAACACCTTGAATATAATACCAAAGGTTCGTAGATCCACCCCAAAAAACAAGTTTCTCAGAATGAAAGATATTAACCGCAAAAACAGCATGATTTACATCGTCAGCAGAAACACCGAGATTTCGCGCAGCGATTAATCTTAAAATGAACGCAAGAACGAATGTCGAAACTACAAATATAAATTTTTTTGTGAATTTCATTTTAATTAGTTTTCAGTTTTTTCCCAATGTAAAGGCTATTTAAACCATAGACAAATTTTTTCCTAATTATGTTGCTAAAGCCCGCATTTTTCATTATTTTAATAACCTGTTCAGAGCTCATCCCCAACAACTCGCCTTCGTGTATTCCTCTCGATTTGTGGTCAGGATCATGTCGATATCTTAACCAATGCACAAATTTACCTAATTTTGGAGTAATCATTGTAACTAAAACTATCCCATCTTTTTTCAATAATCTATAAGCTTCTTTCATTGAATCTTCCCTATTAGAGATGTGGTTCAAACACGCCAGATAACTCACTGTATCAAAAGATTTGCTTTTATAAGGTAGTTGAGCAGCATCGCTAACCAATTCGTCTGAACCTTTCCAATTAGCCACATCAACTCCAACTCCATTTTTATAACTTTTAACAAAAAAATTAGATCCGCAACCAACATCTAAAACCCTCCCGTTTGTATGACTTAACGCAATTATGACTCTTTCGTCATCAATAGGAGTTAAACCTAATCTCAAAGATTGTTCTCTTGAAAGTAAAGCTAATATCGGAAAGGCTAATCTAGACAAAGTGTGTTTCCAAAAAGATGGTTGTTCAATAGGGAGTCCAATTAATTTTTCAAAATAATCTAGACTTTCTTCAGACGCATTAGCCAGCGAATTACTCATTTGAATAACCTCATTTTGAAAAATTAGAGAATCTCCTTTATAAATTTGTCTAACATTTATGAACTCCCACGATATAATCTAGAGTTAATGACTAAATCACGACAAGATTATCAGTATATTCGACATAAAGCAAAAATTCCGCAAACAAATCCCTATAAAAAAATTCCAAAACAAAAATAGCTAGAGGTTTAGATAATTACTTCGCGACTCTCTTTCTACTCATCACGACATAAACTATCGCGACAATTACGAGTACAGCAACAACAACTATCCAACCCATTGGAAGTTTACTTTCTGCACCAGCACTTGGTTGTTCTCCAACCTGTCCACTTCCCAAACCACCAGGACCAGCTGAACCACCAGCACCACCCACACCAGATGATGTCCCATTACCAGTCGAAGTACTTCCTGAAGCAGTACTTCCTGAAGCAGTACTTCCTGAAGCAGTACTTCCTGAACCACTAGATCCACCAGCACTAGCCCCAGACGAACATGAAAGTGTAGCCGTATTCAAAGTAACAGCCGCATTTCTATTTCCAGCAGTATCTCTGCAAGTCACAGCATACGAATGAGTTGTACCACAGTTAAGCCCAGATTCAACAAGAGTCTGGCTTGTCCCAGTTCCCGTAATTGTTGCAGTTGATGTAGTCGAATCACAAGTTGTGTTTATACCAGTAAGAGCATCAGTGATTGCAAGCGTAACAGTCACTTGAGTCTTAGTTGTCGCAGTACTGGAATTATCCTGACTTAAAGTAACTGTAGGCGCAGTTCTATCAAGTATGTAAGTTCTATTTGCCGTGTTATTCATATCTCCATCACTATTGTTGGCAATTACCTCAAGCACATATGTTCCTTCAGGCAAATCAGTACCATCAGTTAAATTAGAGAAGTTATAACCAATACCACTATTATTAACCACTTGTCCACCTACAGAAATATTATTATATATTCTACCAGTAGAGTTGTGCAAACTTACTCTCAAACTCAAAGTAGTTTGATTACCGCTTATATTCAACTCCAAAGGAATATAATTCTGACTCAAATTGGTACCCGAAACATTTGATCTACCAACATAGTTTACAGTAAACGAGTCATTAACATTCAAAGTAATATTGTAAATGCTTGTGAGATTAGAAGCATTATACAAATTAGAGTTGTTGGCTCGATACAAATGTACACTAATATTAGCACTCTTCACAGGAACTTGCCCATTAGGAGTTACACCAAACCAGAAGTAGTTGATATTAGCACCACCACTAGCATTAATGAAACCATATGTAGAATTAGACCAGTTAAGAGACCAATTACCATAGCTTATATTGTAAAGTGCAAAAGGAACTGTAGAAACAGAAGTATTTTCAGTGCCATCAGTGATATTAAGAAATCGTCCATTTACTGAAAGATTAATAAAAACGCCAGTAAGATTCGTGAAACCGCCAGCCTTATTTCCATCCGTAACATTTAACGAAATATTAATAGTGGCAGTATTCGTATCATCAACCGTAATCACGTTCGTGCTAGTATTTCCATTTCGAACAACAGCTGCAAGACCAAATACTAAGCCAGCCCCTAACAAAATAAAGATGATTCCTACAACCAAAATAAATTGGTGTTGTCGAACCTTACCACTTTTAGCATCACTCATACCGAGGATAAACGTATTAAGTATTTAAATCTTTCCCTAAAAAATAGGCCTTAGAAACTACTATTTAGCCCAGATTAACTTAAATTAAAACACATCTATCGTCGTGAGCGCGAAGAATTATAAAAAGAGTTATTCAAATTTACAAGATAACAGCTTTCTGTCCGCCAACCAAAATCTCTGCAATATTCTTGTCCAAACTGACAGAGTCTCCTTTCTTGAAAGGTCCGCGCGCCTTGCCAGACATATCCACGAAAGAATCAACGTCGTCGGTAATCAAAAGCGTAACGTCTTTCACCGAAAGCGAACCATCAATCAACAAATTAGCGACGAGCTTGTCCGTCTGTTCAACGTAAATCAAAAGTTTCTCAAACAAATCCTTCTCAAATGGAAGCATATCCTCGAAATCTTTCTTCATCAAGCCAGTCTCATTTGCAACAAAAACCAAATTCAAAATTTTCTTTTTCCGTCGGAGCATCAACTCTTTAAAAAGAATCATTGAGTTCTCATATTGTTTTTTCTCTCGCACAATGTTATCCGAGAAAAAATCTCCATTCTGAGTTATTGCGCGCTTATGTTCGTGTATCAATTCGGAAAAACCTTTGACAAAATCAAGAGGCAATTTCTGAAGCGTCTCGCTATTCTTCTCTTTCCTTAAAAATTCATACAAATCCTCATAACGAATCATACAAACCAACACTCCGATTAACCATCATAGAAAAAATTATAACAATATTTTATAAACATAATGGCGCTCAAACAAACCTTAGCTCGTTATAAAAACCGAAAATTTCCGAACAATAAACTTAAATTCAATCGTAAAAAATTTAAGCGAAAAGCGTCTTCTTGAGCAAAGACCGCCCTTCAAACCTCTTTCCCGTCAGCCCATCAATCTCAATAAATCTCTTTACGCCATTCTTCGACTTTGAAGAATCAAAAAACAAAACTGGAACTGGATTTAGAGTGTGTGCCTTGGCCCTACAAGAAGTAGTGTGATCCGCAGTCACTAAAATTCGCGCAGAATGTTCGCCAAGAAAAGTACGCAAAAAACCGAAAAACTCCTTATCAATAAACTCAATAATTTTGACTTTCTCTCGAGGTTTATTATCGTGTCCAGGAATATCTGTTTCCTTAAAATGAATGTAAAAATAATCATATCTGGAAAAATTAATCTTGAGCATTTCAATCGCTTTTCCAACCGCCAGTTGAAGTCCTTTTTTCAAATGCTCATATGAATCTATCGACTTCATTTCAGGATAATCGAAAGAATAAACATCCATTCCCAAAACCCGCGCAACTCCAATTTCCAAAGGCATGTAACCAAAGCCAAGCCAGTTTCCAGGCAATTTATCATAAGAAGCAATTTTATTTCCTGCATCCCTACACAAAATAAAATTTGCCGGAAACAATCCTTTCTTCTCACGTTTTAAATTAACTAAGTGGTTTGCGAGCACAACATGACTTTTCTGAATAAATGTATTCACTAAATTTGCAGCCAATTTCGCAGAAGCACCGTCGTCATACGGCTCCGAAAATGGAACTTCATCAGAAGCACGTTCAATACTCAATCCAGAGTCATAACTCGGATCAGCATTTGAAATATTCGCTGAAAAATTTCCCTTGAAAACCAAAACCGCTCTATGCCCAATAGTTGGAATCAGTTCAAATGGGAAAGGCATTTTCACTTTTTCATTAACGACACGAGCAAGTTCACGAGCCTCATCAGTTGTCAAAGTCCGACCAACTCGCCGGTCAATGAGTTTCCTATTTTGCAAATTGTCAATCGTGGCAAAGTTACATCTTAAAACCAAATCTCCTTCTTTCAAAGAAACTCCGGCGCCAACAGCTTCTAAAACTCCGCGTGGAAAATCACGAAAGTCCGCCCCAAAAAGCGAAACAATCCCACTGGAAGATTGCGGCGCAACACCTTCGGCAATTGGAAAGCAATAATCGATTTCACCATTAACGGAAAAATAATCTAAATTCGGCGTGGATGCCGACTCGAGTGGCGTCTTCTCGCCCAAAGCCGAACACGACTCATCAGCCACTCCGTCCAAAATCACGAAAACTCCTTTCATAAAAACAAAATAGAACCGGAGCTTAAATATATAACTAAAATTTTAGCAAACAAATCGCAACTCAATCAAAACTAAATAACTTATAACTACATAATAGTAACATTTATATATTCCAATAAATATCAAAAAGTATGAATATACGTAAAGGTCTAGCAAGTTTGGTTTTAGGAGCAACAGCCTTTTCAGGATGTTCTACCAATGATAATCAAGATTTCATAAAAGGAAGAGAGGAACCACCAAACATATTAACAGTACCTTTGCCTAAATTAACTGATGGACAATATAGTGGAATGAATTATATTATTCTTAACGGACAAATT